>ERZ1026796.2237-NODE-2237-length-11508-cov-3.584747_pt1 | contig 11508 bp, 8 predicted proteins | sample MGYA00520874_ERZ1026796 | MGnify/ENA primary metagenome ERZ1026796 (study PRJEB33270, sample SAMEA104284474) | anaerobic digester metagenome | biome: Anaerobic digester microbiome; feature: mesophilic sludge digester; material: Anaerobic digester biomass | place...
CTGCAATGACATCTCCAGTGGCCGGATTGGTATTTTCGAAACAATTATTTGACTTGGACTCAATCCATTCACCATTTATAAAAAACTTTAACCGTCCGTAATGCTTTTTTACCTCAGGCAGAATAGCCATATCTTCCTCCATCCTTTTAATATTGTGTTACTCTGAGTTGAACCCACAACTCCGAATCTCGAACCATGCGACCTTATTCAGAAGGTCGGCGGTGTTATTACCCAGATTACGATTACATCTTCTTTGCCTTTATTTCCCCAATCATGGGGAATCTGCGATGAAAAATAAAAACTTTCATTTGTGTGGACCTTATAAATCTTGTCATCTAACATAAGCTCTAACTCACCTTTAACAACAAATCCGAACTCCTCACCATCATGAGAGTACATGCCATGTGAGCCACCACCCGGTTTGATAACAGTGTAGAAGGGTTGCATTTTCTTGTTAACCACGCTTTTCACGAGGGAATGAATTTTTGCATCCCAACGTTTTAGCTGCATCACAACACGGTCCTGTGACCTTGTTACAATGTCTCCGTGCGTAAAGTCTGTCATAAAAAAATCGACGATGTTGACATTCAATGCCCTGGCAATTTTTTTTAACATGGATATGGAGGGGTCGGCTTTACCCCTTTCAATCTGAGAAAGCAATGATGGAGTGCATTCAACAAGTTCAGCAAGCTGCTTGAGATTCAGCTTTCTTAGCTCTCTTAACTCCTTCATCTTTAATCCAATTTCCATAGGCATCCTTAACGTTAAATATTAATTAACAGATTAAATATGGTTTAATATGATGTCAAGAAAAAAATGTTGTGGAGCGATATTTTTTTGAGTTAATCGGCCTTGTGAACAATGTCGATTACAGTGACCTCCGGAGGTGCAAGAAATCGTATGGGAGGTCCCCACGTTCCTGTACCTCTATTCACATATAGAAAAGAACCATTGTCCAATCTATAGAATCCTGCATATTGCCTGAAGAACAACCGGGTGATGAGAAAAAAGGGGAATATCTGACCTTTATGGGTATGGCCTGATAGCTGAAGATCATAAATACACAACGATCCAGCGTACGGCACCGGCCTGTGCTTCAGGAGTATTGCGTATTGTGAGTTATTAATCTCTGCACATAATCTCTCTTCTGATACATTGCTACCTGCCTGCAAACCCCCTATGGCTTCATCATCAACCCCGGCTATGGTGACAATACCGTGGATATCTACAGCCTCTTCCCTGAGAATTCTGAAACCTGCCTTTTCTGTAAATTCGAGTGCCCGGTCAATTCCAGTATAAAATTCATGGTTCCCTGTTACTGCAAATTTTCCATATGGTGTATGGATTTGTTGAAAAAAGGCTGCCAGACCAGCAATATTGTCAAGTTGTACATCCACAAGGTCTCCTGTTGAAACAAGGATATCAGGCTTTACCATTTGAACTGCTTTGACAATGCTTTTGATTCTTTCTTCACCAATTATGAGGCCAAGATGAACATCAGAGATCTGAACAATCCTTATTTTACCAACCTCATATGGTATTTTATCCGTGGATACGACAAGATGTTCAATTTTTAACTGTCGTGCTTCAAATATGCCATATATTACAACTAAGATTGTTGCGACCAGACATAAGAAAAAATAGAATCTATGTGAGGATACAATATGAGAAAAATCTCTTGACCACAATACCCCTGATGTATACCAAGCTAGCCGAAATAAATCGCATATGATTCCTGTCAAAAAAAATATAAATATGGCACCCATCCATGTGTAGCAAACGAACGCCAGTATCCTGGCAAGTTCCTCATGGCCTGCCTTTTCAGTCAACCGGACTATCACCGGGGCAAGAATCATGAAAAGCATAATCGCGCCTATTGTTATATTTATTGTTATCCGGGAGGCAAAGGCTGCCCTGGCTTTCATAAAAACATAGAAGTGAATCCCTCCATATATGAGAAAAAAAGTTATAAAAAATAGGCTCATAGGTTTTCCATCTGCCTCACCGAGTTATCGAAGCCTGCGCTTTTAAAGAAATCTCTGGTCGCTCCCTCGCCTGTATCGTTTTGCAATACACCAGGATTGCTCATGGCCTGGTCTCTCTCAAGCCTTTCTTTGTCATTCTTTTTTCCTTGTATTCTTCAAAGAGGTCGTATGCAACAGGGACAACAACCAGAGTCAGCAATAATGATGTTAACAGACCGCCAATTGTTGCCATGGCCATAGGCGCGCGGGTCTCCGCCCCCTCTCCTATCCCGATTGCTATGGGCATCATACCAAAAATCATCGCTAACGTTGTCATGAGGATCGGTCGAAGCCTAACAGGGCCCGCTTGAATTACTGCTTCTCGCAATGCCAAACCTCTCTCCCGCAGCACATTCGTATAGTCAACAAGCAGGATGGCATTCTTCTTGACAAGGCCCATAAGCAATATAAGGCCGATAAAGCTGAATATATTCAAGGTCTGATTAAACAGGAAAAGTGCCCCAAAGGCCCCTATAAAGGAAAAGGGCATTGAAAGTAATACGATGATTGGTTGCACAAAACTCTCGAATTGTGCAGCGAGGACCATATATGCCATTACAATTCCCAGAAGCATAGCAAACATGAGATAACCAAAAGATTCTGCCATGGTATCAGCCTGTCCCTTATACCGCCCGGAATAATCAGAGGTCAGAGTTTTTCCTGAAATGCTATCCAACTCGTCTTTTGCTTGCCCGAGTGGTTTACCCTCAAGATTAGCAAAAAGTGTTATAGCTCTCTGTCTATCAACTCTGTTGATAATGCTTGATCCGCCTGCCTCCTGGAAATAGGCTAGGTTTGAAACCTGAACAAGCCTCCCATCTTTTGCCCTGACATAGAGCCTACCAAGGTCATCAGGGTTCATCCGGTCCTTAGGGCTAAGCCTTACACGAACATCATAGCGGCGGCCTTTCGCCTCATCCTTAAACTTGGTAACGTCGACCTCACCACTTATAAGAAAGTTGACCGCTTCAGCAACGCTCGCAACATCAACACCCAGATCAGCAGCTTTGTCACGGTCTATAAAGACGCGTACTTCTGGTTTTCCTGTTTCAAGTGAAGTGTCAAGATCAACAATACCGGGGAGCTTTGAAAATTGACTCATAATTTCACGGGAATAATTCTCAAGGTTTTTGAGGTCCCTCCCACGGATACTATAGATAATATTGGTCTGCCTCTGGCCCCCTCCAATCATTGATACATTTTCAACTGACGCTCGTATACCGGGAATCGTCCTTATCGCCTTTCGCATTTCTGCCTTGATCTGTTCCTGGCTTTTTTTTCGCTGTGATTTAGGCTTGAGGTTGATCATGGCGTTGGCCTTGTTGGGTTCCCTTGTCAACCCACCGCCTTGGGAGTATAAAAGAGAGGTAACCTCTGGAAATTTCCTTATTATTTCTTCCACTCGCCTTCCCATACGATCCACTTCGTCAACAGAATAATCTACAGGCATCTGTAATCGAATAACGAATCGGCTCTGATCCTCAGAGGGTACGAATTCCTTACCAATAAATTTGGTAAGACCCAGCCCACCTGCAAATGTGATCAACGCAATGAACAAGACTATTAATCTGTGATTAAGGGCAAGGGCCAGAAACTTTTTGTAATAGCCCTCCAGCCAAAGATATTGCACCTCAATTTTATCTGATAGCGCTGTAAGAAATCGCTGCAACCGGTCATTTTTCGGTAACAACTTCACTATGTTTGCCGAAGTTGTTACAGTCTGAGTCTGCATATGGGGCTTAAGAAATATGGATGACATCATAGGGGTAAGGGTGAAGGAGATGAACCAGGAAACCATCACCGCAAACACAACAGTGAGTCCGAACTGGAAAAAGAATCGTCCAATAATTCCTTTCATAAATGCAACAGGTATAAAGATAACAACAATTGCCAGGGTAGTTGCAGAAACCGCAAGGCCTATTTCTGAGGTTGCAAAAAAAGATGCCTCCCGCGGACTCATACCTTTTTCGATATGCCTCTGAATATTCTCAATAACAATTATGGCATCATCAATAAGAATACCTATGGAAAGAGAAAGAGCAAGCATAGACATATTGTTGAATGTAAAACCAAAGGCATTCATAATCGCAAAGGTTGAGATAACCGAGGCAGGAATGGCCAATGCGCTTATCAAGGTTGTTCTAATGTTACGCAGGAATATGAGGACAGCAAGTATGGCAAAGATCCCGCCGTATATAAGATGATGCTGAACCTCATTAATCGAATTTTTGATAAACCCTGACTGATCAAAAGCAATATAGAGATTCATACCAGACGGTAAAGTTTTTGTTATGTTTTTCAGTTCATTTTTTACTCTGTCAACAACTTCAATAGTATTGGTGCCGGACTGTTTTTGTATTCCTATACTTACCGAGTTAATGCCGTTAAATCGTGCAACAGAGCGCTTCTCCTCCATGCCATCTTCTGCGCGGCCAATATCCCTCACTCTGATCGGTGAGCCCTTATAGTAACCCACAATCATATCATTGAACTGCTGTACAGTTGGAAATTCTCCCTTGACTTTGATAGTGTACTCCTTGGTGTCGCTTTCTATGCGACCACCCGGTAATTCGATGTTCTCTCTCTGGAGGGCGTGCATGACATCCTGGGCTGTAACACCATATGCATGGAGCCTATCAGCATCAAGCCAGATCCTTGCCTGCCGTAATCGAAGACCGTACATACGTAATGCACCAACTCCGCTAATTCTTTGGAGTTGTTCTTTAAGTATCTCGTCAGCATAGGTTGAAAGTTCCCTGACAGATCGCATTCCTGAAAGGGCAAACCACATCACAGGTGTGGCATCTGGGTCCACTTTCTCCACTATGGGTTCATCGATATCCGTGGGGAGTTTCGCTCTGATAACCGAGATTTTCTCCCGAACATCCTGGATTGCAAGGTCAATGTCCCGTTCTAATACAAATTCGACAGTAACTACGGATGAACCTTCAGTGCTCGTTGAACTTATAGTTTTTACACCATTGATTGTATTTACAGACTCTTCAATCTTATCCGTAACGTCGATATCCATAATCTCGGAACTGGCGCCCTTCAATCGCGTAGTGATATTTACAATTGGGAGGTCAACTTTTGGGAATAGATCAACCCCAATACTCGGATAGCTAACTATCCCGAGCACCACAAGCACAAGAACAAGCATCGTGGCAAAAACAGGTCTTTTTACAGAAGTATCTGCTAACCACATGAAAAACTCCCGGGGATAGCCAAGGGTTTAGGACTCTGGGTTCGGCGAACAACGCAAAGACAACGCCATCTTGAATCTTGTAAGTAATTATGGATAGAGTTCATTTATTATTTCTCATTCTTGGTTTCTTGAGATTTGTTTGTCCCTGAACCCTGTGGAGGCCTTTCTGCGGATGTCAGATGGCCTGCATTGTCAGATTCAGCCCTCTGAGGATTAATCTGCTGTATGCTTACCTTTGCCCCTTCAGAAAGGTTCTGCTGGCCCATGAAAACAACCTTCTCACCTGTTTTAACTCCTTCGATAATCTCCATGAACTCACCGTATTTGCTTCCCAATTTCACCACACGTTCTTTAGCGCGATCCCCTTCCGTTACAAACACCCTTACCTTTTCACCTTCGTAAAGCAAGGCTGTAACAGGAACAACAATTGTGTCGCGCTCACCGGAAGTATACAGAATGACTTTCGCAAAAAGGCCAGGCTTTAAAAGACCATTATTATTTGGAACAAGGGCTTCCACCTGAAGCGTTCTTGTCTTCTCTTCAACATTTGGAAAAACTATGTTCACTCTGCCCTTGAATTCAGCCTCTGCAAAACCATCTACTCTCAGCATAACTTCTTGATTTACCCTTAGTCTTCCAACATCCTTTTCTGGAACTGTGAATCGAAGCTTGAGGGGGTTCGGCTGTATAATTATAAACAAGGGGGTTCCATTTCTAACAAAATCACCTGCAGAAACCCGTTTTTCTTTGATTACACATGCAAGAGGGGAAGTTATTTTTGTTTTTGAGAGTTTAAGCCTTGCCAGAGATAGGGATGCTTTCGCCCTTTCAACTTCTGCCTCGGCAAGGGAGAGCCTTGTCGTAACATCATCGTACTGTTGTTTTGTTACTAGCTCTTCTTTGTAAAGCACATCTTTTCTCTTAAACTCCAGCCTTGTGTTTTCTAACGTAGCCTCAGCCTGTTTGAAAACTGCATCTGCCCTTTTTACTTCCAGGGAGTAATCAGAATCGTCAATTGCTGCTAAAAGCATTCCTTTTGAGACCTGTGATCCTTCCTCAACTTTCACGCTTCGTATAACTCCTTCGATTTCGGCGCTCACTGTTACTTCTTCAAAGGGGTTGAGCGTACCAATAGATTCAATGAATGGCTTAAGTGGTTTTTGTACCACATCCTGTGTCTGTACGTTGAAGACTTTTTCTTCAAGGGTCTTGGTATCTTTTTTCTGACATGCCACAGCCCCAACAAGACTGCTGATAATTACAGAACAGAGAAATATGTTAGCAGACCTTCCCATTTATGATTTCTCCTTTGAGTTATTGGATAGTATTCTCCTTTTTTCTGGCAATTCACTCGTTGGGTTCAAGATAGTACTCAGCAATATTCCTGTAGCTCGCTTCAATCTCAATGCAGAAAACTGATAAAGGTACATGACGTTTGCAAGCTGGCGCTCGGAATCCAGGAGGGCGGTATTGGCATCGAGAACATCGAGGCTGCTGGCAAGGCCATAATCGAACTGTTTTGATACTGAATTGTAATTTTCTTTTGCAAAGATATACTGATCTGTGAGAGATTTCAAAAGCCCTCGCTGCGTTATGTGATCGAGGTACGCTGTCTCTACCTCTACTTCAATGGTTTTCTTCAAATCTGCATATGCATAATCCGCCTGTCTTTTTTTAGCACTTGCCTCCTGGACTTCTGCAACCCTTAAACCACCTTCAAAAAAAGGGAAACTGAGCCTCAATCCTGCATATGCTGAATCCTTCACAAGCCCGCCTGTCTCGCGGGTTTCATCTCTTTTTGTGAAAACACCTTCAAATGCGAGGGTTGGCCAGTATGACCCCTTTGTAAAATCTACGTGATCCTCTGCTATCTTTCTCTGGATTTGAGCAGCCTGTAGATCGGTTCGTTCAGAAAGTGCCTTTTCCTTAAGACAGTCTAAGCTCATTGTATGACAACCCTCTATAGTAAATTCATTCAATTTATCACTGAGCACACCCAGTTCTTCTGTTCCTTCCTTTAACCGAAACTCTCCCTGGATACCTACCATTCTCGATAGAATTGCCCTGGCAAGCCTATAATTGTTGTCAGTCCGTATCTGTTCTGATTGAGCTCCTGAAAGCTCGGCCTCCGCTCTCAGTAAAACGGTTTTTGTAATCTCACCCACTTTTAAACGGGTTGCAGCAGCATCCCGATACTTTTTGACCCTTATCACATTCGCCTGTGCGATTTGGGAAAGTTTGTCTGTTCTGAGTGTATCATAGTATGCAGTAGTAACATGGAGCATATACTCTTCCTTTACAGATTGTAAATCCTTCTGACTTTTTTCGATGCCTTCTTTTGCTATTCTTAAACCTGTCAGTTCTTTTCCGCCCAGAGAGGCAGATTGATCAAGCCTTAATTCAAAACTTGCCCTGTCAAGGGGCTGCAAATAAGACCTGTTATCGGCTAGTTTGCTGTCACTAAATCGAACATAGCTACTTCCCGCTGTGAGTCTTGGCATCAACAAAGACATTGCTTTATCTTTCATATTCTCGGCTATAACAAGGTCCTCGGCAGAAATCTTAATTATCTCTGACCGCTCCAGGGCAATTTTATAAAGATCCTCAAGAGTATATTCCGTTGCGTAACTATGGGTTGAACAGATCAATAGTATAATAATGGTTAAAACATGCTTCATGATACCCTCTTGGCATGTATGGTTTTTTATTTAAAATTTGCTAATAATATAAGTTGATTAAATGTTCACAACAACAAAATTATTATGATCCTCTACGTCTGACTGAAGGATATCTTTATCAGGGACCCTGTTTGGATTACTGTATAAAATTAATATAAATGGTAGAAAAACAGGCGTGTTTATTTCAAACACCAACAAGAAGGGCTAACCTGTAGATCAACATGGCGATGATATAAGATAACATCACCATGAATACGAAGGAAGTAACAAACCAACGGAGATTATCCATTTCCTGTTTCATAACAGCAATTGTGGGCATGCATGGTATAAAAAGCATTAATACTGCCAGAAAAGAAAGGGCCGATGCATGATTGATTGCAGAGGGCAACACCCCCTGAAGTCCCTGTTCGCCGACATTATACAGGACACCGAGAGTGGCAACAGCATTTTCTTTTGCCACGATACTTGAAAGAAGGGCAACCATCAGTTTCCAATCAAGCCCTAATGGCCGACCAATTGGCTCAATAAAATGCCCTACCCAGCCCAGCAGGCTATGCTCTACCTTACCACCGGGAATGTTAGAAATAGCCCACAAAACAACTGAAAATATTAAAATTACTGTCCCTGCCTTCTTTACAAAGGCCATGGTCCTGTTCCATATCACGATTCCAATCGTTTTTAAGTCAGGTTTATGATACAAAGGCAACTCCATGATAAACGGAACAGGTTCTCCTTTCAAAAATAATTTACTGATCAACATTCCTGCGACACCCAGTGAAACAATGTTCAATGTTACTAAAAACCATGTAACCATTAAAGCTTTGTCATAGAATATTGCTCCAGAAATAAATGTGAGTACAGCCAATCGCCCTGTGCATGGCACAAATGGTGTCAAAAAAATTGTTAAAAGTCTGGCCCTTTTTGACTCGACTATTCGTGCTCCTAAAACTGATGGCACATTGCATCCGAAGCCGAGACACATGGGAAGAAAGCTCTTCCCGTGAAGACCGATGAGGTGCATAAACCTATCCATCACAAATGCAGCTCGCGCCATATACCCTACACTTTCAAGAAAAGCCATTGTTGCAAAAAAAATGACAAGAAGAGGCACAAAGGTCAGAACTGAACCAACGCCGCCAAGGATACCATTCACAACGAGGCCTCTTACCCACCACGGGGCCTGTGTTAATGCTCCATCCAGCCATTGACCTGCTTTTCCAGCCAGTGTTCCAAGAAGTTCTTGTATGGGAAGACCCACTTTAAACGTAACCATAAATATAATGGCTAAAATACCCAGAAGAACAGGGATACCGATAATTGGCCGTGTCAAGATGTGATCGATACGATCTGTCATCAATATCTGTCCTCTTTTGAACCTTGAGACAGAGGAGCGGGCAATTTCTTCTATCCAGTCATACCTTCCCCCAACAACCGCTCTTAAAGCATCTTCGTGTTTGATCAGTAGTGATTGAATTTGGGTCCAAGTGCCAATCGGCACGATATCTTCTAATAATTTTGTGATTTCAGGGTCACCTTCCATAAGTTTTGTTACAAGCCATCTCTCCGTGTAAGGAACAGGTATATACCCCTTAAGAAGTTCTGTCAGCTTCAGATAGATTTCCATATGATCGGCTGAAACTGTGGGCAGCTTCACATCATAATTTACTTTGTTGTCAGCAACCCGAACAATTTCAGAAACCAGTTCTTTAATGCCCTTGTTCTTCGCCGCAATCATTGGCACAACAGGCAGCTTTAGTGAATTGGTCAACGCCTCGATGTCGACTTTGGTGCCTTGATCTGCAGCAACGTCAATCATATTGACAGCAACAATCACCGGGGTATCGAGCAAAAGAACCTCTGAAAGAAGGTAAAGGCTTCTTTCCAGGGCTGAAGCATTGACAAGTATAACAATTATGTCTGGGTGTTCGTGAATTACAAAATCTCTTGCTACTCTTTCCTCTTCTGAAAAAGCACTAAGGCTATAAGTCCCTGGTAAATCGACGATTCGTATTTCAGTATCCCCTGATACATGAATCCCTTCTTTCTTTTCAACAGTTTTTCCAGGCCAATTTCCAACATGTTGAGACAGGCCTGTTAACACATTGAAAACAGTTGACTTACCCACATTCGGCTGACCAGCAAGAGCAACAAGTAGCTTTCTTCGTGTTGCCTTTTCCTGGAGATCATGGGTATCTTTCACCTTTACAACCAGGATCTTTTCTGCTTGACCACGTCCAAGGGCAATTCTCGTATCTGTAGCAAGAACAATAATAAGGCTGCCTGTATTGCGCAGTATCTTTATCCTTGTACCAGGCACTATCCCCATGCCTGCCAGCCTGCTGGTTAGTGATTCTCCTCCTGACACAAGGTTAACCACACCTTCTTCACCTTCGTTAAGCGAGATAACCGAAAAGAGTTCACTATTCATATAGAGCCTTTCTAGATATACGGCAGAGATAAGACACGAATTTGTTTATACTATGGCAAACCGGGTAATGTCAATGACCCTGTCTTACTTTACAAGTCTGGCTCCGGCTTCGAAACCCTGCTGGAACGCAGTTGGATGATCAACAATCGAGCCTTTGGCATCAACATTCAGAAAACCAAGCGTTTCGTGTTCCGGTACACTTATGCTCCTGAAAAAAGCCCTGGCCGTTGCTTCGCCACACCTGATGCCTGTATCGCTCTTCATGCCTCCCACGAGCAACAAAAGTCCCTTTCTCCCATGCGGTTCTGATGTATATGTTTTTTTAAGAAGATATTTCTCACACCAAAAAGCCTGACAGCGGTCAATCATGATCTTTGTCTGTGCTGAAAGACCAAAGAAAAAAATCGGCGAGGCGAGGACAATTCTATCTGCCGAACGAATTGCCTCATAGATATCATCCATGGCATCTTTGATGACACAGATGCCAGTATCATCACACCCACCGCAATTCTGGCATGGCTTAATATCCACCTGATTAAGCCTGAAAAGCTGAATTCTGTGAAGGTCTGGATCAATTGCCTTTAAAGTCTCACTGAGAAGAAGTTCTGTGTTGCCTCCTGCACGTGGACTACCATTGAATGCGATAATATTCAACGAATGAACCTGCTTAGCCTTGATTCAATTTTCCGGGACCCAGTTTTGAGATTATCGCCTCGGAACCCGATGATTCATGCATATCTCTTAATCTACTTTGTAGAATGCCACCTTTTTTGCACCACAGACCGGGCAGATATCAGGGGCCTCGTCCTCTGCGGTGTACCCGCAAACCTTACAAATATAGTAGTCTGTTTCCTTGTTTTTACCTAACTCTTCCAGGGCTTTCTTGTATAGATTATGGTGTACCTTTTCTACTTCATTGGCAATGTGAAAACTGCGTTCTGCTGATTTGTTCCCTTCTGCCTGTGCATCCGCAATCATTGCAGGATACATGGTGAGAAATTCATAGGATTCACCGCTAATTGCAGATTCCAGATTTTCTTTTGTGCTTTTGATGCCTTTCAATTCTCTTAAGTGGTTGTGAGCGTGAACTGTTTCGGCTTCTGCTGCTGCTCTGAACAGTTTAGCAACCTGTTTATATCCTTCTTCTTCAGCTTTTTTTGCAAAGGCAAGATA
>ERZ1026796.2239-NODE-2239-length-11500-cov-2.870922_pt1 | contig 11500 bp, 10 predicted proteins | sample MGYA00520874_ERZ1026796 | MGnify/ENA primary metagenome ERZ1026796 (study PRJEB33270, sample SAMEA104284474) | anaerobic digester metagenome | biome: Anaerobic digester microbiome; feature: mesophilic sludge digester; material: Anaerobic digester biomass...
AACTCGCTGATAATTATTGTGATTCTTTTTATTTACGGCCAGAATAACCAATAAAATCACTACTAAACCCGCCCCAATTATCCAATAAAGTCGTTTATTCTTCTTCATGATAAAAATTTTATGATTGATAGAATAATTAATTCAATACTAATGGTTTTCCCTCATAAAAGTCCAAAATCTTGACCTTGAAAATAAAATCATATTTTGCCTGAATAAGTTCCGACTGTGCCTTGTTGAGGTCTTCCTTGTTCTGGTTGTATTCAACGGCATTGAGCAAGCCCACGGCATATTTTTCACTGGCGTAATTAAAACTTTCTTGCTGGGCATGTAACTTGGTTTCGGCGGCTACATATTTTTTCAAGGCAGCACTTGCATCGGCATAAGCTTGTACGATGAGTTTACGGAGATTGTTTTGCGACAGTTGAAGGTCAAGTTCGGCATTGGCAACTGCAATTTTCGTTCGCTGTACATTGTTCCTGGAACGGTAACCATTGAAAATGGGTATGTTCAAATAAAGCCCAAGCGATTGATTTTCATTGGCTTTTAACTGATCACCGAAAGGTTTTACCCGATAGGAATATTCCGGTGAAATTCCTATGACCGTATCCCCGGTAAGTTGAGTAATCCCAATGGGATAAGCTATGAGAGTGGGAGGCACATTGGGGTCCTTTTCGAGTGAAACTCCCGAATAACCCGTTCCCCAACTGCCGTTGAGTGCAAGCGTCGGACCATAACTTCCGCGATTGATGTCGAATTCTTTTCTGGCAGATTCTATTCTGTATTTCGAAGAAATGATTTCGGGTTGATGCTGCAAGGCATAATTAACCACCTGATCAACGGGCGAAAGGCTGATATTTACCGAAGGAGCCGCCAACTCAGGAGCTACAACACTAAAACCGCGCGAATCTTCCAGATCGATGAGCTGAGATAATTGCAACAATGCCAGTTCATAATTATTGCGAGCTTCAACCAACTGCAACTCGGCAGATGCCACCTGCGCCTCCATGTTCAACAATTCACCCTGTGCCAGTGAACCCGATTCTACTAAAATCTTTATCCGATCACGCTGTAATTTCACCACCTTTAACTGACTCTCCGATATATTCAACAACTCTGCATTATACAAGGCCTGAAGATAAAATGTGGCAACATTCAGCGATATGTCGTTCATCATTTTTTCCACCTCCAGTTCACTTATATTCAAATCGAGCTGGCTCTTACGCAAGGTGTTGAGCTTCTGAAAGCCACTAAATAACACCATTTGCGTAGAAACATAAAAACTGTTAGACCTTACCCTTTCGGTTGCAAACTGATTCGTAAATGGATCGATGGTTTGTCCCCAATTGTACACATGCGTGGCATTACCTCCCAAAGTGGGCAACATCGTCAGCTTCGATTCCGTCGTATTAATCTTCTGAAGCTGAACATTCAACATTTGTTTCTTGACGTTAATATTGTGATTGCGGGCATAGGTAATACATTCTTCCAGCGTCCATTCATGAATTTCCTGACCGTAACCTAAAAAAGGTAAAAAGAAAAGCAGCATCAATAAAATGACCTGCTTCAAAATCTTAAAGGAATTCATCATATTTAGACCAATTTTCAAATTGTAAAATCTAATTTCCTGAGTTTTGATACAATTTATACTTCCACGTTTAGACGATAACCGAAAAATGATGTTACATTTTCAGGCTCAAAACGCTTCAAAGGTATGACTTTCTGGTATAGCACAAAAGAATGTGAGATGAAATTATTTATTCTCCTTGGCAAACATCGATAAACACCCGATGAGAACTTCATTTCTTTTTTTGAATTTTCTTCAAGATAAGTCAATGAATTAATAAGAGTGGCTTATATTTGTGCATTGATTCCTTTAGAACTCTATGATGAGAAAAATTCGCATCTCGATGATTTTGTTGCTCACGGGTATTCTATCCTCGGTGCAGGCACAGCAATTGAAAAGCGATACCTTCGACGTGGTACATTATGATCTCCATTTGGACATCATGAATTTTCAGGCCAAACAGCTGAATGGATTTGCCATTCTCACCCTTACTCCCAAGATGAATCAACTTTCATACATTTCACTCGATTTGCTGAGTCTTCAGGTGGACTCGGTAAAAGTGGAAGGACAGCCTGTAGTGTCCTGGTATCAGGATGACACTCTGTTGCGCATCCCTTTGATATCGCCGGTTTCAGTGGGCGATACCTTTCAGATGCGAATTCGTTATCATGGCACTCCCATTGTTGAACCTGCCGGATGGGGCGGTTTTCACTTCGATTCATGGATTGCCTATAACCTTGGTATTGCCTTTCAGGCTAACCCACACAACTATGGTCGCGCTTGGTTCCCCTGTATAGACGATTTTATCGACCGCGCCACTTACGATTATTATATTACTACCGAAGCCGGCAAAACTGCCGTATGTGGTGGCTTGCTCATCGATTCTATCGTCCATCCCGACAACAGCATTACCTGGCATTGGAAAATGAACCAGACCATCCCAGCTTATCTGGCTTCCGTAGCCGTGGCTTCCTATATCAAAATTGCCGACATTTACAACGGTATCCAAACCGATATTCCGATTTCATTGTACTTCAGACCTTCCGATACTGCAGCCGTCAATAATCTTTTCGTAAATCTGAAAAATATTCTTTCGGTATATGAGAACCATTGGGGCGCTTACAGCTTCGACAGAGTAGGCTATGTAGGTACCATACAAGGAGCTATGGAACACGCTGCTAATATTGCCCTTCCGGTGAGCACCCTTTCGTCGGGCTATGAATGGCTTTATGCGCATGAACTCTCGCACATGTGGTTCGGCGACAAGATTACCTGCTCATCGGCCGAGGATATGTGGCTCAACGAAGGATGGGCAGTCTTCAACGAATCTCTGTATCGTGAAGGAATATATGGCTATCCGGCCTATCGCAGCAACATGAACTCCAAACTTGCAAACGTACTGCAATATTGCCATATCAAGGACAACGGCTATAGAGCTCTTTATGGAATTCCCAATGAATATACCTACGGAGAAACCGTTTACCAAAAAGGTGGCGTTGTTGTTCATACGCTCAGAAACTATCTCGGCGATAGCCTTTTCTTCCCTGCCATTAGCAATTTTCTACAGGATTATGCCTTCCAACCCGTTTCTTCTTTCCAATTGAGAGATTATCTTACCCAATATACCGGGATAGACATGACACCTTTTTTTGATGGATGGGTGTTCTCCCCAGGATTTCCCTGCTTTGTGATCGACTCCTGTCAGATGGTTCCTTCAGGACAAAATTTTCTTACTACGGTTTTTGTTCATCAAAAGCTGAAAGGAGCGCCTGAATATTATCATAACAACCGTTTGTTCATCAGCTTTATTGATTCTTTGTGGAATACGCATGATTTTATGATGGAATTTTCGGGAGAATTTGGCAGTCAGACGTTTGTCCTACCTTTTAAACCCACACTATGTCTTGCCGATTATTACGATAGAATTGCCGATGCAACCACCGATGCTAGTTTACGAATACATAGTTCCGGAGATTACGATTTTCCAAATACTTTTTTCAGGCTTAGCATAACCTCCCTTGCCGATTCGGCATTTTTCAGAGTAACACACAACTGGGCAGCTCCCGATAGCCTTAAGACTCCTCTGCCGGGATTGACTCTTTCCGATTATCGTTATTGGCGCATCGAAGGTATTTACCACGTACCTTTTCAAGCCAAGGGACGATTCTTCTACTCCCGTCCTTCCCACCTCGACGATTCTCTGCTGCAAAACCTCAACGATTCTCTCGTCATCCTTTATCGAAAAAATGCCTCCGAAGAATGGCAGGGAATACCCTTTACTCGCACAGGCACTCTTGCAGGCTATATTACCGTAAATGATCTTCAACCCGGTGAATATACCCTCGCCTCATGGGACGAATATTATGTTGGAAAAACCGAAATCATTCTTACCGACAATAAAATTTCGATTCATCCTAACCCAGTTCTTGGACATTGTACGATAAAGGTTGCATCGAATCATTCCTCCGTGCTCAAAATATATGCTTCTTCGGGTGTACTGTTGCTGAAAAAACCACTTCCGTCAGGTACATATGAATTGAATTACGATTTCTCCCGATTTCCTGCAGGCTTTTACATCGCCAGACTCGAAGACACCAACGGACATTCCCTTGCACATGAAAAATTTATAGTAGGAAAAAGATGATTTGTTCTCTCATCAAAATACAAGATCACCACATTGAATTTCATTGTGTTATAAAATAAATCATCCGTCAGCATCATCAAAATATGAACCTTTTGAAGAAAGAATTTTTTCATTCGGGAATATTGTTTTAAATTACATACGCGCGCGAAAAAGCATTGTCCTGTGGGCAACCAAATTTCATCTTTTGCTGCCGGAATGAATGTTTCCAACAAGAAGCGGAGCTATATGTTTACATTATCTCCCGGCGATTCGATGTTTGAAAAGTGTATGATTCAATATACTCCTGCTGAAAAGAGATTTCTAATATTTATGCGACCCCAGCCCATGTTGGAGGCTACTAACAACAACATGGTGCACTTTGACAACTAATACAATTTTTCTTACCAGGATCAGGTTGTAAATGTGTACAAGCCTAAAACATGGTATTTTGAAAGCCAGAATATGCAGACAACATACAGCGAAATAAGCATAGAACAAGTTTTAAAGAAGGCCACGAAGAAAGCTGAGATATGCAAACCCGTTACCTTGCCCAGGTCACGGCACAGCTATACCACAGATTTGCCTGAAGCAGAAACCAATGTGAGGTTTAACTAAGAATTGCTGAGGCACAAGAACTCAAAAAACAATGAGATTTACACACAGATGAGCCAAAAAAGTTTGTAGAAAATAAAATCGCCTTTTGATGATATGTAAAATATTTATATTTTTGTTGAATATATGAGGTACGAATTACATATATACACCCAAAATGGATGGTATTATATGGTTTTATCACATATATAAATGAGTTATGGTGCATTTTAAATGACGACAAGACAACATAATGATGAATGCGATTACAGATTTATGCAATACTTTAAACAGGACGATACACGAGCCTTTGTATCATAATTTCTATAATATTCCAAACGAATTAAAATACAACCAAACATTTACTTCAATCGACTTAATAGAAGACAGCCAAATAGCAATAGAAGAATTTGAAAGTGCTAAATCATTAGGGAAACAAGGAAGAAGCACGTTGCTTATTTATGGACTTCTTCAATCCCTTTTTCTTCAACAAGAAGGACTTTATCATTTGTATAAATGTGTTGTGGATGAAAATATTAAACAAACAGACTTTTTCGACACATTTTCTTTTGACAAGAATATTAGGGAAGTCCGAAACGACATTGCAGGACATCCTACAAACAGAAAAAATATAGAGTTTTATTTTATTGCTAAAGGACCAATTTCAAAAGACAGGTTTACATACGCTGGATATACACCAGAATTTAGAAAAGTTGAAGTTGACTTAAAAACATTCATTTCAAAACAATCTGAATTTACAATAAATGTACTTCAAACAGTTCTTGACAAAATCTTAAAAAAAATTGAAATGAAAAAAGACGAGCATAAAAACAAAGCACTTAAAGAAATGATAGTTGGTGCAGACAGAAATATTCAACTTATTTATCGTGGAATTAGAGATACAGACAGAAATTTTCAAGGAGAATGGGGTATTTCAGGAGTTAAAAATGCTTTAGATGAGATACGAATAGAGTTGAATATAAGGTACAATAACAACTTGCCAAGTGGTATTTCCGAAGTATTTAGACTAACTGACTACATTATTGCTCGTTTCAATGAGTGGTGGACAGAAAATAATCTATTAGAAAATAATGATGCAGAGATATTTCTTGATAGTTTAGGGAAACAACTTGACGAGCTAAAAGAAATGTTGATAGAAATTGACGAAGAATTTAATAAATAGAAAAACGCACCATAACAGGCGTTTGGCTCAATGGCGGGTGAAGTGGTTAAATGAACATACTAACATTGTTATTCACCGAGAAGCAAGTAAGGTGATTAATAAAGACATTGGACAGTTATTCTTTTGGCTGGATAAAACTAAATATGAAAAATTTATTCATCCTCTGACTGTTGACGAAATCAATAAGTATAAGGATAATAATACTGTCGAAGCTATGAATATAAAGTTAGACAGTTATAATATTTTAAAGACCACCGCCCCATTTGATGAACCAATAAAAACGATTAGCGAAAAAATTGATAAAACGCCAAATGATATAGAAGATTCTAAATTACTGAGTGAAGTTATCCATGACCGAGTTGATATACTAATAACTGAAGATAAAAAGATACATTACAAAGCAAGATTGGCGGGTATTTCTAATAGGGTTTACAATATAGAATCTTTTCTAGAAAAGACATTTGCGGAAAATCCTTCTTTAGTTGACTATAATGTACTTTCTGTAAAACAACAGCTTTTGGGGAAAGTCAAATTAGCTGATAGTTTTTTTGATAGTTTTCGTGAAGACTATCCTGGATTTGATAAATGGTTTAATGGGAAATCAAATGAAATTTCTTATACATGCTATTATGGTGATGAAATTGGAGCATTTCTATATATTAAGAAAGAAGATGAAACTGAAAACTATTCAAATATATCACCGTCATTTCAGCCCAAAAAACGGCTTAAGATTGGTACTCTTAAGGTAACTCTTAATGGATTTAAAGTCGGAGAAAGATTACTTAAAATAGTATATGATAATGCTCTAAAGCAAAAAGTGGACGAAATTTATGTGACAATTTTTGATAAGCGACCCGAACAAATAAGGTTAATTGGACTTTTAGAAAGTTTTGGCTTTAAATATCATGGAGTTAAGTCGTCCTCTGCGGGTGAAGAAAAAGTCTATATTCGAGATTTTAAACCAAAATTCGATAAGGAAAATCCAAGATTCACATATCCATATTTTTCTAAGAAAACTAATATTTGGTTTGTTTCAATATTTCCAGAATATCACACTGAACTTTTCCCTGATTCAATTTTAAAAACCGAATCTCTGATTGACTTTATCGAAAATGAACCACATAGAAATGCAATAAGCAAAGTTTATGTATCTCATTCAAAGGAAAGAAATATAAAAAGGGGAGATACAATTGTATTTTATAGAACGGGTGGACTATATAAAGGCGTTGTTACAACTATTGGAATTGTTGAAGGTGTTATTAACCCTGTAAAAAATTTTTCACATTTAGTCGAATTATGTAAAACTAAGTCTATCTTAACAGAAGCTGAATTAAAAAAATTTTGGGAACAATATGGAAATTATAAACCATTTGTTGTAAATTTTTTATATGCCTATTCATTTCCCAAACGACCTAATTTGGCAAAATTAATAGAATTAGGTATTATTGCCGGACCCAACCAAATGCCAAGGGGTTTTTCTAAAATAACAGAAAATGATTTAATTAAATCATTAAAAGCATCTGAAAGCAATGAAAGTATTGTTGTCGATTAAACCGCAATTTGCAGAAAAGATTTTCAACGGCACAAAACAGTTTGAGTTTAGAAAATCTATTTTTAAAAATAAAAAGGTAAAAAGTGTTGTCGTTTATGCTTCTTCTCCCGTCCAGAAAGTAATAGGAGAGTTTGAGATCGAGGAAATTTTAATGGAAAATCCAGCAACACTCTGGGAAATTACACATAATTTTTCAGGAATAACAAAGGAATATTTTGACTAGTATTTTACTGTAAGAGACATTGCGTATGCTATAAAGATTATTAAAACTAAGAAATATAATAAACCTCTGAATTTGAAAGATGATTTTGGGATTAATTTTCCACCGCAATCATTTATGTATTTGGAAGAAAAAAAAATGCACTGTGCACAACACATGGTATAGTGCATGCGGGTTTAAGTGGTTCGCGAAGGTTTGTAGCTCGTAAAAAAAGTCGGTGTACCCCTGATAAGAAATCGCTTCGCACTCCCGCACGACACCATACCGCAAACCGTTACCACCAAGTATAGAAAACAGAAACAACAGACTGAATATTGAAAAGTAAACCATTGTGAAAGGACAGAAAAACGAAATATTGACAAGACAAGAAAGCCGACCGCACCAGCCAACCCGATAAAGTTTTATTTTTTGCCGATATACATTTTTTGTTTTTTAAGAGCCAACCCACATTGCACACATTGCCAAAGCCACACAAGCCAACGCTCGAACCAAAGCTTGCAAAAGAGCTGCAATTTTGTTTACCATCCGTACTAAATTGTTACTTTTGAGTGCTAATTGAAACTTGTTGAATTTTAAAAAAGAAAAAATATAAATGACAAAGAAAAACGGAAACGGCACAGAAGAACCTTTAGAAAAACAATCGCTCGGCAAGCTCGAGACAACGCTCTGGAAAGCAGCCGACAAATTGAGAAAGAATATTGATGCTGCTGAATATAAGCATGTGGTGTTGGGATTGATTTTTCTGAAATACATCTCTGATGCTTTTGAAGAATTATATGCCCGACTAAAAACCGAAGAAGAGCTGGGAGCCGATCCTGAAGACAGAGACGAATACAAAGCAGAGAACGTTTTCTTTGTACCGCAGAGAGCACGTTGGAGTTTTCTATTATCCAAAGCAAAACAACCCGATATTGGCAAGTATGTGGATGAGGCTATGGATGCCATAGAAAAGGAAAATCCTTCACTAAAAGGTGTTTTGCCCAAAGTATATACGCGACAAAACCTCGATCCCACCAGTTTGGGAGAATTGATCGACTTGATTGGCAACATTGCCCTTGGCGATACCAAAGCCCGCAGTGCCGATATACTGGGACACGTTTTTGAATATTTCCTTGGTGAATTTGCCCTTGCCGAAGGCAAGAAGGGAGGACAATTCTACACCCCACGGAGTGTTGTTGAATTGCTGGTTGAAATGTTGGAGCCCTATCACGGGCGGGTGTTTGACCCCTGTTGCGGTTCCGGCGGTATGTTTGTTCAATCGGAAAATTTTGTAACCGAACATCAGGGAAGGGCAAACGATATTTCCATTTACGGACAGGAGAGCAACCAAACAACCTGGCGGTTGTGCAAGATGAACCTGGCTATTCGCGGCATCGACAGTTCGCAGGTGAAATGGAACAACGAGGGTTCGTTCCTGAACGATGCTCATAAAGACCTGAAAGCCGATTATATTATTGCCAATCCGCCATTTAACGTGAGCGATTGGGGCGGAGAATTATTACGAAACGATGTCCGCTGGCAATATGGTGTACCGCCGGTTGGCAACGCCAACTATGCTTGGATTCAACACTTTCTTTATCACTTGGCACCCAACGGACAAGCCGGTTTTGTGCTGGCTAAAGGTTCGCTCACAACCAAAACATCGGGAGAAGGTGAAATACGAAAAGCATTGGTTGAAAATAATTTGATTGATTGCATTGTAAACCTGCCGGCAAAGCTTTTTCTGAATACACAAATTCCTGCTTCGCTTTGGTTTATGAATCGCAACCGTACAAATGGCAAATTCCGTGACCGGAGCAACGAGATTTTATTTATTGATGCGAGAAACCTTGGCCATTTAATAAACCGCAGAACCAAAGAACTTTCGCAAGAAGACATACAGAAAATTGCAGAAACCTATCACAACTGGCGAAACCCTGATGGAAAATATGAAGATATTGCTGGTTTTTGCGCCTCTGCTCCAATTAGTAAAGTAAAAGAACTGGATTATGTGCTTACGCCCGGTCGGTATGTTGGTTTACCCGACAACGACGACGACTTCGATTTCAACGAACGTTTCACTGCCCTGAAAGCCGAACTGGAAGAGCAGCTGAAAGAAGAAGCACGGTTGAACGAAATCATTCTTGAGAATTTATCAAAAATCAAACTCAACAACAATCAATAATCATGGATAAAATTCGCATTTCACAATTAAAATCGGTTTTCGACGAAATAGGTCACTTTATTACAAGTAATGATGGCAAGGAACAAGTGGAAGTTTGGTTTGCCCGGGAATTGATGGTTGCATTGGGATATGCCCGTTGGGAGAATTTTCAGGTCGCAATCGGCAGAGCTGTTGAGTCATGTAAAACACAGAATATCAATGTCGATGATCATTTTCGTGAGGTCACGAAAATGATCGAAATTGGGAAAGGTGGTCAACGTGAAATTACCGATTATATGCTCACCAGATATGCCTGTTATCTGATAGCACAAAACGGTGATCCCAAAAAAGAGGGGATTGCTTTTGCGCAAAGCTATTTTGCCGTTCAAACCCGAAGAGCCGAATTGATTGAAGAACGGCTTAATTTGATTTCCCGCCTTGAAACCCGCGATAAACTGCGAGCTTCCGAAAAGCAGCTTTCGCAAAATATCTATGAACGCGGTGTTGATGATAAAGGTTTTGGACGTATCCGCTCTAAAGGTGATACCGCGTTATTTGGTGGACATACTACCGAAGATATGAAAAACAGACTTGGCATAAAGTCGAATCGACCGCTGGCTGATTTTCTTCCTACTTTGACTATTGCTGCCAAAAACCTGGCTACCGAAATGACCAACTATAATGTAGAAACCAAAAATCTGTATGGCGAACTGCCTATTACTCAAGAACACATAGAAAATAACGCCAGTGTGCGAGAAATGTTGGATAAGCGAGGTATAAAGCCTGAGAATCTTCCGCCCGCCGAGGACATCAAAAAACTTGAACGTCGTGTGGCTGCTGAAGAAAAGCAAATTGAAAAGGCAAGTCCCAAATTACCCAAAAGCGATAACAAACAATAAATCCATTTATTTGAGATAAAACTTACCGAATGAAGAAAGGGTACATGTACATATTGGAATGCAGCGACGGGAGCTATTATACGGGAAGCACGACCAATTTGGAACTGCGATTGCAACAACATCAAAGCGGCGAAGGGGCAAATCACACGAAGAAACGACTGCCTGTAACACTGGTGTATTACGAAGAATATTCGAGAATTGATGAAGCGTTTTATCGCGAAAAACAGGTGCAGGGATGGAGCCGAAAGAAGAAAGAAGCGTTGATAAATGGAAATTCCCAATTGTTGCCGCAATTAGCCGTCGCCTATAGAGATTTGAAAAGTAGTGGTGGTTTTGAGAATATTAATGGTGGTTTCGAGAGCCTCAACCACCAAGAAGATACGGTGTCTTCGAGAACCTCAGACACCGTATCATTAAGTGCCTCAGATGCCGTTACAGTACCGCTGCCTGAGGCTCTCGAAGGCAGCGACAAAGAAACCCTCGAAGACACCGTCACCCCATCTAAAAATGAATGCAAATGAGTGAGTGGAAGGAAACGACTTTGGCTGATTTATGCACTGATATTTCTTATGGCTATACCGAAAGTGCAAAACAGGAAAAAATTGGTCCTAAATTTTTAAGAATTACAGATATTGCATCTGGACGGCTTGAATGGGATAAAGTTCCATATTGTCCAATTAACGAATCTGATTTTGAGAAATATAAATTATTACCTGGAGATATTG
>ERZ1026796.2240-NODE-2240-length-11499-cov-3.163032_pt1 | contig 11499 bp, 9 predicted proteins | sample MGYA00520874_ERZ1026796 | MGnify/ENA primary metagenome ERZ1026796 (study PRJEB33270, sample SAMEA104284474) | anaerobic digester metagenome | biome: Anaerobic digester microbiome; feature: mesophilic sludge digester; material: Anaerobic digester biomass | place...
CCGCATGGTCGTACCATATGCTGGACGCCTCGGGGGGCGAAGGGGCGCGATAGGGCGGCGTTCGCGGCGCCGTGCCGCGCGTGCATGCGCGCCGCCGGGGGATTCCTGTGCGATTCGATCTCTTGGGCTCGGGGAGATGCGTGAACCCGGGGGCCCGCGCTCACGCCCGGCGCCGCCGTGCCCTTCCCGCGATCTGCCTGGCCGCCTGCGCGGGGTGCGCGACGGTCTCCGTGGAGAGGATCCCCCCGCAGGAGGGGGTGTATCCCGCCTCGACCGCCCCGGACGCCCCGCTCGTGCTCGCCATCCCGGGCCTGCGGATCCCGACCCTCCTCGTCACGCAGGAGCAGCACTTCGGGCACCTAGTGGGGATGCTCGCAGCCGAGGGGATCCCGTGCCGCATCCTCACGTACGACACGAGGGAGAACCCGCTCTCCCCCGACGCCGCCTTGGTCTCCCCCGACCTCGCCATCGCCTGGACGCGCGTCGGGCCGGCCGCCGTCCACGAGCTTCAGATCGAAAACGAACGGCGGGAAGCGCTCGGCCTCCCCGGCGTGCGGCGCGTCGTCTTCTTCGGCTACAGCCAGGGGGCCGTGATAATGGAGCAGATCGCCAGCCGGATCTTCTACTCGTTCAAGAACGACTATGAAGAGATGGCGAAACGCTTCGGCCCTGAGTGGACCGCCTTGCGCAACGACCCCGAGTTCCTCTACTTCATGAACGCCCTCGAGGATTACCTGGTCCTCAAGAACATCAAGGTCCAGAGGGAGAAACAGCTCCGGCGCGACCCGGACTTCAAGTTCATGTACCGCCGGGCGGAGATGAAGGTGCACCGGCAGTTCGACGAGCTGATACAGTACCTCAACGACCCGTCGGCCGCGTACCCGCATGTGTCGCGCTTCGAGGAGCCCGAGACGCCGAAGTACCCGAAACGATACCGCGCCATGATGCAGTGCGCCGACTACAACAGGCGGTGCTCGCCCGAGGAGCGCGCGCGCATCATGGGCTTCTTCGTCGACTACGCCGAGTACCGGTATTTCCTCGACGTGGAGCCCGCGTTCGTCGCGGCGGCGGGGTCGTTCTTCGGGTCTCCGCGCGCGAACGACAGCTCCGCCCTGCTCAGCCGCCTTCCGTTCCTCAAACCCCTGGCGCGCCGTGAACTCAAGCAGATCCGGCAGACGGAGCTCGGCGCGCCGCAGCATTGGGAGAATATCGAGACGCTCGCGCGGCTGAACAAGGACGAGCGGTACCCGATAGACCCCGACAACACGCTCTTCATCGTCGGGGCGAACGGGGCGAGGGGGGACGGCCTCGTGGACCAGGCGAGCGCCCACCTCGCCGACCATTCGTTCCAGCGGGTGCTGCTCCGCGCGGCCCCCGGGGGGGCGGGATGGGGGGCGGCGGAGACGATCGAGCGGTGCCGCCTCCCGGACCTGATCGTGGTGCCGCTGCGGGTGGCGCATTTCCCCGAGAAGGTCATGGCAGGCCTCGGAGGGCGGCGCTGGGGCGCCGCGTACATGGAGAAGGGCAACCCCGCGTGGCCCTACCTTCTCGGGTTCGTCCGGTGCAGTTCCTCGGAGCTGGGCGGCCGCATCGCGCGGGGGGAGAAGGGGCTCGACGCGTGCATCCTCGCATCGATCCAGCCCCCGCTCCGGGAAACGGCGGGAAGGGCCGTGAGCCTCCGGCAGTTCATGCTCGAGCTCTCCCTCCCCCCGGCGATATGGAGGGGGGCGGGCGTCTCCTTCGCGGGGCGCAGTGCGAACGTGCGAATCGACCGCCTCTACCACAATCCCGAATCGCGCTCCTGGGTCTGGACCGGGCATTTCGAGGGCAAGGGGCAGGAGATGAACCCATTCGGGCCCGAATCAGCCGAGGGGGCGATCAACCTGCTGATCCGCCCCTCCCGCGGCGCGGCGCTGCCGCTCGCCTGCGCCGTCTATCCCGGCTGCAGCAGTTTTGTAAAGATAGAGCTGTGACGGGGCCCGCCGCCGCCCCCCCGCCTCCTCCCAGCGCGCCGCATAAGACGTGTATGGCCGCGCCCGGCCGCTGTGCTACAATGATGCGCGTCGCGGGAGGGAGGAGGGCCGATGCGGACAATCCGATCGATATTCACGGCGGCCGTTGCGCTTTCGTGCGCGGGCTGCGTCGTGCCGCGGCAGAGGTACGACGAGGCGGAAGGCGAGAGGCGCCTGTTGGAGGCGAGATGCGCCGACCTTGTCCGCGACAGGGAGAAACTGGCCGCGGAAAAGGCGTCGGCGGAGGCGGAAAACGCGCGGGGCGCGCGCGCCGCCGCGAAGCTCGAGCAGAGGGTAAAGGAGCTGCTCGAGTCGAACATGGATCTTACGCGGGAGGCCGGGGCGTCGCGGGAGAAGCTGGCCGAGCTCGAAAAGAAGGCCGCGGAGCTCGACGCGAGCCGGTCGCAGGCCGTGGACGAGAAGAAGTCGCTCGAGCGGAAGTGCGAGCGCATTGAGAACGAGCGTGCCACCGCCCAGCGCCGCTACCTCGACCTCCAGGAGCAGTATAACCGGCTCCAGCGGCGCGTCGCGGAGCTTGAGCACGGGCGCGCGGACCCCGCCCCGCCGCCCCCCCCAGCGCCCGCGGGCGGACGGGCGGACGGGCAGGCGGTGGATGTCTCGGGCGCCGGCGGCTGAGAAGGGGGAGGGAGGGGGAATGGCGTACGGGGCGTGGTTCCAGTGCATCGAGGGATGCCCCGAGCGGTATCCGCTTGACAAGGTCATCTACCGGTGCCCGCGCTGCGGGGAGCTCCTCGAGGTGCGGCACGACATGGACGCCTTGCGCGCCACCAGCGGCGGGGAGTGGAGGAGGATCTGGGACCGGAGATACCGCAGCACCGAGCGGCCGTACGGAAGCTCGGTCTGGGGGAAGAAAGAGCTTGTCTGTCCGGCCGTCAGGGACGAAAACATCGTCTCGCTCTACGAGGGGGGGAGCAACCTCTACCGTGCCTCCCGGCTCGGGTCCGGGATCGGGGTGGACGAGCTGTGGGTGAAGCTCTGCGGCAACGAGCACACCGGCTCGTTCAAGGACCTCGGCATGACCGTGCTCGTCTCGGTCGTCAACCAGATGGTCGCGGACGGCCGGAAGATCATCGGCGTCGCCTGCGCCTCGACCGGCGACACCTCGGCGGCCCTGGCGGCGTATTGTGCGGCCGCCGGAATCCAGGCGATCGTCTTCCTGCCGCGCGACAAGGTATCCACCGCCCAGCTCATCCAGTCGATCGCCCACGGGGCTCTCACCCTCTCGATCGACACCGATTTCGACGGTTGCATGAGGCTCATCACGGAGATCTGCGCGCGGGAGGAGATATACCTGGCCAACTCGATGAACTCGCTCCGGGTCGAGGGACAGAAGACGGTAGGGATCGAGATAGTTCAACAGCTCGACTGGGAGGTCCCCGACTGGATCGTGATCCCGGGCGGGAACCTCGGCAACGTAAGCGCCCTCGGGAAGGGCTTCCTCGAGATGCGGTCGCTCGGGGTGATATCGAGGCTCCCCCGCATCGCCTGCGCGCAGGCGGCCCTCGCCAACCCGCTCTACCGCTCGTTCCTCGCCGGCTTCAAGGAGTTCCATCCGGTCACGGCGGGGCCCACCGCCGCCACCGCCATCCGGATCGGCAACCCGGTGAGCGTTCGGAAGGCGATCAAGGTCCTCGCCGCTTTTGACGGGGTCGTGGAGGAGGCGAGCGAGGACGAGCTGGCGGATGCGAGCGCGCGCGCCGACCGCACCGGGCTCTACACCTGCCCGCACACCGGCGTGGCGCTGGCCGCCCTCGAGAAGCTCGTGAGGCGCGGGGTGATACGCCGCAACGAGCGCGTGGTGGTGATCTCCACCGCCCACGGCTTGAAGTTCTCCGAGTTCAAGACCCGTTACCACGAGGGGACTCTCCCGGCGGTGGACCCCCGCCGCGCCAATCCCCCGCTCTGCGTCCCGGCGGAGTACGGGGCGGTCAGGGATGCGGTGCTCGCGGCGGTCTCGAACCGCCCCCCCGCGGGATCGAACCGCGGCTCTTGAAATGCCGGCGCGGCGCCCCGTCCGCCGCGGGGGCGCCGGGCGGAAAGCGCGAGGATCGGGGGCCCGGGCCCGGCGGCTTCTACAGGAAGCGGAAGAGGCGGTAGAGGCGCCGGCGCCGCGTGATCTGCCGGACGTAGCGGCGGGTCTGGGGATATGTTATCGCCTTCATGAACTGCCGGGCGTTGCCGGGGGCGCGCGTCATCCTGATCCAGCGATCCACGTTCCCGGGGCCGGCGTTGTAGTGGGCGAGGGCGAAAGGCAGGGCGTCGTCGAAATTCCCGTATCGCCGCATCGCCTTCGCCAGATACCAGCAGCCCGCCTCGGTGTTCAACGCGGGGTCGAACAGCGAATCCGGCCGGAACCTTTTCAATCCGTGCGCCCGCGCGTACTCCCGGCCGACCGCCGGGGTCACCTGCATGAGCCCGATCTCCCCCTTGGCCCCGCGCGCGTCCGCCCTGAAGTTGCTCTCACGCCTGATGAGCGCCCTGACGAGGCGCGGATCGACGCCGTACCGGGCGCTCGCCGCCCTGATCTGCGGGGCGTACCGGTGCTCCCGCCTGAGGACGGCGGCGAGCATGGCCGCGGCGATCAGCGCGAGCATGATCACGACAGTGACCGGAAGGGAAAATGCTTTTCCGCGAGGCATGGGCGTATGTTAAAATCGCGCGAGCGCGCCGGCGCGAACGGAGTATAGCAGGGCGGGAGGGGGTCCGGCCATCCCGAATCGCCCGCCCCGCCGGCGGGCGGGGGGGCGGGCGCCGCGGCAGGGAGGGGCCGTCCCTTGAGAAAGTCCGAGCTGGAGGTCGCCCGCGGGATCGTCTCCCGGATCCAGCGGAACGGATACGAGGCGTTCTTCGTCGGCGGCTGCGTGCGCGACAGGCTCATGGGGCGCGCCTGCGCCGAGTACGACATCGCCTCCTCGGCCCCCCCCGAGAGGATAGCTCGGATATTCCCGCGCGTTGTCCCGGTCGGGAAGCGGTTCGGCGTGATGCTGGTGATCGAGGACGGGCACGCCGTGCACGTCGCCACGTTCCGCGCCGACCTGGGGTACCGCGACGGGCGCAAGCCCTCCGGCGTGCGCTTCTCTTCCGCCCGCGAGGACGTGAGGCGGCGCGATTTCACGATCAACGCCCTCCTCTACGACCCCATCTCGGACCGTCTCCTCGACTACGTCGGGGGGGAGGCCGACATACGCGCGGGGACGGTCAGGGCCATCGGCGACCCCGCCGTGCGCTTCGACGAGGACCGCCTGCGGCTGCTCAGGGCGGTCCGATTCGCCTCGACGCTCGGCTTCTCGATCGAGTCCGCCACCCTCGCCGCCATCAAGGGGCGCGCCCCGGGGATCCGCTCGGTGAGCGGCGAGCGCGTTCGGGACGAGCTTGTGAAGATAATGATCGGCCCCGGGGCCGGCCGGGGGCTCGAGCTCCTCGGCGGGACCGGCCTGCTCGAGGTCATCCTCCCCGAGGTGCACGCCATGAAGGGTGTCCGCCAGCACGAGCGGCTCCACCCCGAGGGCGACGTCTTCGCCCACACCGTCCGGATGCTCGACCGGCTCGAAAGGCCGGACGCCGTGCTCGCCTTCGCGGTCCTCCTCCACGACGTCGGGAAGCCGCCGACATTCTCCGTGCGCGACCGGATACGCTTCGACGGGCACGCCGCGGAGGGGGCGCGGATCGCGCGCGAGATCTGCGGGCGGCTGCGCTTCCCGTCGAGAGAGCGGGAGATGATCGCCGATTGCGTCGGGAACCACATGGCCTTCCTGGACGTCAAGCGGATGCGCGAGGCCACGTTGAAGCGGCTGATGCGCCGGCCGACCTACTCCCGCGAGCTCGAGCTCCACCGCCTGGACTGCCTGGCGAGCGACCGCGATCTATCGGCGTGGGAGCACCTCGTGCGGAAGGAGAAGGAGTTCGGGGCGGAGAGGATCTCGCCGAGGCCGCTCATCACCGGCCGCGATCTCATCCGTATGGGATGGCGCGAGGGGCCTGGGATAGGCAGGGCGCTGGCCGCCCTCGAGGAGCTCCAGCTCGAGAACCGGATCTCGACGCGGGAAGAGGCGCTCGTGTGGGCGGGGAAGATGCGCCCCCCGGCCGGCGCGGACGGGGAGGCGGAACCCCGCGCCCGCGCGAGGCGGCCCGGGGCGCGTGGAGATGGGGGGAGGGCCCCGCGGGCGCCATCCGCGGGGCCTGGGCCGTGAGGGGGGCCGCGATACGGCCCGCGCCGAGCCTTCGGCGGGGCGCCCCGCCGAAGGCGGCGGATCGCCCGCGTCCGTAACGCCCCGGCTGCGGAAGGGCCGGGCGCCGTCCGGGCTTTTCCCTTGCCTTTCCCCGCCCATGATGGTAAAAGACAGGATCACGCACCGCTCGGGGGAGACCATGCACGAGATAATCGAGAAGATGCGGGGGCACGATAAGTTCGGCGAGTTCATCGCCCCGGTGGACGAGGGGAACGAGTTCAGGGACGCGACCTATTTCCTGCGGGAGGACGGGACTTTCGTCTTCTCCGAGGGGTATTGCCACGAGCCGGACAAGCCGCTCGCCGAGCGCCACCTCGTCTCGCACATCGTCTTCCTCCCGGAGGCGGGCGAGGTCCCGCCGTACGCGAAGAAGAAGATCTTCGGCCAGGCGTACGAGAACCTGACGAAGGGGATCATGAACACGCAGCCCCTCAACATGTTCTATCCCCTCCAGCTCAAGCGCTACCTCGAGATCGACCCCTTGCTCGACGTCCAGAAGCCGCCGTACGCCAAGTACAAGGCCCTGGTCCCGGTGGACTCCTTCGTGGGGTACTTCCCGCATCTCCACGCGATGCGGGCGATCTTCAACCGCGCCGATGGCGGGGACGCGAGCGCGCAGAGGATCAAGCGCTCGGTGGAGGCCTCGGCCGATTTCCTCGGGATCACCCCCGAGCAGTTCGGGATCTCGGGGTCGCTTTCGATCGGCACCTACGAGAACCCGCACGACCTGGACGTGGTGATCTACGCGAGCGTCAAGGAGGTCCGTCGAATCGTGGATTTCCTCTACAAGGTCACCGCGGTGAAGGAGGAGCGCAAGGTCTTCGAGTTCGGCAAGTATTGGCCGATCCGCTACTGGGAGTGGGTGGACGGGGAGAAGTTCATGTTCTGCCCGTTCTTCTCCTACATGGACCTCTCCGAATGCCCGCTCAGGGATTTCACCTGCGAGGTGATCGGGGCGGTGAAGTTCGACGCCCGCGTCTCGGACCACACGCACAACTCCTACAACCCAACGGTCCTGGGCGTCGAGAAGGCGCGGCTCGACGGCAAGGGGCGCGCCGGCGAGATGCGGCTGATCCTCTACCACGGCGGGGAGCGCGGGGATTACGTCGAGGGGGACCGCGTCACCGGCGAGGCGGCGCATGTCCTCGTGCGGACCTTCTCCGGCACGGGGTCCGCCCGGAGGCAGTCGGGCGAGTACGAGGCGCTGCTCGCCACCAACATCGGCGACGTCCGCAAGCTCTCCTGACGCCGCCGGGCCGCCCCGGCGCGGACAGCCGGCCGCGCGCGGCCGCCCTCCTCCACACCGCCGGGAGCGGCCGGGAACCGCCAGAAAGGATCGGGTAACGCGATGATCTACGGCAAGGACAACAGGGAGATGATGGAGGCGGTCCGGAGGCACCCGGACTTCAAGGAGTTCATCGTGCCGATCTCCCGGCTCGAGGAGGTCCGCGACGCGACCTTCTTCCTTCGGAACGACGGCCTCCTCGCCTTTTCCGAGGGATATTTCCACCCGGAGGGGAATCTCGTCGCCAACATCATCTACATACCCGACCCCGCCGGCACGAAGACCTTCTTCGGGGCGCGCTACGGGAGCGTCATCAAGCAGTACCTGAAGGATGGGGAGGCGTGGGTCCCCTTCAAGCGCCAGCTCGAGATCTACCGGGAGATCGACCCGTCCACGCAGGAGGGGAAGCCGATCTTCGCCGAGAACAAGTGCCTCTTCCCCCTGGACGACTTCATCGGCTTCGTCCCGCCCCGGCGCTCGCTCGCCATCGCGCGGCGGCGGTCCGCCGGGATCGATCGGTCGATCCGCGGCATCGGGAAGCTTATGGGGATCGACCCGGATATGATCGGCTGCACCGGCTCGATGGCGTTCGGCAACCTCGCGGCGGCTCACGATTTCGACCTGGTCTTCCACGGTTCCCTGGCCGATCTGAGGGGGGCGGTGGGCAGGATATACGAGATCGTCAAGGACCCTAAGCGCGCGGTCTTCGAGATGGGCATGCACTGGGCGATACGTTTCTACGACGACGAGGGGAACATGATCTGCCCCTTCTTCTCCTACGCCGATCCGTCCGAGATACCGCTCCCGCGCTTCGAGATGGAGCCGATCGAGCGCGGCGTGGAGGCCGTGGGGACGGTCGCGAACGACGACCACACCGGCTTCATGCCCACCTGGCTCCCGCTCGCGGACGCCGGGATAGGGTCGAGGGCGCTCCCGCCGGGCGCCGTCCTCGTCATCTACCACGGGGGGAAGCGGGGCGAGTACCGGACCGGGGACCGGGTGAGGGCCCGCGGGACGCTCGTCCGCGTGGCCGCCCCGCGCGGACGGTACGAGGCCATCCTCGTGACCGACATGGACGACACCGAGAAGATCTGACGGGGGGATGGACCATGACGGAGGAGATACTGGAGATACTCCAGCGGGATGCCCGGTTGGCGCCGGGGGAGATCGCCTCCATGCTGGGGAGGAAGCCGGAGGAGGTGCGGCGGGAGATACGCCGGCTCGAACGGGAAGGGGTGATACTCAAGTACAAGGCGGTGGTGAACCGCGAGCCCCTCGGGGGGGCGGCGCGCGGGGTCCGAGCCCTCATAGAGGTCAAGACCGCCCCGCAGAAGGATGTCGGCTTCGACCGGGTGGCCGAGCGCATCTACCTTTTCCCGGAGGTGAAGAGCTGCGTCCTCCTCTCGGGCGGCTACGACCTGCTGCTCACCGTCGAAGGGAGCGACATCCAGGGGATCGCCGATTTCGTGGCCCAGAAACTCGCCCCGATGGAACACGTGCGCGGCACGGTCACGCACTTCCTCCTCAAGAAGTACAAGGAGGACGGCGATATCCTGGTCAGGGGGAAGGGGAAGGACCGTAGGCTCGCGGTCACGCCGTAGCGCCCCGGGGCGCACCCCCCGCCGGGCCGGCGCGGGGAGACGGTGAACGAGATGAGGATACCGATCGCGAAACGCGTCCAGCAGATCCCCCCCTCCGGGATCAGGCTCTTCTTCGACCTGGTCATCGGGATGGACGACGTCATATCGCTCGGCGTCGGCGAGCCGGATTTCGACACCCCGTGGCACATCCGGGAGACCGGGATCTTCTCCCTGGAGCAGGGGCTCACCTCCTACACCTCCAACAAGGGCCTGCGGGAACTGCGCGCCGCCATCTCCGATTTCCTGAAGAACCGCCGCGGTCTCAGGTACGATCCCGACGAGGAGATCCTGGTGACCGTCGGGGTGAGCGAGGCGGTGGACGTCGCGATGCGCGCGATCCTCGACGGCGGGGAGCGCTTCCTCGTCCCCCAGCCGTGCTTCGTCTCCTACGCCCCGATGGCGACCCTGGCGGGCGGGGAGCCGGTGTGCATCCCGTTGCCGGCCTCCTCCGGTTTCAGGCTCACACCTGCGCTGCTGCGCGGGGCCGTCGCCCGGCGGGCGCGCGGGATCATCATCAACTACCCGTCGAACCCGACCGGGGTCTCCTACCGGGCGCGGGAGCTGGGCGCGCTCGCCGCCGTCATCCGCCGCACGGACCTGGCGGTGCTGAGCGACGAGATCTACGACGAGCTCACGTACGACTTCGACCACGTCCCCTTTCCCGCGCTCCCCGGGATGCGGGAGCGGACGGTCTATCTCAACGGCTTCTCGAAGGCGTACGCCATGACCGGCTGGCGGATCGGCTACGCGGCGGGGCCGAGGCACCTCATCGACGCGATGACGAAGATCCACCAGTACACGATCATGTCGGCGCCGAGCGACCCTGAGCGGTCGGACAGCAACTCGTTCGTGGAGTCGACCCGTCGCTCCGTGAACTCAACGTGTGGCCGGTGGAGCCGAACCCTCGTTTCGACCATCGGAGTTGCTCCCGGAAGCAGCCTTGCGCTCCGGCGCATAGTTAAACCAAGCAAGAAGGAGGCAACATGGAGCGGGTTTTTGATTTAGATGAGACCCTGGCTTCGGTGCGAGCGGCACTCGAAGTCGGAAATTTCCAGGCCGCGGTAGGCGTCCTGGAGCAGCTACGGCCGGCCGACCAGGCGGAAGTCTTCTCTGAGTTGGACGAACAGGATCAAGAAGAACTCCTACCCCAGATGGACGAAGAGGATTCAGCCGATATCCTTGAATGGCTGGACGACCAGGAAGCGGCTGACCTGGCCGAGTCGTTGAGCGATCAGGACCTTGTGCGCATCATTGATGAAATGGAGCCTGACGAGGCGGCCGACCTACTGGGCGATTTGCCGCCCGAGCGCACTTCTGCCATTCTGGCCGCCCTCGAAGATCCCGATGAAATCAGGCCGCTCCTGGTACATCCGGAAGACACAGCTGGCGGCATCATGACCAGTGAATTCATGGCGCTGCGTCGCCGCATGACCATCAGCGACGCACTCACCGCTGTGCGCCTGTGGGCGCCCGATCCGCGTGCGGAAACAGTCTACACCTTGTACGTGGCTGATGCCCAGGGCCTGTTGTGTGGCGTGGTAACGCTATACGAACTGCTCAGCGCCCCGCCCGACGCGCTCGTGCGCGACATCATGCGCTCAGACGTGATTGCCATCGAAGCCAGCGCCGACCAGGAAGAGGCCGCACGGCGGATGACCCGCTATGAACTCCTGTCCTTGCCGGTGGTCAACGCCGACGGGCGCTTGCTCGGCATCATCACCCACAGTGACGTGGTCGAGGTGATCGAGGCGGAAGCCACCGAAGACATCCAGCGCCTGGGCGGTGCACAACCGCTGACCCGCGCGTATTTATCAACGTCGGTCATGCAGGTGGCGCGCAGCCGCGTGGGCTGGCTGCTGCTGCTGTTCCTGACCGAAACCCTGACCGGAACCGTGCTGCGCGTGTTCGAGGGCGAACTAAAGGCCGAAGTGGCATTGGCTTTCTTCGTGCCGCTGCTCATCGGCACCGGCGGTAATGCCGGGTCACAATCCACCAGTACGATCATTCGCGCCCTGGCCATCGGCGAAATCGCGCTGCGCGACGCCTTCCACACCCTGTGGCATGAGCTGCGCACCGGTATTGTGCTCGGCGTCGTCATGTCGGCGGTGGGCGTCGTTCGCGCCTTACTTTGGCACACCAATCCCGGTGTCGCGCTGGCCGTGGGCGTCGGACTGCTGCTCATCGTCATCTGGGCCAACATCGTCGGCTCGCTGCTGCCACTGCTCGCCACGCGCCTGAAGGTGGACCCGGCCATCGTTTCCGGTCCGTTCATGAGCACCCTGGTGGATGCAACCGGCCTCTTCATCTACCTC
>ERZ1026796.2244-NODE-2244-length-11485-cov-3.486177_pt1 | contig 11485 bp, 7 predicted proteins | sample MGYA00520874_ERZ1026796 | MGnify/ENA primary metagenome ERZ1026796 (study PRJEB33270, sample SAMEA104284474) | anaerobic digester metagenome | biome: Anaerobic digester microbiome; feature: mesophilic sludge digester; material: Anaerobic digester biomass | place...
GTATGCGGAGAGGATCGCCTCGAGGCGCACGAACTCGGCAACGGCCGCTGCCTCGGCCGTCTCGGCCGCGGCCACGGTGCGGGCGCGCACGCCTGCGGCCTCGCAGATCTCCACGATCTCGCGGATGGCTGCGCCGGGTGCGCTCGGCATGGCGATGGCGACCATGCCGGCTCGGGTGTGCACAATCAGTTCGGCCAGCCGGCCATGGTCGCCGAGCACGGGGATGCCATGAATATGCATCCCGTGCTTGGTGGGGTCGTCGTCGATGCCGTCGGCGATCTGACTCAGGGCGGAGAGGGCCTGGTGGAGATGAGCCGGCACGAAGGGTTGGGCCGCCACCGACAGCTGGACGAAGACCCGGTCCCGGTGCCGATCGAGAAGCCAACTATGACCACGCCGACCTTCAGAGTCACCAAAGCGAATTTTACATGCGATTGCGGAACCACTCAAGCTGGTGACAACTGGGTTTATGAGGCCACGATTGATCTGAAGGGAATGAACCCAAAGTTCGTCACCACATACAGGGAACTTCACCTCCCTCCCTACCCTGGCTCTCAAACCCATACGGGGGCCTGGACGGATCCGAAGCCAGTGGTCGGAGGTCCCACTCGAATCGAATACAACTGGCACCCGGGAGCGAAACGGGAGTACACGCTGGAAGAGGTAAAGTTAATGTTTGAAGGGCTTCCCGGCGAAGACTTGTACGTAAAGAGTCTGCCACTTACGGAACCTAACTATCCAAGATAGTACGGCTGCGCTCGATCACGCCGATCGGATGGACCGTGCTGGTCATCAGCGCTTTGGCCTGGCTGGTCGGGTGGGCGCTGGGTTGGGCCGAGCCCCGCTACCTGGCTGCCTTCGGACTCCTTCTCGTCGTGTTGTCCGGGTTGCTCACGCTCGGGCGGATGAAGCTCAAGGTCGCCCTCGACCTGCACCCGCAGCGGGTGATCGTCGGCAGTGGGGCAGCGGCAACGGCCACAGCCGCTGCCAGTTCCTCGGCGCCAGCCGCTCCCACCCAGGCGGGGGCGCAGACCTCGCCGTCGGGGGCAACGGCGACCACCCTTCCCGGTACGCCTGCCACGGACCAGACGTCCGAGCCGGAAGGCAGCGATGCCCTGCCGGACCCTGAGGCCACTGCCACGCCCGAAGCCATTGCCCAGGTGACCGACCAGGTCCAGGGGACGCCGGAACCGCCGGGCGTCGAGAGCCCGGAACCGGCAGCGACCCTCGCTCCCACCGTCGTGGCTGTCGCGCCCTCGGAGGGAGAGGCCGAAGAGGCGCGGGGAGCCACCACCAAGGCCCGCAACCTGGCCGTCGTCGGCATCATCCTGGTCCTGGGTGTCGGCGCCGTCGGCGCAGTTGGCGTGGCCCTCGTCGCCGGCCTCTGGCTGCGACGCAGGAGGATGTGAACCTGGAGAGCACGCGGCGCAAGGCCAGCCTGGCCGCCGGGCTGGCCTTGCTTTTCATCGCGCTGGTCACCCGCTACACGGCGCTCGGTTCCTTTTCCTGGCCCGACGAGCAGACCTGGTTGGAGCGGTCCTCGGCTTTTGTCCTGGCCCTGGAACGTGGTGATCTGGAAGGCACCTACCTGACCGACCATCCCGGCGTGGTGCCCATGTGGGGCTTTGGCGCGGCCCTGGCCCTGCGGGCCTGGGTCACCGGCGACCACGCAGCCCTGGAAGCCCTGGCTGCCGAGAACTACCAGGGCGACTATCCGGCCCAACTCGCGGCGGCGGCAACCTTTACTGTAATCTTGACCTCGCTGTCCGTCGTGGCTGCCTACGCGTTGCTGATTCCCCTCGTGGGCCGCGCAGGCGCTGCCCTGGGCGGCCTCTTGCTCGCCCTGGATCCCTTTTACCTGGTCCACTCGCGCATCGTCCACGTCGACGGCATCCTGGCCAGCACTATGCTGCTCTCGGTGCTGGCCCTGCTGCTCTATTTGCAGCGGCCGCACCGGCGCCGGTTCCTGTTCCTGTCCGGCCTCCTGGCCGGGCTGGCCCTGTTGACCAAGACCCCGGCCCTTTTCCTGATCCCCCTCACCGGCCTGGCCCTGGGGCTGCAGTGGCTGCTGCGGCGCCTGGGACGCGAGGTGTGGGGGAGCCTGGGCCAGGTGGCGGGAGCTTTTGGGCTGTGGCTGGCTTCCGCCGCCGCTACCTTCTGGCTGGCCTGGCCCGCGGCCTGGACCAACCCCTTCTTTTTCGTCTATCGTATCTATCGCGCCTCGCGTTGGGGGGTCGTCGTCTCCCACGGCAGCAACTTTTTCCTGGGCCGCGTGGTTGACGACCCGGGGCCGCTCTTCTACCTAGTCGTCCTGCCCTTCCGCCTGTCACCCCTGGTCATGATCCTCCTGCCCCTGGCCCTTGTGGCCCTGTTCTTTGCCTGGCGCCGGCGGCGCGACGTCCGCCTGCCCCTCGTCAGCCTGGCTTTTGTCGTCTTTTTCACGGTGATGGTTTCGCTGGCGGCCAAGAAGGGCGACCGCTACCTGCTGCCCGCCTTTCTGCCCGCGGCCATCCTGGCCGCCTGGACGTTGAACGCCGGCCTGGAGGGGCTGTCGGCCCGGCTGCGCGGCTCCCGGTGGCCCGGGTGGCTGCCGTACGCCGGGGCAGCGGTCTTCGTGTTTCTCGTATCCCCCATCTGGCTGCGGCTGGCGCCGCACTATGGCGCCTACTTTAACCCCCTCGTCGGTGGAGGGCCCGCAGCCGAAGGCGCCTTTGCCTTTGGCCAAGGCGAGGGGCTGGAGATGGCCGCCGAGTATCTGAACCGGCAGGAGGCCATCGAGGAATCGCTGGCCGTCACCTTCTATCCGCCCCAGTTCCGCTACTATTTTGACGGCGAAGCCACGTCGTTGCGCCGCGGTGAATGGGACAAGACGTGGCTCTTTGCCGATTACGTCGTGTTTTACATAAGTCAAGTCCAGCGCCAGGAGCCAACGCCCGAGCTGGTCGCGTTTTTCCTGGCCCAGGAGCCCGAGTACGTTGCCCGCCTGGGGGGTGTCCGTTTTGCCCGGGTGTATCGCACGCCGGTGCTCCTTTCGGGCCAGCCCCCGGCCGTAGAAGAGAGCTTCCCGGATCGGCGCCTGGGCGACGAGCTGGGCCTGGCCGGCCTGGCCCTGAGCGACGAGGGCCTCAGGCCGGGCCAGGAGCTGTACGTGACCCTTGCCTGGCAGGCACTGGTGCAGATGGGCCTCGATTACGAGCTCGAGCTCCGGCTGGTGGACGGCGAGGGGCGGGTGCTGTGGGCGCACGCCGGGCAGGCCTTTGACGGCTATTCCCTCACCTCCTGGTGGCGGCCAGGCCGCACCCAGTACCTGCGATACAAGATCGGACTGCCTGCCGGCCTGCCGGCCGGGACGTATCACCTGCTGGCCGGCGCCCGGGATCCGGCGACCGGTCGGGCTCTGCCGCCCCACGGCCCAGGCCTCGACGGCTGGCCCGATCAGCTTCTTGTCCGCACCTTCCAGGCGGAGGGCCAATAACCCCAGAAAAAGAGCGAAGGAGCCGCGGCTCCTTCGCTCGTCGAGTCATTTACCTGCCCGGGGGGGGCATCACGCGGGGATGCTACTCGGGCGGTTGCGGCCTCCATGCCGGGTTCCTCTCGTCCACCGTCCCGTCCGTCACCCGCGCCTGGTTGCTGCCGTCGGCATCCATGACGTACACGTGGAACACCGAAGTATCGCTGCCGGCACGATTGGAGATAAAGGCGATCTTGGCGCCGTCGGACGACCAGCGCGGTTGGTTGTCGAACAGGGGGGCCTTGGTCAGGTTGGTCGAACCGTCCGGGTTAAAGGGATTGACGACTACGATGTCGTAGCTGCCACTATCGATCGGGCGGTAGGCCGAAAAAGCAAGCTTGGTGCCGTCTGGCGACCAGGCCGGAGCGTGGAAGGCGTTCGAATCGCTTTCCATGATGGTCGCGATCTCCTTGGTGTTGACGTTCACCCTGTAGACGCCACCTCCCTTGCTGTGGCCCTTGTCGCGGTACTTGACGTAACCAAGCCACTGGCTGTCGGGCGACCAGGTCAGCGCCGCGTCCTCGAAGTAGCCCTTGTCGGTCGGGTCTTCCGTGAGGCGCTGCCAATTGCTGCCGTCGGCGTTCATGACGTACACTTCGGCGAACTCGCGAAGGCCGCAGATAAAGCCGATCTTGGTTCCGTCCGGCGACCAGGCAGGATCGTGGCTCTGGCAGACCCGATCCGTCAGCCGCTGCACGTTGCTGCCGTCGGCGTTCATGGAGTAGACCTCCCAGCGTTCCTCCTGCCGCAGGGAGTAGAAGGCGATCCTGGTGCCGTCGGGCGACCAGACCGGACCGCGATCGTCCTTGGGGTGATTGGTCACATTTACCCTGCCGCTGCCGTCGGCGTTGGCCACCATGATCTCGCCCACGCCATCCTGGAAGTGTACCCATGCGATCTTGGTGCCATCCGGCGAAAACTGGGGCGTAGTATCTCCGCCTGCCATGTTGCTGACGTTCAGCAGGTCGGTGCCGTCCGAGTTGACAGCGTACACCTCGAGGTTGCCGGGATCCTGCCGCTGGAAGGCAACGCGGTAGGGCGTTGCCGGCGGCTCGGGCGGCTCGGTACGGATGATTAGTGGCAAGTAGGCGCGAAACTTGCGCTCGCGCAGCGTGACGCTGGCGGACATGGGCGGCACGTCGTCGTCGGGACTGGTCACCTGCACCTGGTTCGTGTGGACCGAGTTCACAGCGCCTCCGGTAGTTACCCGGTAGCGAAGCTCCAGGCTTTTCCCGGGCCCGACCTCCAGGTTGCTCCAGGTGAGCACATTGCCCTGCACCTGGGGATCCGGTCCCGCCAGCATGGACTGGAAGCGAAAGTCTGTGGGCAGGGTGTCGACGATGGTCGTCAAGGTTGCAGTGGTCGTACCACTGTTGTCGATTCTTACCGTATAGTCCAGCGGATCGCCCACCTTTACCTCGCTGGCGCTGGCCGTTTTGCTGCCCTCGAGGATTGCGCCCAACACGGTTACCTCGACGCTGGCCTCGACGGGGTCTCCGTCCTCGGGGAGGACGGTTACGGTGTTGGAATAGACACCGGGCTGCACGGTGCCTTCCACGGCCACGTAATACACGAGACGGAAGCTCGAGCCTTTGTACACGTCCTCGAGATTCCTCCAGACGAGGGGGCTTTCGCTTGAAGGCTCGCCGCCCTCTTGCCAGCCGGCGTAGGAGAACCCTGCGGGCAACGTGTCGGTGATGGCCTGTAGGGAGATGTCTTCATCTCCCGTGTTGGTGATGGTGAGGGTATATGCAATGTCGCCACCGGGTTCGACGGCAGTGGGTGCCGCGCTCTTGGTGACGGTCAGGGGGAGTTGTTGGGCCGAAGCCGCGAGCGCAACGGACAGGCCGGCCAGCACGAGCAGGAGACCGGCAAGCCCCAGCAGTGCGAGCCGGCCCCCAAACGGACTGGGACCTCTTCGTTCTTGCATCTTTGCATTCCTCTCTTTCCTGGATGGCACTTGCCCCATTGGCAAGGTGCGGGTATAATAGCACAAAGGACACAATTTGCCAAACATCTTCGAGCAAGGGAAGATCGTACAGAGACTGATGATGACCTTCACGCGTCGGGAAGCCCCAGAAGCGCTGCCTGCTTCCGCCAGGCGAGCCGGGCAGGCGCTGCCCCTGGCCTTGCTGGCCCTGCTGGCCGCCTTTCACCTGACCAACAACTGGCTCTGGCGGGCCGCCAACGAGGTCATCTTTGGTGCCGACCGGATGTATCACCTGGTCAGCAGCCTGGCCTACTATGATATCCTGAAGGCAGGCGTCAATCCGGCCAGCCTCTTTGACGCTCTCACCCTGAGCGGCTATTACCCGCCCCTGGTGCACCTGACGGTTACCGTCTCCTACGCGCTGTTCGGCGTCTCGGCCGACGTGGCGGCCATGACAAACAGCATCTACCTCGTGCTCTTTTTGCTGGCCGTCTATGGCATCGGCGAGCGGCTGGCGGGGCCGTGGATTGGGCTGGCGTCCGCCGCCCTGGCCTCTCTGTTCCCCATCGTCTTTGCCATGAGCCGCTATCTCTACATCGACTTTGCCCTCGCGTCCCTGGTGGCCGTCAACGTCTGTCTCCTGCTGCGCAGCGAGGGTTTTCGCCGGCGCGGTTATAGCCTGCTCTACGGCTTGAGCTTTGGGCTGGGCATGCTCGTCAAGTGGACGTTTGTGGTGTTTGCATTGGCACCCCTTCTCGTCGTGCTGGCATCGCCCGGTATGCTGGCTGCCGTCTTCCGCACGCCCGGCCTGCGCCCGGTGTTGGGGAACCCGCGGCGATGGCTGGCAGCCGCCCTGCTGGGATTGGCCGTCACCGCCCTCTGGTTCCTACCCAACGTGCAGGCAGCGGACAGCCTGCCCCTCGGTTATGGCCTGCCGGCCCTGTCGTGGCTGTCGTGGACAGTTACCATCCGCCTCCTTCTGGCCTCCTTCGCCGGCTCTGCCGGGCTTCCAACCTCTGGCGCCGCCGGCCAGAGGGCGGCCAACCTCCTCGCTTCTCTTGCCCTGGCCGTCAGCGTGGCCGCGGCCTGGTACCTGACCCGCATCGACTTTGTCCAGGACTTCTGGGCCAACGCCTACGGCAAGCCGACGGGCCGAGCCTGGGGTTTTTTGCCCTACCTGAGAGACTTGTACAACGAGCATCTCTCGCCGCTGTACGCCGGCCTGCTGCTCCTGGCCCTGGTGGGGCTGGCCTTCTGGCGCTGGCGCAGGACCCGTTCCTGGCGCCGGTTTCTGGCCCTGGGCGTCGACGGTTGGGCCTTGGTCCTGTGGGTCGTGTTTCCCTACGTCGTCTTTTCCACGCGGGTGAGCATCGTCCACTCGCGCTACATCATGCCCATTCTGCCGCCGCTGGCGCTGGCCATCGCCCTGGCCCTTGGTCGCCTGCGTCCGAAATGGCTCCGGGGACTGGTGGTGGGACTCGCTCTGCTGCCCGGTCTCGTACAGTTCGCCGCCCTCTCCTTCGACGCCCTGGCGCCACTGCACGAGCGCCTGCCGCTGGCCGAGGGCCTGTCCATCCAATTGCCGGCCTCGGGCCGTACCGACCGCGGCTTTGCCGTCGTGCCCGACATCCTTCGGACCGTCGACGAGGAGCGCCGCGGCGACACGGCTAGCCTGGGGCTGCTGGTCAACATGCAGCAGATCAACAACCAGCACTTTGCTTATGACGCCTACGGCCGTTACTCGCACCTGCTCAGGAAGGAACTGGCGACCGTCGGCACCGGCCACGGCGTGTACGGCGAGCTGTTTCAGTGCGACTTTGTCCTCGTCGTCGACCCGCCGCCCCACTATCCCCGCCGGCCCGAGGCCGAGGCGACCATCAGGCACCTGCTGACGACACCGGACGACACGTTTCACCGGGCCTTTGACGTCATCAAGACCTATCCCCTTTCAGCGGGCATTCAGGAGATCCTCTGGAGGACTGAGATAGCAGCAGTGAGCCTGTTTATCATCGAATATCTGCTGCGGCTCTATGGCGCTCCTGACCGCTGGGCATATGTCAAAGATGGCTACAGCATCATCGATATCGTGGCTATAATGCCCACCCTGGTTTTGATGGTCCTGCCCGCCACCCTCTTCACCCACGACATTCGGTTCATTCAGACCATAAGAGTGATGGCGGCATTCAGGATATTCAGGTTCCTCCGCTTTATGGCAAAAGATCATCTGCTCTTCGGGATGATCAGCCCGGGGATGATTAACGTCGCCCGGCTGGTGGCGAGCATATTCATAATCCTTTTTGTATATTCAGGACTCTTCTACTTTGTGGAGGAGCCACTCAATCCTGATGTGCAGAACTTCGGAGATGCCTTTTACTTCGTGGTGGTTGCCGTCTCCACCGTCGGCTTCGGTGATATCGTTCCCTCATCCTCTGCCGGCCGGCTGGTCACGGTGGCCATGATAATCTCCGGGATCATCTTCATCCCCTTCCAGGCAGCGAGGATATTTCGCGCCTGGCTTCGGGCCTCCAGCCAGGACAGGACGGTGATATGCACCAACTGCGGGCTGGACAGGCATGATGTCGATTCTAAGTACTGCAAAAAATGCGGCGAAGCTCTGCCGGAGACGGGAGAGAGTTAGCCGCTTTTGAGCAGTCTGTTCTAGGGAATGCTTTTGTTTTGAATTGTCCCAATCACTCCTTTATCCTCGAATTTCCCGGCGGCAGGAACTGCACGATCTGATCCACCGACGCCACGGACTTCAAGAAGGCTCTGTCCTCCACCTTTAAAGAGAACTGCCGGTAGATCCTCTTTGCCAGGTCGTCAGGATTGAGCTCTCCCGGCTCGATCTCCACCACCGGGTCAGATCCAGGCTTGGCCGCCGATACGGGACCGCCTATAAGAACTCCATCTCTTATGCCCAGGGCTATTCCCAGTGGAACATCCCGGAAGTACCTGCGCTCGCCCCGGATGACAAAGCCGCCCTTCTTCAAAAACTCCCCCGGCTCCGGGGTCTTGCTCACCTGGTCTCCCTTCACCAGATAGCAGTCTGCAGCAGCAAGCCCGCTCTTCCAGAGGGAGGAATAGCTTACCGCAAACCCGGCCGCCTCCTGCAGGGTGCTCTCCGGCACCTCTTTGCCCTCGGTCTTAATCACCGTCAGGGGAGCGCCGGGAGCGTCGGTATGCATGGCCAGGTCCCTCCTCTCCAGGTATTTGGCATAAATCTCCTCATTGCTATCCGCATCCCTTCCCCCTAAGACCAGGAAGCCGTCGGAGGAGTAAAACCAGCGGAACCTCTCATACCACTTGGGCTTTCTCCGTCTGTAGTATGAAGAAACGGCGCGGGTCTTCTTGGGAGCGACCTTTCCCGCTTTCAGCTCCTCGGTTATGGCCAGAGCGCTCTGTGCCCCTCTGGCCTTGCGGACCATATCCTTGGCCTTATCGTAGTACCTCTGGGCATTCTGGGGGACGGCCAGTTCGGCATTAAGCTCCAGCTCCTCCCCATCCAGAAAGACCCTCATCTCTCCCCTGCCGTCCAAAGAGAGGATCGTCTTCGCCTGGGGAAGGCCCGAGCCGCTGATCCTCTCCCAGATCTGGTTATAGGAGAAGCCCCGCGTCCGGGCATCGTTCATAAGAGTGAGTATCTGCTCGACGCTGCCATAGAGCTGGTAGATCAGCTCGCCCTTCCGAACCAGTTCCGCCTCCTGGGCCCGAAAATCTTCAATGGCTCTGCGCTGCAGCTCTATCCTGTGCTCCAGAGGATTCTGCCGGGCCGTCTCCTTCTCCCTCTCCACAAAGAAGGCATCCAGGGCTTCGCTTAGGGTGGCAAAACGCTTCATCTCCAGACCGGAATAGAGCTTCAGAGGGCGGGGCAGGACATCTATGGGAGCATCATCCTCGATGACGATATGGGGATCGAGGGTTTCATCCAGGAACACTTCGCTTAATGCCTGATGGACCCGGTCGATCTCTCCAGGGTCCAGGTCGATGGCCTCCTTGTTCTTGTCCACTCCGGCCACCAGGCAGACCTCCTCGCCGTATGTCCCGCCCATATTCAGACCGCGCACTAAAGATCTCACCAGGTCCTGGCCGCTGGAGGCAAGCCAGAGGGCCAGATCATCCCGGGTTATGGTCCTTGGATCAAGCTGGCCGGGGTGGTAGAGGTAGGGCTCCCCGGCGGCCATCTTCCTTCCCCGGTAGAGCATCTTTCTGAGCATGCTGAGGATGTTTCTGGATTCATCGAGCAGGATCATGCTCCCCTTGGGAAAAAGCTCAATTATCAGGTAGCGAGGAGTTCCGCTTCGCTCCACCTTGATCTCCAGCAGCCGGTCGAACTCGTGCTGCCTGATATCGACGATCCGGCCTCCAGAGAGGTGGCTTCTGAGCATGGTGGGAAACTGAGGAGGGGTCTTGCTGGCCGGGCGCTCAGCCTTAGTGATATGGACCCTTCTGCCCGCCTCTAAGAGAAGGTCAAGCCTGCCCTCGGCCGGGGACTGAACCGAGAGCCAGATCCGGTCTGAGGATTGCTGATAGGCCTTGCCCATGAACCCCCCCCCGATCCGATCCTGAAGCTCCTTGACCATCGCCGCCACGTCCACATTGCTCATCGCCTTCTTCATGAATGGGAGGATCTAGATCAATCGATAAATAGTTGCGGATCGAGATGGGTGGATCGTGGAAGAGAGACCGCCGGATGAGACGCCGTCTGAAGAGAGAGGACCGGAAGTGATGCTGGGTGAAGATGAGCCGCCGGCAGAGAGGCCTCAAAAGAGAAGCTTTCTGGTCGACCTCATGCTCCTCCGCCTGGCAAGGTGGCTGCGCCTTTTGGGCCAGGATGTGGCCAATCCCGAGAGCGACAGCGATAAGGCACTCCTTGGCCAGGCAAAAAGGGAGAATAGGATCCTCGTCACCAGAGATAAGAGGCTCTTTTCATCCTGCTCAGCTGCCGGGGTGGAGGGCATTCTCATCCGCTCGTCCCGGATCTGTGAACAGATCCTGGAGATGGCCGAAAAGGGGATCGCTCTGAGGATAGATCCCCAAAGGTGCACCCTGTGCAACAGCTCCCTTAAGGAAGCTGAAGGGCGTGATGGGGAGATCTGGATCTGTCCCAATTGCCAGAGGCTATACTGGAGGGGTGGCCACTGGAAGAATATGGAAAAGATGCTGGAAGCTCTTCGACTTCGGAAGCATGAAAGAGAAGAAGAGAAAGAGGAATGTAAGGGAGAACATAAATCATAATATAAAAATTATATGCATATATTGACCAGATGCGGAAAATAGACATTATAGGGCAAACTGGATGTGCGGCATATGTTATTATCATTATCACTCTGATGGCACTGGTTGCTGAGGTTTGACTCGAATCTTCAGATAATCCGTGAATTCGTTTTTCATCCGGGTCATCGACCAGAGATGAGAGGAGTTCAGGCAGAACTGTGGCTGGTATTGATACTGATTTCCAGGCAGGGTGAATGGATCAGCAGGCGTGAAGCTGGGAGGCGCTGATTCCAACGTCGTCTCCAAGAGGCACCATTGTCCAGACTCGCACTGGTAGACCACCCAGGCATGCCCGTAGGAACCAGCTGGAGAGGCCACCCGGCCCAAAACCACCCGCACGCACTGCTCTGAGATCCCGCTGGCCAGCAGAAGAGAGGCTAAGAGAAAAGAGGTATCCTCGCAGTCCCCTTTTCCGAGCATCAGCGTCTCCTCGGGAAAGAGCCAGAGGTCTTCCATTCCAAAGCAGCTCTTGTCGGTGACGTAGTCTATTGACCTGGTCACGTAGTCCCAGCTCCGCCAGGCTCTCATGTCGAATGTCCCTGCCTCGCGGGAGGCAGGAAGGGCCATCTCCTCCAAGGCTCTGGCTATTACCTTGCTATGGGTGTGAGATAGCCAGTCCCGGACGTCAGTGGGAATCAGTATACCCGAGCTGCCGATTACCACTCTCTTATCATAAACGATCGTGTCCCTGACGATCTCCTCCCCTGCCCAGTTACATCCTGTGATCATGATACCCCCAATCCCATCTATGTTAATAATTTTAGTTCACT
>ERZ1026796.2246-NODE-2246-length-11466-cov-3.121439_pt1 | contig 11466 bp, 8 predicted proteins | sample MGYA00520874_ERZ1026796 | MGnify/ENA primary metagenome ERZ1026796 (study PRJEB33270, sample SAMEA104284474) | anaerobic digester metagenome | biome: Anaerobic digester microbiome; feature: mesophilic sludge digester; material: Anaerobic digester biomass | place...
GAGTGACAGCCGGGCGCGCTCTGCCATTGAAACGGCCAGTGCCTCGGTTCGGGCGCCGACGCCGGTCTCGAACAGGAGCACGAAGACGCGTGCAATCTGCTCAGCGAACATCCAGTTTTCGCCACCCTTGGCGCTGTGTTGCAGTCGCAACACGAGGTCGACATCTCCACTCCTGACCTGAACCTCGAGCGCGCCGGAACTTCCCGGTCCGATCGCGGCGGGCTGCTGACCGAGTTCGATGCTGACGGCAGCGCCAAACCAATGCCCTGTGACTGGCGTTTACCTCGACAGGAAGAGTAATGATGCTGAAAAAAGTAGTACTTGCAAAAAGAATAATGCCTGCCACCAGAAGTTGGGGAAAAGTATTTACCACCAGAATTCCTGCCAGCAATACCCATTGAACCCATCGGCTGGCAAAACTAACTACAGGCACAAGAGCTGAACGCATCTGAAGCCAGGCATAAGCCGAGGCGTGCTGTACGGCATGCCCAGTTTCGTGAGCCGCAACGGCAGCCGCAGCTACATTACTGCCATAATATACATCCCGGCTCAGATTTACTGTTTTATTCGCAGGATTATAGTGATCGGTCAATTGCCCTTCAACCGATAATACTTTCACATCATCTATCCCGTTCTGCCTAAGCATACGTTCGGCAATTTCTTTCCCGCTATATTGAATAGGCATTTTTGAATATTTAGCAAATTTAACCTTCAACTGATTGCTGATCAGCCAGCTAATTATTGCAAAAGCAATGAAAATGATATATATTCCACCCATTTCTACGATCTGAATTATTACGCCCCCATTATCAAGTTTTATGCCATCCGATAGAGAATACATCATTTCCTTTCTATTCAATCTTCGGAGAAAACCATTTTTATTACCATAATATTCATGAAAATTTTCAGGATAAGAAGGAAGATAGAAATAAGAAAGAGCCCGCTTTTCATTCACATCTTTGGACTTGCTCAGCTCGAAGAACATATTTCGATTCGATCTAATTATTTGGCCTTCCAAATAAATAATGGAATGGCAGCAGTCGATTTTTGATATCTACCGAGAAATAATTTATTACAGATTATACAATAAAAAACTTTTTAAACGGGATCGAAATTTCAGCTCTTATATAATAACATACATGCCATGGGCAAAATCTGCGATAGACGAAAACGACCAAATTATGCAGCCAATAGTAACCTTTCACAGCATCAGGAAGATGATCCAATAGAAATTCGTAAACAATTCGAATATCGAAGGAAAAATGGAAGACTCATTGACGGATTTGAGACATTCTAAATTTTTGGAGAAGAGGTCGGGTAAATTCATGGCAGGGAAAACTGCATTTTTAATATAGCCCTTGAGGCTAAAAATACGGTATGTTGGGTTGAACACCCCGAAAAAAGGAGTCAATGTGTGGGAAATGCATCAGGGAATATTTTAATGAAAGGTTTAGCGGTCATTGAGTGATAGAAGATCGGGATCATGCAATTTTTTTTATATGAATGAGAGCTTCACTTCTTTGAGGAATTTTTCTTCGAGGAGTTGGGCTATTCTTTTAACAACGGTGCGGCGTATTTCGAGTTCGACAGGAAGGCTAGGGTCTTGGTGGGCAATGTTGATGCGAGTACCAATAATGAAGAAAATTTCGTCGCTTTCGAGGAGCATTTTTACGATTTTATCGGCAGGTCCGTTTCCAAGGCGAGTATTTGGCCCATAATTCAATAATAATTGGTTGACTTTTTCGAGTGTGAGAATTCCTTCGGTAACCAGATCGACTCCAGGCATGTAACTTATAGGAGGCAAGTCGGGGTCTTCAAATTCGAAAGAGTCGGAAATTTCGACTCCCAGTTCACGAGCAATGATATCGGCCGTAGTAGCTCCGCACAGAATTTTTTTCCCTTCGAAGGTTTTTACTGCCTCGGCATATTCTCTGTCTTTATGCTCGTCGAATGGAGGCCCTGTGCATATGAGAAGTTTTCGTGGTTCTCTATAATAGATCACAGCACAGCTTGTATCGTCTTTACTGCGATAGCCGTCATTAATGTGGGCAAAGTTGACGACTTTGGAAGCCAGTGTGGCAGCTGAAATTTGCGGGTCATTAGTAAGAAGCTGAACAACAAAATCCTGCACATTGTCTCTTCCCCAACCAAAGGGATATTTTTCTGACCCCATGCCCGATTGAGCCACCCCATCACTTATTAGAACAATACGATCTTCCTTGTGGTGATAAAATTGACAGGTCATCAATTCTTTACCTGCATTTTTTTCACTCTTAAGAATTACGCAATTCCAGTTGGGCTGAAAAGGGTCATTCCCCCTTAAAATAATACATTGAGGATTATCATATTCGAGGATTTTGGTTAAATCATCAATTTGAATATCTACGATGGAAAAGGTACTGTAACTGATTTTACGTTCACTGCAAACAGGCAAGGTGTTCATGATTAGCTCAGCTATTTTGTCCACATCCTTGTGTTCGATGGTGAAGTTCAATGCCATGGTGGCAGTAAGAGTAGCCAGAACATTGGCCTTCACGCCATGCCCCATGCCATCGGAAAGAACGGCAATGGTGCGGCCTTCTTCCTTAATTTTTCTCGATAGGAAAACATCTCCGCAGATTTTTTCTCCCTCGTGATGAATCTGCTGGCAACTTACTTCGATGTATATATTATTCTCCATAAATGAATCATCTTCATATTAGGATTTTGTTTCTCCACTTTTATTGCCGTTTTCCGATTGATATGCGCTGATGATGGAATTAAGCATCCTTTCGGTCTTACTGGCACCTTCTCCCAACAAAAAACCAATTTTTTGAACCATTTCGAGATTTTCGGTAATGGCTTCATTAATCCGGTTGATAATCTGTTCACGCCTTACTTCGGGCATTTTTAGATCGCGGACGACAGCCCCTACTATTTTGTTCGGCCTTATCGTAAATATTGAAACATTGAGTATATTGTCGTTAAAATTGACATCCCGATTGGTAATATCTTCAGCATTTTTCAAGACGTACGAAAACATATTGTAAAAATGATAGGGTAACAAAGTTTTTAAATCTGCTCCAACCAAGCCAGGAATTACTTCATCAATCAGGCGAGCGTCTTCTCCTAAAGTTTCTATGAATGTCTTATTCGCTTGAATGATTTTTAGATTTTCATCGACGATGACCACGCCCGAAGGGAGTTTTTGTAACATGATATTTACAATCTCGTTGGCTTCGCGCGCTAACATTTGTTCGCGGCGGGCAATCTTTTCCGATTCTTTCAGAGCAATTTCGGTTTTGGCAAGTTTTTCGTTGGTGGCTTTCAGTGTTTTAATATATTCGTTTTGGTTGCGAAGATTGTACGTAATGCACATTTCAGGTTTAGCCAATCCCGAGGCTACCGCAGTGGCAAATTCATAGCAAGACGAAAACCCGCATGCTCCGCATCCCATCAATTTATCGGCATCTACTCGTCCTATCACTTTCAGTACTTCGTCGATCTTTTCTTTGGGTGGAGATTGAAGCCTTTGGTCATCAGGGTTAAAACTGCGGGAAAGTGTGATTGTTTTGTATTTTTCGATGTTCTCCTGCCATGATTGGGAATCGAACTCTTTGAGTCTTTTATTGGCATATTCTACAGCGAGTGAACGCCTGAGGTATTTTTCTCCTCCTGGGCTGGTGCCAGGGCCCATTAGGCAGCCATGACAATAAAATATATTGAAATGCCTTCGGATCAATTCCGTGTAATCGTGGAATTGTCTGACCGAATCAATGAAATTATCCTTGCCTTCGATAGTAGTAATTGTCCCTGTGAGTAAGTTTTCATCGAGGCCGACCGCTTGAAGTAATCCATTGCTGATGGGAAACAGGGAACCAAGGTGTCCAATAGGGCTATCGAATTCTGAATACTCCAGCGTTTGTTCAGTGATACCCGCTTCCTTGAACATTTTTCGCAATTCAATAAAAGTGAGAATTTCGTCTATGGGATTCTCTTCTTCGAGCAACACCGGTTCATATTTGGCAGAAATGCAAGGCCCTATATAAACAACCCCTACTTCTGGTCCATACTTTTGCTTCACCACACGAGCAGTAGCAATCATAGGCGTAACGATAGGAGCCAGATTTACGGTAAGCTCGGGGTAGAAATAACATACATAAGCCGTAAGCGTGGGGCAAAGAGAGGTGATATAATATTTCCCCTTGAAATTTTCGAGTAATTCTTTATATTCATGAGCTACCAGATCGGCACCAAACGAAACTTCGTTCACGTATTGAAACCCCAGTTCTCTTATCATGCTTACAAATTTCCTGTAATCAGTGATATCGGTAAATTCTCCGGCTATACTCGGAGCAAGAATTGCAGCTACTTTTTCACCCGAAGCCAATAATCCTTTTACTCTGTCAATGGAATTTTTAAAGGAAAGCGCATTCGGTGAGCATACAGGTAAACAATCTCCACACCCAACGCACCGATTGTGTAAAATATGAGGATAGTTTTCGTTAATGGGCACTGCAATGGCTTTTACTGGGCAAACCCTGACGCATGCATAACACTCAATACATTTTCCCTTATCGAATTCAATCACCTGCATATCTTATCGCCTGTGTTTTCAATTGATTATAAATTAAAGTATTCTGATAAAACTTTGATTACCTTTTCGGTATCTACCTGAAGATAAATTCTATCAGCTATTTTTAATACCGGTCCGTTAACACACTCCGAAAAACAATGCGCCCCATGGAAATTTACCTTATCCTTCAGTCGCTTTTCTTTCAGCCAATCATCTACCACCTTTACCATGTGCTTATTTCCTCTCGAAAAACAAGAACTCCCCAGACAAATTACAATTTCAACCTTCTCATTCATTAGTAACTTTCGCTAACTTGAAATCTTTCTTCAAAAGTAAACTTTTTTATTGTCGTAAAACATTTTGTATATGAACTAATTTTATTGCCTTGAAAAAATTGACCTAAGGTTTCCAATTTTATGCAATATCTTGTTCCTTTGCCGATAATATGACTACTGAATTTCTTTTATACTCGCTGAATGCCTTATTTCGATGAATTATAATAAGGACGACGGAATTGCCATTACACTTTCAAATCTAAAGAATCTTGATCGGTTTCGAATAGTGGAAAAAATGATAAGCCTTCTTATTCTTTCAATTATCTGGTTTTAAGTGTATTAATTCCGTTGTTTTGTTTTAAATTGAATATTTTTTTGATGTTAAGTATTTCACAATGTTATTTCAATAACAATAAAAGAAATAATTCGTAATTTAGTGGCCTCAAGTAACAAACTTCTAAATGTTGTAAAAAAACATTCATAAATGGATAGAGTTCAAAATATAATCGATAGATACCTTGGAGCAGGGAAAGAAGCCTTACTCTCAGTTCTGCAGGAAATACAGGAGGAAGAGGGGTATTTGAACGCTGAATCTATACATAAAGTCAGTTATTGTTTGGGTATTCCCGAGAACAGAATTTATTCGATAGCTACATTTTACGATCAATTCAAGTTTTCACCACGAGCACGAAAGACGATAAGAATTTGCGAAGGAACAGCATGCCATATTATGGGTTCATCTTTAGTAGCCCGTGAGATTAAAAAACAAATCGGTATTGAACCCGGCCAAAGGACGAAGGACAACGAGTACGAACTAGAGTTTGTGGAGTGTATGGGTGCATGCAGCCAAGCCCCGGCCATGGAAATCAACGATCGATATTACAATAAAGTGACGCCCGAAAAATTGCGTCAGATTCTGGAACACTTATCCAATTTTGAAGAATAGACCATGAGCAAGGAAACAAAAAAAAATCGGAACCCATATATTGCCGACATATTGTTGATTCCACCAGATCAATACAGTCACCAAACGGCAGAAAGAGTGGCCTTGCTGAGGCGTGAAAAGGTTGAAAGGCCGACTATTTTCGTAGGTGCTGGAACATGCGGAATGATTGCTGGAGCAAGTCAAACCATGCTAAGCATTCAAATGTACCTGAATGATCATTTGATGAAGGCCGATGTGGTAGAGGTCGGTTGCATAGGTTTATGCCAGTTCGAACCCATTGTTGATGTTCAATTACCAGGTAAGAATAGGATATCCTTTAAGAATATTACGCCGGAGAAGGTCTATTCTTTGCTCGACGCTGTATTCAACAATACTATTGATTCAGTCGATGTTTTGGGGCAATTCGAATCTCGGCATTTAGTTCCCTGGGAAGATGTTCCTTTTATCAATCGCTTGCCATTTTTCAAGAAACAGAAACGTTTGGTTTTGGAAAACTGTGGTTTGATCAATCCTTCGAGCATTGAAGAATATCTGGCAAGGGGCGGATACAAGGCTTATGCAAAAGCAATTCAGAACTATACGTCTACGGAGATTTGCGAGATTATCGAGCAGAGTGGATTAAGGGGACGCGGAGGCGGGGGTTATGCTACAGGTAAAAAATGGATGATTGCCCGTCAAACCCAAAGTGATCAGAAATATCTGATTTGCAATGCCGATGAAAGCGATCCTGGCGCATTCATGGACAGGGCGCTTATTGAGGGCGATCCACATAAACTTATCGAAGGAATTGCCATAGCTGCATATGCAGTTGGAGCAAGCCAGGCTTTTATCTATATCCGTTCAGAATATAAAAAAGCCATACAAACTCTAAAAAATGCGATAGACAGTGCAAAGGAATTTGGGTTGATCGGCAGCAATATTTTGGATAGTAGTGTAAATTTTTACCTGAATATCAAGATGGGCTCGGGTGCCTTTGTCTGTGGTGAAGAAACTGCTTTGATCAACAATATGGAAGGAAGAAGAGGAACTCCCGAGCCCAAACCCCCATATCCGGCCACTCAGGGTCTTTTTAGCCATCCTACGGTGATAAATAATGTGGAAACTTTGGCTAATGTTCCATTGATTATCCAGAATGGTCCGACGTGGTTTGCCGGTTTGGGAACTCCGACTAGCCATGGCACGAAAGTCTTTGCCGTTACGGGAAAAGTTGAATACAATGGATTGGTAGAAATAGAAATGGGTAGGTCATTTCGTGAAATTATTTATGATATTTGTGGAGGGATAAAGGATTTTAAGGATTTCAAAGCCATGCAGATAGGTGGGCCTTCGGGAGCATGCTTAGGTGAGGCTTGTCTGGACCTCCACATTGATTATGAGTCGCTTAAGCAGGAAGGCGCCATGATGGGGAGTGGAGGATTGGTGGTTATGGATGAATCTGCCTGTATGGTGGATATTGCACGGTTCTTTATGAATTTTCTTCAGCACGAAAGTTGTGGTAAATGTATTCCATGCCGAGAAGGAACGCGTAGAATGTGGGAAATTCTCGAGTCGATAACCAAGAAACCCGTTGAAGGTCAAGAACATCAATCTCTCGAAAGATTCAAGGGCGTTCTTATGCTTGAAGAATTGGCTACAGTAGTTGCCGAAACTTCTTTGTGTGGACTTGGGAAAACCGCACCTAATCCCGTTATCAGCACTCTCAGATATTTTCGTGATGAATACGAAGAACATATTTTCGAACGTAAATGCAGAGCCAATGTCTGCAATGGACTCAGGACGTTCTATATTCATACTGAAAAATGTACCGGATGTACAATATGCTACCGCAAGTGTCCTACTTCGGCTATTATAGGCACTCAGCGCAATCCACACTTCATTGTGCAGGACAAGTGTATTGGCTGTGGTATATGCTATGATGTTTGCAAATTCGATGCAGTTTCTGTTCATTGAATCAAGGGTTTATATCTATAATTAAAAGAAGTTCCATGTTGTTTTCGATAGAAGTTAATAATAAGGTCATTACTGCCCAAAGGGGTGAAACCATCCTTGAATGCTTGAAAAGGAATGGGGTATTTGTTCCCACGCTTTGTCATATTGAAGGATATTCTCCAACGGGTGCTTGCAGGATATGTGTGGTAGAAGTGGAAGGCCGGCCCGATTTAGTGCCATCTTGTTCCCATCCGGTGGAAGAATGGATGAAAATAAAAACCCATTCACCTCGTGTTATCAGAGCAAGAAGAGCTATAGCGGAAATGCTTCTCTCTAATCATCCCGACGATTGCCTTTATTGTGGACGCAATGGAAACTGTGAATTACAAAACCTTGCTATCGATCTGAATTTAAGGGAAAAACGTTTTAGCGGAAGTAAGAATACTTTAAAGAATGATTATGCAAGCGTTAGCATCATGCGTGAACCATCCAAATGCATATTATGCGGCCGTTGTGTCAGACTTTGCGAAACCGAGCAGGTGGTTGCAGCCGTTGACTTTATTGGCAGAGGCAACCAGATGACTATAGGAACCTCATATAATCATGGATTAAGTTCGAGAAATTGTCATCATTGCGGGCAATGTATATTGATCTGTCCTACGGGTGCTCTCTCGGAACAGCAACACATTGCAAAAGTGCAAGAAGCTTTGCATAATCCAGAGAAACATCTGGTAGCGCAATTTTCCCCTGCATTGAGCGTGGGGCTTAACGAAAATCTTGGAATCAAGGCAGGTAAAACTGCGGATCATATTATAGTTGCAGCACTGAGTAAAATTGGCTTTTCTAAGGTTTTCGATACAGGTTTAGCTACCGACTTGAATATTTTGGAAAATGCTTCTTTGTTGGCCAAACAAATTCGTGAGGGAGAAAGCATGCCTATGTTTACTTCCTGCTGTCCTTCATGGTTGCATTATGCCGAAACCTTTCATCCCTCGATTTTACCTTGTATCAGTCCTGTATTGTCGCCCCAGCAGATAATGAGCGTCTTGATCAAGAAAATCTATGCCAGCGAAATGCGTCTGAGAGCGGAGGATATTTACACTGTTGGGTTGATGCCTTGTACAGCTAAAAAGTATGAGATATTGAGGCAGGAAATGTTGATAGATGACCTTAATATGACTGATGCCGTGCTTACTACGCGTGAATTAGCCAGGTTTATCAAGTTGTATGGAATAGATGTGAATAATATCGAGCCCATGCTGCCACATAGTCCGTTTCATATTCGAAGTACGGCTGCCAAACTTTATGGAGTATCGGGTGGAGTAACTGAAGCCATTTTACGTACGGTGTATTTCTTACTGACGGGCGTGGAGCTTGAACCTTATAAAATTGGAGAAGTCCGTTCAGGCAGCGGGCCCAAATTTTTTACCATGGAGGCAGGAAAATACAAAGTAAAAACTGCTGTGGTAAGCGGCATGAGTCAGGTTCAAAAATTATTGAAAGAAATTGAAGCGGGCAAGAAAAATTTAAATTTTATAGAAGTGATGGCGTGCCCTGGCGGCTGTATCAATGGAGGAGGACAAAAAATTGGCGCCAGTGATAAGGATATTAAAACCCGTAGTAAAGTTCTTTATGAAATGGACGAAAAGGAAAATATCCGTGTAGCCCACAAAAATCCTATTGTTCATGAACTGTACCAAAAATATTTTGATGCACCTTTGAGTAACAAGGCCGTTGAGTTTTTGCATAGAAGAAGATTAGAAAAAAAAATGGAAGGGAATGAGCAAATCCTATAAGAATCAATTGGTTTTTACGGTGAAGGATCGATGTAGGGTATGTTATACCTGCGTACGCGAATGCCCAGTGAAAGCCATACGTATAGTCAATGGGCAGGCTGAGGTAATGAGCGAGCGGTGCATAGGTTGTGGAAATTGTGTGAGAGTTTGCAGCCAGGGAGCCAAGATATTTTTACATTCTCAAGCCGAAGTAAAGGAATTGCTCGAGGGGAGCGATCCTGTTGCAGCATTGATAGCGCCCAGTTTTCCGGCCGAATTTGAAGAAATAAGCGATTACCATTTATTTATTGGTATGGTGCGAGCTTTGGGATTTGAATATGTATGTGAAGTGGGTTTTGGAGCTGATATGGTAGCCCGAAGATATGCCGAAATTATGAACAAACCTACCGACAAAGGCATCATCACTAGCGATTGCCCTTCGGTTACCTTTTATATCCGGCATTATTATCCCCATCTTGTGGATAGGCTGGCGCCTATTGTTTCGCCTATGGTTGCCTTGAATAGATGTGTAAAAGCTGAATACGGCGAAAATATCAAAACCGTTTTCATTGGCCCGTGTATAGCTAAAAAGGCCGAGAGCTCTGAAGTGGACGAAGCGCTTACCTTTACTGAACTTCGCGAGATGTTTTATGAGTACGACATTACACCTCAGAATGCAAGTCCTTCCGAATTCGATCCTCCTTATGCAGGGAAAGGAGCAATCTTCCCGGTGAGCAGGGGGCTTCTGCAAACAACGAATATCCGCGAGGATGTAACAGAAAGGAATATTATTATTGCCGAGGGTAGCCCAAGCTTTAAGGAAGCTGTTAGAGAATTCGACGATGGCCTCGTCAGTACTCATCATTTAGAATTATTATGCTGCAAGGGATGCATCATGGGAGCAGGTATGGGAAAAAATGGGAAGCGATACGTCAGAAGAACGCTCGTGGCCAATTATGTAAAGCAGAAACTGAATCAAACCAGTCAGCAAAAAAGAGAGTATTATGTAAAAAAATTCGATCAGCTCGATTTCAGTGCACATTTTACCCCCGAAGACAGACGTAAACCTTTGCCAACCAAAGAACAAATCGAGGAAGCATTGGTTAAAATAGGTAAGCTCTCGCCTCAAGATTATTTGAACTGTGGAGCATGCGGTTATGACACTTGCGAGGAACATGCCATAGCAATTGCTCAGGGCTTTGCAGAGCCCGAAATGTGCCTGCCCTATACCATCGAAAAGTTACATAAATCCATCAATGACCTGAACATCACCAACGAAAAACTTGCTCATGCCAAAGCGGCTTTAAAACAATCGGAAAAATTGGCACACATGGGTCAGCTTTCTGCCGGTATTGCCCATGAACTCAATAATCCTTTGGGAGTTATTACAATGTATGCTAATATTATGATGGAAGAACGGCCTGAGAATGATCCCCTGCGTAAGGATCTGGAATTGATTGTGGAGCAAGCCAATCGCTGTAAGAAAATTGTAAGTGGTTTACTCAATTTTGCACGTAAAAATCAAGTCAATCTGACTGAGACCCATCTGGAACAATTAGTTCAACGAAGCCTCGATTCGGTGGTTAAACCCGATAATGTGAAAACAAGAATGATTTCAGAAATGAAAGACCCTATCTGTTTCCTTGATCAAGAACAGATGATGCAGGTTTTGACAAATCTCGAAAAAAATGCGATTGAAGCTATGCCTCCCGAAGGCGGCGAAATTACTGTCACCCTTAAAGACAATCTTCATGAAGTTATTATTAAAGTTGCCGATACAGGCATAGGCATCGAGAAGGAAAATATGGACAAGCTATTTACTCCCTTCTACACTACCAAAGAGCTGGGCAAAGGCACTGGCTTGGGACTTCCGCTCATCTATGGAATTGTGAAAATGCACAAAGGCCAGATTAGCGTCATGTCGAATAACAATAAAGAAGAAGGGCCTACAGGAACAATTTTTACAATTACCTTACCCCGCAACCC
>ERZ1026796.2247-NODE-2247-length-11466-cov-2.281859_pt1 | contig 11466 bp, 8 predicted proteins | sample MGYA00520874_ERZ1026796 | MGnify/ENA primary metagenome ERZ1026796 (study PRJEB33270, sample SAMEA104284474) | anaerobic digester metagenome | biome: Anaerobic digester microbiome; feature: mesophilic sludge digester; material: Anaerobic digester biomass | place...
TCGATGGCCCGCTGGCGATCTTCCACATCGTCGCCATACTCATTGAACTCGCCGCGCAGCAGACCGTCGATGATCGCCAGCTTGTAGGGCTGATCCTTGAACAACTCGCGCGCCTCATCGGCCGTTACGACCTTGTAGCGCAGCGGGTGCTTGCCGGCGATGATCTGGCGCATGCGCTTCTCGATGCGCGGCAGATCGGCCTGGGCGAAGGTGCGCGGGCGGCCAGTGTCGTCCACGCCCAGGTCGAAGTCGTAGTAGAAGCCGTCGGTCACCGGCGGGCCGATGCCCAGCTTCGCGCCGGGAAACAGATCCAGCACCGCCTGGGCCATCACGTGTGCCGCCGTGTGGCGCAGCTTGAACAGTTCGCTCCCCTCATACGGCTCGGCGCTGTCTTGTGCTTGCATTCTGGTTACTCCGCAAGTATGGCACGCTGATTTCGCTGAGTTAACGCTGAGTTACGCAGATCACAAGCTATCTGCTTCTTGCTGCGGAAATCAGCGTCCAATCTGCGAAATCAGCGTGCCATTCTTCATAGCTCCAACGACCTGGAAGCGATTGATTCCGACAACTGCCGCACAAAGCCGGCTACCGGTTGCGCGCCGCGGTCTTCGTTGTCGCGCGTGCGCACGGCCACCGCGCCCGCCTCGCTCTCCTTGTCGCCCACGACGAGGATGTACGGGACCTTTTGCATGGAATGCTCGCGGATTTTATAGTTGATTTTCTCGTTGCGCAAATCGAGCAAGGCTCTAACTCCTTGTTTTTGCAGCGATTTCACCACGCTTGTGGCGTAATCGCCCTGCACGCTGGTGATCGACGCCACCACCACCTGCACCGGGGCCAGCCAGGCCGGCAGCGGCCCGTTTCCGGCTCTCAGCGCCCGGCGCAGCCCATTGCGCACCACTCGTTCCAGCGGCCCATGCAGCCCAGCCTGTTGACCGGCCTGCACGAGCAGCCAGTTCAGGTCGCCGGCCGGGTCCGTGGGCGTGCGCGGCGCCCAGGTGAGCAGGCCCTGGTCATAGAGCCACTGGTTGATGTAGAACTTGCCCTGGATGCGCCGCGAGCCGTGGTCCGAAATGAGCATGACGTTGAGCGGCTGCAGCGCGTCGAGCAGTTGGCCCAGGTGGCGGTCGCTGTCCGCGTAGGCTCGCTGCACACCGGCCATGTCGGGCGCCAGGTGATTGGCGTGATCGGGCAGCATCAGATTGATGACGAGGACATCGAGTTCGAGCTGCGCGGTCAGGCGAATGGCCGCGGCCACCTGAAACGCCTGCGTCCGCTCATCGGCCGCGTACCAGCCCTCGCCGTTCGCCAACATGCCTTCCAGGTGGCCCGGCTCGTAAGGCCCCAACTCCGCCTCCAGCCCGGGCAGGAGGTTGGGCGGGTAGAGGTAGCGGCGCAGCGGGTCAATCAGCGGATAGCCGCACAACACGAAACCGTCCAGCGGTTGGGTTGGAAAGGTCAGCGGGATGTTCACCAGCCCCACCCGCAGTCCACGCGCGTTGAGCTGGCGCCAGAAAGGGACGCCATGCACCGTGGCGGAGGTGTGCAGTTGCAGATGCGGGGGATCGGCGTCGCGCACCAGCCGGTTCCATTCGAAGACGCCGTGCTTGCCGGGATTCGCGCCGGTCGCCAGGGTTGACCAGGCCACGGGCGTCAGCGCGGGCATGGTGGAATGGAGCACGCCAGAGCGCCCCTCGGCTATCAGGCGATGCACGTTGGGCAGCAGGCCGTCCTGCAGCCAGGGCGTCATGTATTCCCAGCACGCAGCGTCGAATCCGGCCACCAGCAGCGGCAGGCGGCGTCCGCTCATGATTGCTCTCCGCGGGGGTCAGTTGGCTGACTGTGCTGACGCCCCGGCGGTCCCGCAGAAAATCGCCCCGGCGGTCCCGCAGAAAATCGCCCGGCGCGCCAGCGGGCGATGAGCGCGGGGCCGAACGCGCGACGCAGCAAGGCTTGCAGCAAGATAGAACGCACCCCGCGGTTGGCGAGGAGCCGCGGTTGGCGGCGCACGGCCCAACGCAGGCAGGCCGCGGCCTGATCGGGCTGCTGGTCGGCCAGGCGCAGGCCCTGGCTGAGCAGCAGTTCGGTGACGAACGGCTGCACCGCGCGGGTCAGCGGGCCGGGCAGCGCGGCAAAGGCGGGGTCGGCCAGCTCAGCCGCGAAGCAGGCGGGCCATTCCGCGGGCCGACCCCGCGCCAGCGCCTCCCAGCGCAGACCCGACGGCCGCCGCGCCGCGGCCACGCCATCGCCGCCGTGCCGCTGGGCAATGCTGTAAATTTCGCCGATCATCGCCAGCGGCAGCGCGTGGGTCTTGGCCTGCGGCTGCAGGCGAAAGAGGGCCAGCGGCGCATCGGCAAGGAAGACAAAATCGCCCACCTGGCGCAGGCGAATCCACAGGTCGTAGTCCATGCCATAGTGCAGCGACCCATCCAGGTAGCCCACCTGCCGCAGCGCGCTGTGCCGCAGCAGCACCGTCGGTTGGCGAATCACGCCCCCGCGCCCCAGCAGCGTGCTGAGCGGCGGCTGAGCCTCGATGCGGCCGGTCGAACTCTTGACCTTGCGGCCCGCGCTGTCAATGTAGTCACAGTTGCCATGCACGAGCACCGCGTGCGGATGCGCCAGCAGCGTCGTCACCGCGCGGATCAGCGCGCCCGGCAGCAGCAGATCGTCGGAGTTGAGCCACCCCACGAACTCCCCGCGGGCGCGGCGGAACCCCTGGTTGATGGCGTCGGTCTGTCCGTGGTCCGGCGCGCTGACCCAATGCGTCAACCACGGCGCATAGCGTTGGATGATCTCCACGCTGCCATCGCGGCTGCCGCCGTCCATGACGATGACCTCCAGGTTGGGGTAGCCCTGCAGCAGCACGGAGCGCAGCGCCTCTTCCAGGAACGCGGCCTGTTGAAAGGATGGAGTGACGATGCTGACGAGCGGCCAGGTCATGTCAGGCGCCAGGTCGGGCGTCGGGGCGTCGGTCCAGGGCCAGCCCTGTTGGCAGGTCGGCGGCGGTAATTCAGCGAGAGTCGGCATGATACGGTCCCACCATTGAAATTTTCACACAGGGACGCGACTGCGCAGGAAGTTCCAGGCGCCGCGCCAGGGGCCGGCGGCCTGCACGGCCTGGGCGCGGGCCACCTGCCAGCGTTCGCGGCGCGTCCAGGTGCTGGCCGGGCGCAAAACGACATTCCACGGCGCAAGGGGAGAGAGCCAGGAAACCTGGTCTCTGCCGGTCAGGGCCGCGGCCAGTTCATCCTGCGGATATCCCAGGCGGTTGAGGGTGGCCTCGCCCAGCTCATCCAGGTAGGCCTGGGCAAAATGACGCATCTGCGCGTCGCCTGCCAGGGCCTGCCACTCGGTCAAATGATCCGGCACCGGGCGGTCATGCTGTTGAATGCCGATCTGATCGCCCAGGCGCCCCGACGGCGCGGCGCGTTGACCGTAGGTCAGCATCTCCGCGTGCGGCGCCAGGCCCAAGCGCTCGCATAGACCAGCCAGGCACGCCTGCGGCTCGGTCGCCAGGTCCTCATAGCGCACCACGATCGCGGCGTCGCCCTGCGTCTGTATCGCGTCCGCGATGCGCACAGGCGCCACGCGCAGATCGGCCGCGTGCTGAGCCAGCCGCGGCCAATCGCCCTTCACCCAGGTGGTCAGAATAGAATGCAGCACCGCCAGCGGATTGCGCAGGAGCAGGATGACGGACGCCTGCGGGAAAAGGGTGCGCAGTTCCGGGATGATGAAATAGTAGCGCGGCGTCTTGTCCAGGAAGATGCGCTTGCCCTGCCGGGCCAGCGCCGCGCCGTAAACTGTAGCCGCAAATGCACGCAGGCCGTCTCGATAGGTCTCTGCGCCGTCCGCGTGCTCGTTCAGAAAGGCACGCACCGCCTTGAAGGCCCACTGACTGTTGTATTCGGCCTGAATGCCATGCTGACGCAAGCCGTAGAGCGGGTGCAGGAGCAGCCAGGGTTCGGCCGCGGTGGCTATGTCAGGATGGCCGCTGAGCATACGCTGCAGCAGGGTGGAGCCGGCGCGCGGCTGCGAAATGATGAAGATCAAGCCCTCACCCAGGAACTCACCAGGCATCGTCAGCCTCATAGCCCAGGGCGATCAGGATATCGCCCGCGATTGCTTTGCACAACTGTTTGTGTTCCGCGTCGAAGGCCTGCCGCCAGGCGCCGCTGGCGCCCTGGCGAAAGTTGCGCGTGCCGCCAAACAGGTCGCCGGCCACGCGGCGCAGGGTCGCTTCATCACAGGGGATGCCGAGGTGGCGCACGATGGCGGTCAATTCTGCGATCTGGGCCGCCTCGCTGCCCCCGCCCCGCGGGCCAACCAGCGCCTCGAAGCGGGTGATGCAGGTGTTGGCATCCTGCAGCCAGGGCAGGAACAGACGGTAGCGCTCGCCGATGCCCAGCAGAAAAGGCTCGCCGGGCGCTGCGGCCGGAATGCCCCGCAGGGTCGCGCCCAGGCGCTCAGCCTCCGGCAGGCCCTGGTAATGCGCGTGCAGGCGATGCGCCGGGTTGGTCATCACGTAGGTGACATGCGAGAGCGCGGTGTCGCGCGGATCGCGCAGGATGAGGACGCTGCGCAGGCCCAGGCGCCGGAGCAGGGCGCTGAGTTCAGGCGAAAAAGGGATGTGCCCGCGTGCGTAGGGTGTTGGGGCGGCTGCCTGCGCCAGCAACGTGGATCGCAAGAAGGTCTCGACTGCGGCCAGGCTCAGCCAGGCGTCGGCGCCCACGCCCACCATCACCAGGGGATCGCCATCAACGGGCGGCTGCTGGCGCCGCACATCCTCCGGCAAGAAGGAGACATGCCGCGGTTGCACGCCAGGCAGCAGGCTGATCGCCTTGGAGAGCAGGTTGGTGCCGGCCTTGGGCACGCTGTTCAATAGGAAGGACGCCGCGGCGGCCGGCCGACCGCGCGCACTGTTGAGCCAATTTATCGCCTTTATCGCCTTTATCACCGCACGCCGCCCGTCACCAATCCAGGTCTTGCTCATACCCCCACTCGATCAGGGACTGGCCGGCCAGCTCTTTGAACAGCGCCCTGTGAGCCGGGCTGAACTCCTTGCGCCAACTGCCAATGGCCCCGCGGTCGAAGGTGTTGGTGCCCCCGAAGACCTGGGCGGCTGCCTGCTCGATCTCCGCGGCCGACAGGTGCAGGCCAATATGGTTGGTAATGGCCTCCAACTCCTGGCGTTGGCTGGTCCGCGACCCACCGCCCTGCGGCCCCACCAATTTCTCGAACGCGGTCGTATAGTTGAACGACTGCGCCATCCACGGCATCACACTACGGCAGCGCTGGGCGATGTCCAGCAGGCGCGGGCCGTCGTCGCCAACCGGCTCGACGCCGCGAATCGAAACGGTGATGCGCTCGGCCGGCGACAGCGGGCGATAGAGGTCAGACAAGAAATGTTTGGTCGTCTTGGAGACGTGGCGCGCATGGGACACGACGATGTCGCGCGGATCACGAATCATCAGCAGCGATTTCATCTCCATTCGAGTCAGCAGCGCGGCCAGGGCCTCAGAGAAGGGAATATGCCCGGTCACGTAATGGCCGGGTTTCACCTGCTTCAGAGCCTCGTGCAGCGAGGCGAGCACCACCAGGTGCGGCCAGTCAATCCCGATCGGGACCAGGGGGGTGGCTGCGGGCGCGGTCTGCTCGAAACGCGCGGCGCTGGTTTGACCAAAATGAACGGGGGCGCGCTGTATTCCCGGCAGCAGATCCATCGCTTTCGACAAGAGGTGAGTGCCGGACTTGGGCAGGCTGTTGAGCAGGGTCGGCCGGGGACCTGCGGGCGGGCACAGACGGTCGAGAAGGTTCATGAGGCAGGTTCTATCAGGGGCTGCGCTGGGCCAAACAGAGCCGGGCCAACCCAGCCGCTGTCCTCGACCGCGCCCTGTTCGCGGCGATGAATCCAGCGATGAGGAACCACGATCATGCCGCGGCCGGGGAAGGAGCCGCTGGCATAAATATCATGATTGCGCACCGAGAAGGACAACACATCGTTCAATTCCAGGTAGCGACCCTGACGCAGGCGGGCGACCGCAATGTCAACCCAGTAATCGCCGGCCAGGAGGGGCAAGATGGGCAGCACAACGTCCAACGTGCCGCGGCCGCTCAGGTCGTGCAAGGGGAATCCGCTCGTCGGGTCGTTGGACAAGCGCAGGACCTCCAGCCCCATCTGAGATTTGACGCGAATGCCCAGGCGCACCGACGGCATGGTCTTGCCGTCCGCCACACTGTAGTGCAGACGCAACTTCAGGCTGCCGCCGACCGGCAGGTCCTGCAGGATCTGGTCGTGCGCATCGAGCACTTCGATGTGGTCAATGCGCACGGGGCCATCGCCGCCCAGTTTGTTGGTGTCCACGTGCCAGCAGCCACCGCTTTCGCCCTGCGCCAGGTAGGTGCGAATGACATCGTCCGGCGTGCCTTCCATCAGCAAGCGCCCCTTTTGCAGCAGGATGGCGCGCGTACACAGGTTGGCCACGGCCGCCATGTTGTGACTGACAAAGAGGATAGTGCGGCCATCGTTAGCGATGTCGCTCATCTTGCCCAGGCATTTGCGCTGGAACGCGGCATCGCCCACGGCCAAAACCTCGTCAATGAGCAGGATCTCCGGATCGAGATGGGCCGCGACGGCAAAGGCCAGGCGCACGTGCATGCCGCTGGAGTAGCGTTTGACCGGGGTATCGAGGAATTGCTCCACCTCGGAAAAGGCCACGATCTCATCGAACTTGCGGCGAACCTCGGCGTTCTTCATGCCCAGGATATTGCCGTTGAGGTAGATGTTTTCACGGCCGGTCAATTCGGGATGAAAACCGGTGCCCACTTCGAGCAGCGAGCCAATGCGCCCATAGATCTGGGCGCGGCCCTCGGAGGGTTTGGTGATGCGACACAGCACCTTGAGCAGCGTGGACTTGCCGGCGCCATTACTGCCGACGACGCCGACGATTTCACCCTGGTTGACCGCGAAGGAGATGTCACGCATCGCCCACAGCGTCTCCGCCTCGCTCGGCGGTCGGCCGATTTCACGGATGTAGGCAAAGGGCGCCAGGGCAACCTGACGTGCAGCCTGCCAGGCGTTGGCCGGACGCGACGGAGGGAGGCCAATACGATACATTTTGCCGAGATGTTCGGCGCGAATGACTGGGTCGTTCATAAGGATGATGGGTACACTGAGTAGAGTGCGGCCTGAAACCGGGTTTCTGATGCGACGAGAAACCCGGTTTCTGGGAGAAACCGGGTTTCTGATAGGTTGATGCGTTAGGCGTCCGGTTTCTGGGAGAAACCGGGTGTCAGGATGAGGTGCTCAGGGGCAAGGAATGGTCGTTTCGACGCTGGTCAGCACATCGTCGGGGAAGGCGCTGGCGACCGCGGCATAGGCCGTATCCGTACCGACGTTGCCGTGCAGGCGGTCAATGGCGAGATCATCAGTGCAGGTATCATCCGCTCCGTAGAGGGTGTCATTGTCCTCATTGCCATCGAGGCGATCGGTCCCAGCCTGGCCCCACATGACGTCGTCGCCGAAGCCGCCGCTCATGATGTCATCGTTGAAGTGACCGTTCATGAAGTCAGCGCCGACGCCGCCCATCATGTCATCATAGCCAGCACCGCCGATCATATTGTCGTTGCCATAGCCGCCGGTGATGGTGTCGTTGTCGTTCTGACCCTGGATGATGTCATCGCCATCGCCGGCCTCGATCAGGTCGTTGCCGTCGTTGCCGCGCAGGTTGTCGTTGCCGAAGCCGCCTTCGATCCAACCATCGCCGACGTTGCCGAGGATCGTGTCGTTGCCGGCATCGCCCAGCAGACGGTTGTCTGCGGTGTCGCCGATGATACGGTCGTTGAAGGCCGAACCCCAGACGTTCTCCAGAGTGGCGAGAACGATGGTGTCCGTACCGCCCCAGCCGTCCGTGGTTGCCAACGCACCGGTGAGGTCAACCACGACGCGGGTCGGTGAATCGTTGTACATGGCCCAGTCTTTGTCGTCGCCGCCGTTGAGCGTGTCGTCGTCAGCGCCGCCGTTCAACCTGTCGCAGCCGCCCAGGCCAGACAGGGTGTCATCGTCAGCCAGGCCAAACAACTTGTCGTTGTCGGCCGTGCCGGTCAGGACATCGGGGCCAGGGCCGCCGAAGATGGCGCCGGCGTTGGCGAACAGCGAGCAGTCCACGTACTGCAGGGCCTTGTAGTTATCGTAGCCAATTGTGTCGGCGATGGTGTCGGCCAGTTTGCCGTTCAGCGCGTAGGCGCGCTCCACCAGGGCCTGGCCAATGGACATCGGTGAATCCTTGGCATCCAACATTGCGTTGATGCGCGTATCATTCAGGCCGCGCAGGGTGGCCTCAGCCCAGGCATCCGTAGGGCCGCGATGCCCCACCACGCCCGACAGGTCAATGCGGTCGTTACCGTCATGGGTGCGAATGGCGAAGCCCTTGAAACTCGACGAAGCATAGCTGTGGAGGGCGCCGTCGAAGGTCATCACCACGGCGTCGCCGCTGTCACGCGCAGTCACCACATCCGCGCCGCTGCTGCCATGCACGAAGATGGAGCCGCCGTTGTACTGGTACAAGCCAACCAGGGCCAATGTGCCTGCAGATGACTTAGCCAGAATGTAGTAATCATACTCAGCGTCGGCCGCGTCGCCGGCATCGTTCGGCAGGTTCAGGTCCGTGCCGAGGACGAAGCTCTGCGGGGTTGCGGCATTGGCCATCACCGCCGTACCCAAGACCACATCGCGGGCATCGGCCCGACGATCGGCCGACTGGAAGAAGGTCACGGTCGCATTGGGGGCGGCCTTGCCGAAGTTGAGGGTGACAGTGTTCCCATTGGCGATAAAACTACCACCCGCGAGAGCATCCGAGGATGGCTGTGCAGCAACCCACGCGGTGGTGACGATCAAGACAATGACCAACAATGTGGCAACCGAGCGCGCGCGACGCTGACGAAAGACAGCGGGTAAATGCGTAAACCAGTTCATTTGTTTTCTCCTGCAGACACAAGAAACGGCTTGAGCCACATCGAAGTTGACTCAATCACTGATGAGGGGGAGAAAGGGATCAAACGCACGGGAACGGGGAACAAAAATCGGTAAGTGTCAGGATTCTTGTCAATAGACATACCTCCTTGGTGAACGTGGCTCATGTGGGTGTGGAGGACTACTTGAGTAGAAAGTGTATCACACAGTCACCCGCATGTCAACCAACACTCAAATCGAATCTACGATATTCTGCTCGACGCGGCGGAAGTAGAAGGCGCCGGCCACGAGCAAAATAAGAACCGCCAACACCACCAGGCCATTGAGCCAGGTTGGTTGCCACTCAGCGCCGAGCAGCGCCCAACGCGAACCTTGAATGACCATGGCCATCGGGTTGAGTTGGTAGATCAATTGCCAATTTTCGGGGATCAAGCTCGCGGAGTAGGCTACCGGCGTCAGGTACTGCCAGATGGTGATGGCAAAACCGAGACCAATGGTCACATCATGGAACTTGATGGCCAGGCCGGCCAACCAAAAGCCCACAGCCAGGCCGACCGCGGCTGCCAGGAGCAAGAATAGGGGAAGGGTGAGCACGGCCCAGGTGATGGTCACATGATAATAGATCAACAGGCCGATCAGGACGAGCAAAGCGGCCAGGTAATCCACCAGGGCCGCCATGACGGTCGCCAATGGAACCAACAGGCGCGGAAAGTAGATCTTGGCGATAATGGCACGCTGCGTGAGCAGGCTCTGGGATGAGTTACGCGCGCTGTTGGCAAAAAACTGCCAGGGCAACAGCGCACTGTAGACGGACAGCGGGTAGGGAATGCCTTCAGATGGCAGCCTGGCCAGGCGACCAAAGACAAAGCTCATCACCACCATGTTGATAACCGGCTGCAGGATGATCCACAGCGGGCCGAACGCCATCTGGCGGTAGCGGCCTTGCACCTCACGCCAGAAGAAGGCCATCAGCAGGTCACGGTATTCCCAGATCTGCCCAAGCTCCAGGCGGCTCCAGCCGCGCACCGGCTCGATGATCACCGTCGGTACCGCGGCCGCAGTTTTCTGGTTCTTGCCGGCCAGGCCAGGCGTTGTTTTTTTCGTTGCCTGCGGCGGCAACGTGGATTCGGTAAATTCACTCATGTCGTTCTTTTTCACTCTAGTGACGGCGGCGCATCCGTTGCACCTGAACCATCGCGACCAGGAGAATCAGGACCGGTACCATGCCAAACACCAGTCCGGTCGCCCCGGACTGCTGCCAGCCCTTGGGCGGCGGCGGCGCGCGACGATCGAACTCGTACACCGGAATCACGGTCGGCGTCGCGGTTGGCGACCGCGTCGGCGTGGGGGCCAACCGCGCGGGGTCAGCAGTGGGTGTGGGGATCGGCAACGGCGCCTGGCCCTCGATGGTCAGGGTGCGGCTGGTATACCAGAGCTGCTTCTTGTTGAACCAAAACAGCACATGCAACTGGTTGCCCAATCCCAGGGCCATACTCGGCGACTCGATATTCGAGATCTCGCCAGGGACATTGGCCGAAATGCAGAGGGGCCAGGTCCAGCTTCCGCCCTGACGTGACGTATACCAGACGCACTTGCTCTGCGCATACACAACGTGCAAGTCTCCGACCGCGTCCACCAGGATATGCGGCGCGCCTTCAGAACCGCCCAGCGTCTCCGAGAGGGAAATCTGCTCCACCCGTCCCCAGGTGCGCCCGGCGTCGCCAGATTCCTGGAAGTATTTGCCGCCCACGCCGACCATGCCGACCCAGGTCAGGTAGACCTGAGCATTGGGGCCGGTCGCCACGTTCGGTTGGTTGAAACCGGTGTCGGCTGCCTGCTGCGGTGGGAGCCAGGTGAGTCCCTGATCGGTGGAGTTGGTGTAATACAGGCCCAGCGGCGGCCACCCGTCAGGCGCCTGATACTCTGCCCACACCACGTGCAGGCTGTTGTCGGCCCCCACGGCCACGCGCACCGCGTTGGGGACGCGCTGCACACGCGTGACATTCGCCACCCAGTGCGGATCTTCCCACTGCGCGCTGGCCGGGTCGAGACGGCGCACATACATGGCCTGGATGCTCGGTACCGCGTAGGCCATCCACACGGCGCCATCGGGCGCAAGCGCCAGCCCAGCGCCGGGCAGCGCATCGTGCAGGGCGGTCGGGGGCTGCCAGTCCTGCGCCGAAGCTGAGGGCGAGACGCCTGCCCACGTGTAGGTGTCGCCATGCCAGAACAGCGCGATGCGCTGCGTGTTGGCGATACCCGCCAGTTCGGTAAACGACTCATTGGAGACGAAAATATCAACCGGCTTCCAGTCCGGGCGATCGAGCCGCGTGTAATAGAGCTGATTCGGCCCCGGATCAGCCTCGCTGGGCAGCACAACCCAGAAGCCATGCACCTGTCCGAACGGGTCAGTCACCACGGTGGGGTAGTTGATCGTCCCGTCGGTCTCGAAGACCAGCCTGGGCTGCGACCAGGCTGGTCTTCGAGACCGACGGGAC
>ERZ1026796.2253-NODE-2253-length-11449-cov-3.660484_pt1 | contig 11449 bp, 10 predicted proteins | sample MGYA00520874_ERZ1026796 | MGnify/ENA primary metagenome ERZ1026796 (study PRJEB33270, sample SAMEA104284474) | anaerobic digester metagenome | biome: Anaerobic digester microbiome; feature: mesophilic sludge digester; material: Anaerobic digester biomass...
CACCTGAATTGCTCGCTACCACAGGTAACCTATGTAGCATATATTCAACGGAAACCCTGCCAAATGCTTCATCGCGAGCACAAATCAAGCCGATGTCCATCTTGCTCATTAGGTTATGTACATCTTTTATATGTCCATGGAAAAGAACATAATCTTTCAATCTTTCTGAATCAATGTAGTCTGAAATTATCTTAAGGTAAGCCTCATTCGCTCCTCCAATCAGATGCATTCTGATATTTGTATATCCCTTTTCTTTTACCAGGATTCGGATGGCTTTTAAGGCATCCAGTTGATTTTTTTGTTCACATACAATGCCAACAACACATAAGTTAAACCATCGGTCTTCTTTTAATTTAGCCATAGTTTGTTGGCTTAATTGGACCCCGTTATAGATAATAGCTGTTTTATCCTTTGGTAAAAAACTCGAATAGTCTTTCAATAAGAATTTTGAAATTAACACGTATTGATCAGCCCCATTTTTTAATAATCTCTTGGAGTAATATTTGCCCAGACTGAATTTAAAATGAAACTGATCAAGACTTTCGCGGAAATGCCAGATATGGGGAATATTGAGTTTTTTATGGAGCAAAGCACCAATATTTATGGTTGTTGAACTTGTATACAAAAGGTCGATGTTTTCTTTTTTTATGATTTCTATAAACTTATCAACTTTCAAACTATTTCTGAATTGCTTTCTTATATTCAGTACTTTCTGAAAAATTCCTTTATCTGAATTAACCCACCAATAGAAATTAATAATATAATACCTTATGGAATATTCATTTAGAAAGTCGCAAATAGATCCTTCATTTTTTAGAAGTACAACCGGGTTAATATGATATTTATCCCTAAGTTCCAGGATTAAGGTACAGAGAGACTGATTTGCTCCATACATGCTGGAATAGTGAGAGATAAACAATATCCTGATTTGACTTCCGGGATTCCTTTTTAAACAATAATGTCCAGATTGAGTTTTTATTTCTAATTTGATTTATAGGTGCTTATAAATTAATTATTTTAAGTTTTCACTAAATCAATGATTAATGATGTGTAATCCTGAACGTTTTGGTCAATGTAAGAGTTCTTCTTACTCCTTTTAATATATCCATTTAAATCATTATAATCTGTCATGTGAAATATATGTTTTTCATCAAAGTATTCAAGAGGTATGACTGTAAAACCAGTTTTTAATCCAATACTTTTTAATGTTTCAATGTTCCAAAAAGTTTTGTGATCCTTAGCTCCTGCATCCCATCCACCAGGCCTGACTGCATTTAAATATTCATCGTTTTTATGAAATGCGTCTGGAACTGCAATTCTAAAAACTCCTTCATGTTTAAGATAATGATAAGCAGTATAAAGTGATCTTTCTACCTGTTCAACAGTTAAATGTTCTAATACATGTTCAGCAAGTAACCTAATTGGTTTGTTTGTTGTAAAATAATACTCCCAATCCTTTTCTTTTATAACATTGAATTGTGGCAAGTCAGTTGATACCCAACCATCATGAGAGGTTCCACCTGCACCTATTATTACTTGCAGATTAGCTTCCCTATTTATAATTCTCTTCAGACGATTACGTTTTTTTAAAATCAGAAATTTCTTTTTGATGAATTTTAGGCAATGAATCATTAAAATGATTAAATAGTGATTATTCAATGGAATTATAACCCATTAATTATTTCGTAATATCTTTCATATATTATATCTGAGGAATATTCTTTTTGTGTATTTTTTGTATTCTTAGCTAATGAATAGAACAAATCAGACGAATTTAATAATTCAAGAGATCTAGAAATTAAAGTCTCTATATCTAAAAATTGAACAAGAAAACCATTATTGCAATCGATGATTTCTTTATTTCCTCCAACATTAAAAGCCACACAAGGTAAACCACAAAAAAGTGCTTCCAAAATAGCCATTCCAAAACATTCAAATAAAGTTGGAGATATACATATTTTACAATCTTTTATATTAGCTATATTGGATTCTAACGAAACATAACCTGGACTATATATATGGTAGTCAGGTAGAAAACTTAATTCAAATATTTGATTTTCTGATAAATTTCCAGATAGGTAAAATCCGACTTCATTATTAAGGTTATTACTTATTCGCCTTATAATCTCAATTACAAATTTTTCACCCTTATATTTACTGCCTGCGGATGGTATATATATTATAGGCCATGAAGGATTTATTCCCAATATTTCATGTAAATCTTCCTTTTTAATATTGTTAATATATTCCTGATGAATCAAATTTGGAATTACAACAATATCTTTATCGAAAGAAAATGTTTTTGAAAATACTTCTTTCATATAATTGCTAGGGCAAATAACTATATCGATACATTTTAATGATTGCTGCTCAAATTTTAAAGCTGCAGTGGTGTCATTTTCAGAATGAATTCCTATCAAGGGATTATTAATGAAACGAATTGGATTATTGTGTGAAATATGAACGTACTTAATATTAGGTAATTTTTGTATACTATAACCAGGTACTCCAAAATCAGGAATAAAAACAATATCTGGTTTGAATTTCTTTAATTGCTTATTAATTTTTTTTGCTCCTATGTTTGAAATTTTAATTAAATCGAGTTGATAAGCGAGTCCTTTTTGAGGTAGCTTATTAATTTTAAAGTTACTTATTTTTCTTTTAATTTTATTAATTAAGTATAAATATTTCAATTCCAGCTCAGTAGCTCCGAATCGATGAACATTTGGATCATCTTTAAGGTCAGTCAATTTCTTATTTTCATCAAGGTATGTATAAACATGAACATCAAAACCTTTTGATCTGAACATTTTATACAAATTGAAATGCGCACTTGCAATTCCTCCACCGGGTAATGGAGGAAATTTATCAGACAAAATTACAATTCTTTTCATGAACAATCTTTCTGATGGTGGAGCATGATTTAGATTTGAACTTCAATAGAAATTTGTTAAGTTTTCTTATTGTTTCTTTTGTGAATAGTATTACATTCTTTAATGTGCTTATTCTGTGATTCTCCTTATCTACTTCCAACTGCTTAAAATAAAGGTAATCCTGATAAAAATAGGGTATAGTTGTCCGCAAGATTTGATCTCTCTCATTTTGTATAAACTCAGCATTCTCTGCTTTACAACTTATTCCATCAGTTTGGAAAACACTTATACATTCTTGTAAATGGAAATAGCTTGCATTGTAAATCAGTAAAGCTCTCAAAAAGAATTCCCAATCCGAGATTATTTTATAGTTTTCATTGTAAACGCCACTCTTACTTAAAAAGCTCCTTTTTATGAAAGTTGCTGAATGTGGAATATAATCGTTGATTAAATATTTAGCTGTAATAAAATCCGGCGATTTTTTTAACTCTTCATTGTATTTTGAATGTTTAATTAATATATCTCCTGAAATTATATCATGTATAGGATTGGTTAAAATGAATTTTTCAAGAACATCTGAGGAAAAGAAGCAATCTCCTGAATTTAGAAATATGAGATACTCACCTTTTGCTAAGTGAATTCCCTTATTCATAGCCTCAAATATTCCATTATCTGCTTCGCAAATCCATGATGAAATGCTTTTTTCATATTTTTTAATAATGTCAGGACTAAGATCTGTGCTATTCCCATCAATAATAATATATTCAAAATCATTTAATGTTTGTGAAATAACGCTTATAATTGTTCTTTCTAAACCAACTCCATTATTTAAATTAACAGTTATAACTGACAACGTCATAGTTCATTACTGAAGTTTATTCTTAATTTTTTTCATAAAAACCAATAAAGGTCTTAATATGCTAGTAAAATAAATAAATAATTTGGGATGGTTACACATAAATTTTTTTTGAGGATAAAGTATTTCTTTAACAATGCCTAACCGACTTTCTATGTTTCTGATAAAGAAAATTCTGTCTTTGTTATTAAGAAGTAAAATAAAGTTAGTATAACAATATTGATAATCAGCATGATAACGTTTCCAGACATAGCTGGACATGTCTTTATCTATACTATGTGTTTTAAGCAGGCAATAAATATCACAGCACATCATTAATTGTCCAGCACGTTTTTCAATGCTCATTGGTTTATGTGAATATGAGTTCGGAACAACTCTATATAGATAAAATGCTTTGTTGAGATTCATGAAGTTTTGAGCATGGACCAAACTATTCAATGCGTGATATTGATCTTCATAATAAGCAACTTCAGGGAAAATGATATTATTTTTCAATAGAAAATCCCGCGAATATATTCTTACAAAGCACCCTACATGCATATTTGAATATGGAATTCCTAATGACCTATTCAGTTCTATAAAATCAATGCCGCTCATGCAATCAGTAGTCTGATAGAAATTATGATCATATGGTGTTTTATAGATCTGATTTTTCTTCTCATCCATCCACTGATGACAGAATTGTAAAATATCCAGTTGTTTTTTTTCTAATATATTTATCAATTCGCTTAAACATTCTTTTTTAATAATATCGTCAGGGTCAATAAACCATATGTATTTCCCTTTTGAAATATTAAATCCTGAGTTTCTGGCAGCACCAACTCGTTTGTTTATTTCATGATCTATCAATGTTATATTAGAATGATCTTTTTTGAAATTCTGTATGATTTCTTTTGTCTTATCTGGAGAACAATCATTAACACAAATAACTTCATATTCACATTCGTCAACATCTTGATTATAAATGCTATCTAAACAATCAGCAATATATTTTTCTATATTGTAACATGGAAGGATAAGAGATATTTTGATAGAATTATTTGACATATAACTATTTACTTTATAAATTTCTCTATAATCTGGTGCATATCATAGTATTTATATTCAGCTAATCGACCCCCAAAAATTACGTTTGGAATTTGATTTGCAAGTTCTTGATATTTTCCAAAAATATTATTGTTATGTTCATCGTTTATTGGATAATATGGGTCTAATTCATCATTCATTGCGAGAGAATATTCTCTTGTAATTACAGTTTTAGGTTGAATCCCAAATTCGAAATGTTTATGTTCAATAATTCTAGTATATGGAACTTCTTTATCAGTGTAATTTACAACCGCATTCCCTTGATAATTTTCACAGTTAACTATTTCGTGTTCGAATTTTAAACTTCTGTAATCTAATCTGCCAAATCGGTAATTAAAATACTCATCTATTTTGCCTGTGAAGACTATTTTTTTTGCCGATTTTTCTAATTCATGTCGATTTGAAAAAAAATCAATATTGCATTGCTTTTCTATACCATTCAGTAACTTATCAATCATAACATTATATCCTCCGACTGGAATTCCCTGATATTTATCGTTAAAGTAATTATTGTCGAAAGTATACCTTAATGGAATTCTGTTAATTATAAAAGCAGGTATATCTGTACATTTTCTTCCCCATTGTTTTTCAGAGTATCCTTTAATTAATAACTCATAAATTTCACGTCCTACTTGTGAAATTGCTTTTTCTTCTAAGTTTTTGGGATATTAAGTTGTAATCTCTGCTCTCTGTTTTTCAATGATCTTTTTTACGTCATTTGGTCTACCTACGCCCCAAATCGCATAAAAGGTATTCATATTAAATGGTAAGTTATAATATGATCCTTTATAATATGCCAGCGGGGAATTTGTATAACGATTGAACTCTACTAATGAATTAACAAAATCCCAAACTTTCTTATTTGAAGTGTGGAAAATATGAGCACCATATTTGTGCACATTAATACCTTCAATATTTTCACAATACAAATTTCCTCCGACATAGGGTCTTTTATCAATTACTAAGCATTTTTTGCCGGCTTTTTTTGCATGATAGGCGAACATACTCCCGAACAACCCAGCACCTACTATCAAATAGTCAAATTTCATTAATCTAATATTTTTATAGCATCGGACTTAGAAAATATTGAAGTTTCTTTGAATATATGACCATGGCCTTAAAATGAATTTCCCTAGTCTATATGCTTTAGAATGTGCTATGTGATTTACTTCATCTCTTGATGATAAATAAAAAGAATATAATTCCCAATACTTCAAAGCTGATTCTGAAATAGCAACAGCTACCTTTTCATCAACAGTAAAACCTTTGCTAATTGGCAAATCGAATTTCCATTTATTATAGAAATATTTCAAATTATTGACAAATGAATTATTGAAATTTGGCTCACCTAGATGTTGTATACTAATATTATGAGCAACTAGAATTTTCTTATTAATTTTATTGACTTGCATGCATATGTCCATATCGTATATATGGAACCCTTTAAATGACTCGTCAAAAGCAATTCTTTCAAACAGTACTTTTGGAATACAGAAAAACAATCCATCTACAACTGCAACATGTGAAATATTTGAATTACTATAAAATCTATTGAAGTCTTCTATATAATTTTCATTATTACCTAGAATTCGTCCTGTTAAATAGGGTCTCATATTGTCCCAATACGACAAAGATTTTGGTAAATAAAAACTTCCAATAACGCCCACAATTCCAATTTCTTTGTTATCAAAAATATCTGTTACGATTTTGCCCCAATTATTCGAATGGAATAAAATATCTTCATGCATAAAACAGAGGATATCTCCTTGAGCACGACGAACACCTTCATTATATGCTTGAAAAATAGAGTGATTTTTTTCATAGTTATCTATTATAATCATTTCATATTTAGTGCCAATCGTTAATTTAATATTATGCTTCAATTTATCAGAAATGTCAGATTTTCTTGAACAAATTATTATTGATATCATTATTATTTCAAATTTTTCAAAAATGAAAAAGGTTTTAAAATGAATTTTCCTATTAAATATCTTTTCGAACTTCTGATTTTTTGCATTCCGGTTCTAACGCCAGATTCCATTGCTTCTTTAATGCATTCAAAGTTTAAGATTTCATCAGATTTGTCGTATAATACAATTTTATTTTTCGGAATGAAATCAAAATTATCAGTTCCTATGGCCACATTGTAAACAGGATTGAATTCAAGATTAGTTCCATTTTCGTTGATAATATCAATATTCATAGAGTTTATATCTCTTCCAATGGGTACTATAATTGAACCCAAAATCATTCTCTGTGAATAATGGAAAGTAAAATTAAAATATTTGTTTAATAATTGCTTGAACTGTTCATTGTAAAGTTCTTTAATATGGTATTTGTTTAAAGTGTTTGGCAGTTCCGAATAATAATATTTGTCAGGAGATGATATTATCAAAATGCCGTCAACTTTTAAAACTCTTTTTATTTCAATTATCATTTCATCATGCTTATCATGATGTTCAAGGGTTTCAAAGCTGACAACTACATCTACCGAACTTTCTTCCATAGGTATTTCGACAACGCTGCCCTGAACAAATTCTAAATTATTTGCTTTATATTTATTTTTTGCATGTTCTATTGCTTCAAAGCTGATATCAACACCAATCACTTTGCTTGCATGCTTTGCTATAATATTGGACCCGTAGCCCTCTCCCGAAGCGATATCCAAGACAGTTTTACCTTTTAAGTCAATTTGATGGACAACAAAATAGTATCTATTAAGATGCTCTAATTCAATCGCTCCTCCCTGCCCTGGAATAAATCTTTCTCCTGTAAATTCCATTATTTATGTACAATATCGTTTCTTCTCAATAAAACATCCACCATGTTACGTGAGAATTACTTTTCTGATGGATTAATTACTTGTCTTTGGAAGCATAAATTGCGATGGAAGAAAGATCTTCCAATGTATTAATGGTGATATTTTTAAATCCTGCATTTATAAGTTCCACCCAAAAATCAGCTCCATATTCGGTCCATACTTTATAATCTTCTCCCTGGCTTTCATCCTGATTTCCGTGATAACTGTTTGAAAGGCCATCTCTTTTCTTCGTTAAGCGTCCATAAATAATTGGAATTGTGTAAAACAGTTTTCCCCCTTTTTTAAGGGTTCTGAAACATTCCTTGAGCCCAAGAAGACTATTCGGAACATGTTCCAATGTGTCGGAATGAACAATAACATCAAATGATTCATTGGAATAGGGCATGTATTGAATGTCAACATGGGGATAAGCAGCGAAGGTGTATTTTTTAAACTTCGATAATAAAGAATGTAAATTACAGGCATCATTTATCTCAAGTAATCTGAGCTTTTTACCAACTTTTGAACGATAAAAATCTTTAAATGCTCCCTCGTATTCATACTGTTTCATAATTGAAGCTGCTAATGTCATGGATCTTAGGTTACATCCACAAGAAGTGCAACATAATCCTTGTTGTCGGTTAATATATGCGACTTCGTCAGATGATAATTCCCATTCTTCAATGAGTCTTTCTTTTAAAACATCTGATTGACTGAAATTCTCATTTAAGCAAACCGGGCACTTCACAATAATCAGATTCTTTTAAATGTTCTTTTACTCCAGTCCAGTTTAGGCCTGATAATACCCGGTAAATTCAGACTGCAATTTTCATGCTTTGCTGAATTCAAAGCTGTATCTACAATCTGAATTCTTAGCAGATCTTTCTCGTGAAACAACACTTGAAAAGGGTTATACCTCATTGCTGCAACGTTCAATAGATAATCTCCTTCCTGGAGCAGATTCCCGGGTATCCATGCAATGGTAGAATACAAGCCTTTTTTTAGTTTTGTTTCTTTTTGGTATTTGTTATTATCGTGCGATGAAAAAAGATGGATGCCGGTTGAGGTATACACATTAATACCATGCGTGAAATAGGGGATTTCCCGCAGAACTTCATATTCGATGCATATTCCGAAACTGCTGTTAGTCAAAGAGAAATCTACGGTCTCTCCCATTGGACTTATCGTATATAGTTTTCTCAACTTAATATCTTCATTACCGGGTGCTTTTTCAAGATCCAGCCATTCTCTGCTGATATCAATATGGTCGGATGATTTCAGATAATTTGCCACCACTTCATTTACAGTCCCCCGGTTTTGCAAATAACCATTTTGAAGAATGATGGCTTTATCGCACAGATCCATTACTGCCGCCATATTATGGCTTACAAACAGCACGGTACGTCCCTCTCCTTTGGAGATATCCTGCATTTTGCCGATCGCTTTTTTCTGGAATTCGGCATCTCCCACAGCCAGCACTTCATCTACTACGAGGATCTCCGGTTCAAGGTGGGCTGCAACGGCAAAACCCAGACGAACGGTCATGCCGGAGGAATAACGCTTTACCGGGGTGTCGATAAAGGTTTCAACACCCGCAAAGTCAACGATCTCGTCCAGTTTCCGGGTAATCTCGGCCTTGCTCATGCCCATGATCGCGCCGTTCATGTAGATGTTCTCCCGGCCTGTCATCTCAGGGTGGAAGCCGGTGCCCACCTCCAGGAGAGAGGCGATCCTGCCTCTTGCTTTTACGGTTCCGGTGGTTGGAGCGGTGACCTTCGACAAGATCTTCAGCAACGTGCTCTTGCCAGCGCCATTTTTACCAATAATACCCAGCACTTCACCTTGTTCAACTTCCAGGTTGATGTCGCTGAGGGCCCAGATGTAATCTCTGGAGGGCATGGTGTGGGAAAGAGGGGAGGCGATTGCAGATTGGCGATTGCAGATTTCAGATTTATTTTCTAACTCAGTTTCGTTTATATGGCTCAAATGGCTCTTTGCACTATTCCCAGGACTAAGAGAAGGATCGGTGACCGGTGATTTTAGATTATTCTTCGGAGCACGAATAGATCTGCACCCTGCACTCTGAGATCTGCCCTCGGCTCTTTCTCCAATTTTAAGATATGGATCCTCTTTGCCGCGGATATTCATCTGGTACCAGCGGTTCAGGTCATGGGAAAGGGTACGGGTGCTTATTAGACCAAGGCGGTACTGTTTACTTAAGTTTTCTATTTTGATTGCTATAGCCATAGCTCCGAATTGCTCAAATTATTACGAATTATTCGAAAGAGGCGTATTCAGGATTTTCCAATAGCCCTTTTTATCAGACCCAACTCTTTCTATTAATCCCAGTTTTTTCATTTTCCCCATTTCCCGAACCACAGTAATTCTGGAAATTTTTAATAACCTGCTCAACTCAACATAGGAGAGATACGGGTTCTTTTCGATTTCTTTTAAAATATTATCTGATCTTTTTACAGTATCATTTACAGTATCATTTACAGTATCATTTACAGTATCATCTTTTGTGGATATTTTTTGGGTTTTATATTTCAATGCTGCTAAAAAACCATTCGGAATTTCATCAAAATCAAAAACCATTGTGCGGTAATCCCCAATTTCCTTTCTTATCCGGATAAAACCTGTTCCATATTTTTCGACATCTCCGGTAAGATAAAATGCCTCTGCTATGAGTTTATTCCGGGCATTTGCCCTGTAATTGTCTTTTTTTAAATCATTTATCGTGAGATTACCAAACAAACCTCCCGGGTTATAAAAAGAGATTGAATTGTCAAAGATTTTTATCTGAATATCTATCGGGCTCAAATAATCTCTGTGTATAATTGAATTGAGAACTAGTTCACGCAATGCCGGAAGAGGATATTCAAATATTTCAGTCCTGCTGGTCGGCATTCCGGTAATTTCAAAAGCTACTTTTATTTGCCCTATAATGTATCGCATCGATTCTTCAACCGTTTCGAACAATGTTTCGTTGAGCATCTTATCGTCAATAATCAAAGAAGGTGTTTTGAATCGTCCGATATGAACATTGTAGCCAGGGGCTTCTTTCCCAAAAAGCAACCACGCAGCATTTGTAATGGTTTCCCCATTGATCAGTCTCAACTTCTCCAAATTCTCTTTCCAATCATTTTGCAAAGGATATCTTCCTTTTTCCTTAACCTTTTCAAGGAATCTACTGACCTTTAAAACATCCAGATCGTTTATTGTCAATTTCCGCGCAGGAAAAGCATCCCATGAAGTTTGTGACGATTGGATGCTCATCTGTGTTATTTCAAATGCCGACATTAAATGGTTGGAATTCCCGATACGCTTAAAAAATCTCCCTTTGAACGAAACTGGTTTCACTGGAAATTCAGGAACATCAATCATAATAATTGTTTTCCCTTCATTCAAACAGTTTCGGATTTCAGGATAAACTGACGGAGATGTTTTTTGTTTAATTTCGTTTACCCAATTTTGAATGGTCTCTTTTCCTGTCGATATCCCAGATAAATTCCCCTTAGAATCTATTCCAATCAAAATTGTTCCTCCTACTGAATTGGAAAATGCAGCAATCGTTTCAATGACCTGATCATTAAAGTTACTCTTGAATTCCAGGGTTTCGCTTTCCCCTCTAAGAATCAATTCCAAAAAGTTTTGTTGATCTTTCATCAATTCTTTAACAATATACCATGATCGCGCCGTTCATGTAGATGTTCTCCCGGCCGGTCATCTCGGGGTGGAAGCCGGTGCCCACCTCCAGGAGAGAGGCGATCCTGCCTCTTGCTTTTACGGTTCCGGTGGTTGGAGCGGTGACCTTCGACAAGATCTTCAGCA
>ERZ1026796.2254-NODE-2254-length-11443-cov-2.650583_pt1 | contig 11443 bp, 10 predicted proteins | sample MGYA00520874_ERZ1026796 | MGnify/ENA primary metagenome ERZ1026796 (study PRJEB33270, sample SAMEA104284474) | anaerobic digester metagenome | biome: Anaerobic digester microbiome; feature: mesophilic sludge digester; material: Anaerobic digester biomass...
CTTGAGGATTTCATGCGCCTTCACATCGAATTGCTGCAATTCATTCACTGGCAAATAGATGCGCCCGCGCAGCGCGTCCTCGCCCACGTCGCGCAGGATGTTGGTCAGTTGCAGTGCCTGGCCCAGGCTGTGCGCGTAGGCCGTGGTGGCTGGGTCGGTCTGACCAAAAATTTGCGCCGCCACTTCGCCCACCACGCCGGCCACCTCGAAGCAGCGCAGCAGGCGCACGCCTTCGGGGACGATAAAGCGGCAGGCGGCGCGCTGCCAGCCGTCGCCGAGATCCTCGAACAGGAACTTCTCCTGCATGGGGGCAAAGCTCAGTTCTTCCTCCGAGTTGCGGCTCAGGCGCCCCCACAGCGATGGCGCGAAGATGACGCCGTCCTTGCCGTCGGCGTTGGTGGGAGCAACCGGCTTGTCGCTGCGGAACTCGAAGCTTTCGACGTAGACCGCGCCCTCACGCACAGCGAAGAGGTCGCCATTGCTGAGCTTGACGGCTTCAGTCTTGCCGTCACGCAGGGTGCGCCCCAGCGTCACGCCGCCAGCATAGGGAGCGCCTTGCACCTCGCCGTGGTTAGCGTTGACCGAAAAGTCGAAGACGCGCTGGCTGCCATCCTCCTCCAGGGCAACGCCACCCAGCCGCCAGTAACCGGCCAGCCCGGCCTCGCGGCCGGTCAACTGGAGATGCATGGCGTTGGCGATCGCCTTGTCGCTGCGCCCGCTGGTCCAGAGCCGTACATCCGCCAATTCCCCTTGCAGCAGGTCGGCCGGCTGTACCTTGCCCGCTTTAATCTGCGGTGTGGCGGCCAGGCTGATGGTGCTGACGCTGAGGCTGAAAGTGGGTTTGCCCTGGTTGCCCTTGCCTTGCAGTGCATCCAGCGCCGCCTGCACTTCGACGGCCAACGCTGGCCCCACTGTCACCAACCGCCACTGCTGCCAATGGGCGTTGGTGGTCTCCGCCGGCCAGGGATTGCCCACGACGAAGCCGCCGAGATAGCCGTCCAGCACCTTGCCATCCGTCTTGGTGTGGAAGGTGTAGAAATCGTTGGTGTTGGCCTCCAACGTCCACTTTTGGCTGTCGGCGTTGCGCCATTCAGTCTGCTGGACGGGACGGTCTGCGGCCACATACTCCAGCACACGGTTGGTCGCCTTGTTGCGAATGGCAAAGGCGCCATCACCCTGCGGTTCCAAACGCCAGAGTTGCTCGGCGCGGTGATCAACCTGGTCCCGGCTCATACCTGTCTCCATCCCGGCGGTTACCACTTTGCCATCGGCGCGCTGCGCCATCCGGAACCAGTAGTTGGCGGGGTGGTTGGGGTTGGCCGTGTAGGCAGCCCGCAACTCGGCGGCTTCTTTCTCCAGTTGTTTGGCCAGCGCATCCTGGCCGCTCCTGGCTTTGCGGTTCAGTTCCTCGACAGTGACCGTGGCCTTGACCCCGCCATTTTCCAGCAGATGCAATTCCTTGCCGTCGAAGCTGCACGCCACATGCACCCATTCGCGCAGCGGCGCCGGCGTGGCGGATTCAATCCGCAGCGCGCTGGTGCGCCCGAGCAGCGGACGGGTGATAGCAACGGTGAATTTGCCATCTTTCAGCGCCAGGGTCGCTGCGGTTCCTGCCGGGGCTCCCCCGCTCTGTTTGCTGTCCGGCTGGGTCATCAGCAGGGTTTGATCGTCAGCACTGTTCAATTTGACCCAGGCTTCCACCGTGAAACCTGCGCTGAGATTGATCGGCTGCGAAAAGGGCGCGCTGATCCAATCGCGCTTGCCGTCCAACACCAGGCCGCGGCGCTTGCGCGACTCCAGCTTGATGTTGACCGCCTCGCCGCCAGCCCAGAGTCGCTCGATGGTGAAACTGTCTTCGTCGTGCTGGAGCACCGGGTACTCGCCGCTGTAATCGCCGTCGCCCACGATCTGCACCAGGTCGCCGGCCGCCAGCCCATGGTTGACCGCGTGGACTTTGAGCTTGCCGTCGCCGGTCTTTGCGTAACCGGTCAACATGCCGTCGAAGATCAGTCCGCTCTCTTCTTCCTCCACCTTCTCCCAGTCGCCCAGCTCGCCGTACTTGAAGGGCGCATCAATGACAAAACTGCCGTCGTCGGCCTTTGCGACCCGGTAGAGACCGTTATAGCTGGCGGTGTTGCTCAGCTTGACCGTGTCACCGCTCTTGAGCTTACTCACCGCTTGCTTGTCATCGGCGCTCACCTGCACGCGCACCCGGTCAGCGCTGTCGTCGTCGTCGGAGCGGCGCATGGCGGCGATTACGCCGGCCGGCGCGGCTGTGCTGTCGCCCACGGCTCGAATGTTGTCGAGCAGGTTGAGCGGCAGCAGGATCTCGCGCTCCTGGCTGCGCAGCAGCTCGTCCTTGCTGTCGCCGGCAATTTGCGCCAGGCGCCCGTCCACGCCAATCGCAAAGCTGAGGGTCGCCGTGCCCGCAGCTGTGGGCACAGCCAGCAGCACCTTGCTGGCGTCGCGCACCAGCTGCGGCCCATTCTGTGTCTGCTGCTCCCGCTGCACGTCGTATTTGATGACCGCCAGCCCGTTGGTCGCGGCTAACGGCGCGCCCGCACTGTCTTGCAACTCTAGCTGGCGGTGGATGAGTCCGGGAATGCTGTCGTACTGCACCTGGTCGGTGATGGGGTCCATCGTGCGAAACCAGTAGTCTTGCAGGTCGAAGAGCTGCTCGCTGCCCGCGCGCAGCGTCACCAGGTCAACCTTGCCGCTGCTGCGGTTGTGGGCGAAGATGTGCCAGCGGTAATTTTCCTGTTCATTGGTGGGCGTAACCACCACGCCGAACCAGCCATTCTGCAATTGGCTGAGCAGCTCGGGACAGAGCTCCGTGGACGGCTCGGTGAAGGGCCGATTCTGCATGTCTCGGAAGTCCAGCGAATCGAGCGATTCCATCTGGCCGCCGCTGTTGATCTTCATGGCTTTGAGCGGGGTGTACCGTTGGCGGCTGCGTTTGAAGCGCACTTCCAGTTTGGGGGTCAGCGTGTTGGTCATGCCATCGAGCACAAAGCGGTCCACCAGCAGCGTGCCGCGTGTGGATTGGCGGAAGACATAGAGATGGCCGTCGTGCGAGACAAGCTGCACCGGCGCGTCGGCGGTCAACGCGGCGCTGTCGTAGATCGAGCGCGGCAGGTACTTGCCCTGCTTGTCGGTCAATTCCGCCTGCTCCTTGTCCGCAACCGAAGCGTCGCCTAAGCGATCATTAGGCAATTCCAGCGTCTTGAACGCCTCCCAGCCGCTGCCGTTGGGGTTCTGTAGGGCGCTGTCTTCGAAGCCGTCCTGCTTGACGGTATAGCGGAGTGTGGCTGATCCATTTTCAACCACTGTGGCCATGATCAGCACTTTGCCTTCGTGGGTGACGGTGTTGATATGTTTGGTCATTGACTGTGTGAGTAGCATTCGCCCTACCTTGTTTTGCCCGGTTTTCCGGCAACCGGGTCTGTTGGAACTACGAACTGCTGACTATTGATGGTGTCCAGGCCGAGCACGATGAACATCGTCCACAGCATCGGTTCGCCCCGTCCAATATGGTCCGCTTTTTTAACGACGGTGAGTGTTGCCGCCTGGAGATCGAGCATGATCTTCCTCCTGCGCGCTTGAGTCGAGTGTACGTATGGGAATGGGGGGTGACAAGTGGTTTAGAAAGAGGTACTATGCCAACAACGACGTGCCGCGTGCGTAATCTGTATTCCGGTTCATCTGACCGTCTACGAAGGCGGGAGGGCGCCAGTTCACAAGGATATAACCACGTTTAGCGATTCTCAGGCCACATGGCCTACACGAGATGGCGCTCCCTGCCAGGGCTTGATCTTCGCCAGCGTTTCCGCCAGCCTGCTCTCAGCCACCTCTGTATCATGGGCCGCCTGCGCGCGCAGCCAGTAGCCATTAGAGAGACCAAAGAAACGGCACAATCGCAAATCAGTGTCCGCCGTAATCGCGCGCTTACCCGCCACAATGTCACTAATCCGCTGCGCGGGCACACCGATCTCCTTTGCCAAACGATACTGCGAGAGACCCATTGGCTCCAAAAACTCCTCGTACAGCAGCTCTCCAGGCATCATGGGATTAAGTCGCTGCATGGTTTCACTCCTTTAACGCCAACCGCGCCAGTTGATGCTCCATAAACAAAGGGCGCTTGCAGCAGCAAGCGCCCTTTGTGAGTTACTGATTGTTGTTGTTTGGGTCTCGGAAGTGCGCCCCGGGGGTGTGCGTCGCGCTGCGCTTTTGCACAACACGCAGACGCATGATGGAGCGCCGCAGCGCGGCTTCCATCATCTCCCGGCGTTCAGCGCCCTTCGGATGGCTCGTCAGCCACTGCTCGGCGCGCTGACGGGCTTCCTCGGCCCGCGCCGCATCAATGTTCTCCGCGGACTCGCCCGAACGGGCCAACAGCACCACTTTATCGGGCCGCACCTCGATGAAGCCTTCAGCCACCGAGAAGAAGCGGTCCGGGCTGCCGGCCTTCTTGATGACGACTTCGCCGGGCTGAATGAGAGCCATCAGCGGCGCATGTTTGGGTAGGATGCCCAGCACGCCATCGGCGCTCGGCGCAATCACCATATCCACATCATCGCTGAAGATCCGTCCAGACTGCGCCACAAACTCAAAGCGAATCGGCATAATGGCCTCCGCTCAACCGCCGGTCAGGGTCTTCGCCTTGGCCACCACCTGCTCGATGGTGCCCACCATGTAGAACGCCTGCTCCGGCAGCGTGTCATACTTGCCTTCCAGGATTTCTTTGAAGCCCCGCACGGTCTCTTCGATCTTGACATACGCGCCGGGCTGACCGGTGAACTGCTCGGCCACATGCATCGGCTGCGTCAGGAAGCGCTGCATACGGCGCGCGCGCGCCACCACCAACTTGTCATCTTCGCTCAATTCTTCGACACCGAGAATGGCGATGATGTCTTGCAGATCGCGGTAGCGCTGCAAGGTGCGCTGCACGCCGCGGGTCACGTCGTAGTGTTCCATGCCCACAATCAGTGGATCCAGAACACGGCTGGTCGAGGCCAGCGGATCCACGGCCGGGTAAAGGCCCTGCGCGGCCAGGGCGCGTTCCAGCGAGACGATCGCGTCCAGGTGGGCGAAGGTCGTCGCCGGGGCGGGGTCGGTGTAGTCGTCGGCCGGCACGTAGATGGCCTGCATCGAGGTGATGGAGCCGGTCTTGGTGGACGTGATGCGCTCTTGCAGTTCGCCCATTTCGGTGCCCAGGGTGGGCTGATAACCGACGGCGCTGGGCATACGGCCCAGCAGAGCCGACACTTCAGAGCCGGCTTGCACAAAGCGGAAGATGTTATCAATGAACAAGAGCACGTCTCGGCCCTCGTCACGGAAGTACTCCGCCATCGTCACGCCAGTCAGGCCCACGCGCAAGCGGGCGCCGGGCGGCTCATTCATCTGCCCGAAGACCATGACGGTCTGCGGCAGCACGCCCGATTCCTTCATTTCGTGGTAAAGGTCATTGCCCTCGCGGGAACGCTCGCCCACGCCGGCAAACACCGAATAGCCGCTGTGGAACTTGGCGATGTTGTGAATCAGTTCCTGGATGATGACCGTCTTGCCGACGCCGGCGCCGCCGAAGATGCCGGTCTTCCCCCCCTTGGTGAAGGGCGCGATGAGGTCAACGACCTTCATGCCGGTCTCGAAGACCTGGGTCTGTGTAGACTGCTCGACGAACAGCGGGGCCAGGCGATGAATGGGGTAATAGGTGACGGCCTTGACATCGCCCTTCATGTCAATCGGCTGGCCGAGAACGTTGAAGATACGGCCCAGGGTGTCGGGGCCGACCGGCACGCTGATGGGAGCGCCCGTGTTACGCACAGGCATGCCGCGCCGCAAGCCGTCGGTGCTCGACATGGCGACGGCGCGCACACGGCCATCACCCAAGTGCTGCTGCACTTCGCAGACCAGGGCCGACCCGCTGCCCAGCGGGATTTCGATCGCGTCGTAAATTTGAGGCAGTTGATCAGGCGGAAATTCGACGTCTACCACCGGCCCGACTACCGCGAGGATTCTACCTTCGACTCGCGTTCCGTTATTTCCCATAAATCATTATCCTCCGGTCACGGCATCAGGATCATGTCAGATCTAGGTGCTCGCCTGCGCCAAGGCAGAGGCGCCGCCCACAATATCCATCAGTTCTTTAGTAATTTTTTCCTGGCGCGCCTTATTGGCGCTCAGGGTCAGTTCGCCGATCAGGTCGTTGGCGGCATCGGTCGCGTTGCGCATGGCAACCATGCGTGCCGAATGCTCGCTGGCGATGGCCTCATACAGCCCCTGCAAAATCTGCACTTCGGTAAAGCTCTCCATCACCTGCGTCAAAACCGACTGCGCATCCGGTTCGAAGATGTAATCCTTCGTGATCGGTATCGTCGGCTCATCGGGTTCGATGGGCAGGAGCTTTCGGATAACCGGCTTCTGCACCACAGCGTTGACGAAGTCCATGAAGCCGATGTAAACCGCATCAACGGCCTGACTGACGAACTCGTCAATCACGACGCGTGCAATCGGAGCTACGGTAGCTTCATCTACGCCGACCTTCTGAATGCTGAGCGCCTGGCTGGTTGGCCGATCGCCCACTCTGCTGAACTCCGCTCTACTGGGCGGGCCGTAACGGCGCATGAAGTCACGCCCCTTGCGCCCCACGGTGACCAGCGACACCGTCTTACCCTCTTTTTCCCACTGCCGAATCGTGCGCGAGGCCTCGCGCAGCATGTTGGCATTGAGGCCACCCGCCAGGCCGCGGTCAGAGGTGATGAGCAGAAGGAGCACCTTCTTCTCCGGCCGCGCCTGCAACAGGGCCTGCTGATCGGCGCCGCTGCGCCGGATACGCGCCAGGAAGGTTAGCATCTCCCAGGCCTTTTCCGCATACGGCCGCGTCGCCAGCACCTGGGCTTGCGCACGGCGCATCTTCGACGCGCTGACAGCTTCCATCGCCTTCGTCACCTGGGCGATGTTCTTCACGCTCTTGATGCGTCGTCTGATTTCACGGTCATTGGCCACGATTTATCTCTCCTGCAAAGACGAGAAGCGAAGGACGAAGGCCAGCTCTTGGCCTGAGATCATGCGTCCTTCGTTGCTTACGCCGTAAACGTGGCATTGAAGTCGCCAATGGCCATCTTCAGGCGATCAGCCGTTGTCGCGTCCAGGTCTTTGCTGCGCAGGATGACATTGCCGACGTCTGCGTGCTGTGCGTCCATGAACTTCATAAACTCATCTTCCCAACGACGCAGCGCGCTGACCGGCAGCTTGTCCAGGAAGCCGTTGGTGGCGGCGAAGATGGTCATCACCTGGTGATCGAGCGACACCGGCAGATACTGCGGCTGCTTGAGCACCTCGGTCAGGCGTTGACCACGATCGAGCTGCGCCTGCGTGGATTTGTCCAGGTCGGAGCCGAACTGGGCAAACGCGGCCAGTTCACGGAACTGTGTCAGTTCCAGCTTCAGGCGACCGGCCACCTTCTTCATGGACTTGGTTTGCGCGGAGCCACCGACGCGCGACACCGAGATGCCGACGTTCAAGGCCGGGCGAATGCCGGCGTAGAACAGGTCGGCCTCGAGGAAGATCTGGCCGTCGGTGATCGAGATGACGTTGGTGGGGATATAGGCCGACACGTCACCGGCCTGCGTCTCGATGATGGGCAGAGCCGTCAGTGAGCCACTGCCGTAATCGGCGTTGAGGCGCGCGGCCCGCTCCAGCAAGCGCGAGTGCAGGTAGAAAACATCGCCGGGATAGGCTTCACGGCCAGGCGGTCGGCGCATGAGCAGCGATACCTGGCGATAGGCCTGGGCGTGCTTGCTCAAGTCGTCGTAGACGATCAACGCGTCCTTGCCCTGCTCCATGAACTCCTCGCCCATGGCACAACCGGCGTAGGGCGCAATGTACTGCAGGGCGGCCGGGTCGGAAGCTGTGGCCGCGACAACGATGGTGTGATCCATCGCACCGTACTTTTCCAGGGTAGCCACCAGTTGCACCACCTGGGCGCGCTTCTGGCCGATGGCTACGTAAATACAGATCAGGTCTTTGCCCTTTTGATTGATGATGGTATCAATCGCAATGGCCGTCTTGCCGGTCTGGCGATCGCCGATGATCAGCTCGCGCTGGCCGCGACCAATGGGAATCAACGCGTCGATGGCCTTGATGCCGGTTTGCACCGGTGTGTCCACCGACTTGCGGGCGATCACGTTGGGTGCGATGCGCTCCACGGGGCGCATGCCGCTGGCGTTGATGGGGCCTTTGCCGTCAAGGGGCTCGCCCAGCGCGTTGACCACACGGCCGATCAGGGCTTCGCCCACCGGCACCGACACGATACGGCCGGTAGAACGGACGAGGTCGCCTTCTTCGATTTCGGTGTGCTCACCCATGATGATGACACCGACGCTGTTCTCTTCCAGGTTGAAGACGATGCCCATGACACCGTTGGCGAATTCGACCAGCTCGCTGGCCATGGCATTGGCCAAGCCCTTGATGCGGGCGATGCCATCGCCCACCTCGGTGACGGTGCCCACATCCACCATATGCACCGGCGCTTCGAACGCCAGGATTTGCTTCTTGATGAGATCCGCGATGCTCTCAGTATGAGAGGCAGTCATTACCGCCATCTAGTTTCTCCTCATGCCTCTGGGTCACGTTGACGGACGCACAGATAGGACGGTGCTCGTGCATACACTAACGCACCGCGGCGGCCAATTGTTCACGCATGCGACTCAGGCGGCTGGCGACGCTGGTATCAATCAGTTTGTCCCCCACGCGCACGATCATACCGCCCAGGAGCGCCGGGTCCTCAGTGTAGTGAAACTCAAGGCCGGCGCCAAACTGTGCGCTGAACTTGTCCTGCAAGGCGTTGCGGTCGCTCTCGCTCAACGACTGGGCGCTTGTCACCGCCACCGTTTGCGTGCCGGCCACCGTGCGCTGCAGGATCGCATTGAGTTCTGCCACCACCTCGCGCAGCTTGCTCAAGTCGCCACGTGACAACAGCACTTGCAGCAAGTCCACTTCTAACTTGCCGAAGTCGGTTGGTAAAAGACCGGTCAGCGTCGCGTTGCGCCCGGCAAACTCTTGTGCCTGGTCGCTCAGCGGGCGCAGCAACGCATCATTCTCCAGCCGGTCAGCCAAAACCGTCAGGTGCTGTGACCAGTGTTCCACAGCCGCGGCCAGAAAGCCGCTCGCATAGTCGCGTGCGCTGGTTTCGGCTTTCACTGTAGTTTACTCGCTAAGAACTCATTGACCATGCGCTTCTGTTCGGTCGGGCTTGACAGCTCATGGCCCAGGATGCGCTCCGCGGCCAGGACGGCCAGATCGGCCACCTGGCGCTGCATATCGCGCAGCATTTGCGCGCGTTCGGCCGACGCCTCTGCGCGCGCCTTTGTCTTGATGTCCTCAGCTTCCGCTCGCGCCGTTGTCAGGATGCTTTCACGCACCTTTTCGCTGTCGCCGGCCACCGCCGCAATACGCGATTGCGCCGCGCGGCGTTCCTCGTCCAGCTTCTTCATCAATTCCGTCCGCTCGGCTTCGGCGGCTTGGCGTGCCCGGTCGGCGGCCTTCATCCCGTCCTCGATACGCTGGCGTCGTGCGTCCAGCATGTTCATCACGGGCTTCAGCAAGAAGCGCCGCAGCAAGTAGAACAGGATCAGGAAGTTGATGATTTGCGCAAGCAGGAAGGCACCGTTAATTCCAAGTTGTCCAAAGATATCCAAGCTGGCACCCCCTCAAACCCCTACTTAAAGGTCGCGAGACCCGGCGCGCCCACGAAGACCAACAACAGGGCAACCACCAGCGCGTAGATGGCGATTGCTTCAGCGAACACGATACCAAGAATCATGTTCGTGCGGATTTCGCCGGCCGCTTCTGGGTTGCGACCCATAGCCTGCAGCGCACCCATCACAAGCAAACCGACGCCGATGCCGGGGCCAATGGCGCCCAAGCCAATCGCAAGACCCGCAGCCAGAACTGCATTCATAATTTTCGATCCTCCTCAATGATTCTGTTAAGTGTCAATGCGAACAGTTCACTCAGCGTCACACCCCAAGTGTGACCTCCACAAAATCAACGTTTGACTGGCCTGCCCGCGCGCTGCGTACCCGCCTGCGGATCAAACCCAGACAAGTTGCTCAATGCGCCGTCACAGGCGCCTCTTTTCCGTGACCATGCTCCTCGTGCCCTTCGTGGCTGACTACCGCCGACGACAGGAAGATCAGGGTCAGAATGGCAAAGACGAAGGCTTGCATAAAGCCCACAAACAGTTCCAAACCGTAGAACGGCAAGGGAATCAGGTACGGAATCAGAAATGGCATGACGAACAGGAGAACCTGCCCGGCAAAGACATTGCCGAAAAGACGAAAGGAGAAAGAGATGATCTTTGCAAACTCGGAGATGAGCTCCAAAATTCCGACGAAGGCGTCCACCGCTTTCATGCCGGTGATGGTCGGCAAGAAGAACTTACGCCAGTACTTCATGCCGAGGACCCGCATGCCCTCAGCTTGCGTCAGAATGACCGAGATCAGCGCCAGGGCCAGCGGCACGTTGAGATCGGTGGCCGCGGCGCGGAACAGCGGCTTCAGGACATAGGCGCCATACTTGCTCTTATGACTCTCGCTCTCGGTGGCCGTTTCTCCGCTTGCAGCCGCAGCTTCGTGCTCAGCCAGAATCTCATGCACTTGCTCATCGTCCAGGTTGACCTGCTCCTTGATGAGCGACGGAATGCCCAGGAACGTTCCCAGCTTGTAACCGGTGCGCACCGTGCCGTTGGTGTGGGCCGTGGCAACTTCTATCGGTTCGATCACGCCGATGCTGTCGAAGCCGGGGATCAACTCCCACCAGTTCGCCACCATCAGGAACATCATGATGGTGATGAAGACCGGGAACCAGCGCTTAGCGTTGACCTTGCCGGCGATGTCTTCGGTCATACGGTAGAAAGTTTCCAGGAACCATTCGATCAGGTTCTGGAAACCGGTTGGAATTTCTTTGAGATTGCGACCGACCGCGAAGGCAATGACCAACAGGGTGATGTCGGCGATCAGGGTGGTGATCAAGGTGTTCGTAACCGGGAAGCCAGCCACGGAGAAGATTACTTCCGCTGGCAGCAGAATGGTGGGCAGGGGCACCGGAAAGAGAATGGCGCCGCCCAGCATCACCGCGAGGACGACAACGATCATGAGAAGGTTGCGTGGTTTGAACAGATTGCGCACTCTGCTATATCCTCCTTCTGGTTCTTTCTGATAGAGGCGCAAAGTCCACGCGGGAGCCTTCACACCTCGGAATGCCTACTTTTTTCCCTGGTCAATTTCGGTATCGGGTGCAATGGCCCGGTACACGCTTCCCAAGCGACGAACGAGGAAGAATGTAGCAGCGGCGGCCCCAGTGCCCATACCGATCAATAATCCCCAGGGTGTGGAACCGGTTGCCATGTCATACCACAGGCCAACACCGAAGGGAACAAACA
>ERZ1026796.2256-NODE-2256-length-11431-cov-3.284059_pt1 | contig 11431 bp, 13 predicted proteins | sample MGYA00520874_ERZ1026796 | MGnify/ENA primary metagenome ERZ1026796 (study PRJEB33270, sample SAMEA104284474) | anaerobic digester metagenome | biome: Anaerobic digester microbiome; feature: mesophilic sludge digester; material: Anaerobic digester biomass...
TCTGGTAGATTCTTAATCATAGTACGTCGTTCCATCGGGTACCTTCTCCTTATTTGAGAATGTGGTGGTTCTTTGTAAGGAAGGTACCCGATCTTCCCCTTATGACACAAGATATGATACACTACCCCCGGGGGTGGGGAATTAACATGGCCCTTGACAGAAGGTACCGATTGATGACATAAATTATCGGGACTGTCATCAGGAGTTGAATTATTGAATAGAACATCATACTCCATAAAGACATTCCTGGTATGGTCAGACCGACAACCCGAACCATAACCTTTTCGACACCACGAATTACTAAATATGCAGGTAAATGCAAGGCTAGTATCGCCAGCGAGTTCCTACCAACAAAACTAAATATCATATTCTCTGGAATAGCCTTGCTGACTAGTATACAAAGTCCTATACCGGAGAAACTAGCCACATAGAAATAGAAGTAACTGCCCATCCTATTGGCTCCTAAATTGACAAAGTCATTGAGGTAGGAAAATACCAGACTTGTAGCAAGCAGAACAATAAATAATAAAAATTTGCCAAATAATATTCTGTTAGAGAGCGACATTAATGCATCCTTAGCTAAGAATCCAATACCGAAAAGTCCAATTCCTGTAAAGGCTGTTCCAAAGCTCCATGGTAGCCTGAAAGGCAGGTACAGTCTGTCTAATTGTCCAATAATAGAAATCAATAACAAAAAAAAGACCGAACACGCACGTGGCTTTATATGCTTTGAATTGTGAACTTAATTTATAGCATAGATAAAACCCTGCTTCTATAATAAAGAGGCAGGTCAAGAACCAAAGCGGAGGATTGTGTGTCATCCAAATTATATCAGGAGACGAAATAATAACACCCACAATTCCTCCCAGAACGTGGGGCGCATCGATTGGAGGCACCCCCGATTGGAAAGTAACCCAAAAATGCAAGAGAAAATAAAGATAAAATAATGCACCAGAAGAGTTCTTGCCTTCTTTGCTAAAAGATCTAAAAAATGCTTGTACTTTTGAGGCGTGAATACGGTGCCAGAAGCAAACAGAAACAGGGGTAAATGAAAGGAGTAGATATAATGTAGTAGTCCCTTTGGAATCTCATTAGAATGGTGAGCAAAAATTACAAGAAACATTCCTATCGCCTTCAGGTTATCAATCCAAATTATCCTTGATGTCTTAACCGACATTAAATTTATGTCTCGCGTCTCCCTTAGTAACGGCTATCTATATAATAACATGAAAATCTTAACAACTCTGTCTAATAAATGGATGATGATAAGATAATTGGAGTAGCTCCCGTTTTAACCGGACACTCATAAAGCCAAAATAAGTCACTTGACCCCGGGCAAAGCCGGGGGCTTGATAATGTGAACCGCTCAAAGCGGTTAAATACTGTGAGCCGTCTAAAAGCAGCTTCTATTCTTCGAACTTTTTCAGATGATCGAGTTTCTTATCTTCGTCCTCTTGCCTTTTGATATATACACGAACAACATCTTCATCTAATCCCGTCGTGGATACACAATATCCTCTGGCCCAAAAATTCTGGCCGATGAAGTTCCGCCGTCTGCCGCACATTCTTGATACCCATATGGCGCTCTTCCCTTTGAGAAAACCTATGACCTAGGCTACCGCATATTTCGGCGGAATTGATAATGAGCATATGAACATGATCTGCCACAAGATGCCCTTCCACTACCACACCCTCTTTTTGTCGAGCCAGTTCTTTTAGTATTAGTCCAAGCTTTTTTCTGATCTGTCCATAAAGCATCTTCTTCCTGTATTTAGGTATCCACACAACATGACTGGAGTTTCCTTAATTTTCTTGTCTTACGGTCAGTAACAGATAGTAATTATTAACAAATGACTGTTTTAACAAATCGAATCTGTTTCTCACCGAAAAAGTTTCCTGACTTTTCTTCTGAGTTCTGGTAGCAATGCTGGTAAATACAAGAGATGGAGATGCCATGACGAGCGAATACAGGACAGCAGCGGTTATTAAGGGGCAGATGTCGAAATTCTCAGGAATCATTGCAAAGGATCTCTCGAAGCCGAAGCAGAGACTTATCAGAGAGATGGTCTACGGAATACAGGCGGCGAAGGACATCAAATTGTCCAATATTGTCCGCGCGCTGAAGGAGTCTATTCCGTTCATCAAAACAGAGGACCGTCTCTCCCGCAATCTCGATGATGAGGACTTCACAGCAGAGATCAATAATCAGATATGCCGTCTGGGCAACACGAAGGTTATGGATGATATGGTGATTGCCATTGATCCCGGAGACATACGGAAAAGGCATGCCTCCAGGATGGAATATCTCTGCAAAATCCATGATGGGAGCGAATACGAGATCGGCGAGGGATACTGACTCTGCAAAGCCGTGGCTGCGGATATCGAGCACAAGAAGGTCATTCCCCTTTACCTGGAAGCTTACTCTCACGAGGCAAAAGACTTCAGAAGCGAAAACGACCAGATCTTCAAGGCCATCGATACGGTGAGTCTCCACATTGGGAATAAGGGCATCTATGCCATTGACCGTGGAGGAGATCGGGGGAAGCTCTATGACAAGTTCCTTGAAAAGGGGAAGGAAAAACGATTCGTCATCCCCCTGGTAAAAACACGGGACCTTGTTCACCGGGGGGTGAGAAAAAACTGCCACGCTCTGGCTACGGCACTTCCCTGTCCCCATGAAGCGGCAATCATTAAATACGAAGGCGGGAAAGAACAGAAAGTCACGATCAGGTATGCCTCATTGCCGGTAAAACTGCCGAATCATGGGTATCCCCTGTTTCTTATCGTGGCCAAGGGGTTCGGGAAAGAACCCATGATGCTTCTCACGAACTGTCCCGTAAAAATGAAGGTCAAAGAGACCATCTGGCATGTTATCGAAATCTACCTCACCCGATGGAAATGCGATGAATCATTCCGCTCCATCAAGCAGTGCTATAACCTTGAAAACATCCGTGTACGGCATTACACGAGCATACGGAACCTAGTGGCAATCATCCTGGCGGTTTCCTATTTTGCAGCAGTCTACCTCGCGGACAATCTCAAGCTCAAGATCCTTATAGAGCGCGTATACCTTGTATCGAAAAGATTCTTCGGCGTTCCCACCTTCTTCAACTATGCCATTGCCGATGGGCTGTATAATCTCCTCTTCTCCGGCAACACCGGCATTCATGAGACAAGAAGGGCAACGAAACCTGAGTTTCGAAGATATACTATTCTTACTTGAAACTTGAAGTGTGGCTCCCACCGTGGAATAATCCACGGGCAAATAGCTCAAAAGAGAAAGGAGCCACAATGAAGGTAAACACGAAACAGAGGAAAAAGGCAACACAGGGGTTTGAACATATCTACGGCAAGGATGAACTGACAAACAGGATGTTCCACATTTTATCAAAAGGAAAGCAGGGAATCGATGCCCTGGTACAGGAACCCGGCATCATGATGGCCCAGGCGATTATGGATATGGAACATGAAGAACGCTCAGGTCCCGAATACTTTCCCCGACAAAGAGGGGTCTACAAGTGGGCATATCAACCCGGCTCCATCTATCTCGGGGACCGGAAGGAGAAATCCCCTTGGAAAGTTACACCATGCTGAAGGAACCAGGTGGGTTTTCAGAAGAGCTCTTGAAGAAAGTGCTCCTGGGCATTTCAGCGAGAAGATACCGGGAAACCGTGTGTGAGTCCGCCCGTGCCTTCGGAGTCTCTCCTTCTTCGGATATCATTGCGGTCACTGCGAAAAACCTCACCGTGTTCAAAGAACGGGACCTCGGAGACCTCACCATCTTTGCCCTCTTTATCAATACGATCCATCGGGGAGGAGAAGCATACATGGTTGCCCTGGGCATCGACACAGAGGGAGCCAAGCACGTTCTCGGGTTCTGGCAGGGCGTTACGGAAAACCATGAGGTCTGTACCGGGCTTCATGCCGATCTGGAGAGACGACGCCTTACCCTTTCAAAAAACATCCTCTGGATAACAGATGGAGGCAGGGGGATTATCAAGACGTGGTCCACCACTCATAAGGACAGAAACATCCAGGGGCATCTGGCAAAGAAGTACCGGAAGGAAGCCCACCGGAGATTCACCACTGCCCTGGAACAGAACGACTATAAGGATGCACGGGAGATGCTCCTTGATTTCGAGAAATGGCTTCGTGCTATCAATGAATCAGCAGCCGATTCTCTCATGGAGGCCATCGAAGGAATCCTTACCCTTCACCGATTGAACATACCTGTCCTTATCAGAAAAACCCTTACCTCTACCAATCCCATTGAAAGCATGTTCTCCACTGTACGGGATTGTGAGCGGAACATAAAGAGATACCGCACCAGCGCTATGGCTCAACAATGGCTCGCATCGGTTCTTCTTCACTGTGAAAAAGGGTTCCGAAGAATCAAAGGCTATAGAGACATACCACAGGTGCTAGCAAACATTGAAGCAATACACACTGAAGCCACGCGTCAGGCGGCATGAGAGAGGTTGACCAAAGATGATGAAAAAAGGGTGCCACACATTCCAGTTGCCTCATAATTAAATCTTACCGAAGCGATGGTCAGGATGGGTAACATTGACTCATAATAAATCTTACCCAAGGTGGAGAGCAGTGAAGATTTTTTTTAGCTTTGCCTCCATGGTTTCTCGTAACACAAAAGGGTTCAACGTTTCAAGCTCTTTTGTCAGTGATCGTTTTATCGACTCAGAGATATGGGGGGATGCGATGACTCTCTGATACGGCGTCTTCGGACTGTCATGGCGCTTGATGGTCTTTGACCCGATCCTCTCTTTCGCAATAAGCTTCACCGAAGGACAGAAGAAGTTATGGAAGAGCCTCCACTCATTCCGGTAGAGGTCATTTAAGAGATCAACACATGAAGGATTATCAAACCTATCGTATCCGAGCCATTGCCGTACATGAGTCCAGTTCTTCTGCTCGACGTGAGCATTGTCGTCCTTATGGTACGCTTATGCTTCGAGTAAAGGAAACAGGCTTTGTTCTCTCGGTGAAGTGTCGGAGAAGGTGGTAGTTCAGAAACTCCGATCCGTTATCACAGTCAAACCCAAGGATCGGGAAAGGCATCGAGGATTCCACATCGGTGATCTGTTCCAGCACTCCCCGTTCTCCCTTCCCCCAGACAGACCGCTGTTCAGTCCAGCCGGTAGCAATATCTACCAGGTCGAGTGTGGAGACATAGGTTCCTGCTGTCGTCTCTCCACAGTGAGCAACCATGTCAGCCTCTAAGAATCCTGGACGGGTTTCGTCCCACTGGTTGGTGGCAATGGGTATCTGTTTTCTCAGGAGGGTTCCCGGTTTGGTAGTGGACCTCCCGCGTTTCCCGTATCGGGCCCGAACCGGTTTCAAAATCCTGTCGATCGTAGCGGCAGAGATACGGTGCAAGGCCTGAACGACATCCAGGGGAAGTATCCCGAACCGCTCATGGTATCCGGGCAGCCATAGGGGAAGAATCGCCTTCAGCCTCTTGGAACATGGAAGGTTTGCGGAAAGCCATATCTTCTTTAGGGGTTTGATAATCTCATCGTTTTGGTAAAGCGGTTTTGGCCCCCGCTTCTTCCGTACAGGCTTCTTGAATCGCTTGAAACCCTTGAGAAGTATTATGGCATACTTCCGGTTATATCCCGTTGTGGCGCAGAACTCATCGAGGATGACCTTTTTCTCGGAACGGGAGGCATGCTTATACCGTTTATGGACAGCCTCCGTATACTCTCTTTTGGATCGCGGACTCATGGTGAACCTCCTTATAAAAAACAGGTGTTCGGTAATATCTAATTATGAGTCAATGATCCCTTTTTCATAAGCTCTTTGGTAAGATTTAATGTGAGGCAATTCGCATTTCAACTAAAAACTTGACATCTTCTGAAAAGCCGTATATATTCAACACCGACCAGGGAAGCCAATTTACATCAGATAGTTTCACGGGAATACTCAAGGCCCATGGAATCATAATCAGCATGGGCGGCAATGGCCGGTGGAGTGACAACATATTAATCGAACGTCTCTGGAAAACCGTCAAATATGAGGAGATCTACTTGAAGGCATATGAATCAATCAGTCATGCAAAAAAGGAGCTTGCGAAGTTTTTTGATCGGTACAATACCCGGCGGCCCCACCAGGGTCTCAACGACAGGGTTCCGGATGATGTCTACTGGAGCACGCTGCCGAAAGTAAAGGATGCAGTATGAGTAGAAGCGGCGAACCACTTAAAATCCTCTGGAGGCTGTCTGAAAAGACTTGACCAGCTCTGTCTTCCCATTATCAACGGCAGATAGATTTTTGCTACTATCTAGCGAACTCATAATAGGTCACGGGGTAGGCAAATGGTTTTTTCCTTTAGCCACATTTACAATGAGCGAATTAAATGAAAAGATGAGTACGTAAGTCATGGTTGGAAAAGAAAAAGTTTATGTGAGTTGGAATGGGTGTTTAAGGCTTATTTTTATGTTCTTAGGCAGCATGTTATTAGTTAGCTGTACTGCTATTAACCCCATCCGTATTCCGCTAAATGGAACCCCATTATCAAACGACCAAGCAACAGTCATCATTTGGATGGATCAGGAGCCAAATTCGATAAACGGATATCTTCCAATAGCTGTCAATGGCAGGGTGGTCGGTAAAGTCTCACCAAGTATACCGTTAAAATTTGCATCAAGTCCTGGGTATCATCGTATTCATACTATATCTGATGCAGCTGATCATGTGACTGAAGTTGATTTTAAACCCGGAGAAGTGTATTTCTATCGACTTTGGAAGAAACATGGATTTTGGACGTCTGGCTACTTTATATCGCCCACTACACCGTCAAGATATTACGATAATGTAAATCCATAAATGGCAGTGCAACTAACGCATTATACGGCAAGAGACGGGAAGATTGGCAGTTGCCCCTATGACACTTATCGTCTAAGGTGATATTTCTTGATTATAGAAGTGCGACCATGATTTGTCAAGCCAATGTATGCGTTGAACAGATTTGTAACCGCAATGCCAACGGATTTTCTGTGATGTTCAGATTATCATGACAAAGGTGTTATCTTGAGAGAAAATGTAGTTTTGTTGACTACAGGAAGAAGTGCGCTGCGCAGATTAGCTTTAAATTGATCCTGGAACAAACCCTCGGGGAGCCAATAATTCTTTGGGGGATCGTGTTGGCTGATACCCCTGGGGCCACGAAGCTTTTCTTCTCTCTTATAACAATGCAAGAGGTTCATTGTTTAACCGTTAAACACTTTCACTATCTGATTTTCGGTTCTTTGGTCTCTTCTTTCGTCTTGTTGCCGATCCCTTTGGTAATATGCAGCTCTTTATCGTTCCGGAATCTCTCAATCGCTTCTTCGCGCATTGTTTTCGCTGGTTTTGCGCGTCCTACGAATTCCTTCACTTCCGCGGCCAGTGCCTTATCTTTCGGATCCTCTGATCTCGACAAGGCACTGGCGATCTCAGAATATGCTTTCGTAATGTTCTTTCTACTTGTGGTTATCTTCTCGTGGAGGGGGTTGGGCTGTTTTTTGCCTTCTTTCAGCTCAGTATACACTGCTTCTCGCTGTGCATTCAGCGCATTTGTCTTTCTCCCTGATCTTTCCATGTGCAGGATTTGCTGCTTTGTGTGCTTTTTGGTGACAAACCGGGCTGGCCTTCTTGTCGCATTGGCTTCAATCCCCTGCCCTCTTAGCCGGTCCGCAAAATATTCCCTCCATCTTTGCAGATCAGCCTTCCTTGGGTTTAGTCGTGTTCCATCGAATCCCCTCGCTTTGACACATAAATGAACATGGGGATGCTTTTCATCCTTGTGTGCCACAAGAACATATTGATGATTCTTCCGGAATTCATTTTGTGCAAAATCACTTGCGGCCGCTCGTACTGCTTCCCGGTCCGTCCCGGGTGGCATTGACAGAATAATGTTAAAGGCTTCTTTCTTTGTGCTCTTGTCGGATATTCCAAACTTGCCATACTTCCATTCGTCTCGAAGATCCTTTATCTCCTCTCTCCCACGTATTTTATTGCCATCCTGATCCTCAAGCTCCAGTTTGCCATTCCGCGAGATATAGTTGAAATGGTTCTTGATACTTCGCATGCCTCTGCCGCCACCACTTATCTTTATAACTACTTCCGGAGCTTTCCGTGCGGTCAGCTTTAGCAACCGGCGGACTCTATTTGCTTTAGCCCCGGTGTCCGTTGACCTTGTTTCTGACGGTCCTGTTCTCAATAAGTCACCTGTTGCAGTACGTCGTCGTCCTCTCGTATGAACAGGCTCGTAGAAGAGCTTATCGCCCCACTCCTTCAGAATACCATCTATATTGACTTTGCTCATTCTATCACCCACCTGTCGATATTTGCCTGCATAGCCGTGGAAACAATCTCCGCATGCTTCTTAATCAAATCAGAGATCGCCTGAATTTGAGAAGGGTCTACCCCTCTGCTCTCTCCCCTGTTTATTGCCCTGACCAATTGGTTGAGGTTGCGGCCTATTGCAAGGAGTTGCTTGTTTGATTCTCCCAAGTCCTCCAATTCTTTCATTCCGAACTGGGGTCTCTTCGTAAGGTTGGCGCGTACAAGGTTTATGATCCACCTGTTCGGCGAACACCCTTCATTATCCGCATGTTTCCTTGTTTTGGCCATCTCTGTCCTTGTTAGTCTTATCTCTATACGCTCCTTTGATTCATCAGGCTGTTCGTGAAGTTCTGTAGCGTTAAGATCACTATTTCTGTTCTTTGATAATGCAGTCGTAACCAACTGACGAATGGCGGTTCCTGGTTTTGTGTTTTGTGATTTGCAGAGGGCGTTCCACTTATCTTTTGCGGCGCCGAGTTGAACTGTAAGGTTTCCGCGTGGTTTCAATATTCCCGGTGATTCCTTTTTCTCTTTATTCTCCTCAATTCAAGGGTGCGCTCTCCTCAATCATGGCACACAAAAGAAAATGTAGTACATTTTCCGGCGATAGCCTATCCTGCACTAATAACAGCAATACTACAGACACCCTTGAATCTGTTTAACCGTTAAACAAAATTGGATTGGTCCCCTACCCTTCTGAAGCATCAATTAAACGATCAATCTTCACAGATGAGGCCGGTACCTCAAACACATCTTTCCCCTTGCTGTCCTCATAGCGGATGAAGATAAAACCTTCAGCTGTAGGTTTGCGATCCAATATTATCGAGGCTATTTTTTTGCCATGCCTTACCAGGAGGACTGGCTTTCGGATTTTGCCTGGCTCCACTGACTCCTTGCTTTGTTTAGTACCTTCTCCTTCTTTTGGAGCTATGCCTTTATCCGGCTCTTCCTTCCGGCTTGGTTTCTCAGTCTGTTGTGACTCAGTCTTTTCTGTCTTCTCCGGTTTTGCTGCCTCTTGTGCCTGGGCCTCAGGTTCTTTGCGATTTCCGTTGAGGGAATCCTTCAAGGCGGTTATTCCTTTTCTTGTAATTTCCTCGGTCCCTTCGCACCACGCAACTACTTTTTCCGTATGGTCGTTATAGAGGTTTCGCAATTCATATAAATGAACGGCGCTCCCACATTTCCCGGAATGATAGAGGGTGAGCAAAAAATCTGGTGGATCTATAAGTGCAGCGTGTTGCGTTACAAATGCCCTATCCCTATTTAATCCTCTGGCAATGTCTGCTTTCTTTTCACCAGAGGCAAGGCGTTTTTTGATGAACAAGGCTATTTCCAATGGTGTCAGATTCTCACGGTGGATGTTCTCGGCGATCTGATCATAGTCGGCATGTTCACCATCGATGAATCCGGGTATCTTCTGAAGACCTGCAAGGATCGCCGCTCGATAGCGGCGTGCTCCGTGATTTATAATAAACTTCCCGTCAGCATTTTTGGGCTTCACTGATATGGGAGATTTAATTCCACGAGCTTTTATATTGTCGGCCAACTCCCTCAAAGAGGTTTCATCAAACTCCTGTCTGGGCTGATTGGGGTCCTCCATTATTTCCGATATGTCAAAAAGTATGGGTTTCCCATCCGACGTTTGCGTCACGGATTCAAGCTTTGAAAGGTCAAGCATGTTTGGTACCTCCTCTTTCCATCCTGTCATATATTTCCATGAAAAATGGCTTTATCTTCCGCCAGGCTTCCCTCGCACTTGTCTTCTTGATTTCCCATATGGCGGCCCCGCTCGCCTGCGCCTCTGCTATCGCCGTTGTTGTAGGAATATAGGCGACTGTTCTGTCCTGACCATCGAGGACAATGAGGAGATGAGAAAAAGCCTCAACGAGTTGCGTAAAGTTTGCCTTTTGAAATGGCGTGTGTTCCACGAGGTTTGGCAGTATTCCAATTAATTGTAAATTATGATTAAGGGCCTGTCTAACCTTGTTAATGCTTCCTATAAGTGAACCTACGCCATCCAGAGCCTCTTGATTAAGTTGTATGGGAGACAAGACGTAGTCACTTACGACGAGGGCAGCTACTGACCGTATATCATAATTTGGGTTGGTGTCGAAAACAACGTAGTCAAATCTTGGGCTCACTGCATCGAGAAAGGCCTTAAGATTGGTGGCAAAGAGGTTGTGCTTATCAGGTTGTTTCTCCATCTTTCTCAGTTCTTCGTCGGTAGGCACCAGAACAAACGATGCGTCTTCAATGTTAGATACCTTCTCCTTTAGTAACCTACTGCTGGTAGTCTTTGACACAAGGGCCTTTTTTGAGAGCGTTATGGACTTTGTGCTGTTTCCCTGGTGGTCTATGTCAATGAAGAGGACTTTCTTGCCCTGAGCAACAAGAAAATATGCAAGCTGGCAAGCCACGGCTGTTTTCCCTACGCCGCCTTTTTCGTTTAACAGCGAAAGTGTTTTTCCCATGGTCACTTCTCCTTTACCCTTTCGTTCTTTTCACGAATGGCCTCAATGATATAACTATGCAGCGTGGTGATCGGCAGCTTGCGGCGGCGGTCGATGCGCGCATAGACGATGTCCTTGGCGTCGAACTCGAAGTCGAGCCACGAGCCGCGGTACGGGATCACGCGCGCTGCGAACAGCAGCTTGCCCGAGGCGTGGGTCTTGCCCTTGTCATGGTCGAAGAAGACGCCGGGCGAACGGTGCATCTGCGAAACGATGACGCGCTCGGTGCCGTTGACGATGAAGGTGCCGTTCATCGTCATGAGCGGCATCTCGCCCATGTAGACTTCCTGCTCCTTGATGTCCTTGACGGACTTGGCGCCGGTGTCCTCGTCGACATCGAACACGATGAGGCGCAGCGTCACCTTCAGCGGCGCGCTGAACGTCATGCCGCGCTGGCGGCACTCGTCGACGTCATATTTCGGCAGGTCGAAGTCGTAACGTACGAACTCGAGCAACGCGGTGCTCGAGAAATCCGAGATCGGGAAGACCGACTTGAAGACCGCCTGGAGGCCCTCGTCGAGGCGACCGCCTTCGGGTTCTTCGACCATCAGGAACTGGTCGTAAGACGCCTTCTGAAC
>ERZ1026796.2260-NODE-2260-length-11420-cov-2.550341_pt1 | contig 11420 bp, 9 predicted proteins | sample MGYA00520874_ERZ1026796 | MGnify/ENA primary metagenome ERZ1026796 (study PRJEB33270, sample SAMEA104284474) | anaerobic digester metagenome | biome: Anaerobic digester microbiome; feature: mesophilic sludge digester; material: Anaerobic digester biomass | place...
ATCGTATCGAGCGGCAGAGCATTTTCCGCATCCTGCGCTCGACAGAAACTATTCGTACGGCCAACAGAGGCTGACGACTGGGCCCCAGCGCCCTGCAAAAATCAATCCGTGTCTTACAAACATATGAGGCTGCTGACTGACCTCGTCATCGGCGAGCGCGCCAGTGTCGGCCAGCTGCTGGCGATACGTCCGGATGGCTTTACCCAATTCATGCTGGGGGTGGTGGTTCGCAAGCTGACCCAGCGGGCCCTCGGGGAAACCCTGCTTGGCGTCGAGCTGCTGTCTTACCGACCGCTGCCGATCACGCTCTATCGCTACGCACACCCGCGCGACGCGATGCCGGATGCCACCAGCGCGCCGCCAGCAGCGGTACGCCCAGGTGCAGCAACGCGACCGGGCCCTTCGCCAGCAAGCCGAAGCCGACCGCCAGCACCACGCCCGACCACCACGGATTCCAGCCGGCGCCGTCGCGCCGGCACAGCGCCAGCAGGCCGCCGAGCGGATCGGCCTGCACCGCCGGCTCACCTACCTGCGCTCGATCTACTCGCACCTGCCGCCCGTGTCGGCGGCGCTCGACCTGTCGCCGCCGACTCCGGCGTTCACAAAGCTGACCTTCCACTCCGGATGAAAAGCGGTGTAGTAGTCCTCGACATACCGGGTGTAGAGCTTTTGCGCGGTGATGCTGTCGCCCAGAAAGACGACCCTGTCGTTCGGCTGGATAAACGGCTTACCGTACACAGACGCCGCGGATGCGATCAGCAGCAGAACCGCCGCCGCGGCTCGAATCGTTCTTGACAATGGATATCCTCCTCAGTGTTGTCCCGGAACGCTGTTCCCGGGCCCGAACCCTCGGCGACAGGATTCCCGAAAAACCGCATCCCCGCCACAGGGGCGGCCGGCAAGGATTCCCGCGCCCGCGCGCAGAAACCCCCGTTGAGAGGATGCGCCTTTGAAACCACTGATACTGCTTGCGCCAGCGCTGCTTCTGGCGATGGGAAAGGTTGAAGCTATGAGCCAGACGTCTGCCGGCGGGCATGTGTTTCCTGAGATGACCGTGATGGCGAAGGGGACGGGCAGCACCACCGAGGCGGGCATCGGCGCGCTCATTCCGTGGGCCGAGAAACTCTGGCTTGTCGGCTACGTGGCGCACATCAAGGGCGAGGGGCTGGGGCTGTACGAGATTGACAGCAAGATGAACTTCCGCCGCCGGCCGGAGAGCGTCACTGGCACGTTCGCCAACCGCATGGTGCACTGGCCGTCGAAGCAGGTGTTCATCGGGCCGCACGCCATTGACGAGCAGGGCAGGGTCCGCACCATCCCCAGCCTCACCGGTCATCGCCTCACCGCCACCGCGCCGCACCTGACCGACCCGGACAACAAGGTGTACTTCCTCACCATGGAAGGCCTTCTGTTCGAGTGCGACGTCAAAACGCTCGAGACGGCTCAGCTCGCCGACCTGAACAAAGAGCTGAACCTGCCCGGGGGCGCGCAGCCGCACTACAAGGGCGCCTGGTCCGGCGGCGGCAGGCTGGTGATCGCCAACAACACCTACGACGACCGCGAGTACCGGGGCGAGCGCCGGGCGGGCCGCCTGGCCGAATGGGACGGCAAGGCATGGAAGACGCTCGAGGAGAACCCGTTCATCGAGGTTTCGGGAAAGGGCAACACCCTCTATGCCGTCGGGTGGGACTCATCGAGCGTCATCCTGCGCGTCTTTCACGGCGGCAAGTGGTCGCGCTATCGCCTGCCCCAGGGCAGCCACGAATGGGAGCACACCTGGTTCACCGAGTGGATGCGCATCCGTCAGGTTCAGACCGAGCGGTTCCTGATGGACGCGTTCGGCATCTTCTACATCCTCCCCGAGCCGGTGTACGCCGGGCGGGTGTGGGGCATCAAGCCCATCTGCAGCCACCTGCGGATATGCCCGGACATGGTCTGTTACCGGGGCATGCTGGTTCTGGCCGGAGACCAGACCGATTCCGCCGTGGGCCAGCCGCAGAGCGGTCTCTGGTTCGGCAGCATGGACGATCTTTGGAAGTGGGGGAAGCCCACCGGGTGGGGCGGAGTCTGGCGAAAGACCGGCGTGGCCGCGGGCGAGACATCCGACCCGTTTCTGATGACGGGGTTCGACAAGAAGACGCTGCACCTCGCCAACGATTCGGGCGCCGATACGGCGTTCACGGTGGAAGTTGACTTCGTGGGAGACGGGGACTGGAAGGCGTACAGAACCATATCCGTCGCAGCAAACGGGTACGAGTTTCACGTGTTCCCCGACGGCTTCAGCGCGCACTGGGTGCGCATCCGGGCGTCCGGCGCCTGCCGCGCGACGGCCTGGTTTGTTTACAACTGAGGCGGGCGCCTGAACGGTCAGCGCGCGTCTGTGCTCTGCATAGTTTGACTTCCGGCCACCCGCATGGTATGGTGAGGTTGCCAGCACCGGAACACGTTCGTCCGGCGCGTGGCGCGGAGTGAGAAATGGGTAATGCCACCTTGCGCGCAGTGTTTGGCGCCGTAGCTGTTGTGCTTACCCTCAGCCTGTGCGCTGAGGGGGGGGGGGGTAGAAACCGCCCCCAGGACTATTCTTGCCGCTCTGTCGTCAACTGACGGGGTGAAGGTGAGCCTCTCGGGCGTGGTTGTGGACAAGGTTGTGACCAACCCGCCCTACATCGTTGTGCGCGAGCCCTGGTCGAGCGAGATCAGGCTCATCGTTCTGCTTGATGCTCCGATGGCGCTCCAGCGCTGGCAGACTGTCAGCGTGACCGGGTTCATGTCCACACTTGTGACCCGCGAGCGTGCCCTCTCCGCCGCGGCGGTCTCCGTTTACACGGATGCCAGCGGCACCACTGCGCTGGCGCCACTGCCAATACTCCCCGGGGACCCGGTTTTTCCGCTAGTGAATGCGCCTCTCGATCTTTCCGTCAGAAGCCAGCAGAGCGGGATGGAGACGCGGGGGCTTCTCGATCCGCCTTCGAGCGATCCGCCGCCTGACGGCCCGGAGTATGTCTGCGCCACGGTTGCGGAGGCCTTGGCTAGGGATGTGGGCGATACCGTGCAGTTGACCGCCAAGCCTGTGATTAGCACCGGCGACGATGCCGCCTACGGGGGTTACGCTGTGATCGGTGAGGACGAGGGTTCTGAGGTCATCCGCGCCTTCACAGCGGCAGACCTGACTGGCGCCTCTCGCGCTGCCGTGATTACCGGAACCATCGCTCTGGACGGCAACGCTGCCAAGGTTATCAGTGTGGATGGCGGCCCCGGGTATAATCCGCAGAGTTTCGTCGGCACGGCCGCGCTGTGTGTGGCGGGCAGCATCTGCAACGCCAAGCTTAGTCCAGACGCGGCCTCCGTGGGTCTTTCGTCAAAGATCGTGAGCCTTCTTCTTCCGGAGGAAGAGGCGCTGTATGTTCATGAACCGGGCATGGCGCTCGGGTTGCGCGTGGAAATGTCGAATATGCCGGGCGGCTTGGCAGCCGGTGATTTCGTGAACACCCTTGGGGTAATGGCGACAACACCCGCCGGCGAGCGGTACCTGGCGGCGAGCGAGATGGATAAGCAGGCGCCGGGCGTTGCGCCGCGGCCTCTGGTGATGACAAACAGAACGGTTGGAGGCGGCAACTGGCACTTGACAGACACAGCAGGGCAGGCTGGCGCAGCGGGCGGTCAGGGGCTGAACACCGTTGGCCTCCTTACGCGGACAACAGGCCGGGTGACGGGTGTGTCGAACGACGAGTCAGTGATCGAGATTGACGATGGCTCCTGCGGCGCCGCCGTATGCCCGCTGTGGGTCAAGCTGCCCGGCGTACTGGACATCCAGCCGGGTGACTTCGTCATCGTAACCGGCGCTTCCTCGCTAACCGGTTCTTCGTCAGCGCCGGAGCGGCTTGTCAGGGTTGCCACGGCGGACGATATTCAGAGCGGGTGCTGGTATGACACGGATGCCCCCACTGTCACCATCACCACGCCGGCAGCCGACGGGCCGACTATTGAGGGTTTCACAGCTGTTAGTGGCACCGCCAGCGACACATCACGCGTCACGAAGGTTCAGGTTCAGGTCAACGGCGGCTCCTGGACAGATGCAACATACACGCCGTCAACTCAATCGTGGACGACGCCGTGGGCGCCAGCACGGGGCGACTACACCATTTCCGTGCGGGCCTATGACTGCAACGGGCATGTCGCGACCGCCACGCGGGAGGTGAGCCTTGTTGATGTGGCCAGTGCGGCCGGCGACACGTTTACGCCGTCCTATATGTACGGCACAGTCATCACCTGGCCGTCAACACTCAACCCCAAGGAAAATGGCGAAGCGGGTGGAAACGGGCTGATTCGTAAGAGCGGCGCCGGATTCGTCTGGGACACGTACGGATGCGAGCGGCTGAAGGCACTGCAGCCGGGTTCATTGCGCTTCGGCAATAGCGTCTCGAATCACTACCGGTGGCGTTTTGGTATCGGGCCCGTGGCCGCGCGGCCGCCGCAGCAGATACCCGGAGGACCCAACTTCAGCCTCAACCCCTACGGTATCGGCGAGCACTTGGACTTGTGCGCCTACGTGGGAGCCAAGCCAGTTATCGTGCTGCCCTACTACACTGCGGCGGAGGGCACAGCACCTGCGACGAACGAAGCTGCAAACATGGTGCTGTTCTGTACGGAGCCCTACATGCCTGCATTAGAGCAGGCGGAATGGGAACTCACCAGGATCAACCGTCACCTGCGGCAGGATGACCGCCTCGAAGGCGAGCCCTGCAACCCGGACCCGGAGGGCTGCAATGAATGGCCGCGTTACAGCGAAACCACACAGGACAGCATCGGATACTCAGTGGATGAGGTTGTGTTGATTGACACGACGCCTGGCGCCGGTAATGTGGAAGGCCATATTACCCGTCCAGGAGTGAAGCTTGTTTTTCGCTGTATCAGCTCGACGGCCGGACAGACGGCGGCGGTTTCGGCGCCTTTCTATGGCTCTTCGTGGCGAAGTTACTGGAAGTACTGGGAACCCGTCGAAGTCGCGATAGCTGGCAAGTCGTGGACTGCCGCTGACGCTAGTGTCCCCAAAGGGTACTGGGCCAAGATGCGCAGGCTGACCACGGGTAGGACCAACCCGTGGAGCATGCGCTGGGAACTCGGGAATGAGCTCTTCGCTGACAGCACTGTCGAAGCGGTGGATTACAATGCCGCCGTTCAGGCCATCAAGGACATAGTGGATGACTACGACGCGCCCGCGCCGGCCATTGCTGTCGCTATCCCCACCACGCGGGAGCAACCGGCGGGTTACGGCGGATACACTCCGCTGGCCATCCTCAACCCGACGGGTGGTAGAGCCTACGATGCCATAGTCCCGCACTTCTACTGCGGCCCCTCCGTTGAGGACAGCCAGCAGCCGCTTACGCCTCTGTTCGAGAAAGACGAGGGGTTGGACTTGGGTGCGCGGACGATTATCGGACTGAACATCGAGGCGTATGACACCGCGTGTACGGGTGCGCTTCCACCCATCTGGGCCACGGAGCTGAACACCCGCTATGGGGCGTTCGCGGGGCTGACTGATGACCAGAAGAACTCCGAGTTCCCTCACAACTTCGAGCTAAAGAGCGGCCTTGCCGCCGCCGTGATGCAGCTCGATCTGGCAGCGTATGGCGCGGCCGGCTCCAATCTGTTCCCAGCCGTAAGTATACAGCAGGGCAGCGAGACTCCCGGCCGGGTATTCCGGATGATTGCCGTTGACAAGCACGACCTGGTGAACGACCTGTACCCGAGTGAGCGCCGCTGGGTGACACCCACGTACTACGCGCATCAGATGCTGAACTACCTGGGCCGGGGCCGGGTTGAGAGCACGGAGTGCAGCGCCGCGGGGCTCGTCGCGCAGGGATTCTGGGACTACGACACGTTCAGGCTCTTTATCATCAACACGACCGAGACGGCGGTTCCGTTTCGGGCGTCACTGGGTGCGGGCGTAGAGGTGCAGAGCGGCTTCCAGCACCCGTACGTTCTGCGCCTGATTGGAGAGAATGGCATGCAATCTACGAACGAATGCAACGGCGGCACGCAGGTGCCCGCGCCGGTGTTCAGCGTTGATCTGCAGGGCACTATCGAGGATGACATCTTCTCCGGAACCGCGCCGGCCGCGAGCATGAGCGTGTACGAGTTTGTGCTGGACCCGAGCATCCTCGACCTCACAGGTGTAGTCAGCACGCCGTCGGCCCCCCTGGCGGGCGCGACCGTCAGCTGCCAGGGTTCCGTCAGCATCACCGACGCTCTGGGCCGCTTCTACTTCACGGACCTCTCTCCGGGGTCTTCCACCGTTACGGCGACGGCCAGCGGTTACATTATCACGGGCCAGCAGGTGACCATTCCGGCGACGGGCAATGGCGGCGCCTGGGCGGCGTTGGACGCCGTGCCCCGCCTGAGCGGGACGGTGAAGAAGTGGGCTGACGAGCAGCACACCGAACTCGTGCCGGTTGCCGGAGCGGCGGTGTGGGTCGAGCCTTCCGGAGGTGGGTCGGCCGTTGCCACCACGGTTTCGGACTGCGCGGGCAACTTCGCTTTGCCGGTGGCGGCGGCGTCGTACACGGTGTATACGGATCATCCGACTTACAACACGACACGTTCGCTTAGCGTCGATGTGACCAGTTCGGCGGCATGCGTGTCGTTCACCCTCGGTGACGCAGGAGGGGCAGCACTATGTACACAGTGAGACACTACCGTTGTGGCAACCCTTTGAAGCACCATCCGCGCACCCTACGTATATCACTCTTGGCGGCCGTCAGTTGCATGTGCGTGGCCGTTCCGCGGGAAGCGGTTGCGTCGTGGACAGTGGTAAGGCTGCACCCGTCCACCGCACTGGAATCCGTGGCGTTATGCGTTGATGAAAACACCCAAGGCGGGTGGACGAATACGCCCAACCGCGGGGCCGTGTGGGCCGGCACTAGTGCGAGCGTGACCTTCGTCGACACGAGTTGGGCGGTCGTCAAGGCTATGTACGGCCCCGACAAGGCCGGAAAGGTTCTCGACGGGGCTGGGCACTACAGGGCTGCGCTATGGAGAGGAGCAGGCAATGAGTTTTTAGATCTACGTCCGGCAGGCGCGGCCGATGCCGCGGTGCTCGGTATGTTCGGTACGATTCAGGTTGGCGAAACGTACTGGAACACCGGAAGCGGCCAGCGTTCCGGATACCATGCCACTCTGTGGAACGGCACGGTGGATGGTTGGCAGGACTTGAGCCCCGTGGGGTCAAGCGACTCTCATCTTGCCGCGATTGACGCCAGCGGCCAGGCTGGCCTCTTCCGGGCATCGGTCAGTTCACCGTACCATGCCGCCCTGTGGCATGGCACGGCGGCCGGCGTGGTGGATCTGCACCCGGTCGGGGCGTATTCGTCACAGGCTCAGGCCATCGCCAACGGCAGGCAGGGTGGCTACGTGCAGTACGAGCGTGACGGTCCACGAACCGCGGCTCTGTGGTCCGGAACGGCCGACAGCTTCCTCGACCTGACCCCGGCAGGAGGCCCGACAATCGGGGGCGCCGTGTACGGCATGGATGGCAACGTACAAGTGGGCGGCGCGGGCTTCGCGGATGGCACCGGCGGTGCAACCATCTGGTTCGGTACACCGGAGAGCGCCTTCAATCTAGGCACCCTGCTGTCCAGCGACTATACGTCCTCCATCGCTTACGCTGTTGACATTGACGAGTTCGGCACGATCCGCGTCGTGGGATCCGCCTACTATAACCGTACGCTGTATCCTCACAACGAGGCGATGATGTGGGTTCTGGTACCCGAGCCGTCGTCGCTTGCCGCGCTTGTTGCGGGTCTCGCCGGGCTGGCTGGAGTGCGGCCACGGAGGCGGAGATGACGATGCATTCCGCAACTCAGGTCGGCGGCGAGGTTTCGTCTGTCACTCTGCCGCCTGCGAGCTTGACGGTGTTTGTCGTTGAGGTTGCGTCGCCGTCATTCGAGATCGGCGGTCTGGTTCGGGACACGGCCGGCAGGCCGCTGGCCGGTGTGACAGTCGAGGCCACGCACGGGTTACGCTTCACGGACTTGCCACAGGGCGACTACGACATCGAGGTGCAGCCCGGTGGCTACATAGTGGAATACGGCGAGGCAGACCTGACGCAGGCACAGTATGCAGTGGCGTCGTTCAGTCTGGAGCCAAGGCTGCGTGGGACAGTGAAACTGCCCGAGCAACAAGGGGGTGACCCAGTCCCCGGCGCGGCGGTGTGGGTAGAGCCATCCGGCGGTGGCGCAGTAGTCGCCAGCACAACGACAGACTGCGAGGGGAACTTCACGCTGCCGGTGGCCGCCGGCCAGTACACGCTCGCCGTCCAGCGGGTTGCTGATAGCACGCCTACCACCATCACCGCTTACGTGAGCGTGTCCAATGCCTGCTTCAGCTTTGTGCTTGGCGGGAACCCGCCTGCGTCGCAGGTGAGCTGTCAATAACGAAAGGATCCGGGCCATGAAGCGACATACAATTGCAGGCGCGGTGGCGCTATTAGTGTGTGGTATCGTGCCATCCCTTAGTGCTGGCTGGGTAGCAGTGAACCTGCATCCCGCGGACGCGTCAGAATCGTGGGCGGCTGCCGTTTCGGGGTTGTATCAGGCTGGTCGGGTCTCTGACGCGACCCAACAGGTCGCGCTGCATCCGGCACTCTGGCAAGGAAGCGCTCTAGGATATACCCGTATCAGTGGTCCTTCTGGTGGAATAGCCGGCATCGACGGCTTTGACAAGGTCGGTGCGTGGGGCGGCCGGTTTGCTGCTCTGTGGAAGGGCGCATCCAACACGCTCGTGGACCTTCATCCCGCAGTGGCCACTGTCTCGCAGGCCTTGGCGGTGTTGCAAGGGGTGCAGGTGGGCTCAGTGTTTGTGTCACCAGGACAGCCGCTCTCGCCGGGGTACCACGCTGCCATGTGGGGTGGCACCTCGGCGAGCTTCCAAGACATGAATCCGGCCGGTGCGGTGTACTCGGTGCTGAGCGCCATTGACTGGTCGGGACAAGCAGGGGGCTTCCAGCCCTCTCCAGCAGAGGGCGGTCATGCGGCCCTGTGGCAGGGCACGGCGGAGAGCGTGGTGGACCTGCATCCGTCGGGGGCGTACGCCTCGCAGGCCCAGGCGATCTCGAACGGCAGGCAGGGGGGGTATGTGCAGTATGCGCGAGACGGTCCTGCGCACGCCGCACTCTGGACGGGCACACCGGAGAGCTATGTTGACTTAACGCCCTCGTTCGTGTGGACAGCGGGGATCAACGGCATGGACGCAGGCATCCAGGTGGGCGTAGGTGTCCCCTTGGGCAGCACCTCGGACTTTCACGCGCTCGTCTGGGTCGGCACAGCGGATAGCTGCCTTGATTTGCACGCCTTCCTGTCGAGCGACTACACCAAGTCGGAAGCTCGCGCCGTGGACATTGACGAGTTCGGCACCATCCGAGTCGTTGGCTACGCGTACAATAACAACTACTACCTCCCGAACGGGACGTACTACCCCCGCAACGAGGCGATGATGTGGGTGCTCGTCCCCGAGCCGTCGTCGCTCGTCGCGCTTGCGGCGGGGCTTGCGGCCCTTGCGAAGTTCAGGTGGCGGAGATGACGATGCATTCCGCAACTCAGTTCGGCGGCGAGGTTTCGTCTGTCACCGTGCCGCCTGCGAGCATGACGGTGTTTGTCGTTGAGGTTGCGTCGCCGTCCTTCGAGATCTCCGGGCAGGTTCGGGACACGGCCGGCCGGCCGTTGCCCGGTGTGACAGTCGAGGCCACGAACGGCACACCGTATACTGCGGTAACTGACGACTACGGTATCTATCGTCTTTCGGACCTGCCGGAGGATGCCTATACCGTTAGCGTAACCGGCGTCGGCGACCATGTCGGCTCCTCTCAGCAGGTGGACCTGCAGCAGGAGCCTTTCCCTATCGCGAACTTCACGCTGACGCCCCGCTTGAGCGGCGCTGTGAAGCGCTGGAACACGCAGCATACTGAGTTGCTTGCTGTCCCCGGCGCGGCGGTCTGGGTGGAGCCCTCTGGAGGCGGGGCCGTCCTCGCCAGCACCACCACGGACTGCGAGGGAAACTTCTTGCTGCCCGTCGCGGCGGGTAGCTACGTCGCAAAGGCCGAGCATCCGGGATACGCCGGTCGGCCCGGGCGCGAGGTTGATGTCAGCAGCTCCGCGGGCTGCATTGCTTTCACTGTCGGCGCAGGAGGAGGAGCCGTGCCATGTTCCCAATGAAGTTCGATCACACTCGGCAGTTGAGCGCTGGTGTTTTGGCTGGAGTTCTGATCGCTGCCTGCATTCTGCTGACCTCCAGGCCAGCGTGGAGCGAATGGGAGGTAGTCAATCTACACCCGCCCGGCGCCGGCTGGAATGGGTCTGAGGCCCTGGCTATTGACGGGCAAACGCAAGGTGGCTGGTTACAGCCGATGAGCGGAATGATATGGAGCGGTTCGGCTTTGAGCGCCTCGACACTTCCGACGGCTTCGTCGGTGGTATGGGCGTTGCAGGGCAAAGACAAGGCTGGGACGGCCTCCTACCGTGCGGCGCTGTGGGTTGGCTCTAGTAACGACTATGTGGACCTTCACCAGGCAGGGGCCGTCACATCCGCCGTATATGGCATGTACGGTAACACTCAGGCTGGTGAGGTCAGCTGGGATAGCTTGAGCGGTCACACATCTGGCTACCACGCGTCAATTTGGAACGGCACGGCGGATAGTTGGCAGGACTTGAGTCCCGTCGGATCGAGCGACTCTCACCTTGCTGCGATTGACGCCAGCGGGCAGGTGGGCAGGTACCGGATGTCCTTCGAGGTTCCGTACCACGCCGGTCTGTGGTATGGCACGGCGGAGAGCGTGGTGGACCTGCACCCGGCGGGAGCGTATGCTTCGCAGGCCCAGGCCATCTCCAACGGCAGGCAGGGGGGATACGCGCAGTTCGTTCGGGACGGTCCGTGCCACGCCGCGTTGTGGTCGGGGACTGCCGAGAGCTTCTTCGACCTCAACGCTCCGGGCGGGCCGACCATTAGCGGGGCCATCTATGGCATGGATGGCAACGTCCAGGTGGGGCAGGCGGGTTTCGTGGACGGCACGGGGGGCGCCACGATCTGGTTCGGAACCCCAGAGAGTGCATTCTTCCTCGGCGGTCTGCTCCCAGACGGCTACACCGAGACGTGGGCTCGCGCCATTGACGTAGACGAGTTCGGTACCATCCGGGTCGTCGGCTACGCCTACAACAACAACTACTACCTCCCGGACGGGACGCACTACCCGCGCAACGAGGCGATGATGTGGGTTCTGGTGCCCGAGCCGTCGTCGCTCGTTGCGCTTGCGGCGGGGCTTGCGGCCCTTGCGAAGTTCAGGTGGCGGAGATGACGATGCATTCCGCAACTCAGTTCGGCGGCGAGGTTTCGTCTGTCACCGTGCCGCCTGCGAGCATGACGGTGTTTGT
>ERZ1026796.2265-NODE-2265-length-11397-cov-4.633895_pt1 | contig 11397 bp, 16 predicted proteins | sample MGYA00520874_ERZ1026796 | MGnify/ENA primary metagenome ERZ1026796 (study PRJEB33270, sample SAMEA104284474) | anaerobic digester metagenome | biome: Anaerobic digester microbiome; feature: mesophilic sludge digester; material: Anaerobic digester biomass...
CAAAAAATTGGATAGTTATAAAAGTTGTGATCTATTTTATCAACTACCATTCTTGGTCCGCCCGACTTCAATTGAACAACGTCGCCAACATTAATTTCTATTGTTTTCATAATAGTTAGTAGTTTTTTAAGTATTTAAGTTTTTTGGTAGATGATTCCTGACATACTCCCAGGGCTAAAGCACCTGGGCTTTCTCCTGCGATCTTCGTAAAAGTACAATTTCGCATATTATTTTGATTATAGTTTTTTGAGGTTATATAAATGACAGATGAAGAGGATGATCTAGTATTGGATGTTTTTAGGTTATATTATCGATATTTAACCGTGGAAAATGCTGATGGTGATATAACTTATGATGGTTTTCAAATCTATTTGGACATGGCACGAGACGAACTTACAAGACAACTAAGTTTACGAAGTATTGCAGAAACAGACATAACAGTTAATGAAGAAAGAATCGCATTATGTCATATCATTGCAGACAATTTTGAGATGGGCAATCCTGATTATTCTTTCAGGAGTCAGAGTCAGGCACCTGGAGTTAGTTTCTCTCGTGGTGAAGATACAGGGCCAAGATTAGCATTAAATAAGTTGCTAGACAGCATTGAATTGGCTGTTAAAAGATCTGGTGGAAGCGGTGGTCGTAGAATAACACTAACTAGCATTAAGGATTCAACTAATTATCCGAAGCGTTATAAACGCACAGATATTCCCGCGTGGAATACTGCCGAAGAAGGGTTCGACTCCGAAGAAGTTAGTGATCTTGGACAATCAATCTATGATAATAGTACGACATCCTGGTGATTTGAATGCCAGCATACCCAAAAAGATTAAGATATACACATAAAATGTATATCAGACGTCATATCAATGAAATCCATACTGGTAATGTAGTTCCAACAATACGAGTTGCTGGCTATCCTGATGTACCATTCAAAGTTATGGTAGAAGCTTCTGGAATTTGCCGTATAAAAATAATTGGAACATATAACGATGAAACTATAACAGAACGTATATCTTTTGGCGAAGAAGGTGTACAATATTCCCAAAACTTTTTTGATACGATAACATCCATTACTTCCAGTTATTATGTTACTGGCACCCAGATTACTATAAGTTCTGTTGATAGCGTTGGAATGCCAATTAGCTGGACCCAAGAATTTGGGCCGTATTGGTGTGAATTTGGACAGCATAGTGGTATGCAAGCACAAATAGATGCAAGTGCATTAGGACTAGGATCTAAAGTAATTCATTATGTCAGGGTAGAAAGACGGGCAGTCCTTACCAAAGACATGGAATTTACTATTAATAGTGGCCCAGAAGTTTATGTGCCTATTAGTGACTTTGAAAATATTTCAACACCACCTAATTATGTTGCGGCAGAATGGGCTTTCCGGGCGACAGTCAAAACAATTGGTGATCAATAATGACCAGTGTTAATAAAACCATACAGTTCCTTATGGATGAACTTAGAAATCCCGATAATTTAATTGCTGGCATGGTTGATAATCAAATATTTTCTGGACTTCCAAGAACACCATCTACCTTAATTGAGCCGCATTATACAAGAATTGGTGTTGAATATGCTACAGATAGTGGTGATGGTTACTTTTTTACCGAATTCCGGGATTTTGATTGTCTAAATATAAAAATCAAGATAACTGTTTCTAGTGCATACGGCGAAAACGAAAACTACTGCCGCGACATTATGGAACGCATATGTTATTTGTTTTCAATACATAGGAAAAAAATAACCACAGATTACAGAATCTTTATTGATAATGTGCAATCTGACATTATTGAAGAAAACAATGAACGTTGGAATGGTACCATCAATATGAGTGTTAGGCAGTTTGAAAAAATACCAGAAAACATTACATGAGGGTTCGTGACTTCTCCCAGGGCTAAAGCACCTGGGCTTCCACGGTTTTTGTTCCGACAGATTGAAGCCCCAATCTGAGAATGTTGATTGCTGCATTGAGATCTCGGTCCATGGATAAGCCACATTCATGACATCTATGGACTCTTTCGGAGAGATCCTTTTTGACTAAAGATCATGGGCTTTCTCCTGCGATCCTCGTAAAACTACTATTTTCTTGATTTATTTTGATTATGTTTTATTTAAAGTTTGCGGTGATTTCATGCGTTTATATGATGCTTATAAAAATAGCGAAATAACCAGGACTGAATACCTTGCGTATTTAGATTTTGGTTATAAGCCCAATGATTCTGTGTTTCTAACCCAAAATAGAAGCACTGAAATGGTGACAATTTCCTACCTGTCTATGGGAAACAATTACAACTGGTCTATTGACGATGGCGAATCTATGATGGGTTATATTGGACCTACTCAAGATCTTACAAATGCTGGAAATATCAATAATGCCGGCGATATTTTATTCTGGTATAATGATGGGCAAATTGTTAATACCGGAACAATAACAAATACTGGCAACATAACACTAAAATCTATACCAACAGACTAAATTATTGTGGTGAAGCAAGATGGAAGAAAGGATTGTTTATTTAAAAGGGACCGCAAATATGCGATCTTCTGTAGAACCAAAATATGGAATATTAACAAAAATATTATTATACATTATGAATAAATTTAAACAATGAGAGTGATTTATAAATGGTAGCAAGTGGATTTACTACAGCCGAAATGAATACGGTTCTTGGATTGCTGTTTGGTGCTTCTGGAAGCCCATTTACAGCACCTGCAACGCTTTACATTGGATTAGCAACTGGTTCTATTACCGCAGATGGTACAGTAACTGGTGAACCAAGTGGAAATAATTATGCAAGAGTAACTGTAACAAATACCGGCACTAATTGGAATACAGCTACTGACGGCGTTGTTGATAATAAATTAGCATTTACTTTCCCACAGGCATCAGGTTCCTGGGGAACTGTTGCAAACTTCTTTATTGCAACTCACCCGACCGATACCGGTGATGCGGTTATTGCATATGGAGCTCTAGGAACTTCCAAAGCAATTACAACTGGTGATACTGCTAGTTTTGCTGCTGGTGACCTTGATATTCAATTGACTGCAACAACTTAAATATTATACTTTTTATTTTTTTTGTGTGGTGATACATAGATGGCATTTCAATTATCAATGCTAGCCAGAAATAATATTCTGGATGGTTTAGAAACCTTTATTGGTACTAGTGCTGTATTAAAAATTAGAACAGGTGCACCTCCTGCTACATGTGATACTGCTGACTCTGGTACTGTTCTTGCAACTCTTTCATTACCGTCTGACTGGATGGCAGCAGCCGCTAATGGTACAAAAGCCAAATCTGGAACCTGGGAAGATGCCAGTGCTGATGATACTGGTACCGCAGCACATTGGCGAATTTATGCCAGTGATGGTACAACTTGCCATATGCAAGGTACTATAACAGCAACTGGTGGTGGCGGGGATATGACTCTTATAACTACTAGCATAACATCTGGACAGCCTATTACTATTACTGGATTTACGCTAACAGCACCGGGAGCATAAGACATATGGCAACTTTAAGTTTAGTTGGCACAAAGGCAGCATGTGGATATGTTGATATTGCTACAATTGGTAGTTATGATGGTCTAGAATTGATGTCATTAGGATCATGATTGAGGATGATAATTATGGGAAGAGTATATTCTGTTAATTTTGAAAATGTGGCGGTAACCGCCGCCCAAGATTTTTTTGAGATTTCACCTGCTGATGATAAACCAGTAAAACTTCTTGGATTGTTTTTATCGCAGTCTACGGAATTGGGCGATGCTGCTGAAGAAATGTTACGAGTCCAAGTTATTCGAGGACATGCCACAGGTGGTTCGGGTGGTAGTGCTGCAACACCAGTTGCTGTAGATTCCGCCGATCCTGCTGCTGGATTTGCTGCCGAAGTCAACAATACTACAATTGCTTCTGCTGGAACGGCTGTTAAGGTACATTCGGATACTTTTAATGTTAGGGCTGGATTGCAGTTATTTTGGACTCCTGAAACTGCACCAATTGCTAGACAAGGAGATACTACTATTGTTGTTAGATTATTGGCAAATCCAGCTGATAGTATTACAATGGGTGGTACGTTATACGTTGAGGAGTTGTAATCATGTAAAAAATGGATTCGATGGATGTAGGATTTTAGGGGCTAGTAGTGAAACAGATCCTCACGATATTTGGGTTCATTGAGGTGTATATATGCCAACAATTAATAAACAAGTAGGTGCAAATGCGGATGATGGTCATTGGTATGGATCAGGTTTTTCTAATAGTGCCACTGTAGCATATTATGGTGTCAATGCTGGAGGAGTAGCCACCCATAATTATTATCGATGGACTGATGTCACAATTCCAGATGGTGCAACAATTACATCTGCTACAGTTAGTTGCTATGATCGTGGATCTGGTGTAGGCGTAATTCTTGATGGTACAAAACTTTATTTTCACAAGTCTGCAAATCCGGCAGCTCCTACTAATGCTACCCAAGCTAATGCACTTTTCAATTCTCTAACTACTAATTATGTAGTTCCTGTAATGAGTAATGGCGGAAGTTGGTTTGCTCATCCAGATGTTAGTGCAATAATACAGGAATTGGTTGATACATATAGTTATGCATCAGGTGCTGCTATGATGTGTATTATTCAGGCTGTGACTGGCAAAGCTTCCAATTGTGGCGCAATTTATATGAGAGATTATACTGGTAATGCGAGAGGTGCAAAATTAGATATTACGTATACTATGGGTAGTTTGCTTCCTAGAAGAAGATCATTTAATTCAATATTAGTGAGGTAATTTTATGGCTGGAATATATAGGCATCCACAATTCCGAGGGATAAAACGAAGAATTGTTTATCCGACTCCATCGGAATTCAATGAAGCCAATATAGATATTCCGCCAATTACAATAGAAGCTACTGGTACCGTTTCTATACCAGGTAGTGCTTCTATTCAAATTGATCCTATTGCAATAGAAGCAACTGGGGAAACACCGTTAACATTAGCTGGCATTATTAATAATAACTGTGTTCTAACATCCACAAGTTCCATATTAAGATACTTAATAGGTACAATAACTACTATTTCTATTAATAATGATAGTTTGTCCGCAGTGAAACAAATGAGTGGTCAAATAATAAATACTATATATACTACTATACTGTTGACAAATTTAATTAGTATTGTTTCCAGTATTGTAACCAATTCAATATTAACAACAACAACTATATATAAAAATATATTATTAACAGGACAATCAATAATTAATAGTATTGTTGAAGGATTACAAGAAATACAACGTAACTTATCTGGCACAATTTCAACAATAACAAAACTAGAAAGTACAGTAATAAAAACTTTTGGTATAGCTGGTCAATCAATAACAATTTCAAGTGTTACCAATCAATACATAAGCATTTTGAAAAATATAACTGGTATAATAAATACTATTTCCGGTAACATTGGTACTTTATCAACAGCAAAACAACTTGGTGGACAAATAATAACCACCATACAAACAACTGTATTATTATCTGCTATTATTGGTATTATTTCCAATATTATAACTAACTCAGAATTAACAGCATCAACTATTTATAAAAATATAGTATTAACAGGACAATCAATAATTAATAGTATTATTGAAGGACTGCAAGAAGTACAACGCAACTTATATGGCATAGTTTCAACCATAACAGAACTAGAAAGTGCGCTAATAAAAACTTTTAATATTGTCGGACAATCAATAACAATTTCAAGTGTTACCAATCAATACATAAGCATTTTGAAAAATATAACTGGTATAATAAATACTAATATTGTACTTTCGGCTATTGCTACTATTGTTCATGTTGGTTTTGTTGCACTAACAGGTCTAATAAATTCTGGTAGTACACTACTTTCTAACATTTTAGCAAGTAAAGAAATAACTGGTCTAGTAAATAATACTATAATTATAAACAGTAATATTTTAATACTAAAAAATATAGTAGGATTAATAAATACTAATGTAATTATAACTAGCAGTATTTCAAGAATTAGAAATATAATAGGATTAATAAATACTAATATAATCAGTAATGCAACTGGAAAAATTTCTATAACATTACTAGGAACAATAAATAATATAATATCAACCAATAATACTACATTTAATATTATAAAATCGTTATCTGGAACAATAGATAACATAATAACTGTTTCAAATAACTATATGATAGCCATTAAAAATATTATTGGTTATATAAATACTAATATAATATTGAATAGTATTGCTACTATTGAACATGTAAGATCGGTAATACTTACTGGTATTATAAATAATAATGTTATTACAACTTCCCAATTATTAGCAAGTAAAACAATATCAGGAACAATAAATACAATATCTACATTGAGTGGTACAATTTCAAAACTATTTAATATAGTTGGTGAAATATTAACCAATACTGCAACAGGTAGTTTAGCAACAGTATTTAAAACTATTACTGGTAATGTAGAAAATATAGTATCACTAACAAATAATTATTTACTTGCTAGTAAGAATATTATTGGTTATATAAATACTAATATATTATTAACTAGTATTGCTACTATAACTCATATTGGTTCTGTAGTATTAACAGGTATTATTAACAATACATCAACAATAACAAATACTTCATTAATTGCTTTAAAAACATTATTGGGCAACATAACAAATAATATTGAAATTACTACAAACTATTTGAATATCATAAAAACTTTCTATGGTAATATATTAACAAATACGGTAATTACCAGCAACCTAAATGCAATTAAGAATTTAATAGGCTATGTGGAACACAACATATCACTAACAGGTATTATAAATACATATAACTTGATTTTAATAACCGGACAAATAATAACATCTGTTATATTAACTACACCAATATCAGTATTGAAAAATATTACTGGCATCATATCAACTAACAGTATATTTACTACTACCTATGAATTAGCAAGAAATTTATCAGGTAGTATAATAACGGCATCATCATTATTAGGAAGTTCTACTAGGACATTATTACTATCTGGTATTATTTTGGTAAAAACATATTTAGTGACGATTTATACCAAAGCTCCTACTGTATATCATGCCAGTATAAATGCAATAAGTAGATTCATAAAAGACTTTAGAGGTGGCTCAAAATTCATAAAAGACTTTAGAGGTGGCTCAAAATTCATAAAAGACTTTAGAGGTGGCTCAAAATTATGAGTATTGTTGAACAAGAAAAAATATATGTTGGCGCGGTTGGCGTTGTCATAACATTAGCCACCGAAAAAGATCTATCATCGGCAACGACAACAGAAATCCACGTCAAAAAACCAGATGGAACCGCTGTTGAATGGTTAGCTACTGTGGAAAATAATGAATCCTTGGTATATACTACAGTAGAAGATGACTTAGACATTCCCGGAAATTATGTTTTACATGCATATGCAGAATGGTTAGACTTATCAAAATCTTTAGGTAATTCTGTTGTTCTAAAAGTATATGCAAAATATACATAAGTGTTCGGACGTAAAAGTCATTTTTCATTACTTTATTTTGATTAATAACTTTATTAGGAGATTATATTTATGACAGGTACACTTACTATGGCAGGTGGCGAAGTTACTTCCACTGTCGCAAAATTAGATTATCAGGTACAAATACCAGTTGGACCTGCTTCTTTTAGTTCGGGAACATGGACAGCAACAGAATCTTCTAACGTAATATTTGTTACAAGATGATAAGAATGTATAATTTCACAGGCAAAAAAGGAAATTATTATAATATATCATTTATTAAGTTCAACTATAAATGCCCTAAAGGAACAATAGACGATAGTAATAAGTGTTATTCTGAATTAGAATCTCCTAATTCCGTTAACGAATTATATAATAATGAAAAATATTCTAATTTATTAAATACAGTTAATAAAACAGAAAAAGCGATTTCTGATGCAGACGGTTATGATGCTCTACAAGAATATAGTGAATATGGTTATATTGATGTATCTAATGATTTAAGAAATGGCGATACAACTAATCAGATATCATTACAAATAGATGACATATTTAAACAAGATGATGCTAGGTTAATAGATAATATAACAGTGTTTCGTGGAATAAGAATATTTAAGGATGATAATAGCGTAGATCCAAAGAAAGAATCATTATTGCAATCACTAAAAACAAAAGATTCTGTTATCAACGAAAAAACATTTTTATCTACTAGTCTGATATCAAAAGTAGCAGATAAATTCGGCGAAGTAAAGTTAATATTAGATGTACCAAAAGGAACTAAAGCAATATACATAGGAAAAATAAATAGTTATATAGAAGATAGCGAAGACGAAGAAGGAGAATCACAAGGAGAAGCAGAAATGCTGTTAGATAGAAATCAAAATATACAAATTACAGAACCACTAAAACCGGATCCTGATAAAAAAGGAAGATATATAGTTCGTGGTATAATAAAAAATAAATAATAATACAAATATAGTACTATAACAATTAATATATAATAATTTAATACAATTCGAGGTTTTCCTTATGGTAGGCACACTTATTATGGACGGCGGCGACGTAACGTCCACTGAAGCAAAAACTGACTATCAAGTTCAGGTTCCGATTGGGCCAGCTTGTTTTAGTTCAGGTACATGGACAGCCACAGAATCTTCTAATGTAATATTTGTTACAAGAGAACCAGCAAATACTACAGAATATTACAGTTTACCTATTATAGTGCCGAGTAGGACAACTGCTTTGAAAGGCGCTAAACTCAAGTCAGTTACCGCTGTTGTAACACTAGGCGGAACTCTAGACACCACCAACGACGACTTTGAAATAAATATTATTAAAGTCACTACGCCTGTTGACGGTTCTGCTCCTGTTGGTTCTGTACTAGCCGGAGATTCAGGCGATGATTATCCAACTGCGCAAAATACTAAAGCCAAAAGACTAGTTTCTGGACATCATACTTTTGTGGTAACCATACCCACCGATGAACAAGCATTTATGGCGGAAGGCGAACAATATTATGTCAGAATAAAAATAAAAGATAACGCAAATGCTGACCTGACCTGTGTGTTGAAAGGGATGGTTGCCCAATTCGACATGAACGTTTTATAAGCATATTAGTTTCCAAAACATAGCAAGGAGAATAATTTTTTATGGCAAATGTTGGTTCTATCGCCACGGCTCGCGGTGAGCAATTCACACATGCACATGTTGCATCCCTATCCAGGTGTAATTCTGGATTTTATGTACTTTCTGGATGCGACGTTCATCAAGCCGGAACGCCAGGACTTAGTGTAGTTGTGGATTCTGGTTATATTTCTTCTGGATTTGCAACGGCTAGAAAAACAGTTTCTGGAGGAACATTAACAGTGGCCACTCCAGATGGTTCGCTTCCTAGAATGGACGTAGTCTATTTGGATACAAATGGGACACCTAGTATTTATGCAGGTACACCCACTGCCATATCTCCAAGCACTGAAACTGATTTCAAGAAAATGGCATCACCGAGTCCTGGACCAAATATACCTAGTGGTATAATTCTTTCATTGGTTTATGTTCCTGCTGGTGCGACACAAATTTTGGATGCTAACATTTTAGATATTGCTAGTTATGGTGGGTTCGTTGCTGAAGCGCCGACTAGTTCTACAACGTCAGGACTTGTTCCGCAATGGGGTAGTACACAAAAAACGCTTACTACTGGTTTATCAGTTGGAACTTCTGCAAACAACCTTGTTCAATTAGATTCAAGTGGAAAATTACCAGCAGTGGATGGTTCGAGGCTAACCGGCAGATTTTTTGAGATAGATTTTCCGTTCGGGAACGGTCAGGATGTCATTGAAGCTGCTGTCCAAGAAATTTCTGTTCCGGTCAATTGCACGATCAGACGTGCCGATGTTTGGGAAGTTGGTTTAATAACAAGTTCTGTTACATGTACTCTTTATTGGCACGGTATTGGCGCTAGTAAAGGTAATCCTATAGATACTTTTTCGTTATCAAATCAGACTAACATGTATGAAACGGGCTTGAACATCACCGCTAGTGCGCACGACATTTTCCGGGTTGAAGTTAGCGGTATAACGGCTGCTAAACAGATTGTCTGTAGATTCTATTGCGAGGCCACTTAAACATGACCAACCTTTACATCTTCTGGAGAAAGACTACCGACCCGCCACTACCCTGGACTCGGCTAACTCGAACCAACCAGTACCTCAGATTTAATAGTAGTATATCAAACCACTGGACACAAACTGGTGCCACTACGCATATTCATTCTTCGGCAACTATTACAATAAACAATTCGGTGCATTTAACAGAACTATCAATATTACATAGTTCTCCTGTAAAAAATGTCATGGGTCCACATAACGATCATCCAGTTACCAATTATTCAATTACGAAAAACAACAACAATAATCCGCCAGGTTGGGGTCTTGATATTATATATACAGATCTAACTAATTGGGAAACTAACGTTCGGTCATTTCCCGAAGGTTCTATTATCATGTCTAATGGCACTTTAGTGGACGCCAACCTGGAAAGATATACCGCAGCAGATGGTAAATATATAGTTCATACTACACCTGAAGCCGTCGTGGGCACAAACACCGCACAATCACATACAATATCCGGAAACCTTGGTAATGCTACAGGGTCTACTTATAGTACTGCATATTATACAAGCTTGCAAGGAGATGAAGTCGCTACTCATAGCCATACTTTTAATTTTGCGTCTGAAGCCAAATACGTAGAACCCAAGAACCTTGTCACCAGGTTATACCACGTTCTTCATACAACTTCGAAAGTAGTCGCTGGTAGTGTGGTCTTTGTCGATGGGTCCGTTAGCGCTAATTGGGAAATTCTAACAGGATGGGCAGGCGGAAACCTGAAATCCGGAAATTCTGACCCCACAAAAAGTGGATCGGATACTCATACACATTCGTTATCTGGAAATAGCTCGACTTATGATGGTCCAAACGTTTTCGCAGGAAACGGATATCCGTCAGTAATTGGCTGGAATGCTCATTATCATCCAATCACTGGTAGTCTAGCAGCAGCTAATCATGTTCCATGGAGCAGGTATATTATACCAGCACGCTTGTTGTATGACATTAAAAAAACAACAATGATGAACAGACCACAAATAATAGGTTTGCCATAAGTTAGGTTCATATGGCCGAAAATATTGCCGAAGAAATTGGAATGTTTTTCGAAAACAAAATTCGAGAAAAAATTCTTAGTAATGTTCCGCCACCTAACGCCGAAAGTACCATAAAACGCAAAGGATCTTCTCATACCTTAATTGATGATAGTACATTGCTGGAAAGCGTTACACATGTTGTCGAAACTGACGGCGAAGACATCAAAATCACAATC
>ERZ1026796.2267-NODE-2267-length-11396-cov-2.696690_pt1 | contig 11396 bp, 8 predicted proteins | sample MGYA00520874_ERZ1026796 | MGnify/ENA primary metagenome ERZ1026796 (study PRJEB33270, sample SAMEA104284474) | anaerobic digester metagenome | biome: Anaerobic digester microbiome; feature: mesophilic sludge digester; material: Anaerobic digester biomass | place...
CCATGGGTGTAACGGTCGAAGAAGCGGCGACTTTCTTCAACTTGACCCGCGCCATGGGGACCGCTTGTCGCGATGCCTGGGCGGCTTCGGAACCGGTGCGACTGGAGTCCGGGGGCGCGTTGGGGGCAACCACTGCCGGTTCCGAGGCTTGTGGTTTCCGCGCTGGTGCGCTGGTTTGCACCGGCACCACCACGATTCCCCTGGTGATCATCAGCACGTACAACAGAAGCTTGAGCTGCCTTATGGGCATGATGTTCAGGTCGAGCACTTGCGCGACGGACATGGGTCGAAGGGCGAGCAGTTCGGCAAGCACCGGCCCGAGCGAGCCGACCCAGCCCTTGAAGCGGACTTGCAGTGTCTTCCAGCGGGCGGCGGCCACGTCGACCTTCGACATTTCGCGGGCGGCCGCCGTGTCGTAGCTGTTCGTAGTGACAAGAGCAGAAACGTAGCATTCGAGGGTGTCGACGCGCTCGGCCAGCGACGTGGTTCGCTTCAGGGCGTCGGCGAGAAGTTCGGCGAGGGCCGGGTCGGCCTTGGGTGATTCGGCGAGACGTCGGATCTGCCGCGCGTCGAGCCAGGCGCCGTAATCGGCTAGCTCGGCGTCGAGCCGCGCGAGTTAGTCGCGGTAATCGGCCGCGTCGAGCCTGTCGACGAGCGCCGCCTCCGCGTCGGTAAGGTCGGAGAAGGCCGCCTCGGGCGGCAGCGGCCTCTCGCGCGACTGGCGGCGGACGCCGTCGATCCCGGCGTTGCGCCCGACCAGGATGGGATCGGGCAGCACCCGCCGGCCGTCCGACAGCGCGACGCCGCCCTGGCTCACTTTGAAACCTGCCGCCGCGTGCTCAGCGATGAATTGGGCGTCTCCCCCAGCAAAGAGACGGTGGCCCTCTACGACTGCATACGCGCCGAAGAAACTCCCAGCCAACGCACCTGGTCTGTGGCCGAGCCGTCATGGCCGGTTTCCACCGTACAGCCGATGGCGCCTCGCGGGCTGGCTTTGCCCGCGCAACTCACGCCATTCATCGGCCGGGCGAGTGAGTTAGCCATGCTGACCAAGCGCCTCCATGACCCCGCCTGTCGCTTGCTGACCCTGGTTGGCCCAGGCGGCGTCGGCAAGACGCGCCTGGCGCTAGAGCTGGCAACCCAGCAGGCCTCTCACTTTCGGGATGGGGTGTTTGTGGCGCCGCTGGTCTCTCTCCAATCGCCGGCCCACCTGGTGGTGACCCTGGCCGATGTGCTGCAACTGGTTTTTTACGGCCACGAACTGCCTGAAGCGCAACTCCTGAACTATCTACGCGACAAACAGATGCTCCTCGTCCTCGACAATTTCGAGCACCTGGTGGAAGCCGGCAGTTTCATCATCCAAATGCTGCACGCCGCGCCAGGTTTGCGCATTGTGGTCACCTCGCAAGAGCGCTTGCAGTTGCAGGCCGAATGGATTTTCGATGTGGACGGGATGCAGATTCCGAACGGTCACCTCAATGGCGCCACCCAGGATTACGATGCGGTGCGCCTGTTTGTGGCGCGGGCATCCCAGATTCGTGCAGGATTTGCGTTGACCGACCAGGTCAAAGCGCCCATCGTGCGCATCTGCCGCCAGGTGCATGGGATTCCGTTGGGTATCGAGCTGGCCGCGGCCTGGCTGCGCGCCCTGCCCTGCGCCGAGGTGGCCCGCGAGATCCAGGGCAGCCTGGACTTTTTGACCACGACCCTGCGCAACGTCCCCGAGCGACATCGGAACGTGCGGGCGGTCTTTGAGCAGACCTGGAACCGCCTGCCGGCAGCCGAGCAGGAGGTCTTTCGCCGGCTGTCGGTCTTTCGCGGCGGATTGACCCGCGAGGCGGCCGGCGCCGTGGCCGGTGCCGATCTGCCCACGCTCCAGTCCCTCGTCGACCGCGCTCTCCTGTCGGTCTCGCCCGCCGGCCGCTACGAGATTCACGAGCTGCTGCGCCAGTTCGCCGCCGAGCGTCTTGCCGCCGAGCCCGAGGTGTGGGCGGCGGTCCACCAGCACCACTGCTCCTACTATGCCGGCTTTCTCGCCCGTAGCGAGGCTAGCCTCAAGGGTGATGATCAGGTGCTCGCCCTGACGGAGGTCGCCGACGAGCTGGACAACGTCCGCGCCGCCTGGCGCTGGGCCGTGGACGAGGGCCTCGAAGATCAGATCCGCGACTCCATGGGGAGCCTGCACATCTTTTACCAGGCGCGCAGCCTGTTCCGCGAGGGCGCCAGGGCCTTTGACGTCGCCGTGGAGCGTTTTCAGGGGCGAGGCAGCGAGCTCTTGCCCGCCCTGCGCCTGTTGCAGGCCTGGTTCTATGCCAGCGCCATGGACCAGAACAAGCTCCGGGCCCTGGTCGACGAGGGAGTGGCGGGGCTGCGCGCCGCCGGCACGGGCGACACCCTGGCCATGGCCCTGGCGGCCACGAGCTGGCTGGGCATAGAGGAGGCAGCGCCTCCCGCGCCCGGGCTGCCCGAGCTGTACGAGGACAACCTGGCTGCCTTTCGGCGGGCAGGCGACCTCTGGGGCGAGGCCTGGTCGCTCTATTCCCTGGGCTCCCTGGCCTGGGCCGCCCACCGCGACGAGGAGGCGCGCGACCTGCTGCAGGCCAGCCGCGACCGCTTTTTGACGCGGGGCGATCGGTGGGGCTCGACCTATGCCCTGCACAACCTGGGCCTGGTCCTCTCCCGCCTCGGCGACTACCACGGGGCAGTGGCGGTCTTTCAGCAGTCTCTGCGCGCCTGCCAGCAGGTCGGCGATCGGGGGGGCGAGGCGTTTTCGCTTCACCAACTGGGCCTCGTCCTGGGCCTCCGGGAAGAGCACGGCCTTTCGATCCGCTACCTGGCCGACGCCCTGCGCGTGGCGCTCGAGATCAATGACGACGAGGGCGCCGTATGGCACCTGTACGAGATGGCCGTGGCCCTGAACCGCATGGGGCGCAACGACGAGGCCGTCGAGATCCTGGCTCACCTGTTGCAAACCCTGGGGCCGGGCTACGAGCGCGACACCATCGAATCGGCCCTGGCCGAGGCTGCGGCCGCCCTGCCGGCCGATGTCGCGGCCGCGGCTCGGAGCCGGGGCGAGACGGCCAGCCTGGAGTCCCTGGCGGCATCCCTGATCGCTGAGTTCTTGCTGGCCAGCGAGGTCCGCCCCGCCCCTGCCGCCGGGGATGGCCAGCCCCTCGTCGAGCCCCTCAGCTCTCGCGAGTTGGAGGTGCTGGCCCTCCTTGCGGCCGGCCACTCCAACCGCGAGATTGCCCGGACGCTGGTGGTCACCGTCGGCACGGTCAAGAAGCACGCCCACAACATCTATGGCAAGCTCCAGGCCGGCAGCCGCACCCAGGCCATAGCTCGCGCCCGCGCCCTGGGCCTCCTGGACTAGCAGGTAGTCGGAGAGGTGCTTGCTTGCAGGTTCGTAGTGGGCGATTTATCGCCCAAAAACCGCGCTGAAGCGCGCACTACGAACGGGCTCTCGACAGGCTGATAGGACGGGGCACCGCCTCTTTTCAGGTTCGTAGTGGGCGATTTATCGCCCAAGAACCGCGCTGAAGCGCGCACTACGAACGGGCTCTCGACAGGCTGATAGGATGGGGCACCGCCTCTTTTCTCTGCCCGGTCAACCCCCCCCTCAACCCCAAATCAACCCCCGGATTCATCTTTGGATGGTCGACGCCTGCTTTCCGGGCGCGTATAATGGCGCCAGACGAACGGAAAGAGGAGATTCTAAATGTTTGACCAGCATCAAGAAGTGGCAAACTATCTGGCGGTACGCAATCGGAACCGGGCGGAGCAGGAGGCCGCCGGGCGGCTGCCCGGGCTGTCCCCGACGGGCCCGGAGCCACAATTGCCCTGGGCGCGCCTGCGGGCCTTGCTGGGGCGCATTGCCCCCCGCCGGCCGGCGCCCCGGCCGCGCCTTCGGGCCGGCCAGATGCGCGCCGAACGGCGCTAGGTGAGGGATCGTGGATGGAGTCCGGGGTTGCCCTGCGAGGCGCTTCCGGCAGTCGCGTCAGGCCATGGCCTGCCGGAGTGCCTCGGGCATGGGCCTGGGCGCGCCCGACTGGAGGTCGATCCAGACCTGGTGGGTGCGCGCCCGGGCCAGCAGGGCGCCGTCGGAGCGCCGGGCGATGAACGTGTAGCGGACGATGGACGTGGTCCCCGGGTCCGACGCCCAGGTGTAAAGGTCCAGCTCATCGTCCAGCAGGGCAGGCTGCCGGTACTCGATGCGGTGCTGCCGGGCGACGATGCCCAGGCCCTCGGCCACCAGGCGCGTCATGCCCCAGCCCCGCGAGCGCAGCCACTGCAGGCCGCCGTCCTCGACGTAGGCCAGGTAGACGCAATTGTTGACGTGGCCCGCCGGGTCCAGGTCCCGCCACTCCACACGGCGGCCCAGGCGAAAGGCCGACCCGGGCGGCTGCGGGGGACCGGGAAACCGCGGCCGCGGGGGTCCCACCTCGGGCAGTCCTTCCGGAAAAAAGTCGGCCTTCATCTCGTCCGGGATGGCAGCTGGCCGGTCGCCATTGCGCTGCATGAAGGCCCAATCGGTCTCGGCCCTGGCCATCACCTCGTCTTGCCCCTCGAGCCGGAACTCGTAGACGCGCTGCGATCGCACCCGCCGGAAGTCGGCCACCCAGGTCTTGACCTGTACCCGGTCCTGGTAGCACAGGGGGCGCCGGTACTCGATCTCGGTGTCGCGCACCAACCAGTAAAAGCCCATGGCTTCGTAGCGCGCCATATCCCAGCCGGCGTCGGCCGAGGCGTCAAAGGCCGACTCCTGCATGTAGCGCAGGTAACCGGCGTGGTTCAGGTGCCCGTAGGCGTCGCACTCGTAATGTCGAACCTGGAAGCTGCGGACGTAGGTGCGTGGCATGGCCGGCCTCAATCCTTCGCCGCCACGTTGGCTGCCACCAGGACGGGGTCCCACACCGGCGCAAAGGGCGGCGCGTAGCCCAGGTCCAGCTCCTGGATCTGGGGCACGGTCATGCGGTTGTAGAGGGCCGTGGCCAGGACGTCGATGCGCTTGATGGCGCGGTGGGGCCCTACGAGCTGCCCGCCCAGGAGCCGCCCGCTGCCGCCGTCCACGACGAGCTTGACGTGGGCCTCGGCGGCGCCGGGAAAATAGTGCGACAGGTCACTGGCCTGGATCTTGAACTCCTGGACGTCGTAGCCGGCGGCCCGCGCCTCCAGCGACGTCAGCCCCGTAAAGCCCACGGCCAGATCGAAACAGCGGACGATCATGGTTCCCAGGATGCCGCCAAAGGTCGCCGGCTTGCCGGCGGCGTTGCTGCCCGCCACGCGGCCCTGCTTGTTGGCCGTGCTGCCCAGGGGCACCCAGGCGGGCCTGCCCGTGACCAGGTGCAGCGCCTCGGCGCAGTCGCCGGCGGCATAGACGCCGGGCAGGTTGGTGCACATCTGGTCATCAGTGGCGATGGCCCCCGTCGGGCCCAGGGCGACGCCCGCGGCGCGCGCCAGGTCCACGTTGGGCTCCGCCCCCAGGCCGAGGATCACCGTGTCGCAGGCATACTCCTCGCCCACGGCCTGCACGGACTCCACGTCGTCGTCCCCCTCAAAGCCGACGGCCGGGCCTTCCGCGATCTCGACGCCGTGGCGGCTCAGCTCGGCGTGTACCAGCTCGCGCATGTCGTCGTCGAGGGTGGCGCGCAACACCTTGCCCGACCGGACCAGTATGGTCACCTCCAGGCCCAGGCGCCGCAGCGTTTCGGCCATCTCGACCCCGATGTAGCCGCCCCCGACGATGACGGCGCTCTTGGGCTTTTCTTCCCGGAGATAGCGTTGGATGGCAAGCCCCGACTCCAGGGAGCGCAGGCCAAAGATGCCCCCCAGCTCGCAGCCGGGCAGGGGCGGGCACGACGGCCGCGCGCCGGTGGCAATCACCAGGCGGTCGTAGGGCTGCTCGAAGGCGCGGTCGCGTTCCAGGTCGTGGACCCACACCGTCCTGGCCCCAGGATCGATGGACGTCACCTCGTGGTGGACCTTGACCTCCACGCCCTGCCTGGCCATCTGCTCGGGGGTGCGCACGATGAGCTCCTCGATGTGGGGCACGTCGCCGGCCAGGAAATAGGGCAGGCCGCAGGCGGCGTACGAGATATGGCCGCCCTTCTCATAGACCACCACTTCCAGGTCGCGCCTTGTGCGCTTGGCTTTGGCGGCGGCGCTCATGCCGGCCGCTACCCCGCCGATGACGACGAGCCTTTCTGCCATCTTTCCTTCCTCCTCTGAATGACCTGGCGCAACGCCAGGTTGCATGCAGGGGTAGGCTACCGTGAACCGGCGGATTTGTCAAGCCGGGCCGAGGCAGGAACGGCTGCCGCGCGCGGCGCGAGGAGGAGGGGCCCCGGCATCCGCGTCAGGCCGGCGCGTCGCCCAGCGTGCCGGCGATGCTCCGGCGGTGCAGCAGCTCTTCGATGACCTGGAACAGCCGTTCGGCGGGAAAGCCGCGCAGCAGAACCACGTCGGCGCCCGCTGCTTCGGCCTGGGCCCGTTCCCGCAGGCTGCAGACGAGGACTACGGACCCGCACTCCGGGTGGTCGGCCTTGATCTGCTGCAGCAGCCGCCATGGCGCTCCGTCGGCCATGTCGCTGTCGAGCAGGACCAATTGCGGCTGGACGGACTCGACCAGGCCCAACGCCGAGGGCTCGTCGTCGGCCTGGTGAACCTGCCCAATGAGGGGGGTGGCCATGAGCAGCGCCCGCCAGGCGTCGCGCAGGCGGCCCGGCCGGGCGACGATCAGTGCCGGGGTATCCGTTTTCATTGTTTCTATGCCCCGTCCCTTCATGCTGGCTGCCATCGCTCAATCATAACACGCCCCGGCCGGGCACGCATCGGCCCTATGCCGGAACCGGGTCCGGGCAAAAGGACGGGCCTCCGGCCGGCCGTGATGCGTCAATTGCCCCAGGACTTCCGACAAATGGCGTAGCCGCCCGGCCCTGGCCATCATTCCGTGCCTCCGTTTCCCTTCGACTCGGCCTCGATGGGCAGGTAGATGCGAAAGCGCGTGTCGCCCGGCCGCGAGGTGACCGTGATCTCGCCGCCGTGGCGCTGTGCCACGATCTGGTAGACGATGGTGAGGCCCATGCCCGTGCCCTGGCCTGGCTTCTTGGAGGTGTAAAAGCTGCGGAACAGGAAGGGCCGCACCTCCTCGGGAATGCCCGGCCCGTCGTCGGCGATCTCGACGGCGACCCGCGTCCCCTCGCGCCAGGTGCGTATCCGGATGTGCCCTCCGTCCTCTCCAAGGGCGTCGATGGCGTTGTCCAGGAGGTTGGTCCACACCTGGTTCAGCTCCCCTCCGAAGGCCTCGATGGCCGGCAGGTCGTTCTCGTAGTCGCGCTCCACCTTGATGTCCTGGAGCTTGTGGCCCAGGATCAGCAACGTGCTCTCCAGGCCGGCGTGCACGTCCACCTCCTGGCGAGAGCCGCGGTCCATGTAGGTGTACGCCTTGACGGCCGCGACCAGCTCCGAGATGCGCGCCGTGCTCTGTTCCACGATGCGCAGCAGCTCGCCCACGCCCGCCACGCTGCCCACCCAACGCAGGGCGGCCTCCAGCGCCGTGGGCGACAGCCTGCCGGCCAGCTCCTCCACCCTGGCCCGGTCGAGGCCGCTGGACACGAGCCGCGGCGCCAGCTCCCACGGCTCGTCCATGTCTCTCTCCTCCAGCCAGCGGCTCAGCTCCTCCTCCTTGTCGCTGATCTCCAGGCGATTTCGCACGGTGGCGCTGGCCTGGTCGACGGCCTCCTGCTGGAGCGCGGCCAGCTCCAGGATCTGGCCCGGTTTCAGGTCCTGGTCCTGGAGGGTAAAGGTCAGGCGGTGGAGCCTGCGCAGTGATTCGCGCAGTTGGCCCGCAGCGCGCCGGCCGGCGGCGGCCGGGTTGTTCAGCTCGTGGGTGAGCCCCGCCGACATCTGTCCCAGGGCCGCCAGCTTCTCGTTCTGGTGCAACAGCGACTCGGCGGCCCGCAGGCGCCACACCAGGCCCGAGACGAGGAGGTGGTTCGCCGGCGAGGTGGCCTGCACCTGCCGCAGGTAGGTCTCGGCGCCGACCTTTACCAGGCGGCTGGGCCGGACGGCACGCACGCTGGCCAGGAACGGCGTGCCGATGAGGAGGGGCTCCTCGTCCTCGGCACAGGTCAGGACCCGTTCTTCGGCGTCGCCCTGCCGGGCGACGCGCACCTCGCCATCCACGAGGATGTAAAAGTTGTCCGTCAGCTCGCCGTTGTCCGCGATCTCTTGCCCGGGGTCCAGGTGTACCCGGGTGCCCTGCCCCGCCAGCCACTTGTACTCGTCCGGCGCAAGCGGGGCCGTCAGGGGCAGCGCATCCGCGGAGGTGGAGATAGGGGGCTTCTGGTCAGTCACCTCACACCTCCGCCAGGTAGCGATGCACGAACTGCACGACGATAGAGCCCTCGCCCACGGCCGACGCCACGCGCTTGATGGAGCCCTGCCGCACGTCTCCGGCGACAAAGACGCCGGGCACGCTGGTCTCCAGGGTGTAGGGCAGGCGCTGCAGCGGCCAGGCCCGCGGCCGATCCCCGTCCATCAGCTCGCGGCCGGAAACGACAAAACCGTGCTGGTCGCGGAGCACTTCTTGCCCCAGCCAATCGGTGTGGGGCCGGGCGCCGATAAAGATGAACAGGCTGGAGGCGGGCACGGTTTCCGCCTGGCCTGTGCTGGTGTCGGTGAGGATGAGCGCCTCCAGGTGCTCGTTGCCCATGGCGCCCGTCACCTGCGTGCAGGTGCGGATGCAGATGTTCTCCGTGGCCTGCAGCCGCTCCACCAGGTAGTGCGACATGGTGACCGCCAGCGACTCGCCCCGAACCAACATGTAGACCGTGCGGGCATAGTCGGCGAAATAGACCGCCGCCTGTCCCGCCGAGTTGGCGCCGCCGACGATGTACACGTCCTCGCCGCGCACCGACTGGCCCTCCGTCATGCCCGCGCCATAGTACACACCCGCGCCGGTCAGCGCCTCGGTGCCGGGCACGTCCAGGCGCCGGTACGAAACCCCCGTGGCAATGACCACCGCCCGGGCGCCGACCTCGGTGCCGTCGCGCAGGACGACGCCCCGGTAGGCGCCCTGCACCACGAGCCCCACCACCTCTTGCGTGGAGAGGATCTCGGCGCCAAATCGCCGCGCCTGGATGACCGCCCGCCGCGCCAGCTCGCCCCCGGAAATGCCCGAGGGAAACCCCAGGTAGTTCTCGATGCGAGAGCTCATGCCCGCCTGGCCGCCGGGTGCCTCGCGCTCGATGACCAGCGTGCTGAGACCCTCGGACGCGCCATAGACGGCCGCCGCCAGGCCGGCGGGGCCGCCGCCCACGACCACCAGGTCGTACAGCGCGCTCTCGGCCCGGATCTGCAGCCCGACCTTGGCCGCGATCTCCTGGTTGCTGGGGGCCTGGAGGCACTCGCCGTCGGGAAAGAGCAGGAGGGGCAGCGCCGGCGATTGGAGGCCGAGCTGGGCCAGGAGGCGGCCAGCCTCGGGCTCCTTTTCCAGGTCCAGCCAACTGTACGGCACCTGGTTCCGGGCCATGAAATCCTTGGCCTGGTGCGTCTTGGGTGACCAGCGGTGTCCGATGACCCGCACGCCGGCAAAGGAGGGGCGGAAGGTGGCCTGCCATTCGGCCAGGAGGTCGTCCAGGATGGGGTAGAGGTGCTCCTCCGGCGGGTGCCAGGGCTTGAGCAGGTAGTGGTGCACGCGGGCGTCGTTGATCGCCCGGATGGCCGCCTCCGTATCGCTGTAGGCCGTCAGGAGGACGCGCATGGCCGTGGGATAGATCTCGATGGCCTGCTGCAGAAACTCGACGCCGTTCTTGCCCGGCATACGCTGGTCGACCAGGAACAGGGCCACCGAGTCGCCCCGCAGGCGCAACTGCTCGACGGTCTCCAGCGCCTCGGCGGCCGAGGACGCCTGCAAGACGCGATAGTCCTTGCCATAGTGGCGCCGCAGGTCCTGGCCTACGACCTGGAGGACTTCCGGATCGTCGTCGATGGTCAGCAGAACAGGTTTTGACATAACGTTTCCTTTCAAGCCAGGGGCTGCTCCGGCTCGGGCGTCGCCTGGGCGGTTTCCAGCAGCTCCCGGGCCTGCCGCAGCTCGATGGTATCGTGGCCCTCCTGGTAACCGGCGTAGCAGCTTTCCAGGACGGCCAGCCCTTCGGCCTGGCGGCCCTGGCGGGCACAGAGGCGGGCCAGGCTGAGGGCCGCGCGCAGCTCCAGCGCCCGGGACTGTTGCTCGCCGGCCACGTCGAGGGCCTTGCGCAGCAGCTCGCCCGCCTCGTCCTCAAAGCCGGGCTCCAACAGGAGCAGTTCGGCATGCAGCCGGTACTGCTCCGGCAGGTACCAGGCCTCCTCGTTGGGGTAGAGGGCCTCTTCTATGGCCCTTAGCCCCTCGGCCCGCCTGCCGGCCACCAGGTAGGCTTCGGCCAGGCTCGTGCGGCCATACGACACCAGCCCGGCGCCGCTGGCCTCCCACAAGAAGAGGGACTGGGTCAGCTCGGCCAGTCCGGCCTCCACCTGGCCCAGGTGGACCTGGGCCAGGCCGCGCAGCATGCTGGCGTTGGCCTGCCAGGCGCCAAAGCCCCGCTCCCGGGCCAGGTCAAAGGCCCGGCCGGCCTCGGCATAGCACTCGGGCCATTCTCGCAGGTAGGAGTGGAGGCTGGCGGCGTGGATGGAGGCCATGGTGCGGCTGTAGGGGTGGTTGACCTGCTCGGCGAGGGCCAGCGATCTCTTGCTCGCCTCCCGGGCCTGGTCGGGCAGCCCCTGGAGCCACATGGTGCGCGACAGGAAGGAATGGGCCGCCACGCAGGGGTCCTGGCCGTAGGCGTGCGTCAGATCGGCGTGGAGCCCCGGGTTGTAGAGGGCGATGACGAGCTCCAACTGTTGCCGGGCGATCTCGTACCGGGCACCGTACATGGCAGAGATGCCCAACAGCAGGTGACAGATCAGGGTACAAGCCGTGTCGCCTGCCTGTTGGGCCATGACCAGGAGGCGTGAGCCTTCTTCGACAACGTGGCCCACCTGGCCCCGCATCAGGTAAAAGACCAACTGGCCCAGCAGCAGTTGCGCCGACTGGGGCGGATCACCCATGAGATGCACCAGCTCCCGGGCACGGCTAAAGGCCCGGTCCACGCGGGGCGAGCCGTAGCCAAAGAGGGCGATAAAGACCATGCCCAGGGTGATCTGCAGCTCGGTCTCCAGTTGCATCTGCTGCGGGCTCGGGGGCAGGCCGGCCGCCAGTTCCAGGCCCCGCACCAGGTGTGCCGCCGCCTCGTCGTAGCCCGACAGCCGCCTGGCGCGGTTGGCGGCCTGCAGCCGGTACCTCGCCGCCTTGTCCAGCAGGCCGGCCTTCTCAAAGTGATGGGCCAGTTGCGCGGCCATCTCTTCCGTTTGCCCGG
>ERZ1026796.2268-NODE-2268-length-11395-cov-3.637913_pt1 | contig 11395 bp, 10 predicted proteins | sample MGYA00520874_ERZ1026796 | MGnify/ENA primary metagenome ERZ1026796 (study PRJEB33270, sample SAMEA104284474) | anaerobic digester metagenome | biome: Anaerobic digester microbiome; feature: mesophilic sludge digester; material: Anaerobic digester biomass...
GCAACGTCACGCGGGCCGCGCGCCCCGACCCGCCCAGCCGCATCAGGAAGCGGATCCCCCGTCGCCCCTGCCTCACCTCCTCCGCCCTCACGTCCGCCCCCTCGGCGCGGCCGAACGTCCTCACCTCGATGCCCGCTCTCGACGCCCCGGCCGCCATAGCGGCCACGCGGGGGTCGTCGAGGTTGAGAACCGCGGTCCTGCCGGGCCCGCCGCCGCGCGCGGCCATGGCGGCCAGGAGCTCCCCCTTGGCCGCCGCGACCCCCTCCAGCGTGCCCAGGAACTCGATATGGGCCGGGCCGACGCTCGTGACGACCCCCACCCTGGGATCCGCGATCTCCGCGAGCTTCCGGATCTCGCCGCGCGCGTTCATCCCCAGCTCGAGGACGGCGAGGGTGTGCCGCGCCTCCAGCCCGAATATGGTCATCGGGACGCCGACGAAGTTGTTGAAAGTCCCCTCGTTCGCGTGCACGGTGAATCGCGACGAGGCGATCGCGCGGATCATCTCCTTCGTGGTGGTCTTCCCGTTCGAGCCGGTGACCGCGACGAGCGGAAGGTCGAACCTGCGCCGGTAGCCCCGCGCGATGAGGCCGAGCGCGCGGAGGGTGTCGCGGACGCGGACGAGCGAGACGCCTCGGGCCCCGCACGCCGCCGCGTCGCCCCCCGCGAGCGGCCGGGCGTAGACGACCGCGCGGCACCCCTTCGCGACCGCCTCGGCGATATAGTCGTGCCCGTTGAAGCGGGCCCCCTCGATGGCGACGAACAGTTCCCCGCGGCGGAGCCGGCGGGTGTCGGTGCAGACCCCCGAGACGACGGAGGATCCGTCTCCCGCCTCGAGCCTGCCGCCCGAAGACGCCACGATCTCCGCCACGCTGATCGGTTCCATGGGCCGCGCCTATCGAGCGCCCCCCTGTGCGGGCGCGCCCGCCTTCCCCGCGAGGGCCATGACGACATCCCGGTCGCTGAACGGCACGACAGTGCTCCCGATCTCCTGCGTGCGCTCATGGCCCTTCCCGGCCACGAGGACGACGTCCCCCTCGCGCGCGCCGGCGAGGGCTGCCGCGATCGCCTCGCGCCTGTCGCAGATCTCCGCCGGTCGAATCCCAGGACCGTTGAAGCCGCGCGCTATCTCCGCCATGATCTTCCGCGGATCCTCCCTGCGCGGGTTGTCCGAGGTGATGATCGCCGCGTCCGCCAGGCGCGCCGCCGTCTCCCCCATCGGCCTTCGCTTCGTGCGGTCCCGGTCGCCCCCGCAGCCGAAGACGACAATGAGCCGCCCCGCGCAGATGCCGCGGAGGGCGGAGAGGGCGCACCTGAGCGCCTCCTCGGTGTGCGCGTAGTCGATGAACACCCTGCAGGCCAGGCCCGCCGCCACCTCCTCGAGCCGGCCGGGCACGGGCGCCGCAGCCGCGAGCGAGGCGGCGATCGTCTCCGCGCCGACCCCGGCCGCGAACGCGGCGCCCGCGGCGGCCAGGGCGTTGTAGACGTTGTGCCGGCCTATGAGGGGGAGCTCGACGGGCGTCCTGGTCCCGAGGAACTCCATCTCGAAGCGGCTCCCATGCGGCCCGGTCTCGATCCGCCGGGCCCGGAGCCCCGCGTCCTCGCCGAGCCCGTAGGAGGTCACGGGCGCGGAGATCTCCCGCGCGAGCATCCGCCCCCGGGGGTCGTCCGCGTTCACCACCGCCCGGTGCAGCCCGGGGAGCTTGAATAGGATCGACTTCGCCGCGAAGTAGACGCTGCGGTTCCCGTGAAAATCCAGGTGATCGACGCCGAGGTTGGTGAAAACCGCCGTGCGGAAGGCCACGGCGTCGACCCGGCGCTGTACCAGGGCGTGAGACGACACCTCCATGAGCAGCTCGCCGCACCCCTGCCGCACCGCCTCGCGCATCATCGCCTGGAGGGCCGGCGCCTCGGGGGTCGTGCGCTCCGCGGGGATCGAACGCCCCCCGACCAGATACTCGACGCTGCCGAGAAGCGCGGCGCTCCTCCCGGCCGCGGCCAGCATCGCCCGCGCGAGATAGCAGACGGTCGTCTTCCCGTTGGTGCCCGTGACGCCCGTCACGGCGAGCTCGCGCGAGGGGCTGCCGTAGAACCGGTCCGCGATCCGCGCGAGCGCCGCCCGCGCGTCCGGCGCCGTGACCACGGCGACGCGGCCGTGGTTGGGGATCTCCCGGTGTACGAGAACCGCCGCGGCCCCGCGCGCGACCGCGTCGTCAACGAAGTCGCATCCGTCGGCGCGCGCGCCTTTCAGGGCGGCGAAGAGAAAGCCGTCCCGAACCGTTCTGGAGTCCAGGCTGATCCCGGCGATCTCCGGGTCGCGCCCCCCCCGGACGCGGCACCCCGGCGCCGCCGGAAGCAGTTCGCTCAATTTCATGGAGAAATCCCGCCCCTAAAAAACCGCCCCCCTCCACGCCCGTTCATCGCATCACTCCGCCTTGACCGGCCGGGCTGCGGCGAGCCGCCGCCCGGTGTCGGAGACGACTATGGCGCCGGCGTCCTCCTTGTCGGGCGGGACGCCGAGGTATTTCAGCACCCTCCCGGCAATCTCCTTGAATATGGGCCCGGCCACCGAGCCGCCGTAGTAGACCGGTTTCGGCTCGTCGAGCAGCACGAGGATCAGCACGGCCGGATTCCGCGCGGGGGCGAACCCCACGAAGGAGCCCACGAAACGCGAGTGCGAATAACGCCCGTCCGGGTCCACCTTCTGCGAGGTTCCGGTCTTGCCGGCGACCGTGTAATCCTTGAGTTCCGCCTTCGGCGCGGTCCCCTCCCGGGTCGGGACGCCCTCCATCGCCCTCGCCAGAACGGATGCCGCGGCCTCGCTGATGACCCGCGCGCGCGCCTCCGGCGAGAACGACCTGACGACCCGCCCCGATGAATCCCGTATCGTCTCGACGATATACGGTTTCATAGCCAGCCCGCCGTTCGCGATCGTAGCCGCCGCGGCCGCCATCTGGATCGGCGTCACCCCGATCTCCTGCCCCATTGGGACCGCGGCGATCGAGAGCCCCGACCATTGGGCGAGCGGGTGCACTATCCCGCCCACCTCCCCCGGGAGGCCGACGCCGGTCGGGACCCCGAAGCCGAACCGCCGGATCCCGCCGTGGAGGAACCGATCGCCGAGCCTCATCGCGATCTTCACCGCCCCGATATTGCTCGACTTCTTGACGATCTCCGCCGTGGTCAGCGTCCCGTACTTGTGCACGTCGTGCAGGGTATGCCTCCCGACCCTGAAGGCGCCGTTCTCGCAGAAGAAGCTGTCGTCGATCGACACGGCCCCCTTGTCGAGGGCGCAGGCGACAGTGACGACCTTGAACGTGGATCCGGGCTCGTAGACGTCCGTGATACACCTGTTCCGCCGCGCCTCCTGCGGATACTCCGAGGGGCAGTTCGGGTCGTACGTCGGCCGGTTGCACATCGCGAGGATCGCCCCCGTCTGCGGGTTCATCACGATGACGCACCCCCCGACGGCGTTGAACTTCCTGCAGCCGTTCTCCAGTTCGCTCTCCGCGATATGCTGGATGACGACATCCATGGTGAGATCGAGGTCGTACCCGTCGATCGACTGCACCTCGCTGCTGCGCAGGGTCATGATCTCCCGCCCCTTGCGGTCGCGCCTGGAGGCCATCCACCCCGCCTGCCCGCGCATGGCGCCGTCATGCTGGAGCTCGAGCCCCTCCAGCCCGCGGTTGTCGATGTCCACGAAGCCGATCACGTGGCTCATCAGCGGCCCCTGCGGATAGACCCTGCGCACCTCCTCTCGAAAACCTATCCCGTCGAGCTGGAGCGATTCGATGCGGTCCGCGATCCTCCCGTCGAGCTTCCGCCCCAGCCAGACGAACTTCCTGCCCTTCTTTTCGATCTTGGCCGCCACCTCCTCGCGCGGCGCCTTGAGGCATTGCGAGATCAGGTCCGCGGTCTCCTCGGGCGATCTGATATCCTCCGGGACGGCGTAGGCGGATTTGACGCGCACGCTCATGGCGAGGGGGCGGTTTTCGCGGTCGTAGATATTGCCGCGGCGCGGGTCGATCTTGACATTGAAGCGGTGAAGATCCTCGCCGCGCGTGGCGAGCGCGTCGTGGCGGACCACCTGGAGGACGAAGAGACGGGCGTAAAGGGCGACGAAACAGAGGAGGAACAGCGCGTAGACGGAGTTCGACTTCAGCCGGTAGCGGTTCCCGCTCACATCACACTCGCCTTTTCAGCGACCGCGTCCGCGCGCCCGTCCCACAACGGGCGCGCGGCGCGTCCCCGCGCGCGCGCGGGGAACCGTCATCTAACTTCTCTCACGCCCGGCTCCGCTGCCCCCGCCACTCATGCAGCTCAAAAGAGTGTCGGTGCCCCCTTCGCTCCCCGATCTCTCCTTTTCGCGCGCCTTTGAGTGACGGGGACAGCGAAGCCGGACGATATCCTTCGCCTGCGGGAAGACCAGCCCCAGCCTGTTCTGAGCCAGCGCCCGTTCGACCCGCTGGGGGTTCTTCAGCCGCTCGTTTACGAGGCGGAGCGCCTCGTTCGCCTTCTGCCACTTCTCAAGCTCGCGCTCCATCCCCCTGATGGTGTAGCCGGTCCGCACCAACTGCACGTGCTGCCAGACGTAGAGGAGCGACGCGGAGACGCCGATGACGGCCAGCAGCATCCACCGCCCGGTCAGGGCGGCCGTCGAAAAGCCCTCGTTCAGTTTCCGGTTTTTCCTTCGCATAGGCCTCGGCGCCCCCTCAGGCGCACTGCATCGCCGTCTGTATGGCGTCCCTGGCGAACGGCTTGGAGATGACCGTGTGGGCGCCCCGCTCCAGCGCGACGGCGGCGTACAGCTCGCTCAGGGCCGACATCACGATCACCGCGGTGCGCGGGCTCCTCCGCTTGATCTCCCCGAGGAGGCTCAGCCCGTCCATGCGCGGCATGTTCACGTCGGTTATCACGTAGTCGTAGTCGCCGCTCGAGGCCTTCGAGAGCGCCTTCTCGCCGTCCTCGGCCTCCTCCACGATGAAACGCCCGCCGAGGTAGATGCCGATCAACCTCCGCACCACCGGCTCGTCGTCCACGACCAGGATGCGTTTCACCGGGCCTCCCATCCGGGCGCGCGCCTACGCGCCTGCATGGCGCGGCAGGGGTCGGGACCGGTGATGGCAGGGACCTTTAGGGTTGGAGGTGCATCATTGACGAGCTGCACCGCGCAGCTCTCGATAGCATCAATGATTGCGCTTAAAGATGTACCGTCCATCCCCGGCCCGTCCCCCATGCCTGCCTTGTTTCTCCGTCAGATCTTTTCAGCCGCCCTCAACCGCGCGCTCCGCGCCCTCGGGTTAGCCGCCGTCTCCGGGGCGGAGGGCCGGAGCGGTTTGCGCGTGAGAAGTCTCAGCGACGCCGCCGCCCCGCAGGCGCATACCGGCAGCCCGGGAGGGCATACGCACGCCCCCGCCGCCGCCGTGAACGCCTCCTTCACGATCCTGTCCTCCAGCGAATGAAAACTGATCACCGCGATCCTCCCGCCGCGCGCGGCGGCCGCGATCGCCTGGGGGAGCGCGGCGGAGAGGTTTTCGAGCTCATCGTTCACCGCGATGCGCAGCGCCTGGAAGACCCTGGTGGCGGGGTGGATCGCGCTCCTCCTTCCCGCGCGCCGGTACACCCGCGCCGCGAGGAGCGCCAGCTCCCCGGTGCCGCGGATGGGGCCGGCCCGGCAGATCTCCCGCGCCATCGCCCGCGCGAGCGGCTCCTCCCCGTACTCCCTGAGGATGCGCTCGATCCCGCGCGCGCCCTCCCCCCCCAGGATGGACGCCGCCGTGACCGCCCTCCGCCGGTCCATCCTCATGTCCAGGGGCCCGGGCGCGTCGAAACTGAACCCGCGCGACGCCGAGCCGAGCTGCGCGCTCGAGATCCCCAAGTCAAAGAGCAGTGCGTCCGCTTCCCCGATCCGCTCCTCCGCGAGCGCCTCCGCGAGGTCGCGGAAATTCCGCCGGCGCAGCCTCACCTCCGCGCCCGTCCCCTCCAGCCGCGCGCGCGCTATCCGGAGGGCCTCCTCGTCCCAGTCCAGCCCGATCAGAATCCCGCCGGGGGCTATCCTCCTCGCGATCTCCTCCGCGTGCCCCCCGCAACCGACCGTCGCGTCCACCACGCGCATCCCCGGCCGCAGATTCAAGAGGCGGAGCGCCTCTTCGCGCATCACCGGAATGTGCGGCGCGGTCATCACGCCATCGGCCGTATATAGAACCTGAAATTCTTCCTGCCCCTCCCGACGAAATCGATGCTTCCGCTGGCGGTCATCATCGCCGCGAGCGCCCCTGTATCAGCGCCCTCCTCCTTCGGCGTCCCCTTCGCGCCCACCGCGGCGAGAGCTGACGCGATCCTCGGGCACCTGAGGAGTATCCTCTCTGCGAGCGGCTTCTTCACCCGGTCAGGCATCATGATCTCGCCCCTCCCGAAGTTGAACCTGCCGACCCACGCCGTACTCGACCACGCCTGCATCATCGTCGCGCGTCCTCCATGGCGCCGCCGTCTAGAGCCCCGTCGCATTGAGCTGTTCGGCGATCTGCTCGAAACTGTTCGCGCACTCCTCCTGGTTTTTCTTCCAACTCGCCTCGTCCCATATCTCGAACCGCCCCAGCATGCCGGCCACCACCACGTCGCGGGTGATCCCCGCGAGATCGAGCAGGTTCTGCGGCAGCAAGATCCTCCCCTGCTTGTCGCACTCGACCTCCGCCGCATACGCGATCAAGCCGCGCTGGAAATCCCTGGACATCTTCTGCGAGATGGGGAGGGCCGAGAACTTGGCCATGAGCGCGTTCCACTCGCGCGGCGTGTAGACATAGATGCAGCGCTCTATGCCGCGGGTCACCCAGAACTTCTCGATGAAATTGTCGCGGAGGGTTTCTCTGAACTTGGAGGGGATGATGAGCCGCCCCTTGCTGTCAATCGAATGTCTATACTGGCCGTAGAACATTTTCTTGACACCTTAGGTTTAGCGGCGTCTCTACCACTATTTCCCACTATCCACCACTCTGCGCCAGAATATAGTCGTAACCTCCCACTGTGTCAACGAGAAATTTCACTTTCATGAATTTTTTCGTATGTTATGCCCTCGGTATGTCAGTATGTCATTTTTCAGGAAAAGTGTTTCGCGGGTTTCAAAAAAGAGGCGGCTATCAGGCGGCGACAGGGGCCGTTACACTGTCCGCGGCGCGGGAGAGTGGCGAAGGGGCGCGGCGCATTTGCTACGCCGGGCGGTGCGACGCGTCGGTGGCCGGGACGGAATGAACCGCTTGGCGGGATGCCTGCTATATTCAGCGCGGGCTGAGGAACGGGGCACCGGGCTTGGCGCAGCGCACTGCGCGGCAGGGCGAAGTGGGGACCTCGCCGCGCTACGCGACGCTCGATGCGCTACATATATTTCCCCCTGCACTTCTCAGCCGGGTACTTCTTCCTGTTTTTCGCCATCTTCTTCTCGATGCAGGAGGAGAGGTCGAGGCCGAGCGTGTGGCAGAGACTCAAGGTGTAGATCGCTATATCGGCGACCTCCTCCTCTATCTTCTTCCTGAGGCGCGGCGCGCGCGACCTGCGCTGCGCCTCCTCCACCTCCATCCATTGGAAGAGCTCCATCAATTCCGCGGCCTCTATGCTCACCGCCATACTCAGGTTCTTCGGCGAGTGGAACTGCTCCCAGTCCCTCTCGCGTATGAACTCCGCCACCGCCTTCCTGAGGCGCGCGACTGTCGCTATCGAGTCGTTCATCGCCCCCCCCCATCCGCGCCCGCGCCGGGGAGCTCGGCCTCGATCCGTTTCACGAGCGCGGCGATCTCGCCGAGAAGCGCCGCCGGCAGGAGTTTCGAGGCGGCCGCCTCGCGGCGGATCGACCGGAGCGCCCCGAGGAGACGCACCATGGTTGCCCGCTGCCTCTTCCGGAAGGCCTCCTCCGGATCGAGATCCTCGCGCTGCCTGATCATCCGCGTGAGTTCCCGCCTGATCTCCGACGGCTCGCTCCCCTTCTCGAAGACCGACGCCCTGAGCGCCGAGTAATCCTCGCCGCCGACCCTCTTTCCCTCTTTCGCCCTCCGGAGCAGATCTATCGATTCGATGGGCGGCACGCGCGCGGCGTCGGAGGATTCTATGAAATCATCCTCCAGGTAGGAGGATCGCTCCTTCTCGAGAAAGTAGTAAGACTTGAGGAGCTTGAGCGCGGTCGCCTTCCTGATCCCGATCTCGCCGGCGGTGTAGGCGTCGAAGGTCGCGTAACCCCACGATTTAAAGAGCTTCTCCTTCCACGCGGTGTAGAGCGCGCGTCCGAGATCCACCCACGATGTCTTGAACTCCTTCGCGCTCTTGAGGATCCTATAGCGCAGCGATCCCTCCTCGACCCCTCGCATCGTCTCCTCGATCCTCCCGACGGCTTTCGTCTTGAGCGTGTCCATGGCCGCGTGTCCTTCCGTTTGGTTTTGGGCGTAGTATAAGCGGATCGGGCGGGTTCGCGCAAGGGCGGGAGGAAGTCAAAGTCAGGAACGGCTGGGGGCGCGGCTGCCGCCTGGGCCCGGCGCGCCCGAAGGGTCGAGGCGGTTCGGGCCCATCCGGCGGAGCCGGGCCATGCGCGCGGATCCGCCGCGAAAACAACCGCGCCGCCGGACGCCTACTCCGGGCGCCCAAGCGGCGCGGCCCTCCCACACCTCCGCCCGCCAAACGGTCCCGCCTTCCCCCCTCCAGGCGGGATGAATGGCCTACCAGCCGTACTCCTGCGCGCCCGCATCCCCCCAATGCGCCTGGCGAGGCGATACTGGGGCGCGGTAATAGCCGGGGATGATCGCCGACCATTCGGCCTGGAAGTTCAACTTCAATACGCCCATGGCTGGGGCCGCCTGCGCGACGTTCCGCAGCGCCGCGTCGTAGTACGTCGAGCCGTCCGAGCCCACGTACAGCATGACGTCATCCGACGTCTCCAGCGCGGGGAGATATACCTTCATCTCCTCACCCTGCAGATTCCCGATCACCAGAGTGTCCCCAGCATGCACCGTGATACTCGCGGCCGCCGACCTTACGATCCGGACCCCAACCGGCATCGGCTCGTATTCTTCCCCCTTGACGAACGCGTCGTCGGCGTCCGACACCGATCCCATCGTCTGCGTCAGAGGGTCTTCCGCCCCGCCGATGAAATACACGAACCCGTCGTCAATGCCGGAACGCGGCACCGTGACGGACATGGAGTCGATCCCATCCGCCATAAGCGGGCTCTTCACCACCGGTGTCTCCGTCGGCGTAGCCGTCGGCTCAGGAGTCTCTGTAGGCGTCAATGTCGGCTCAGGCGTCTGGGTCGGCGTGGCCGTCGGCTCCGGCGTCTGTGTGGCCGTGGGCTCAGGTGTCTCCGTAGGAGTCAATGTCGGCTCAGGAGTCTCCGTGGCCGTCGGCTCCGGTGTCTGGGTCGGCGTAGCCGTCGGCTCAGGAGTCTCTGTCGGTGTAGCCGTCGGCTCAGGAGTCTCTGTCGGTGTAGCCGTGGGTGTCGGCGTCGGCTCCGCATCCAGGGGGATCAGCAGCATCGGACGCGGGTTGCCATCCTCGTCATACATTACGCCGGCAATCCAGCCGTCATTGTTAATCGCGTAGGCGATCGCGGAAGGTGAGTCCGGCGGGGTGATGTCCGTCATCACTCCGTCCTCGTACTTGAATGCACGCTGGTTCCCATCCTCGCTTCTTTCAGAGCACCCGACAACTACGCCGGAGGAGTTGATCCCGTACGCTTCGCTGTTCTCACCGCCGAGCGTTCCGAGCCCAGTTATCACTCCGTCCTCATACTTATATGCGCGCCCTTTCCAATCCTCGCTTTGAGACCACCCGACAACCACGCCGGAGGAGTTGATCCCCCGCGCTATACTATTATATCCGTCGAGTGTTCCGAGATCCGTCATCACTCCGTCATCGTACTTGTATGCGCGCTCTTTCCAATCCTCGCTCTGAGACCACCCGACAACCACGCCGGAGGAGTTGATCCCGTACGCTTCACTGTACTCACCGCCGAGCGTTCCGAGGTCTGTCATCACTCCGTCCTCGTACTTGAACGCACGACGGTTATTATCCTCATCTTCCGTCCACCCTACAATCACGCCGGAGGAGTTGATCCCATATGCCCAGCTCCAACTGCCACCGAGCGTGCCGAGGTCCGTCATCACTCCGTCCTCGTACTTGAACGCAGAATGGTCCCCATCCGCGTTTTCCGCCAAACCAACAATCGCACCGGAGTCGTTGATCCCGTAAGCCCCGCTTGAAGTGCCACCGAGCGTGCCGAGGTACGTCATTACTCCGCCCTCGTACTTGAACGCACGGTCGTTCCCGTCCGCGTCATAGGCCCACCCGACAACTACACCGGATGAGTTTATTCCCCGCGCTTCACCGAGACGCGACTGCATAATGGAGAACGTGCCGAGATCCGTCATCACTCCGTTCTCATACTTGAACGCGTGCTGGTTCCCATCCTCGCCTTCCGCGCTTCCGACAATTACGCCGGAGACGTTGATACCATTAGCATAGCTGTTATCGCCGCCAAGCGTTCCGAGGTCCATTATTACTCCGTCCTCGTACTTGAACGCACGCGGGATATTATCCTCATCATACGCATACCCGACAATCACGCCGGAGGAGTTGATCCCGTTCGCCCAACTCCAAGTACCGCCGAGCGTTCCGAGGTCCGTCAGCACGCCGCCCTCGTACTTGAACGCATGATAGTTCCCGTCCGCGTCTTCCGCACACCCGACTATCACGCCGGAATCGTTGATCCCATAGGCAAAGCTCCCAGTGCCACCGAGCGTTCCGAGGTCAGTCATGACGCCGTCCTCGTACTTGAACGCACGACAGTTCCCGTCTGCGTCTTCCGCCTCCCCGACAATCACGCCGGAGGAGTTGATCCCCCACGCCAAGCTCCAAGTGCCACCGAGCGTTCCGAGGTCTGTCATTATTCCATCCTCGCACTTGAACGCACGATGGTTTCCGTCAGCGTCTTCCGCCTGCCCGACATTAATACCGAAATCGTTAATCCCGTAAGCGAAGCTCCAAATGCCGCCTAGCGTTCCGAGGTCCGCCATTACACCGTCCTCGTACTTGAACGCACGCCAGCTCCCGTCAGCGTCTTCCGCCTGCCCGACAATCACGCCGGAGGAGTTGATCCCATAGGCACAGCTCCCAGTGCCACCGAGTGTTCCGAGGTCCGTCATAACACCGTTCTCGTACTTGAATGCGTGCCCATTGCCATCCACGTCTTCAGCATCCCCGACAATCACGCCGGAGGAGTTGATAGCAAACGCTTCACTATATCCTTCGACTTCCAGTTTTTCCTCGATAGCCACCACCGTGTACGGATACCCTGGCACGGGCGTCTCCGCGGGAGTGGCCGTCGGCTCCGGCGTCTCCGTCGGCTCGGGTGTGGCCG
>ERZ1026796.2273-NODE-2273-length-11368-cov-3.881149_pt1 | contig 11368 bp, 11 predicted proteins | sample MGYA00520874_ERZ1026796 | MGnify/ENA primary metagenome ERZ1026796 (study PRJEB33270, sample SAMEA104284474) | anaerobic digester metagenome | biome: Anaerobic digester microbiome; feature: mesophilic sludge digester; material: Anaerobic digester biomass...
CTTATTAACAATTTTTCGTGTTTTCAACCGTCCCGGTTTTACACTTTCAACCATGATCATTAAATCCTTCCACTCGATGTTAATAGAGGCGGTTGTCTCATCATAAACCGGCAGTCTAAACCGGCCCGACTCCAGTTTCTTGTGATAGATAACCAGTCCGGCATATTCCATATGAAGGATCTTCATCACATTCTGGTGGCGGTTCATGAAGATAAATACCCCTCCGTCGCGGACATTCTGGTTCATCAGTGAGTTGACCACACCGCTCAGGGTGTAAAAGCTTTTACGCATATCCACAGGAAGAGGATAGAGATAGTACCTCAGTGAGCCATGAAGATGGAACATGGCCTCAGTCTAAAAGAGAAACAAGTGATCGCAGTCCGGCCAGATCCAGGGTTTGCCTTATTCGCAGGGTAGTACCATTAGCGTAGGTGATCTCCAGCGGAGTATTATCCATGCCAGGTCCAGGTTGCTGACGTGAGGCCGGGTATGCAGCTGATCCCGGGGCCCGAACAAGCAGCGGTATAAAGCGTCCGCCAACAGACTCCCTCCTGAGCTTCTTCTGCCAGTAATAGAACGTTGATGGTGCAATGCCTTCATTTGAGCAAAAACTTCTGACGCTTAATCCCGACTCCTTCTGCCGATCCAGAAGAACGGCCATCTTTGAACTGCTTAACATTGATTTTTTGCCGGGGAAGGTAATAGGATCCTCCCGTTAGCAAAATACGTGTCAGACCGGATGCTTACATCAATTCAAGTTACAATTTCAGTAGTGTCCGATTAAAATAATAAAAGTAGGGGTACTCCCCGAAGGTTTCCCCCCGATGTTGTAATTTGGTTTTTGCGAAAATCAACTACAACATGGGTAAAATTACAGAAATAAAATTTGTCGGACAGCCGGTTTTCAAACAAATAATGAATTTGGTGGAAAGAGTCGACATAAATGGGCTTATAAGGAAGCATGAGAGTGATTATTATTACAAGTCATTCAAGACGCGGACACACCTTTTCACGATGCTGTTCGGTATATTAAGCCGTTGCGATTCTATGACTGAGATATGTGAAGGTCTGCGGGCCATGGGCGGAAAGCTTAATCACCTGGGCATGGATCAGGCACCGGCAAAGAGTACTGCATGTGACGGTTTGCGAAAGAGAAGCCACAAGTTTTTTGAAGATCTGTATTTTACCCTGGTCAGTCATTATCAGAGTTTTTTGTCGGACAGCCGAACCTTTGGCTTGACATTTAAAGAGGTATTGTTAATCGATTCCACGACTATCCGCTTGTTCATTGATATATTGAAGGGTGTTGGCCGCAATCCCAGGGGAGACGGCAAAAAGAAGGGAGGCTTAAAGGTTCACATGCTTATAGATGCAGTTCAATCGGTTGGACGATTTATTAAAATAACGGCAGCCAAAGTGAATGATCAGAAGTTTTTGAAAAGCCTGGAGCTGATCTCCCACAGCATGATAGTCTTTGACAAAGCCTATAACTATTACCATCAGTTTACCCAATGGACCAGTAATGAAGTATACTTTGTGACCAGGATGAAAAAGAATGCGGTCTACGCTGTTAAGAAGGTTACACGGGTTCATTATCGCAAAAAAGACCAGGCGAAGGTTTTGCGGGATGAGTTTATCACCCTGGAATACCATCCTGAGACATCTGAAGGCAAGAGAGATACAAAGACCACTCTCGCACTTGAATTAAGGAAGGTCAGTTATCAGGATGAGCGGAACCGTTATTATGATTTTCTGACAAACAACTTTGATATGAAGCAAAAGAGGTCGCGTTCCTTTACAAGAAAAGATGGGGTATCGAGATACTGTTCAAGAAAATGAAGCAAAACTTCCAGCTTCATTACTTCTACGGAGAGAGTGAAAATGCCATCTATACACAGGTCTGGTGTACGCTGATAGCCCAGTTGCTGCTGACAGTAACTCAGAAGATAGCACAGGCAAAGAAGGCATTCTCGGTTGTAGCATCAATGGTAAGTATACATCTGATAAGCATGCTTGATGTCAATGAGCTTTTGCGGAGTACAAAACGACTAATAAAGAGCAGATACATACCCCCTGGCCTGCAATTATCTTTTAACATGTAGGGGGGTCAGTTTTAAAACCCAAAATATGGCAATTGATAATCAGATGTTTATAAGAAAAAATCAAGAATCTAAAAGATTAATCGGACAATAGTGATAATATATTTAAAAGGGTTGTCTTGCTGTAAGCAACTTTAAATATAGTTATTTAAGCTATTAATAAAGAACAAAAACACTTTTTAAAAGTATTTATGAATAATTCAGGCTAAAACCTACAATAATGAACTCAAAATATTTCTATCACTAAAGATTAATTAACCGATAAGTGCTGTTAATTTGAGGCTGCATCAGGGAAGGATCTACGATACAATCGCTAATAAAGCAAGACTAGGCTTGTGAGTTTGTAATTCCAAGCAAATATTCAATAAAAAGCAATAAGAGACGTTATTATATTATGCTTAATGCCAAGGGTCTGGAAAGGGATGTTGTAGTACTGGTCAGCTCAGCTCTCACAGACAGGAGGAAGTAGTTCCAGGTTTTCATTGGTACATCGAGGGCGAGGGGGAATATAGTGCTATTAGTTGAGTTTTAGTTTTTCTGAGTTTCTATCCTTATTAATACTACAAACTTTTGTGATATAAGCCTGTAAATGAAAAGTGATTATTAAGATGGAAGACAATGTAACCTTGAATACTCCGGATGCACAATTCCAGAACTTTCTCAATGAATTAAAGAAGATTATTTCCGGCGAAGATCAAACGGCAGTCAGAAAAATCGATCAATTACCTGAATTGTTCTCGGAAGCAATCAGCTCGATTGGAATTGATTACAGTTTCAATTACGAAGCTTTTTACAAATTGGCAAGGGCTATATATGAATCGGACCTGGATGATTTTTATTGCCGGCAGATTGTGTCAGGTATATTGAGGATAATTGAAGTCAGCAATGAAGGATACTATTTACGTCATTCACTTCAGATTATCCTGCTGTTCTATGATGTTGTCAAAGGTTATACAACCAGCATTGATCTCCTTTTGAAACTCAGGGCATTTGATCAGAAAAGTCTTCCATATCCTGATTATATTGCCACTCAGGCAGTCAAGATCGAGAGATACTTTTTTCACTCATATTACTATGCTTATTATCAATATCTGTTAATGCTGGAAACTTTGCTTATCGACTTTGATGAACTTTCTGTCTCAGACCGTAAAACTGACGAAACTGATGAGAAGGAACTAAAGCAATTACTCTCAGATATTCTTGTCCTTGAACCGGATAACTACATTGGATTGGAGCGCGGTTTAATAGTTAATCCCCTGGTCGTTGAGGAAACAACCAGATGCATGCGTCTTAAATTGAAAGAAACCGATGATTTAATTGCGAATGGAAGGTATAAGGAAGCAATGGGAATATGCCACATGATTTTTAGAGAAAGCCTTAATGTATTCTATAGGTCTCCGGACGATTATCTGAATGACTATCTAAGAGGCGTCATGAAATTCTGTAAAAGCCGTTTTCTGGAATTGCTAAATACGGGAAATGAAGCTGAATTGAACAAGTGTTTTGTCAATGGGCTGCTTGAAATTGTTGAAAATGAACCATTAAATGAACGACAAGCGATTGAAGAGTTTGTGCTTTTTTATGAGGAGTTGTCCGGAATAGCTGAAGTGCGTGATAAGATAAGGGAATCCCTTGAAATCCCCTTGCACACAGAGATCACCCTGGTTTCTTTGTTTAAGCTTATTGTATTTTACCGAAGCGGTCACGAAACAACTGTGGAGAAAATAGTGCAGATTAACCATACTGATGACGAGGTTTGTAAAAAATACGTACTAATGCTGGCAGGCGACGGGAGAATCAGTGAAGCTGCTGAATTCTGTATCAGACATCTTGAAGATTCAACTGAAATAAATAAAGAAGGAATTGACCGGGGAGTAATGCTGATAAATGAAAATGATTATACATACTGGATCTCATACCGGGAGTGGTACTGCACCCAGATAGTTGATTTTCTTATAGCCCTTGATCAGAAGAAGCGGGCTATTGACTTTGTTTCAAAAACATTCCTCGACCGTGGTGTCAATGGACACTATGAACGGCATTTCAGAACACGCTGTTATATACAATTATCAAGTAAACTGAAAGAAGAAGAAAAAAATGAGCTTTTCAATTTCATTATGGAAAAGAACAGCCTGTTGCATATAAATGATATTGAAGATATTTGTGTTTATGAAAAAAAATGGCCGGATTTCATCAATTCATTCATGAACAAGGGCACCTATCTTGGCTACCTTAACAGGTGCTATTCGGATCACATGGAGGAATTCCGCAATTATCCGGCAGACCTTACTTCAACTTACCGGTATGTAGTTGAAAACTATGCAGCGAAAAATCCCTCTGCTATAATCGAAATAAAGACAGGCTTGAATGTTTTGTTCTCTCTCCCAGGCAACGAGGCTATTGTGCTTGATATGCTTTACTTGCTAAGGATCAATTACCCAAGAAGCAGGAAGCTTCAAAACATGATAAAAGAATTTCTCAATGAAAGCAGAATCGCTGAAAAATTCAATGAATTAGTTGAAGAAAAGAGACTATCCCGGGCAGGTAACAGGGTTGAAATTTCACTATCAGGTAGTAAACCTGAAAAAGAAAGCTGGGCGGATACAGCAATATACGAAAGGTATATTTCATTTCTGGGTAAAAAGAACTCCTTATATGAAACTATCAGAACATGGCCTAATGTAATATCAATACTAAACCATGAACAGATTAATGAGCTGGTTGGAGTTTATAAGAATTCAGTTTTTAATTATATAGATAAATCCAAGCATGACCTGTTGACCAGATTTGGAAATATTGTTCGTTCTTTTGAAGTTTTGAAGGAAAGTGGCATTGATGAGAAGCTTCTGCAGAAAACAGTTTTTGAGATCGTCCTGTTATCAACAATCAGGTTTAGAAAAAAAATTGAATTCAATTCTATGCTTTCCAGCTACATTGCCGACATCGGATATGCTGATGCGTTTGAGGCGTACAGCAGGGAAAACATAACAAGTTTTGAAAGCGAATGGCAGGCTCAGGTGCCTGGTAAAAAGCACTCCCTGTGGGCAGATCCTGCCTGGGCTGAGAATATGATAACTAAGATGGCAGTTAGGGACCGTTTTTATGAAATCACTCGCGATTGGCCCGAAGATTTTTCAGTTCTGCCTGAGAATATGAGAGGCATTTTGTTGAATTTATATCAACAGGCGGCAATGAAATTCGCTGCAAGCGAAAAGTATAACATGAAAGCCAAGTATGAAAAGTTCATAATGTCCTTTGAGATCCTCAAAAAGAGTATTGGAGACCAGAATATTTATGAAAATACTGTACATGAAGTTGTGTCCGGTATTAGGCAGCGTTTTCCTAAACGGGTTGAATTAACCGGAATGCTTGAAAGTTATATTGCCCGGCAATTTCTGCCAGGAAATAATTAATATTAAAGCCATTTGTAATTATTTTATTATTAAACCATGGAGAACAACTCGAGAAGGTACAACAATTGTAAAGAGGAATTCGTATCACTCCTGAACAGAATGGCCGGTGAATTCCCTGAAACTTTAACGGATGAACAACGGAACAGTCTGGCTGTTTCCTTTTTCAACATTTTGGATAGTCTAGAAAGGAATAAAGGGAATGCCATGCTAACCATAGGTAAATTTGGGATGGCTCTATTTGAAGTTTATGGTCTGGATTCTCGGTTGAAAGTTCTATTGGCGGAGAAACTGCTGGAAATTCTGGAAAATAATTACAGTTCATTTTATCAGGAACAAATTAGGGAGATACTGTTGACCCTGATTGACACGGCTTCAAATTTTCTGCTTGAATCCCGGCTTCTTAGAACACTCTCACAAGAAGATCTGTCAAAGCTTCCGTACCCCGGATATATTCCGGTGCATATTTTAGAGATTGAAAGAGTTCTGTCGTATGGTGATGAGGAATGCAGAGATGAGATTAATGAAATCATTGCCGGGATGAAGACTGCCGGCTAAATGCCTGATAGTTTGTCTTTTGTTCTCGTAACCCGGTATCTTAATAACCGTAAACTCTCCATCAGCTAATGGCTGGGACAATATCTGACCCTTTATTTCATCGCTTTCATTTTTTAACCTGGCCCCAAGAATAAATTCATATTGCCTGGATCTAAGATATTTGATGTTCGGTGTGGATAGTAACCCAGCATCTGCAATAACAATCGGCCTGGATAAATTAAATCGTTGCTGAAAATGCTCCAATACAGGAATAAGAGTATGACCTTCATACTTGTTCCCCTCAAAAATCTCGTAGCCGATAGGATAACCATTGGATGCTACCAACAACCCAAGAAGAATCTGGGGATTCTGGGCTTTGCCATCTTTTGAAAACCCGGATATCCGTAAATCATCTTCATCTGAGGACTCAAAGTATAATGTGGTCATGTCATAAAATACCACTGATATCTTTCCAGCTAATACGGATTTCGTGTAATCAAATGCTATCTGCTCCACCTGTCTCTTTAAACTTCTATGGAGCGTGTCCATAAACCGATATACTTTGCTAATGTCAATGGAGATGCCTTTGTATCTCTTAAGGTAGTCAACTGTTTTAAGTTTACTCCCGGGAGCAATCAGACGTGCGTGATCACCAAATGCCTAAAAAGATCCTGCTCTATTGCTCCAAAGCCAATATCATCAAAAATCTTCCCAAATACTTTCTCAGGACCTTCAACTTGAACCTGGCTGGTTTTTACCCGCTTTAGATTTCTTACAAATTCTTTGGTGCTGTCACTCCAGAAGTCAATACTGGTCTGACCGATAAGGGTAGGTATTATTGTATAGGCCTTTTTTCGCAGATAGGCAATCTCATCCGGATCGGAAGAAGATCCAACAGTCTTGGCTACACGATAGCTTTTACTGCTCATATCGATAATCTGTACGCTTATCGTACCGCTCTTGTTCTTTTTTCCCCGGACAAACATATCCACAAGATGGAGGGACTCCCTTGTTATGGAGAGCCTGAATCGGGGGATCAGAAAATATACTAAGACCAAGTCTGTCTTTCCTCATGATCAGGCAGCCCTCAAGACAGTTTATCTGGCAATTGCCAATACTGAGAAAAAATGGACCTTGCCCATTCGGGATTGGAGTATAATCCTACAGCAATTTTTGATTAAATCTGAAGATAGATGCAGAATTTGAATACAGGCGTTTACACAAAGTATTCTAAAGACCTCATACATACTTATTAATTTCTATTTTACACCTATTCCTTCAAGCATTCCGATTTCTATTGGTTGTTTTTTATAGTACAATTCCCAAGTTTTATCAATGTCTTCGAGCCATTCTTGGTATGTTTTTGATTTGGATATCTGAAAGTTATGCATATTAAGTAAAACTGACAGTACAATCTGTGATATATCTCTCATTAATAAAACGTCCTCTCTATTTACTTCAATTCCTGAGTGTACATATTTATTCCTCAGTTCATAGAGTTTACTTACCGTTTGATATTGAATTTCATGTGTCTTCTTTGATTGATACCAAGTTATAGCCGCAATACGGTTTTTCAATGTGTTTGATTTATCCGTGTACCTTTTTAAAATTGTATCCAAAGCAATCCACATACTCATGAACGCTTCTTCCACTCTTTCCTGATATAGTAATCTCATACCATTACCTAACAAACGTCTATAGGTTAGAATTAAAGAATGGAAGTCCTCAGACATTATAGAAATGGCTTTGTAATAATGTTGCAGTTGCTTGTTAACCTCTTGAATACTGCGTTGTGTTTCGACTGAATAAGCGAGCATAGTATGGGTCAATGGTATCACCCATCCATTTTTTTTGTAGCCTTTAATATTTGAATAGACTGCTATTCTAAATGCATCCTCAGTTGAAAATGAAAGATTAAATAGTTGAGTAAAATCTGCCCCCCCGAAAATTAATGAGTCCAATAACTCATCATGTAAATCTGAAAAGAAGGATTCAAACCACTGGATTGTTAAGGCTTCAAAATACAAATCACATATAATATTAACCTCTTCAACATTACGAAACTTTTTATATACCAATTCAGTTACATCCAAAATTGGCACTCCCTTTATCAGTCTTCTGAAACTTAATACTTTCGATAGATTATCCTCATCGCCAGCATGATATTTCTCCCAATAATCTGAAACTGTTTCGTTTCTTATTGTGGTACGCAAGGTTGTTATATCCAATTTCCCTATATCATAGTTCCGTAAATGTAAGACTTCATTCGAATCATATTCAATTGCTATCGGATATTCCAGATGAAGATTGCATTTAGTAAACATAGATGAGGAAAACTTTTTCCATGCTCTATCAGTAATTCCAGATTTGTCACGGAGATTAACGAATATGTATGTAAATACATTAATTATTCTTTCAGAATATTTATGACCGTTTGTATGGAGAATCTCTTTAAATTCATTTATATAATCCTCATACTTATAATTATTCACTTCAATGGGGAATGAGATTTTATATATTGAGTGAGGTCTTGTGAATTTTTGACCTATCGTGTTTTCTCCTCCCAAACATGAATCAAGACTTTTAACTATATATCCTTCTTGTATTCTTTCTCCTTTAATAATTTTCCTTAAGTAATTATAATTCATTATTTTATAATATTTAAAGAGTGAAATCCGACATTCAAATAATACCTTGCAAATCACTAGTGCCCACTAAAAAATCATAAAAGTTCTTTGAAAATATTGATTGTTAGGTAATTATATGGATTTATAGAGTCAACAGACTTGAATTTATATCTTTGCTAACTATTTGATTAGCATATGTATAATTTTAAGTATGTTTTCTCTCAATTGGTTTCATTTCTTGATAGAAATCATTTCAACTATCTTGTAAGAAAGTATGACGGAGACAATTACGTGAAGCTTTTCTCCTGCTGGAATCAATTACTAGTCATGATATTCGGCCAATTATCCAATAGAGAAAGCCTTCGTGATGTAACCCTTGCAACACAAGCTCATGCATCGAAAGCATTCCATCTTGGTTTCGGTAAAGCTCCTACTAAGAGAAACCTTTCTAAAGCAAACAAGAACCAGACTATCGCATATTCGAAGAGTTCGCATATCGTGTCATAGCGGAAGCCAGATCTTGTCGAGCTGAAGATATCTTCATGCTAGGTGGCAATGTTTACGCTTTCGATTCCACTACGATAGAACTATGCTTGGAGACTTTCAAGTGGGCTCTGTTTCGCAAGAATCAGGGCAAAGGAGGAATAAAGATTCATACATTGTTTGATGTTGAAACTTCAATTCCAACGTTCTTTCATATCACCGAAGCGAGAGTACACGACATGAATGCAATGGATGTAATACCGTATGAGAAAAGCTCATTTTACATCTTTGATCGCGGTTACAACGACTTCAAAAGGCTATATGCCATTGAAAGTATCGGTGCCTATTTCGTTGTCAGAGGCAAGAAAAACAATGATTTCAAGCCTATGAAATGGAAACGCCGTTTCTCTCCGGACTCCGGCATCCTATCCGATGCCATCAGCTATATGGACGGGCAGCTTACCATGGGAAAATACCCTGATAAAATCAGACGAGTCATCTACTGGGACGACGTGAACAAGAAAAAATTTATCTTCTTCACAAACGCTTTTGATGAGGACGAAAGATTGGATATAAGCCCGATGATGGTTGCGGAGTTGTACCATAACAGATGGCAAATTGAGCTTTTCTTCAAGTGGCTGAAGCAACATCTTAAGATTAAAAAATTCTGGGGTGAGACCGAGAATGCTGTCAGAATCCAAATTTACTCCGCAATTATAGCCTATTGTATGATGGCAATAGTACAGAAAAAAATGAATGTCGACAGATCAATTTATGAGATGCTGCAAATTGCAAGTGTCTCACTTACAGATAGAACCTACTTAAGAGATCTCTTTGCAAAACCTAACTACAATATTGTCAATGAACTAAATGGTTCAAGAAAACCTACTTTGTTTTAATTGTTAAACTTTATAATAATCGTCCACAACTTTTAGTGGACACGCATGTCTTTACAATTATTTAAAGTATCAAGCCTATTTTTTGTAATATTTCTTATTATCAGACTTTGTGGTTCCTTTTTAAGAAAATCGCCAAGTGTAACATTCTTATAAAATCCTCCTGATTCATTTATATTATAGAGCTTCGTTTTACGACCTGTTGTAGTATCCATTAAAATAAGAGTTTGATAATTATGGTTCAAGGAGTCAATAAATTTAGTTGTAACAACTGCATCTATTTTTAAATTAAATTTCTCTCTTTTCTCTCTGCATATTGATCGGTTAAAAAAATAATTATCGTCTATGTTGGAAAAGAGTATAACTAGAAGAATGGCAAAAATGACAGAAATAATAATCTTTGTTTTCATCTACCAAAAAGATTTTTAGTACTTGTATTTGACCACCATGCTCCAAAAATTGGTGCTTTTATTTTACTGATACCCAATCCATTTTCAATATAAGTATCTCCAAAGTCCATGAAATTCGTAAAATTCCACTGTGGTTTATTCCCTCCATAAAAACCGCCAAGTTCAAAAAGACCAGCAGAGAATCCTGCTGAATAGCCGAGATAATCTGAAGCTTTAAAAGTTGATTCTGGTATTGAATTTATTGTTCTAACATTTGGTCCAGCACTAATTCCATAGCCAATATTTGCATTACAAGAAACAAACCATTGTTTACCACCATTCTTATCTGTAACTAAACCAATTTCAACTCCAGCACCGCCTCCAAAAGCGAAATCAAAGGAGACGCTATATACCATACCATCTGGCTTATCCCCTCCTCCTTGGGGATCATTTTTGTCGAAACGGAATGGATCATTATTATTATCAATAATCGGAGTAGTCGGTGTATTCTTCTCTGGCGCTTGAGCTGTAATAGTAACTTCTCCCAACATGTATGGCTGACCAGGTCCCTGGAATCCACTGCCAGAGGGAACGCCATAACCTCCTCCTCCTCCGCCCTGACTTCCATCGGAATAACCTGTTTCGCTATTCCAGCTTCCCCCGTAATCCATTAGATTATTAATAACTTCCCAAAACTCTTCCCATGATTTCAACTGCTTATAACCGCTCGGATCCACATATTTTAGTGGATTATTGAGGCAATAGATGTAACGGTTATAGTTTTGTGTAAATGTCGGATCCTGTACATAATTATCAGGACTCAGGAACTGGGCTGTAAGAGGATCATAGAGCCTGCCGTTCATGTTTATCAGGTTAAACCAGGGCAGGTGTTCATGTCCCGTGAATCCTCTTCCGGCAACAAATAAT
>ERZ1026796.2274-NODE-2274-length-11368-cov-2.433591_pt1 | contig 11368 bp, 10 predicted proteins | sample MGYA00520874_ERZ1026796 | MGnify/ENA primary metagenome ERZ1026796 (study PRJEB33270, sample SAMEA104284474) | anaerobic digester metagenome | biome: Anaerobic digester microbiome; feature: mesophilic sludge digester; material: Anaerobic digester biomass...
CCGTCTTTTCCCCCCACCCTGCCCCCGACCAGGCCGCACGCTTCGCCACCGTCGGCGAAAGGGGCCGCGACCTCTGGTACCGGCGGCGCCTGACGCCCCAGGCCGTCATCGCCCCGCCCGCTCGCCTGGAGATCGAGCGCGTGCCCTACAGCCGGCCCAGGATCGCCGAGGAGCTGCTGCTCATCGAGCGCGAGATCGACGACGAGGGCAGTGGCGAGGAGATCATGGGGCCGAGCCGTCCGCTGTACAAGACGGCCATTGCCCTCATCTACCCCCACTGGCGTGCCGGCACCCTGCCCCTTACCGTGCGCACCCGCGGCCTGTTCCCCGAGTCGCCCAACCACCACAGCCCCGTGGTGCTGGTCGATGGCCAGAGCGGCGACCGCATGCAGGGCTGGGTCGTCCACGAGCACGGCTTTGTCTACGGCCTGGCCGACTGGTATCAGCGCTACGAGCTGCCCGTGGGCACCTACATCAAGCTGGAGCGCACCCGCGATCCGCGCGTCATCCACGTCGACTTTGAGCCGCGCCGCCTCAAACGGCTGTGGACCAGGGTGGCCGTGGCCGATGGCGACCGGCTGACCTTCCAGGTGCTCAAGCTGCCCGTGGCCTGCGAGTACGACGACTTTCTGGCCATCAGCGAGGACAATCCCGATGCCATTGACCGGCTGTGGGCCGCTTCTCACGCCCGGGGCGACACGCTTCTCCAGGTCCTGATGCGCGTCGTGCCCGAGCTGGTCAAGCTCAGCCCCCAGGCCACGGTGCACGCCAAGGCCATCTACAGCGCGGTCAACATCCTCAAGCGAACGACGCCCGGCCCTATCTTTGCCCTGTTGTCCTCGGAGCCCTGCTTCGTGCCCATGGGGGGAGGATATTGGACCTATGATGAGACTCTGGTTGGGAGCTAGGCAGGTATGCATCTATGAACAAATGGGTAAAACCGACGTTGGACACCAAGTTCCAGATCGACTTTGACTGGTGGGAAGAGAAGGACCGGAACTTTCGGGTTCACCTTCTCAGCCACCTGTGCAACGAATGCCAGGTGCGCTACAAGGATTATCAGGAGACCGATCTCGTCGACTGGATCGATGCCCGCACGGGCGAAGTCTCCCAGGTGGACGGATTGTGGCACTCGCTGCGCGGCTGCTGCAGCCTGAAGCCTGACTACGTGGACGCGTACACGCCGTTGACCACGGCCGTCTTTCGCACGTTTCTGGCCAACGGCAACGAGCCCATGTCGTCTCGCGACCTGGCCGAGCAGCTTCAGCGTCCGGCCGAGACGATCCTGCGCACCATCGGCGGGCTCCGCATCTATAACGGCATCAAGCCCGTGGTGGGCAAGGATCGCCGGCGCGGCCCCCGGCCCAAGGCGGCCTCCGCCGATGAGTGAGGCCTGCTCACGCAAAATTCAAGGGCGCCGGTTCTCCGGCGCCCTTTCTGTTGGCCGGCAGGCCCGCGCCGTCGCCTATTCCTCGCGCGGCCGCAGCCAGGCCCGGAGACGCTCGAGCCCGCGCCGCAGGCGACCGGCCAGGCTTGCCTCGTACTCTTGCTCCTCGGCGAAATCCTCCACGGCCTTTTGGGCCTCGTCCTGTATCGCGTAGCGCATCTGCAGGCGCGCCCGGTTCTCCGTGATCCACAGGTAGAGGTCGGCCTCGGTCCTGCCCGGAAAGTGGGTTAGGATGCCCGAGGCGCGGATGCGCTCCACCACGGGCAGATAAACGTCCCGGTACCAGTGGGCCGCCGCCTGGGGCAGGCTGGGATAGTCGCGCGAGCGCAGGCCCATGTAGAACTGGTGCACCTCGATCTGTTGCAGCAGGCTGCGATAGCTGCCCGGCCTGGTCATCTCGATGTGTTTCTCGCCGTATACCCGATCCAGCGACGTCTTTTCCAGGAACTCGGCATAGCCCGACTTCAAGATCAGGTCGTCGAGCGAGGTGTCGGGGCCCAGGGGCACGCGGACGGGAATGTCGACCACGCGGGCCATGATCGTCTTTTGCTTGCGGGCGCGGGCCACCGATACCCTGTGGTTGCCGTCCTGCACGAAATAGACGTCGCCGATGCGAAAGACGCTGATGGGCGGCAGGGCGGCCTGGCTGCCCAGGCGCGCCACCCGCGTCCAGCGCTGCGGATCGATGTGGGCTCGCGGCAGAAAGGCGCGGTTAAAGTCGCGGTACCGGCCCACGCTGCCCACGATGCGATCCAGGGGGATCTCTTCCAGGTGCGCGTCCTCCTGGCCCGGCTCGCTCAACTTCAGTTGCTCTTGCACGTCGTGGAACGAGAGCAGATCGTCCGACCTGCCCGAAAACTCGGCCAGCACGTCCTGCACAAAGGCACGCCGCCGCGCAGCGTTAAAGATCTCCAGCGAGGCCGATCCCGGCCCGTTCTGATCCTGGCTCACGTCCCCTTCTTCCCGCTAGCCCGCGAACAGGCTCACCAGCACGATGCACGCCGCCAGCCAGGTGAAGACGACGAGGCCGACCATGACGACGACGGCAAGCCGCTTGTTGCGCGGCATCTTGCCGACGGCCCTGGCCACATCTTGGACGCGGTTCTTCAAGCCCTCCCCCTCCCTCCGGGGTTCCTGCCCGCCCGGCGCCACGAACGGCAAGCCTCTTGCGGGGGGCAGTGGGCTGATTATAGCATGGGAGCGGGTGGGTGTCAACGAGGACGGAATGGACAGGCGTGACAACGAGTGTCAACGAATAGCAAACGAATAATCGAATTTCTGCGTACTCCCATTCGTTTATTCGTTCTTGATTCGTTGACAGCACATCGTGCCCGGGGCCTCGATTCCTATCACTGACAACTCGTCACTGCACCCGAAAGGACAGGTGGCCGGCTACTCCGGCAGCCCCACCACCTGCACCAGGGCATCGAACAGCGCCCGAACCAGGGTGCCCTGGTGCTCGATCCTCCGACCGGGCTCCATAAGCAGATACACGTCGCGGCCTGCCCCCTCCCCTCGTAGGGCGTCGCTCAGGATGCCGGCGATCCGTTCTTGCCTACGCAGCCCCACCCCCCAGCAACCGCAGCGCCTCCTCGATGCTCTCCACCAGCTTGGCCCGCTTGACCGCCTGCTGCCCGCGTGGCACCGGTCGCCCGGCGACGTGCTCCAGCAGCCCTTCCAGAAGGGGCACGACGCCCGGCCCGCCGCGCTTGCTCAGGGCCCGCACTACGCGCTTTTGTACCCACTCGTCACGCCACGGCCCCAATGCCTCGGGCCGCCCGGGATCGCTGTTCACGATCTGCTCCAGGCGCTCCATGAGCAGGGGCACGTCGCCCACGTCCGGCTCCAGTTGCCACGTCAGGTCCACGGCCCGCCCGACGACCTTGTGGTCGGGATTTGCCAGGGCCCTGGGGAGGAGGCTCCTCGCTTCCTCGGCGTGCAGCCAGCCCAGGATATAGACGGCGCGCTCCCGGTCGCGGTGGGTGTAGCCCTCGTCGTACCAGCGCAGCAGGTCGGGCACCACCGCGGGGTCGTTGAGCGCGATGAGGGCGTCGGCGGCGGCCCAGCTCCTCTCCCGCCGCCCGGTCTTGAGCATCTCCAGGAGGATGCCGGCTGCGACCTCCCGGTCCTTCGTGTCGCCCAGGGTCAGGGCGATGACGCTCTGCAGCCGTGGATTCTTGACCCGGGCCAGCAGGTCGCGCTGCCGCGCCACGGCGTCGGGCGGGGCCTTGCTGGCAACCTCGATGGCTTCGTTGAGCTGGCGGTGCACGACCGACCGGCGGTTGCCCACGAAACCGACCTCGGGGTGCAGCCGCACCAGCAGCCGCACCGCGCGCTGGATGACCAGGCTGTTGGGCACAGGACCCTCGATGATCCGGAGCGCCAGCGCCGCCGCCCGCGGCGGATCCATCGTCGCCACCACCTCCAGGTCCTGGGCCAGGTGCCACAGCCAGTCGAACCGTTCCGCGATGGCCGCCACGAAACCGTCGGTGAGCACCAGGTCGAGGACGCCGGTTCGCTCGTCGGCAGGCAGCTCGGCCGCTGCCACGTGCTCCACGATGTGCTTCAGGCCATAGTCGTCGCAGCTTTGCCAGTCGGTCGCGCGCGCCGCGAGATAGTGGTCGACGATGCGCCGGTGGTACTCCCTGACCCCCTGCAGCTTTTCCCGGAGAAAGCCGGCAAAGCTGCCGTCGTACACCCGCCAGCGTTCTTCGCCGCCGGCCCGGGCGCAATCCAGGAACTTACTCCAGCGCTCCAGAGCGAAATCGTGGACCTCCTCGGCGTCCAGGCCCAGCACCTGGCCCATCCACGCCGCGCTTACCGGCTCCTGCACGGCCGCCAGCAGGCCGATGACCGGTTTGTAGAACCGCAGCCACGCGTCCCGGCCCTCGTCTTTGGCGGCTTCCAGCTCGCCCCACAAACGAGCAAAGTAGCCCGGCAGCCCGCGCGGCAGCTCGTTCAGGCTGAGCGCCCCCAGCTCGCCGGCCTCGATGTCGGCCAGCAGATAGGCCACGTACATAAAGTTGCCCTCGCTGCGCTCGGCCACCTCGGTCACAAAGCGCTTCTCCGGGATGCCGCGCGCCGCCAGCCAGTCGACGACCGCCGGCTTTTGCGCCTGGGCTCGCAGGTACGCTCGCACGTCGCGCTTGTTGTCGGGCAGGCCCGCGCCCAGGACCCGGGTTTCCAGCGGCGTGCCCGGCTCGGTCTCCAGGGCGACCCTGGTCGGGTGGCGGGTCAGGGCCACGTACACGCCCGGCGGCAACGACGCCGGCAGATAAAGGACGTTGGCGGCCTGATCCCCGGGCAGCATCCGGACCTCGTTCAGCGCGTCGACGACCAGCAGCAGTTTTCCCCCATTCAACCGCCCGGCAGCCTCGTGCAGGAGCCGGTTCAGGTAGCCTCCGTCGCGCCCGGCGCCCAGGGGCAGGTGGGCGGGGTGGTCCAGCTTGCAGCGGGCGATGAGCTGGGCGCACAGGTTCTCCAGGGCCTGGTCCGGCCGGGTGATGCCCAGGGTCGCCACGTTAAAGTGGTGCACGGCGTCGTACTGCCGGACCGCGTGGGCGGCCCACGCCGTCTTGCCGATGCCCGGCACGCCGACCAGCACAAAGTAGCCCCGATCGTGGGCGGCCATGAACGACGCCAGCCAGTCGTCCACGAACTGCCGGCCGACAAACTCGCGGGTGCGCTCGGCCAGCAGGTCGTCAAAGGCAATGAGGTGCTCGGTCAGGGGGCGGTATCGCTCGTCGAGAAAGTACTGGTAGACGACGTTGTCGTCGCCCACCACCACGCCCCGCGAGTCGCGGATGACGACCTGATACTTGGGCGTCGTGACAGAGGCTTCCCGGGTTTCGCTCTCGCTCATTGCCCCTACCTCCCTCGATCCGGCCTGTCCGGCGGCCAATCGCTTTTCCTCGACGACGAGAGTCGGCCGGAGAATTGCGGCCGGGCAGGTGCCAGCGGTGTGAGCTATGGTTCTGGCTGGTCCGTGTCCTTTTCGTGCTCGTCACCAGGGGTGATGATGACGCGCGCTCCGTCGCCAATGGCCAGGCCGCGGGCGTTCTGGATGTGGGTGACGTAGGTTGTCCCCCCGTGTCGCTCCTCAGGGGCTGGAGCGGCTGCGGCCGCCTGGTCCGCCTCGTCGCCCGCGATTAGCCGGCCCTCGAAGCGGGCGTACTGCCGCCGGTTGGCTTCCTTCACCTCGGCCAGCAGATCGGGGAAGCAGTTCTGTCGCTGGCAGAAGGAGGTCGTGGTCTCGACCATGGCCAGCAGCCCGTCGTTCGGACCGAAGCGCTGGACGAGGGGTTTCAGGGCGGGCCGGGAGGTGTAAAAGATCAGCCGGCGCAGCTCCTCGGCCGTGAACGCGGCCAGGAGCAAATCGCGGATGGCAGCCAGGTTGTACACAGGTCTCTCTTCTGACATAGGACCATTCCTCCATGCGTGGGACCCTGCTTGACGTGCTCCATTATAGCACGATCTGGCGCTCTCTGTCCAGTTGGCCCCCGTTCTCCTGACTCTGCCCGTTCGCCCGGCTTGGATCGCAAGGTGCCGGCGAGAACCGCAACTCTGGCGATCTGGCGGCAGCGAGCGGCTTGCCCGGGATATGGTATACCGCGAGGCTCAACAGCCGGACAATTCGATTTGTGGAGGCAGGAGAAGGCGCTGCCAGATCCGCCGGCTCGGTAAAGCCTCAAATCTGAACGCGGTTCAGTCTTATGACCTACGAGTAGCTGCTGCTTCCAGGGCGATGGCCTGCTCGTGCCAAAGGTCTTGCGGATCGAGCAATCCAACCAGGAGCGAAGTGTCGAGGGCGATGTCCATTACCAGTCTTGGTCGTACAGGGCTTCCGAGTCTTTCAGAGAATTACCCCCTGCGGGCATGCTGCCTATCAGCGGCTTGAGCAAGGACAACGGCTGAGGCCGCGTTGGATACTGGGCGCGCGGTCGAGCGCCAGCCGCCCGCTCGTGCGGTTTCGGCACCCTGACCGTGACCGTAAGCCTGGTGTGCTCCGGCAGGTCGAGTGGTTCAAGCAGGCGCAGGACGCCCTTCTCATATACGGCCGGAACTCGATAATCCATCTTCCACAACCTCTACCAGAATCTTGGACATATTCTATCACATTCCACGGCGCAAGGCAAGAGGCTGGGCTGACCCGGAGGTGCAATGCACTTTTGTTCGCTGAACCAGGCTATGGAACCGCGAGAACGTGCGCAGTCGTGAGGGACGGCTCCCGGGCCCGAAAAAGTGCATTGCACCCGATTCTCAGGTCAGGAACTCGACCATGCCGTCGTGATAGAGGTTGGCGATGAGGGACAGGGCCCTGGGCCCGCAGGTACTTTCGATCTCGTGCAGCGTGCGGCTTCCGTCCAGCAGGCCCAGGGCCACCTCCTGGTCGGGGGCGACGGCCAGCAGGCGATTGCCGTGCATCAGCACGCTTCCGAAGGCTTCCTGCCGCCACTCGAACAGGCCGACGGGCCTCGCCTCCCGATAAAAGGCCACGCGCTCGGGGGTGGTCCTTCGCAGCGGCAGGGCCTTCTGAATCAGCGGATCGGCCGGCAGGCCCAGGAGCATGGCCTGGGCGCGGCAGCCCCCGCGGCAGGTGGGCAGCATGGGGCAGGTCGCGCAGCCCGCCGGAACCGAGCTGCGCCAGGCCTCCAGCTCGGGCGACCCCCAGATCTCTTCCACGGTGCTTTCCAGCAGGTTGCCACAGATCACCGGGGCGTGGTTGCACGGCCGCACCCGGCCCCAGGGATCGACGCTGAAGAAGGCCAGGCCTGCCAGGCAGCCCGCCTGGCCCGTGTCCAGGAAACAGGTGGGCAGGCAGTTGCCCAGCTTGACCGGGTGGCCTGCGGCCCGCAGCCTGGCCACACGCGAAGCCGCCTGGGCGAACTGCCCATCCGAGACCACCAGGTGCGGCAGGCCGGGGCCCAGGTAGCGGTTGAAGACCACGCTCTCCACGTGCAGACGCCGGGCCAGGGCCAGCATGTCGTCCACCTGGCGCCAGTTCCAGCGCGTGATCACGCAGCTCAGGCTGACGGGCAGGTCGCCGGCGATGGCCAGGCGCACCGTGGCCAGGGTCTCGGCAAAGGAGCCCGCCACGCCGGAGAACGCTTCGTGGGCCCGCGCCGTGGCGCCGTGGAGCGAGACGAGGAGCCCCTGGCAGCCGTCCATCTCGTGCAGCAGGCACACCGTGCGGGCCGGCCGCTGCCAGCGGCCGTTGGTGAACAGCGTAAAGGGGATCCCCAGGCTCGCAACCTCGGCGACAATGTCCTCGAATTCAGGATGCAGCGTGGGCTCGCCGCCGGTCAGCTTCAGGCGTAAGGCGTGGGGTGCCAGCCGGTCCACGATGCGGCGCCAACCGGCCGCATCCAGGGGGCGAGCCTGCCTGCCGCCCCTGGCTCGGCCTCCCCGCGGGACAAAGGTATTGCCACAGCCGGGGCAGCGGTTGTTGCAGTCGGGCGTCAGCTCCAGGTAAAAGGAGATGGGCGCCGATAATAGCGGCACCTCGTCGCCCTCCAGTGCATAGCAGGCGCAGTCGCACTGGCTGTCGCACTCGACGGACGCCAGGCGGCCTGGCAGCGCAGGCTGGTTGCCCACCAGTTCTACTTCCCAACGGTGGTGCGGCGCGTGCGTCGAGCAGGGGTGGGTGGTGGATTGTTTTGAGATTCCTTCGGTGGGCATGGATCCCTCTTGAAACCGGGAGCGCAGCAACGCTCGCCATCAGGTTGAACCCATTATACCGCATAAAGAATAGGATCTGGCATCATCCCTTCGGCGTATGTTAAGGGGTAAGTTTCTTACCCCGGGGGCTTACGCCTGCGGCCCGGCAAGGACGCAGGCCGCGGCCCCCGGCCGCGACGCGCCAGAGGACGCCAATGCCCACCGAGGGCGAGGTGCTGCCGGGGACGAGGGCGGCGAGGCGGACTGAAAGGGGCGGCCTGCTCGTGTCAGGCGCTCGCCGGCGCTAGGGGCGGGAGTTGCTCCACGCTGGTCAGCCCGAACTGTTGCAGGAACTCGAAGGTGGTGCCATAGATGATGGGCCGGCCGGCCTGCTCCAGGCGGCCCTGCTCCTCCACCAGGCCACGCGTGACGAGGGTGCGCAGGACGCTGTCCGAGTTGACGCCGCGCACGTTCTCGATCTCGGCCCGCGTGACGGGCTGGCGGTAGGCGACGATGGCCAGCGTCTCAAGGGCCGCCGGCGAGATCTTGGTGCTCAGCTCCAGACCCAGAAAGACGCGCACCGCTTCGGCGGCCTCGGGGGCCGTCACCAATTGGACGCGCTCGCCCTTGCGCTGCAGGCGGAACCCGCGCTCCCGGTACTCGGCTTCCAGCTCGGCCAGGGCCTCTTCCACGCGGCCGCCGTCGACCTGGAGGACGGTCACCAGGCGGCTGCAACTCACCGGCTCGCCGGCCACAAAGAGTAGGCTCTCGATCTGTGCCTTCAGGGAGAGGCTTGCCGGCTGCGGGCCGGCCTCCGTCGTCTCACCACTCATCGTTTTTGATTCGCCCTTTGCCCTTTGTTGTGCTACAATGTCGTAACCCGGCCAGCCCGAGAAGGAGAGTCGGACCCAGCGCTGGCAGAGTCCGGGCCAAATGATACTACGACGTCCTCAGGAGGTCAAGCTGCAATGAGCAAGCAGCCGGTGTGGGTGCGCCTGGTGCTGCCCCTGCTTCTCCTGTTCGGCCTGGCATGCGGACCCTGTAGTCTGCTTGCCGGTGACAACCAGCCAACGCCTCCCCGTCCGATTGCGGTCTCGACCGAGTCGGCCGGGCAGTTAGAGTCGCGCATTCAGCAAAATCTGACGGGCGAGCCCGGCCAGCAATTCATCCTGCAGATGACCGATGCCGAGGTAACGTCCCTGGTGGCCACCAAGCTGGCCGAGTACGACGAGTCGCCCGTGACCGAGCCGCAGATCTGGTTCACCAGGGGCAAGATCTATGGCACCGGGAAGCTGGTGAACGTCCTGCCCGTCGCGACCCAGTTTTACATGGTCGCCACGGCGCGCGTCGAGGATGGCAAGGTGGTCGTCTCCATGGAGGAAACGTCTGCCGGTTCGGTGCCCATCCCCGATGCCCTGCTGAACACCATCTCGCAGAGCATCAACGAAACCGTCGACGAGCTCCAGCTCGACGTGCAGATCACGGCCCTGGAGATCCTGGAAGGAGAGATGATCGTGAAGGGCGTGCGCAACTAGCGCCCGCCCTCCCCCGGACATCCCGTCAGGGCCGCGCCATTCCGCGGGCCCGCCTTACTCCTTCGGGTAGGGTGCGTGCTTGATCTTGACGTCGACCTTGCCCAGCTTGAGCCCCATCCGCTCCACGATGACCTCCCGGGTCACCTGGAGGACCTCTTCGGTCTTCATGGGCACGTCGATCTCGGGCGTCGTCTCCAGCACCATCTCCACGTCCACGCCGCGGGAGCGGCCGATGACGCGCGGGTAGACGTTGACCACGTCCGGCAGTTGATCGATGTTGTAGGCCAGCCGTTGCTCGATAGAGTCGGTGGCAATGTGCGCCTCGCCGCCGGCCAGCTTCTGGGCCTGAATCGTCTTCTTCCGGGGACGGCGCAGCTCCAGCCACAGCAGGAACAGCCCGGCGATCACCACCAGGCCCCCGATGACGACCCGGCCCGCGGCAAACAGGAGACGATCGCTCTGCATGTAGTTGGAAACTCCCTGCTGCAGCCAGTCAAAGGTCACCGCTACCGTTCGCAGGCTCTCCCGGGGCACCAGGACCACGATGGCGGCGAGGACGATGATGACCAACAGCAAGACAATGACGACCAGGCGGTTGACTACGTTCAGGATCTTGCCTCCTTGTGTTCGGAATACTCTCTCGGCTGTGTACCCATTATACACTACCTGGCGCCATTCGTCCAAGGCACACCACCGGCGTATCGTTTTCGGCCCGGCCCCTATTCCCCAGCAAGCTCGATGGGGATCGCCAGGTGCCCATGCTTGGGTAGGGCGGGCGATCTGGCGATCGCCTGTGAGCCTTGACGGATACACTGCCGCGTATCAGTTCTGGGCCGGTCACGTCCGGCTGTCCGCCGACGCCGTTCCCGGTAGCCTCGAGGGGCATAAAAAAGAAAGCCCCCGGCGGGTGCCGGGGGCTTTCGGGAGTCGGCCCTAGTCGTCGCTCAGGCGGTCGTTCATCTCGCCCGCGTCCTGTGCGTCGTTGATGAGGTCCAGGTCCTGCCAGATCTCGCCCCAGCCTTCGCCGTCCACTCGCCGGCCGGCCAGCTCGTCCGCCGGCTCGCCCGAGGCCCGGGCAGTGGTCAGGGCCAGCATGATCTCGCCGAACCCCAGGTTGTCCTCGCAGTACCAGCCGCGGATCTCGTCCACGTCGGCGCCGTAGGTCTCGGCGATGCCGGCTGCCAGGGCGTGCTCGCCCGCGGCGCCGGCGCAGAACTGCCCGGCCATGTCGGCGTCGCCGTCCATGCCGGACCGGTCAGCGCGCTCCTCCAGGTCGATCTCGATCTCGACCAGGGTGCCCGGCCGGTAGTACTGCCGCGCCGCGACGTCGGCGACGTAGAAGCTCAAGATCGCGTTGTCCTGGCTCTGGCCCAGGGGCGCCATGTCGTCGTCCGCGTCGCCGGCGTCCAGGTCGTCGCCGGTGTCCTCGGTGCCGGTCAAGGTTTCGGTGCTGGTGATGCCAACGCTGGGCAGCGCATCGCTGCTGTCGCCCTCCATGAGACCGTTGGTGCCGGTCACGTCGTCCGCGGGCGCCAGCCGCACCTCGATGGTGCCGGCCTCCCGGTCCATGGCCACCACTTCGCCCATCAGCTCGACGCTCGCAAAGCCGCTGGCGTCGGGCTGGGCCATGCCCTCCAGGAGGTCGTCCTGGGCCTGGGCATCCTGGCTGTCGTCCTGGTCATCGCCCAGGTTCACGTCACCCGGGCTGGCGTTGGCGTCCGTGTCGTCC
>ERZ1026796.2276-NODE-2276-length-11367-cov-3.368060_pt1 | contig 11367 bp, 10 predicted proteins | sample MGYA00520874_ERZ1026796 | MGnify/ENA primary metagenome ERZ1026796 (study PRJEB33270, sample SAMEA104284474) | anaerobic digester metagenome | biome: Anaerobic digester microbiome; feature: mesophilic sludge digester; material: Anaerobic digester biomass...
GGGCGGGGAGGGGGCGCCGGCCGCGGCGGATCCGGCCGGCGGCGCCGCGCGCGCGGCGTCCGCCCGCGCGAAAAAAAGGAAGGCACCATGAAGCTTGCGACGCTGTTCGATCGCGCGGTCGCCGAGGGGACGAGGCGCGATCCGCGCGGTCCCGCGGCCGTCCGCGCCGAGCTTGCCGCCCTGAAGAAATCCTACGACGATATGTCGAAGCGGTCTCGGCGCGCCTTCGACCGCGAACGCCTCGAGAACCCGTACGCCGACACGCGCATTCTGAACGGCGACCCGGCGGCCGAGGTGCGCGCGGTCATGGTCGGCGTGGATATCGACGTCGGGGAGATCCTCCTGGCCGACCGCCTCAAAGCGCAGGGGAGGCGGCTCGATCTCGTGCTTGGGCATCATCCCATCGGCAGGGCCTACGCCGGCTTTTACAACGTGATGGGGATGCAGGCCGAGATCGTGAGCGGGCTCGGCGTGCCGATCGCCATCGCGGAGGCGCTCATCGAGGAGCGGATGCGCGAGGTCGAGCACCGGGTGATGCCGGTCAACCACACCCGGGCGGTGGATGCGGCGCGCCTCCTGGGCGTTCCGCTCGCCTGCATGCACACGCCCGCCGACAATTGCGCGACCACGCACCTCCAGCGGCTCTTCGACCGGCGGAAGCCGGCGCGCGCCGGCGACATCATGGATCTGCTCGTGGAAATTCCGGAGTACCGGAACGCCTCCGCGAACAACGCCCCGCCGAAGATCATAGCGGGGAAAGAGGGCCGCCGCGCCGGGAGGATCTTCGTGGACATGACGGGGGGCACCGAGGGCCCCGTCAAGGTGCTGGGGAAGATCGCGGATGCCGGGGTGGGGACGCTCGTATGCATGCACCTGAGCGAAAAACACCTCGAGGAGGCCAAGAAACAGAACCTGAACGTGATCGTCGCCGGTCACATGGCGAGCGACAACCTCGGCCTCAATATCCTGCTCGACGCCGTGTGCGGCAACGAGCGGATCGAGATAATTCCGTGCTCGGGATTCGAGAGGGTGGCGAGGGGACGCGGCGGGGAGCGGGGGGCATGATACCGCAGGGGGTGATCGAGGAGGTGCAGGCGGCGAACGATGTTGTCGAGGTCGTCTCCTCCTACATCCCTCTTAAGAAGGCCGGCAGGAGCTTCAAGGCATGCTGCCCGTTTCACAGCGAGAAGACGCCTTCCTTCTTCGTCAACCCGGAGAAGCAGATATGGCACTGCTTCGGCTGCGGCGCGGGCGGCGGGTCGGTCAACTTCGTGATGCAGTACGAGCGCGTCCCTTTTCCGGAAGCGGTCAGGATGTTGGCCCGGAAGGCCGGGATCGCCGTGCCGGAGACGCGGGGGGGAGAGGGGGGGAAGGGCGAGGGGAAGGAGGCCCTCTACCGCCTCAACGACTTCGCCGCCTCGTGGTTCGCCCAGCAGCTCTGGAAGAGCGCGACGGGGAAGAGGGTCGCCGCCTACCTGAGGAAGCGGGGGGTTTCAGACGCCCTCGCCTCGGAGTTCACGCTCGGCTACGCCCCCGACTCGTGGGATGCCCTCCGCGCGGCGGCGGCGGCGCGAGGCCACTCCGCGGAATCGTTGCTGAGCCTCGGGCTGGTGACGCGGAGGCAGGACGGAAACAGGGTCTGCGACCGCTTCCGCAACCGGCTCATGATCCCGATCAGGGACGCCGGCGGGAGGGTGATAGCCTTCAGCGGGCGCGTCCTGGGCGACGGGACGCCCAAGTACATGAACTCCCCGGAGTCCGCGCTCTTCAGCAAGGGGCGCAGCCTCTTCGGGATCCACCTCGCCAAGAGGGCGATCGTGGACGAGGGGAGGGCGATCGTGGTCGAGGGGTATTTCGACCTCCTCGCCCTCTTCGCCGCGGGGATCAAGAACGTCGTGGCGTCGCAGGGGACGGCGTTCACGCCGGACCACGCCAGAATCCTCCGGCGTTTCGCGCCCGAGGTCGTGATGGGCTTCGACGCGGACGCGGCCGGGCAGGGGGCCGCGCTGCGCAGCATCGACGCCCTCCTCGCCGAGGGGTTGCGGGTGAGGGTGCTCCTCCTGCCGCGCGGCCACGACCCGGACACGTTCGTCAGGGAGAGGGGGGGGGAGGCGTTCCGGGGGCTTGTCGCGGGCGCGGCGGAGTATTTCGACTTCCTCCTCGATGAACTCTGCCGGCGCCACGATCACCGGCGGGAGGTGGGAAAGGCGCTGGTCGCCTCGGAGTTTCTCGACGCGCTCGCGCGCGTCGACGACGAGGTCCTGCGCGAGGCGTACCGGAGGAAGCTCTCCGAACGGCTCGACATCCCGCAGGGCGTCATCATCGAGGAGATCAGGAAGAAGGGCCGCCGCCGCGCCCCGTCGCCCGGGGACGCCGCGACCGCCAAGCTGCCCGCGGGCGAGCGCGAGCTCGTGCGGCTGATGCTGGAGGACGCGGCGGTTTTGAAGCTCGCCGCGGAGGGGCTCAGCCCGGAGGAGTTCCGCGACCCGGACCTGCGCCATATCGTCGAGAAGGCGTTCGCCCTGTTCAGCGGGCGCCGCTGGGGGGGGCGGGCGCGGCTCCTCGCATCGCTGGAGGACGACCGCGCGGCGGCCGTGTTGAGCGCCCTCGCCGCCGAGGAGGAGCCCGGCGGGGACCGGGCGCAGGTCGCGGGCGACTGCGTCCGGTACCTCAAGCGCCGCGGCTTGAAGGAGGAGATCGGGGGGATCACGCGCGAGATCGCGCGCCGCGAGAAGGCGGGGGCGCGGGCGGGGGAGATCCTCGAGATGCAGAAGCTGCTCATGAGCAAGAAGGCCGAGCTGCTGAAGTTTTCCTGACGGGGCAAGGAGGGGGGAAAGAGCGAACACCATGGTAAAGGCGGAAAAAGACCAGAAGATCAAGGAGCTGCTCCGGATCGCCAACGCGCAGGGCGGGTACCTCACCTACTCGCGTATCCACGATGTCCTCCCGGCCAGCGTCATCTCCGCGGAGGAGATCGACTCCATCATCATGCTCCTGCGGCAGATGGACGTCGACGTCGTGGACGACAAGGATGTCGCCCGGCGGCAGGCCGCCGTCACGGCGGCCAGGGCGGAGAAGAAGGAGCGCCCCGCCAGGGTCGAGTTCATCGACGACCCGGTCCGGATGTACCTGAAGCAGATGGGACAGGTGCCGCTCCTCACGCGCGAGCAGGAGGTCGAGATCTCGAAGCGGATCGAGAAGTCCGAGGCCCAGATCAAGGAGATAATCTTCCGGCTCGGCTTCACACCCCGTCTCGCCCTGGACCTCGCGGAGCGCGTCTGCACGGGGAAGGAGCGGTTCGACCGGGTGATCCAGGACAAGAAGGTCAAGAACCGCGACACCTATCTTATCGACGAGAAGAGGAACCGCCCGCTGCTCGAGAAGGTCGACGCGGAGATGGGGCGGAAGTACCAGCAGATACGCAAGGCGAAGCCCGGGGGCAAGATCCGCCTCAGGCTGGAGCGCGACTACCAGAAGCTCCAGGAGTCGATGGTCGCCCTCGTCCGGAGGCTGCACTTCAAGCAGAGCGCCATCGAGGAGTTCATCGACAAGTTCGAACAGAAGGCCCGGAGGGTGGGTGAGCTCGAGCGCGAAAAGGAGCGCCTCGCCAAGAGCCGCGCGAAGACCGCCAAGCGCCGCATCGCGCAGATCAAGCGCGAGCTCCTCGCCCTGGAGCGGGACGCGCGGATGTCGCTCCCGGAGCTCAAGAGGCATGTGGAAAGTCTCAGGGACGCGGCCCGGCGCGGCCACAGCGCGAAAAGCGAGATGGTCGAGGCCAACCTAAGGCTCGTCATTTCGATCGCGAAGAAGTACACAAACCGCGGGCTTTCCTTCCTGGACCTGATCCAGGAGGGGAACATGGGGCTCATGAAGGCGGTCGACAAGTTCGAGTACCGCCGCGGCTACAAGTTCTCCACCTACGCGACCTGGTGGATACGCCAGGCGATCACCCGCTCCATCGCGGACCAGGCCCGCACGATCCGTATCCCGGTCCACATGATCGAGACGATCAACAAGCTGGTGCGGGCCTCCAAGAAGCTCGTGCAGGAGTACGGCAAGGAGCCTTCCCCCGACGAGATCGCCGAGGAGATGGAGCTTCCGGTGGAGAAGGTGCGCGGGATCATGAAGATAGCCCAGCACCCGATCTCCCTCCAGACCCCGATCGGCGACAGCAACGACAGCCATTTCGGCGACTTCATCGAGGACAAGGGGGCCGAGTCCCCGGCGATGGCGACCGGCTATGCCCTGCTCAAGGAACAGATCGAGAGCGTCCTCAAGACGCTGACCCAGCGGGAGCAGCGCGTGTTGACGCTCCGCTTCGGGATCGGGGACGGTTCCCCGCGGACGCTCGAGGAGGTGGGGAGGGTCTTCAGCGTCACGCGCGAGCGCGTCCGTCAGATCGAGGCGAAGGCGCTCCGCAAGATGCGGCACCCCACTCGCAGCCGAAAACTCCGGGGGTTCCTCGAGGCGGAGGAGCCCTGAGGCGGGATCGGCCTGGAGGGGCCATGACGCATCAGTCGGGATTCGCCGAGGTGAGACAGAAGATCGCCGCCGCGCTCGCCCGGGCGTTCCGAAAGGCGGTCTCCGCGGACACCCGCGCCGTGGAGGAGGCGCTCGCCCTCTTCGCCACCGACCGCAACATCCATCCCGGCCTGCTCCGGGTCATAACGGACTTTTACGACGGCGGGGACGACCGGCGGGAGGCGTTCTTCACGATCCTCGCCTCGCTCGACCATCCGAAGGTCGATTTCATCCTGAACCAGATCCACGCCGCGATGGACACCCCGGAGTGGCTGATTGCGCTCCGCGCCGACCTGGGCGCGGTGATCGGGCGCCTCTCCGAGGCCAGGCCCCAGCCCGCGAACCTGCAGCGGCTCACCGCCCTCGCCGCTTTATTCAGCGACCACTTCATGCGCATCTTCAACTTCCAATACCTGGTGACGCGCCTCTGCAACACCCAGAACACGTCGATCGCGCTGCTCAAGTTTATCTCGGAGAAGGAGGGGGTGCACCCGGCGGACAACTGGTGGAACTTCGAGAACCGGCTCAACAGCCCGGACCGGATCATCATCACCCTCGAGCACTTCAAGATGCCGTACACCCCCCTCGTCTACATCGAGGTGGCGCTTTCGAAGGGGCTCATCCGTAGGATATCGAGGATCATCGGGGAGTCGCGGCGCCCGCCCGACCTCCGCCGGGCGGACACGGCGATCTTCTACTCGGTCAACACGACCCTCGCAGGCCTGGAGGGGCTCGCCCTGGGGGCGAAGATGATCACCCGCGCCCGCGACTATATCGAGCGGCACTACCCGCGAATCCGCCGCTTCGCCACCCTCAGCCCGGTCCCCGGCTTCAGGGATTACCTCGACCGGGTTCTCGCGGGCGATCGGGGGTTCCTGCTCACCGCGGAGAAGATCGACGCCAACAAGCGCGGCCGCTTTTTTACGCCCGCGGAGGCGCGCGCGCTCGCCGGGGCGCTCGAGGCGGCGGGAGAGAAGGGCGCGGGGGCGCTCCCGCTCTCCGTCCTTCTCTCCAAGGCGCTCGGTACGGCGGGATGGCATGAAAACCTGCCGATTCGCCGGGCGGCCGAGCATCCCCTCGTCGAGCTCACGCGATACTACCTCACGCGCGAGAAGCGGCCGGGCCGCGGGCAGGGGGAGCGCCTGCCGAACGCTTACGACCCGGTGGCGAACTTTCACCTCTCCAACGGCGCCTCGATCGCCGGCATCAATTATCTCGCCAACCCATCGGGGCGGGGAATGGGGGAGTCGTACGGGATGATGGTGAACTACCGGTACGAGCGCGAGCGCCAGGAGCGCAACAAGCTCCTCTACAGCTCGGGAAAGGTTGTCGTCGAGGAGTGACCGGAGGCCCCACCGCGCCCCCCGCCTCGGGCGGCCTAACGGCGCGGCGCGCGCGCCGGCCCCGCAGGGAAAACGCCATTCTCCACGCGCGCCGGGCGCGGGGGATGGGGCGTTTCGCGCCGGCTACGGGGCGCGGTCAGGTGTCCGAGGATTCGGGGCCCGGGCAGGGGCAGCCGGCGCCGGGCGGCTGCGCGGGGGCGGTGGTGGAGGTGAGGCGCTCCAGGCGCGCGGCGCTGATCCTCTCCTCGAAGCGCCCCGCGGTGGTGGTGATATCAACCGTGCAGGAGCCGTCCGCGTTGACCTCCCGGACGACGCCCACCTTGGTCTTCTGGCCCGCCGTCCAGCTCACGAGATCGCCGACCGTGATCCCCGCCATTGTCCGATCCTCCTTTTCCCCGCGGCGCGCCGGGCGCTGAAACACGATAGCGAGCGCGCCCCCGTTATACAGGCGGCGCGCTCGCCCGGCAGCCGTTGCGCCCAGCGTTTATTTGATGAGAGATTCCTCGGAAATCGGCGCCGCCGAGATCAACGGCGTGACTGCCGGCCCCATGGATGTCTCGCTCGTGAAAACCTTCCCGCCGCCGGCCCCGGCCGTCTCCTGCTCGGTGCTCTTGATCGGATGGTAGTGGAAATAGCCGACGCACCCGCAGAAGAGCGCCACCGCGAGAAGGGCGGCGAAGAGGACCGCCAATCTGCCATTCATGTCTCCCTCCTCCTTTCGATTCCGCCGTATGTCGAACACCCGCGCCGCCCGCGGCGCGACGTTCACCGTCCGTGCGGTGGTAGTATAACGAACTTCCCGCCGGTGTCCACCGAAATCTTGCCCCCGCCGCGGCGAAGAGGGCGCGATGGCCCGTCATCCCTTCCGCGGGAGCGGGGCCCCGACGAGCTCGAGCTTTCGCCTTGCCGCGATGGCTATCCTGCTGCGCGTTGATTTCTTGGCGATATGCGTCAGCAGGGCGACCCCGAGCTCCCTCTGGGCGAAGAGCTTCTCCGAGAAGTGGAAGCCGAGGTGGTGGAGCTCGTCCGGGCCGAGCGACTTCTCCGCCTTCAGGCGCTTGAGAAGGGGAAAGCCCGGGGATCGTGCGAGCTCGGCGATTAGGCGCAGCGACTCGTCCTCGTCTCGCCGGGCGGAGGCGAGATCCGGAAGACCGCGCCGGAGCTTCACCACGGCCTTCTCGAACTTGAGCTCATCGGTGAGCTGGGCGTGCCGCGCGAGGAGGCCGAAGAACGACTCGGCGTCGGCGAACGCCCCGGCGCGCTTGAGGCGCCTGGCGACGTCCAGCGCCTTGGCCGAGAGGAAGGCGGGGTCGAGTACCGTGAGCGCCGCGGCGTAGACTGCGGCCATCTCGTCGCCGGCCGCGCGGAGCTTCTCCATCCTGTCGAAGAGGCGCGCCTTCTCCCGCGGGACCGCCTTGGCGCCAAGCGACCTGAGGATACTGACGAGGCGCATCCCCGCCTCGTACTCCTTCGCCGCGTCGAGGCCCTTGAGGATTTGCGGCGCCGCCCCGGGGATCTTCGCCAGCGCCTCCTGCGCCGCGCGCCGCTCGTCGAAGCCGCCGGAGGCCAGGTAGGCCAGGAGCCGCCGTATGTTCTCCTCCGACCCGTCCGCGCTCATCCTGGAGAGGACGAAGCCCCGAACCGCCGGGTGCGCCCCTCGGAGCTGTTCGTCCAGCCGCGCGGCGGCGGCACCCGGGAGGCCGATCCGCTGGAACACCGCGAGGGCGTGGCGGCCGACATTCGCGTAATCGGCGTCCTTGAGGGCGGGGAGGAGCGCGGCTACGACCTCCCGCGCGCGGGCGGCGGGGATTGCTACGCGCCCGAGGGCGATCAGCGCCTGCTCCCGCACGGGCGGGGGCTGGCCCGGCGCGGCCGCGCGGAGCAGTCTCCCGATCCCCGACGCGTCCGCGGCGCAGCCGAGGAGCATGATCCCTGCGGCGGCGATCTCGCCCGAGGCCTTGGCGCGCGGAGAGGCGAGGAGCGCGTCGATCCTTCCGATCAACGACCGCCTGTCGCCCGTGGAGAGCCTCCCCAAGGCCTCGCGGAGGGCTAGGCAGATGGCCCTCCGGAGCTCGGCCCCGGCGTCGGGGATGCAGCCGACCAGGAAGCGGCATCCCTCGGCCGTTCCGATGGTCCCGAGGATTCTGACGATCTGCATCTTCAGATCCTCGTCCGCGGAGGCGAAGAGCGCCTTTCCGGCGGAGACCGCCGCGGCCCCGCAGGAGACGATGATGCCGGCCGCCCGCTCCTGCACTTTCCCCCCCTCTTTGAGGACGGGGAAGAGATAGGGGAGCGCCTCGCGGCCCGGGATCCGTTCGAGCGCGGAGAGGAGATAATGCTTGAGGGTGAGGTTCCTGGTCGGGAGGCGCTTCGCCAGGCAGGCCCGCACCTCCCCGCTCGCGGCGCCGAGCTCGCCGAGCACGCGCGCCGCGGAGCATTGGAGTTCCACGTCGTCGCGGTCGAGGAGCGCGCAGAGTTTCCTGGTGACGGCGTCCATCGCACTCCTCCGGGCCGTGGACCGGGCTGCCGAACGGATCGCCTATGCTAGCATCAAGCCGCCGTTCCCGCAACGGGCCCCGTTACGGGCCGCCGGGCGCCTGGGCCGGCGCGCCCTTCTTTCCCTGATCCTCGCCGCCCAGCGGGCGCCGGACCGTCTTCCGGTACTCCCCGCCCGGCCCCTTTTCCGCGAGATCGATACGGGCGCCGCGCTCTCCGCCGCGCAGGATTTTGACCGTCGGGCGGGAAGGGTTGTCCCCGCGCATCTCCTCGACGACGGCGACTTCCCCGGTGTCGAGCTCCACCAGCGTCCCCGGGACGTAGTAGCCCATCATGCCGAGGAATCCCTTGACGATCGCCGCGTCGAAGACGGTCCCCGCGCCGGCGGCGATCTCCTCGAGGGCGCCGACCCTGGTGAGGGGGGGGCGCCCGCGGAGGGGCGCGGTCAGGTTGTCGTAGGCGTCCGCCGTTTGTACGAGGAGGCTGATCGGCAAGGGGCGGTGGCCGGCCTTGGTCGCCGGGTATCCTTTGCGGTCGTACTGAATATGATGCTCGAAAGCCACGACCACCGCGAGCGGCCGCGCCCCCTCCGCCTCCTCCAGGGCGCGCGCGCCCTCGACCGGGTGGCGGCGCAGGATCTCCGCCTGCCCCGGCGTCGGCTCGCCCCCCCCCAGGAAGATCTCGGGCGGCAGCGACAGCTTACCGATGTCGTGAAGCAGCGCCGCCTGGCAGACGGGGGCGAGGCGCGGGCGGTCCGCCCCGTAGAGCGCGGCAAAGGCGGTGACGAGGACGCAGACGTTCGCCGCGTGCGTGAAGGCGTGCTCGTCGAAGTCGCGGATGGAGACGAGGTCGAGCATGGCGCGGGGGTCTTTCGAGACGATCTCCGCGATCTCGCTCACGAGAACGTCGGACTCGCCGAAGGGGAACTTCTTCTTCCGGATCGCCGCGTGCGCGAACGCCCGCATGAGCCGCACCACCTCCTCGTAGACGACCTTGGGCTCGCGGGCGGCCCATTCCTTCTCGTCCTCCTTCTTGATCTCCATGACCGTGATCGCACGCACCCCGCGGCCGGCGAGCTCCTTGTTGAACTCCTCGCGCCCCTGCACCCGCACCGCCGGAGAGACCAGGACCTCGACGAACCTGAGCAGCTCCTCGAAGGCGAGGCCCCGCGCTACGATCATGCCGTGGATCTTCTTCGCCTCCAGGTAGTCGATGAACTTCCTCGCGCTCATGCTCAGGCGGTAGAGGGGTATGTTTTCGTAGACCAGCATGCCCTCCCGCGCGCTGATTGCGAACGACTCCTTGCGGACGAGGATCTCCCGCATCGTCGTGTAGGCCCGTTCGACGTATTCGCGCACCGCGGGGTGTTCGCCGGAGTAGAGAAAGGCCTGGCTCCCGGCGGTCACCATCTGCTTGACGATGAGCTCGATATTGTCGAGGATCGACAGCAGATCCGCCGTCATCTCCTCGCGCTTCGAGCGCGGGGCCTCCATGCCCTGTCACTCCTTCTCGAAAAACCGCCTGAAGACAGACCGGCCCGGCCGGGGCGCGGCGGCCCGGAGGGCCGCCAGGGCCTTTTCCCCCCCGATGCTCTCCAGGGCGAAGCGCGCCGAGGAGCGGAGCATCTGGGCGTCTTTATCGCGCCCGGCCGCCGCATTCGCGAGGACGTCGGCGAGGACGGGTACGGCCGCCTGTCCACCGCACTTCGCGAGCGCCCGGCAGGCGAGGACGCGCTCCTCGCCCCCCCAGACGCCCTTGGGGTCGGCGGCGATCCCGAGAAGCGTCTCGGCCGCGGCCTCCCCCCCGCAATGCCCCAGCAGGGGTATCGCGGTCTTCCGCACCTCAGCGTCGGTGTCGTTCACGAGGATCTGGAGGAGCGGGACTGCGTCCGTGCCCCCGGACTTTCCGAGGACGGAGACGGCCCGGAGCCGCACCTCCGCGGACGTGTGGCGGCAGAGGTCCGTGAGGATCGGCGTCGAGATCTCCCCGGGGAGCGTGCGCAGGATATCCACGGCATGGGCGATGACCCCGGGGGCGCCCCCTGCCATCCGGCTCCGCAGGAGCTCCGCGAAGACCGCGGGCTCGCGCCTGCCCGCCTCCACCAACACCTCCTGGAGCTCCGGGTGCCTGTCGGCGAGAAGCGCCTCCAGGACGGCCGTGGCGTCCGCCGGCGGCATCTCACGCACGATCTCCGCCATGATCCCGATCCGCTCCTCCTCGGGAGCGGGGGAGAGCAACAGCGCGGGGAGGACGCCGTCCGCGCAGAGGCCGCGGACCTCATCGCTCACCGTCCCGGCGAGCGCTGAGGTCCCGCCCGCCAGGAGGGAGAGGAGGCCGCGGAAAAGCGCGAGCGCGTCCGCTCCGCGCCCCTTCTTCATGAGCCCCCTGATCCTGAGCGACGCGCGTGCGGCGAGGCCCGAGCCGGAGCCGCCTGCCGATGTGATGCGCGTGATCAGGCTGAAGCATGCCGAGGCGGCCCAGGTCCGGGAGGCTATTGCGTCTGCAGTTCCCGGCGTACGCCTGACGGCGGATGGCCGCACCAACTCCCTGATTGTTGTGGCGCCCGGCGAGATGCAGGCAAAGGTGGACGACCTCGTCGCCGCGCTGGAGGAGGGCGAGGACGCCGACGACGGCTCGGGCTGAGTCACGCTCACTGCCCGTGAACCCGCCCCCGCGCCGACCAGGTGCCCGCCACCTACCCTGGGGGGACCATGACACCCTCCACCTCCGTGCCTCTCCCTACCGGCGACCGCGCCGGGAACACCACCGTGGCGGAGGTGAAGCGCTCCAGCGGCCGGGCGAGGAGCGCGTCCAGCTCCGCGGGCGGCAACGCGGCCAGGAAGATGCGGCCGGACGACACCGGATGCATCGGCAGGCGCGTCCCGGTCCAGTCACGCACGGACACCGGCTGCTCGCTGTCGACCTGGTCGATGTAGCGGACGGCGCTCCCCTCGCGCACGGACAGCCCGACCGCCTCGCCGACCTCACCCGCGAGTGCCTCCAGCAC
>ERZ1026796.2277-NODE-2277-length-11367-cov-2.420285_pt1 | contig 11367 bp, 6 predicted proteins | sample MGYA00520874_ERZ1026796 | MGnify/ENA primary metagenome ERZ1026796 (study PRJEB33270, sample SAMEA104284474) | anaerobic digester metagenome | biome: Anaerobic digester microbiome; feature: mesophilic sludge digester; material: Anaerobic digester biomass | place...
CTGGTGGATAATTGTCATTCTAATGATTTTGGGATCAATTGGTGGGGATATCATATTTCGACTTAACCCACCGATTTACGAAGCCACCGCCCAATTGGAAATCAGTATAGATTTCACCCGTACCGGTCGCCTTACTGAATTGGAACGGGATCAAGCAATATTAACCGTGATTTATCATATCAATTCCAAACAGGTGCTCGATGAAGTGGCTGCCAGAGCGGATGCTGAAGATATCCATTTCGAAACGGGAAAATTCATTGAACTGACTGCCAACGAACGCAAGTCCAATATCTGGTTTCTGAGGGTACGTCACCAGAATCCTTCATCTGCCGCCCGCCTGGCTGACATTTGGGCGGAGGTTTCAATTCAACGTTTGGATACTCTTTTCCCCCATGCATTACTGGCAGAATCCCAACAAAGGTATCTTGATTCTCTTACCGGTTGCCTTGAACAGATGGTTCCCATCAGCCCGGCGTATAACACATGTGGCAATGAAACCATGGAATCCCTCCAGGAGAAAATTTCCCAAATTGGTGCCATAATTTATCAGGAAAAAAAATCAAGCGGTGGAATTATCCCCGGAATCATTTACCAACCGGGAGATCCGGCTTCAGTACCTGTCAAACCCATCCAAAATCAACATGGAACTCTGCTGCTGGCGGGAATGATGATTGGTTTTCTGATCGGAATTGGTGTAGTCAACAGTCCATTACTGGATAAATTGTTCAGGAATCCTCATTGTGATTAAGCGAATATTTTCTTCATGGGAGGAAATTTGCTGGTTCGCTCTCATCATTCTGCTACCATTCACCAGCCTTCCCATCGTGTCCCGCCTGGTTGGGGGTACGATGGTATCCCCTCCCTCCTTGTTGATTCTGCTGCTCCTCGTGTTAACCTGGTTAATCCCGACAATTATCAAAAGAACCCATCTTCCATCCCAAATTATCCCATTATTATTTTTTATCCTTGCAGCCTTGATTTCAATGTTATCGGCTGCATTTATCAGAATACCCACCTTTCGTAATGTTTCCTTATGGCAAAATGAATTCAGTACATTCATCACCTTGTTGATTGGAGTATTGTTTTACATCCTCTCTGCAAGTTATCCATTGGATCATGGCAGAGTAAACCGGTGGCTGAAATGGATTAACTGGAGTGGAGTGGTCATCCTTGCATGGTCTGCGCTCCAGGCTGTTTTCTGGTTTGCAAACTCCGCATATCCCGGCTGGTTTTATCAAATCCAATCACTGGTTTCTGTCAGTCAGAGACTTTATCCAGGACGTGTGACCGGTCTGGCATACGAACCATCCTGGCTCGCCCATCAATTAAACATGTTGTACCTTCCACTCTGGCTGGCGGCAACTGTAAAAAAGTCATCCGCTCATCGCTTTCGCTTGATTGGGATTACCATTGAAAATATCCTGCTCGTCTGTGGAGTCGTCATTCTCGTTCTTTCAATTTCGCGGGTGGGTTTGCTTGCTTTTTTACTGACCGTAGCATACCTCTTATTCCTTGCCAATCGACGACTTGTGGCATGGTTATGTTCGAAAGTGGAGAAACTTTGGCACATGTCTGCCACCAAAGTACTCACCCGTTCGCTCCTCACATTGGGAATGTACGGTCTATTGATCATTACATATCTGGCAATATTTTTTAGTGCCGCCAAAATTATCAGCCGCCATGACCCGCGGATGGCTGAATTCCTCAACCCGACAAGTTATATGGGAAGTGCCGCCCAGATTGCCAATCGTCTCCATTTTGCTGAGCGCGTTATTTTTTGGCAAGCCGGATGGGAGGTCTTTACAGATCACCCATGGTTGGGAGTGGGTTTAGGAAATACAGGATTTTTCTTCCTGGAAAAGATGCCTGCCTACGGCTGGTCAATGCCTGAAATCAGCAATCTGATTTACCAATCTGATATCATCCCAAACACAAAAAGCCTGTGGATTCGTCTATTAAGTGAAACCGGGGTGGTGGGTTTCTCCATTTTTATCTCGTGGTTGTATCTTCTATGGCAAACCACCCGCCATAACCTGGCTGATAAAAACAAGCAGATAGCCATGTGGGGGTTGGCTGCACAATTCGGGCTGATCGCCCTGGTAATAGAGGGCTTCAGTGTGGATACATTCGCCTTACCCTATTTTTGGCTGTTGTTTGGTTGGATGACAGCATCAAGCCGATTGGTACTGGAACCTGCACCAATTTCGGAACTTGGTTAAGGTAACGGGGCGATATACAATCGATTGCCAAACGCCAGCACAAGATTTCTTGCCGGGGTCACAACAAAGGCGCTGACCGTTCTATCAGGCAACCAGCGATCCTGCAAATCCGGGCGATATTGTAATTTCATGTTTAATTTATGGCTGAAGTGGTACACCGCTGGACCACTTGCATCAAGGATGAAAAGAGAGGGTTCCGGTGGCTGGGTAATTTGCATTTGAATGAATTGCGCCGGTGGAATCGTGACACCCACATCCGTTTTTCCTCCAATAATCATATGATACGCCGTGGGATCATTGCAGCGGGTGTAGGTCATTCCTGTGCGGAACTCACAAACCGCCATTTGTCCATCAGCCCGCAGGATGAAGAGAAATTCATCTGATGCTTCAAGATCAATAACTGAGGATAAATCAGTTGGACGCTCATTATCGAAGAAATCCCGGGGTTGTCCCTGGAAATCCAAATCCAGATCCTCATACCTCCATACGATATTGTTCTTCCCATCCAGAACATCCAATCCATCCCCCGAGAGAGCAACTGCCCTCAGTTCACCCCATAAATTGGGTGGGGGAACCAATGAGACTGCTTCAGAACCCTTGTTTGGACTGCAATAAAGCAGATTGCCGGATGCATCGATACCCATGATGGCTGCCCGGTGTGGATTATTTGGCGGTAGTGAAACAATATCCACCAACGGACCAATGATGATCATTCCGACCGATCCGGACCCGCATGTAAATTTTGAATCAATCTCATACTCCGTACCGGTCTTCACCAGGTGATGCACCCAACCATCAGAATCCAGCGCGTAGAGATCCTCGGATGAGGATGCCAATAGTTTTACAATATTTACTCTGGCATCCATTTGAATTGCCAGGGCTGGTTGGAATGTCAATCGCCGGATTGCATCCATATTATCCAGGGTTCCCTGGGCTTGCTGCCGCAAGTCAATCGACTCATCGGTTATGCGATATTTATCTGCCTTGTCCAGCCACAAAATGACTTCCTCCCAGGCAGTACGTTGGGCTGACAGATCCTGTTGGCTGACCGCCTGTTGGGCAATTTCCTGGGCTTTTTGGATATAGGCAGCCTGGATATTCGTGCGTCCTGACCGCACATAAACCGTGGCAGCAATTGCAATAATCACCACCGGAACTGCTATGGCGATAAATAACATGGTGGCAGTTGTGAGTTTGGGTAATGTGTCCTTCTGTTCCGGCAGCAGGCGAACTAAAAATGTCTGCACACCTCTGCCCATACGTTTCAGGAATCCCTCCACCCCCAAACCAACCCGGGCTGCCTCCTGCCTCCACATGGGGCTTGATTTGCCAAATTGGGAGGATGATTCACCGGTCGCTGCCGGTGTGGATGTTGCTCCCAATATTACTGGAGTTGATGATTCACGTAATGCAGTCGATTTATCGGAAACAACAGGCGAAGATTTATCAGCCATGGAAGGAACCGGACTGGAAGAATCATCCCCACCAGATGGGGCTTGGGTCCCGGCTGGACGATACAATAATGGATGGATATTACCGTTGCCTTTTTGAACCTGGAAGATCGCCGCGCTGGTATTTCCCTCAGATTGAATCAACAGCCGCCGGCGTAAAGCTTCCCTCCCGGAACCGGAAGGCAGACCTGCCAGAGTTTGTGGTGTCCAACCAGCTGGCAGTCGGGGGGAATAAACGATGGTCTCGCCAGTATCCAACCCCACCTGATAATATCTCAGATAAGGGACGTCACCAACCCCAAACCAGTGCTGATCCTCCTCCTGAGGTTCTGATATTATTTCCACACCAGATTTGCGGAAAACCACAGAGTGGGTGGGTCCGGAGTGCACCAGAAATACAACGTCCTGATGAACAACTGCCAAATTTAACAGACCCTGGTAATCGTTGGGGATTCCCCCTTCCTGTTTGTACCATTCCACCAATGTATCATGGAGAAACCTGGCAGCATTTTTCAATCCGGAAGTCAGGGAGCCTTCCGCTTTATAATATATCTTGGCTGCCTTTTGCAGGAATTCCTTGGTTTTATCCGCAGGGATGGCTTTACTGCCCTTGATGGTCAGTAAAGCAAAAAAGATATCCCGCCTGCGGTTGCGCGTGGTTTTACTGGGAGCTGCCTGGACCAGCAATCCCGGCAATTCACCCAGGTCCTTGCCATTTGAATAATGTAGAGTATATGAATATAAATCAAACACAGGATAATTCCATTTTGGATTCCATATCGGGACGATTTATCAGATCAACCTTGTACGGAATCCTTCCTTTTTACCGGCGGTCCACTGCACGCTGACCACCCCATTTTTGAATGATTTGGTCATCGTATTGATCAGCTGTGTACACAACTGCCAAAATCGAGGATTTCAATTCCTCCTTGTCACACGAGGAACCTACTATTGTGTGTTCAAAGAAAATATCTCCATCCTGGTCAATCCCAAAAGCGCCAAAACGCATTTTATCGTTTTCCCGCAGGAGAAAATGCATCAAATCCGGGGTGATTTCCGCGCCCGTTACAACATAGGACCGGGTGGTGATGGTAGCATCATCATCGCCCCAGGGAATCACTCCCACCTGAACAAAAGCACTGCCAACCGCCAAGCCGAAGGAGGGCACATCCTCACGGGCGAATGAAAAGGTTCCAAATAATTCTTTGATCCAGGGTGCAATCTTTTCATACACTTGTTTATGGGCATCCGTTTGAAATTCCATGGCTCAGTCTCCTATTCCTGTTGAACGATTGAAATTTGTCCATCCATCATTTTTACGATAACTGCTAATTTTTGAGTCGACTTGCTCGATGGAAGCAGGTCAATGACCGCTGGAGTAAGGATATGATCAACCCAGTTCACCCAATCCGATTCACTAAATCCCTGGGAGAGAACATCCATCAACCAGTTTTCAATGGATTGATCCCAGGAGAGAATTAATCCCTGCTTGGAATACCGTTTTTCCAAATCGCTTAATAAATTTTCATGGATCCAATCCTGGGAGATAGATCCTGTTCCTGCGATACCAAACAGAACCAGATCAAGCAGGTTTTCAAGATCCTCGCCGATACTGCGACGGACAGCCATTTTTACATCTTCCATTTCAATGGCATCCTCCGCTTGAAAAAAACCGATATTGCGGTGGGTCTCCAGGGTTATGTCAGCACTCAGCAGGACAATTGTATCGCTGAGATACATGGATTTTCCCCGCCCATCCATTAATGAACCAGCCCGAAAAGCTTGCGTGACAACTTCACGGATATGGGGATGACAGGCATCAATATTTTCAAACCGAAGCACGCACCATGGAATCTGGGATAACTGGTGGAGGGGCAGACTATCCGTGTACCCTACATAACCCGGCGGGGCACCCACCAACAGGTTGACATCTTCCGGATGGACCATGCGGCTGAAATCTATGGAAATTACACGATTTTCATCCCCATACATGGCTTCCGCGATTGTCCTTGCCAGTTGATCGCTGTTATTACGGACGTCTCCCACGAGCAAAAGAATGGCATTGGGTCGATTGGATCGAATATCCAACCCGCGCATTGTCACTTTCAAACGTTTAATGACCGCATTTACCTCATCCGGTCCCAACAAGGCTTGTGCCAGCAATTGTTTTTCCAATTTTTTCAACCGGTCTTCCAATGCCAGGGGCATACCCACCATGCGCTGAGCAACCTCCTGGGCATCTGTAAAGATGACCTCAGTTTTATTCTGACTCTCCGCATGAGCGACACACTGTTCCAGCAAGTCCACCGCCTTATCAGGAAAATGCCGGTTGCGCATGTATTGATCTCCAAAGTGAACCAGCCAATTCAATACATCGTCATTTGCATTGATTCCATTGATCTTGGCAAATAAATCACGTAATTGTTTCAATACTTCCAGAGTCTCTTCCGGGGACAATTCATTAACACGGATGGGATTGAAACGCCGCTCCAAGGCTGAATCATTTTCAATAAATCGGCGGTATTCTTCATTTGTGGTTGCTGCTATGCAGGCAATCTCTCCCCGCGCCAGTGAAGGCTTCAATAAACTGCCCACATCGCTCAGTCCCATCATCCCCCCGCTGCCCATGATGGTGTGAATTTCATCAATAAACAAAATAATGCCAGGTTGTGAGGCTTCCTTGATGACAGCCTGAACTCGTTTTTCCAATTCACCCGCCATGTTGGCACCCGCCACCAGTACGGAGGGTTGGATGGCGATCAACCGGGTATCCTTCAACTTATTGGGAACCTTTCCCTGTACGATTCGGTATGCAAAACCTTCCACGATGGCAGTTTTTCCCACCCCTGCCGGTCCTATCAAAACCGGGTTGCGTTTTGTGCGCCGGCACAGGATTTCCTCCATGCATTCGATCTCATTCTGACGCCCAATAATTGAGGAATGTTTTCCCTCGCGCGCCTCCCGAGTAAGATCTCGACCGAATTTGTCAAGGTTGGGTGTGGAACTGGTTTCCGATTTGGTTTGACCAGTTTTCATAAGATCCCCGTCAGATGAGGATGTTTCTCCTTTTACAGGCGGCACGTAGGTCTGTGAATCCGCTGGTTCGTATCCTCCATGAACCAGAATGACCGCCGCAACATCACGTTCCGTACCCTGTGCCTTGCCGCGCTTCCGGGCACGTTCCCCGGCTGCCTGAGCCAGGTCTTCAATTTTGAGTGGTTTCCCATTATCCCCATTTTGAATTTTTTCGCTCAAGGAACGTTTTAAATCTTCAACAACTAAACCGGCAACCATGGACTCAATCATGGGACCATGACGTTCCAATAATATCATCATCCAAAGATTTATACCCGGATGAACCTGGTTTGTCTGTTTCTTCTCGGAAACAGCGCGCACAATTTGTTGGGCTCCAAAAGTCAGATTGCCAAGATCAAGTTCTTCCATGATGCAATTGTGTTCTCCCGGATAACAAGGTTTGGAATTTCAGAATTGGGGGAAACGCCTCCCTCATCATAAAGATTAATCGATTCTATTTTAATGATTACTCCAGATATATTGTAACATACAGAGGTTAATCTCATTTATTCCGCCAGATGCAATCTCAAGTGTCGATTTAGGCAATCCTTCTGATGCAATATTCAAGCCAATCCAGTGAGATCAACGGCAACGAATATGAATGGGGATATCGGTGCTGTTCAAATGGTTGACCGGTCCTTCCGCCCGTAAATGGATCCAGCCATCCACAGAATCAGTGATATCCAGCGAGAAGGACACATCCAGCCTCTGCAAACCCCAAAGTGAATTGGATGTCAATACAGGCGGGGGCAGGACAAATTGAAAATTTGGTGTACTTGCCCCAGCCTCCAAAACATAGGTGAATGAACCCACTCCATCCGTCTGAATCCAGCCGCTGATATCCAGAGTCATGGGACATGCACCCTGATAATTTGCCTCGGTGATGGTCAATTCCATAGCCATAATTTTTAAATTACCCCACAGGATTTCCGGGGTCCCGATGATCCGGGTGGGAACCTGCTCCAGAACTTCAATGATGAGATAGAAAGGTTCGCTGCCATATTTACCCACCCCGAAACGCCTGCCTGATTCATCCTGAAGTTTCCAGTAACCCACGTATCCCCCCGGTTTTGATGGTGCGGTCAACATTGCTGAAACATCGATTGTACTCCCCGGCGATACAGTCTGTCCCAATGAAAAATTGGACTCGGCACCCATCAATTCCCCGCCATCATATACGAGTGAGAACGAGGGTGTCCGGGTCTGGGTGCCCGTATTCATCAACCGCCATGTTTTGGTGAAGGGTGCACCGGTCTGAATAATCTCTCCATCCGGAATGGTCACATCCATGATATATGTGATTCCCAGATCATTATCCTCAAATGTGACCACAGGTGCCATGGTGTAGGATGTCAAAAAACTCATGGAAATTCCAGTTTCCGAAACCTGCTGAATCGATAAGAATCCCACTGCACCGTTCCCTGTTTGAAAACACCATCCATTCAGTGGGTTTTGTCCAATCACAATGGCATCTGCACGCATGCCAGCCACTCGATCCAGGCAATCCTCCTGTACTGGCATTCCAGCCATGGGGGCATCATAATTAAACCGGGCAGGCGGAATCGGTTCAAACAGGAGAGTTCCTTGCTCCAAAGCAGGATTTTCCATTAAAACCAGGTCACAACCTTCCCTTTGGATATTGCCAGAATCAAGATCGAGGCATAAATCCCTGCCCAGATAAAAATTTACTTTTTCAACAACCGGCTCAAGCCGGGGAGGAGTTGGTGTGGGTATGGTGGATATGATATGAATGGATTCCACAACCTCATCAACCAGTCTCTGGCTTTCCATATCCAGAGATTTTCCATCTTTTCCCACAAATATGATCATTAATTGCAGCTCACCTGTTGGAATGGCAGCCCCGCCATTATAATACACCGCCACCGGTTGATCATTTCGGATTAAAACCTGCCGGGGAAGCTGCACGCCATTCACCTGAATCGTCCCTTCGGGTCGAAACTGCCCCTCCCCGCGCTCAATTCCTGTTTTCAAATTCTCACCCTGCCAGAAATAGAAAATTGTCAGGATTCCTCCCGTAAATTGATATTCAGTATATGCAGCGATCTCTCCACCGGGTAAAGTATCTTTCACTTCCCAACCTTTGGGATGGCTCAATTCAAATCCATAAGTTGGATTGGAATATTGGGTGGATTCAACCGGGGATGAGGTGGCAGTGACTCCATTTGTTGGAGTTATCTGACCATTTTCAATTGGATTCGGTTGAGTTGTTTGGCAGGCAGCCAGGCAAAGTAAAATTACAAAAACAAGCCCCCATCGGAGGAAATCCCTTCCGGCTTGCCTGGTATCCGCCAATAAATGGATCATATCACTCCGGAAACAGCTTTGGAATGGATTGGGGAGAATAACGTTCCACCATGTCCCAAGTCAGAGCATTCTCGCGGCATATGGCGGCATACAGATCAACACTGGGGCGTCGAATCCTGCGTTGGGTGTCAGGCTCCAATCCCCATAAACCAAACCGCTGCGACCAGCCACGCTCCCATTCAAAATTATCAACCAATGACCAATGGAAATATCCTTTAACCTGCCAGCAGGCATTCACCGCCCGCCAAAGCTGATGGATATGCTCAATCAGGTACTGCGGACGCATTCGGTCTTCTGAATCCTCCACTCCGTTTTCGGTTACATAGATGGGTATGCCAAGCTTGTGCAGCCAGGTCAAGGAATGGAACAACCCCCGGGGTACATTGGCAATGAAACCTGTTTCGCTCAAAACAGCTCCTTCCGGATAACTTTCCTTCAGAAAATAGGAATCCCTGGCGCTAACATTAAATCCAGTCAGGCTGGTGGTATAGTAATTTAAACCGATAAAATCCTGGGTACCTTTGGCTTCAGGAATGCGTGTGAATCCGCCAAACAGATTCATCCTTCCCGTGACCAAGGCTTCGAGGAATAGTCTATTTATGAATGAATCCGCAACCCATTTCATCAATTTATCCAAAGGAGACCATTTGATTTTTGGGAGGAACCGCCGGTAATGTAAAGCAAACCCAACCTGGGCTGAGGGCTGAATTTTATGGATGGTATGATATGCAGCGGCATGGCCGCGCACCATGTTTTGAGCCACCGTGGATGCCGCAGACAGGCTTTGTTTTCCGGGCGGGAACACCCCTTCCACATATCCGGAATAATAATAAATATTCGGTTCGTTAATGGTTACCCATAGATTGACATATGTCTGCAACGCGTCCACAACCCGCCTGACGAATTGGTCAAATCGTTCAACCACCATCGAATTTTCCCAACCGCCCTCCTCCATTAACCAGATGGGGTCTGTAAAATGATGTAAAGTGATCATGGGAGTCATCCCACGATTGACAATTCCCTGTACCATTTCGCGATAATAATCCAGTGCATCCTCATCCCATCGGTTTGGCTCAGGCTGGATGCGGCTCCATTCGACAGACAGGCGATGTGCATTTTGCCCGGCTTCCGCTGCCCGGTCCAGGTCCTCTTTCCAACGTCCTCCCCACCAATCACATGCCTGACCGGATTTTTCTCCGGTATGAATGCGTCCATCCTCCTGTTCCCAGACATGCCAGTTGTTGTTGGTATTTTGTCCCTCCACCTGATGAGCAGCCGTTGCAGTGCCCCATAAAAAACCTTTTGGAAATTGATAAACCGCTCTAGGCATTAATAAACTCCTGGTATATTGATATAAAAATTATATCATCCACTCCTGACAATCAATAAGCGCCTGTTGAATGGATGGTTCCGTCGATCGTGCTCTTGTATGATGAACAGTTTTGGTTTTGAAATTTTTCAGTCCTTCATTCATTTTTTTAATTTTTCATTGCGATATAATAAATATTGTCTCACAATGATTGTGGGGAAAGGGATGGGAACAGATGAAGCTAAGTCAGATGTATTTCAAAAAGATTCCCAAGGTTGAACTGCACCGTCATTTGGAAGGATCGATGCGGGTGGATACCCTGATGGAAATTGCCCGGCTTCATGGAATCACCCTCCCCCTGCAATCCGGATTACGCGCCCTGGTCCAAATCCAGCCTGAAGAACCGCTGAATTATTCTGTTTTTCTCTCCAAATTTCAGACATTACGCTTGTTCTACCGGTCACCTGAAGTCATTGCCCGCATCACACGCGAGGCAATTGAGGATGCATCCCTGGATGGAATATACTACCTGGAGCTTCGATTTTCCCCCTTTGCTCTCAGTTGTGTGGGAGGTTTCCATATTAAAGATATCTTCTCCTGGGTGTGCGAAGCTGCCAGCCAATCATCTGTGGATTTCCAGCTCCCCACCCGACTCATTGTCACCATTAACCGTCAGGAACCCATTGAAATCACCAGGCAGGTGCTTCAAATTGCTGCCGAATATCAATCCATGGGAGTGGTGGGGGTGGATCTTGCAGGAAACGAAACAGAGTATCCCACAATCCCATACCTTCCGTTATTTAAGGAAGCCAGAGCAGCCGGATTGCACACCACCATCCACGCAGGTGAATGGGGAGGAGCTGACAATATCCGTGAAGCCATTGAAATTTTCCAGGCGGACCGGATCAGTCATGGTGTACGAATCATGGAAGATCCTTCGGTCATTGCCCTGGCACGGGAACGGGGGACAGTTTTTGAAGTATGCATC
>ERZ1026796.2280-NODE-2280-length-11355-cov-3.138226_pt1 | contig 11355 bp, 13 predicted proteins | sample MGYA00520874_ERZ1026796 | MGnify/ENA primary metagenome ERZ1026796 (study PRJEB33270, sample SAMEA104284474) | anaerobic digester metagenome | biome: Anaerobic digester microbiome; feature: mesophilic sludge digester; material: Anaerobic digester biomass...
CGGAGCTGGCTGTGGTGGCCGGAGTCGGACGGGCACGTGGGAAGCAGCCTGCATCATCAGTACGTGGCCGTGGACGGAGACGGAGACGCGGTGGCGTGAGCTGATGGCGTTCTCGCCCCGCTTCCCGCTCTACATCCCGTCCAAGAGCCGGGCGGCTATCGCGCTGACCCCGCGAGCCTTGGACCGCATGGGCGTGCCCTACCGGCTGGTCGTGGAAGAGCAGCAGCTCGCGGAGTACGCGGAGCACTTCCCGCCCGAGAAGCTGCTGGTGCTGGACCCCACCTACCAACGCGACTACGACACGTTCGATGACCTCGGCGACACCAAGAGCAAGGGACCGGGACCGGCGCGCAACTTCATCTGGGACCACTCCATCGCGGAGGGCCACGCGTGGCATTGGGTGATGGACGACAACATAAGTCTCTTCTCGCGCCTCCACCGCAATCAGCGCATCCCGGTCGGGGACGGGACCTGCTTCTACGCGATGGAAGACTTCTGCCTGCGCTACGAGAACATCGCGATGGCGGGACCCAACTACTGGATGTTCGTGACCTCCCGCAACCCGCACCCGCCGTTCACCGTGGGGACGCGGATTTACTCGTGCAACCTCATCCGTAACGACGTGCCCTTCCGCTGGCGCGGGCGCTACAACGAGGACACCGACCTCAGCCTGCGGATGCTCAAGGCGGGCTGGCAGACGGTCCAGTTCAACGCCTTCCAGCAGTGGAAGGAGACGACCCAGAAGCTGCGGGGCGGCAACAGCGAGGCGTTTTACGACCACGAGGGGACGCTGCCCAAGAGCCAGATGCTGGCCGACATGCACCCGGACGTGGCCCGCGTCGTGTGGCGCTTCGGGCGCTGGCATCACCACGTGGACTACAGCCGCTTCAAGCGGACGCCGCTCATCAAGCGCAGCGACTACGTTCCTCCGGCCGCCAACCCGTACCGCTTCCGCCTGGAAGAGACGACGGGCTGGCACCGGGGCAAGCCTGCGGAGGCGTCCCGTGGGGCGTAGGCCGGCAGCTATCGACCTGGAGGCGCTGGAGAAGCTGGCCGCCATGCTCTGTACGCACGAGGAGGCGGCGGGCTACTTCGATATCGCCCGGGAGACGTTCACGCGCAAGCTGCGGCAGAAGCGCTACCGGGACGTGTGGGAGCGCGGCCAGCAGAAGGGGCGCATCAGTATCCGGCGCAAGCAGTTCCAGAAGAACACCGACGCCATGCTCATCTGGCTGGGCAAGCAGTACCTCGGCCAGCGCGACCGTCCGGACGGAGACGAGAACAGCCGCTCGGCGGCGGAAGAGTACCTGCGGCGGCAGAAGGGCGACCCGCTGTGAGCATCGAAGCGCTGACGGACAAGCAGCGGGCGGCGTGGTGGGCGCTGGACAAGCACCGCATGGTCGTCTGCGAGGGCGCGGTCCGGAGCGGCAAGAGCGTCGGGGCCGACCACGCGTTCGTGGACTTCGCGATGCACGGTCCCCCGGGTAACCTGCTGCTGGCCGGCAAGACGCAGGACTCGGTGACGCGCAACATCATCTATCCGATGATGGACCTCTTCGGCGGAGCCGTCTGCCGCTACAACCGGGGCACGCGGGAGTTCTACATCGACAACCGCCGCGTCTACGTGGTCGGCGCGAACGACGAGCGGGCAGCCGAGAAGATACGCGGCATCACGCTCACCGGCGCATACGTCGACGAGGCGTCCACCATCCCGGAGTCCTTCTGGACGATGCTCCGCTCGCGGCTCTCAGCGGAGGGCGCGCGGATGCTCGCCACGACCAACCCGGACGCGCCGCTGCACTGGCTCAAGCGCGACTGGCTGGACCGGGCTGACGAGTTGGACCTGGCCCGCTTCTCCTTCCGCCTGGAGGACAACCCGTATCTCCCGGCCGACTACGTGGAGGGCATCCGGCGCGAGTTCGTAGGGCTGTGGTATCGGCGCTTCGTGCTCGGGGAGTGGGTCGCCGCCGAGGGTGCGGTCTACGACATGTTCGACCACGACAGGCACGTCGTCGACTCGCTTCCGCAGATCAGCAGATGGTGGCTCGCGATAGACTACGGCACCGCTGGCGTGACACACGCCCTGCTCGGTGGCCTCGGCGATGACTCACGCCTCTACATCGCCAGAGAGTGGCGATGGGACGCTCGCGAGAACCGCAGGCAGCTCACGGACTCTGACTACTCCGAGCGGCTTCGTGCATGGGTGACCTCAGGCGCCGACGGTGTGTCAACCGTCAACGGCATGCCTGCTCCCGTCCCCGTCGAGCGTGCCTACATCGACCCCTCGGCGGTCTCGTTCTCGGCACAACTCCGCCGCGACGGCTGGGTGACGCCACGTGACGCCGACAACGAGGTCCTCGACGGTATCCGCTACACGGCGTCACTGCTCGCCTCCGACCGGCTGCGGATCCACAGCTCGTGCGAGCATCTGATCCGCGAGGTCTCGGGCTACGTCTGGGACACGAAAGCACAGAGCCAGGGTCGCGACGCGCCGATGAAGGTGAACGACCATGGCGTCGATGCGCTACGCTATCTCTGCCAGACTACGAGGCGCTATACCAGGTACTGGCTCGCCTATGACGCACAGAAGGAGATGGCAGCATGAGTCCGCTTCCCAGCGATCCCCACATGGCATGGCCTCCGAGCGGCGCCGTCCCGTCCGCCGTCAGCACGTGGCGGGCATGGTACGCCGGCAACCCGGCGCAGCTCGCGGCCGAGGCTGCTCCGCCGGCCGAGAACCGCTACGCGAGAGCGTTCTTCTTCTGGCGACGGCAGCGTCAGCCGACCAGTGTGAGACAGCCGCCTCCACTGCATGTCCCGCTCGCCGCCGAGATCGCGCAGACGAGCGCCGACCTGCTCTTCGGCGAGATGCCTGACCTGCAGGTATCGAAGCCCGTCTCCGACCGGCTCGACGAGCTCATCTCTGAGACCGGAGTCGCGAACACGCTCCTCGAGGCGGCGGAGGTATGTGCCGCCATCTCCGGCGTCTACCTGCGCGTGTCCTGGGACAAGGCCGTCTCCGACATGCCGTTCCTCACGACCATCCCCGCGGACCGCGCCGTACCGGAGTTCTCGTCGGGTCGGCTGCAGGCCGTCACGTTCTGGCGCGAGCTGCCCGGCGAGAGCCGCTCCGTCTGGCGTCACCTCGAGCGCCACGAGCCGGGGTACATCACGCACGGACTCTACCTCGGCACCAAGACGACACTTGGCGACAAGATGCCTCTCGCGGCGCATGCGCAGACGGCGGACCTCGAGGAGGTCATCGAGCTCTCAAAGGAGATTCCCGGCGGCATGCTCGCGTGGTACGTACCGAACATGAGACCCCTGCACGATGCTCCCGGCTCGCCTCATGGTCGTGCCGACATCGCCGGCGCGGAGTCGCTGCTCGACGCGCTCGACGAGGCGTGGTCGTCCTGGGCTCGCGACGTGCGTCTCGGAAAGGCGCGCATCATCCTCCCGCATGACGCCCTCGATCCGGCGAACCGTGACCGTGGCGCCGGAAGGTACTTCGACCCCGACCGTGAGATATTCACCGAGCTCGACGGCATGGACCCCAAGGAGATGTCCATCCTCGCGTCACAGCCTGCCATCCGCGCTCCCGAGCACGAGCAGACGGTGATGGACCTCATCGAGCGCATCGTGAGCAAGTGTGGCTATAGTCCACAGACCTTCGGCCTGCGCATCGAGGGACGCGCTGAGTCGGGGACGGCACTCCGGCTGCGCGAGGCGAAGACCTACCAGACCATCGACCGCAAGCGCCGCTACTGGGCGCCGGCTCTCAAGTCGGCGCTCGCCGCCATGCTGGCCGTTGACCGCGTCGTCTTCGGCCGGCCGACCGTCATCGAGACGCCGGTCATCGTCTGGCCGGAGCCGCACGCGACGGCGATGGAGATCGCGCAGACGCTCACCATGCTGCGCACCGCCGAGGCGGTGTCTGTCGAGACCGCCGTCCGCATGGCGCAGCCTGACCTCGACGAAGAGGGCGTGACCGCGGAGGTCGCGCGCATCCGCTCCGAGTCTGGGCCGTCACTGCCTGAGCCCGCGTTCTGAGCCGAAGATGAAGCCGCCAGAGATCAAGCGTCTCATCCTCCGCGACATCAAGGATTGGCGCAGCATGCTCGATCTCGATGGCTGGAACTTGATGGTCTCTTGGGAACGTCATGACTCCGGTATGGTCGCCTCCTGCAGGGCGAAATGGGAATACCGCGAGGCGCGGCTCTCATTCGACCCGGAGCAGATGGCAGACCGCGATCTTGACCGTGAGGAGATACGGAGCACGGTCCTGCACGAGCTCCTCCATTGTTGCTGCAACGGCTATGAGCGCTGGCACGAAGACTGCATGCTCGAAGAGATGGTGAGCCACCTAACGATGGTGTTGCTGCGCTGCTGGCGGCAACCTTCCAAGAGGGTGTCGTGATGGTCGACCCCGACGAACTTGTACGCCTCTCGCGCCGGCTGGAGCAGCTCTACGCCGACGTCGAAGTCTCGCTGCTCCGCTACATCGCGAAGCGGCTCGCTCGTGGCCTCGGCGATGACGACTGGGCCGTCAAGCGCCTTGGCGATGTCGGCGTCGTGCGCTCGCGGGCCCGGCGCATCGTCTCTAGCCTCCAGCGTGAGCGTGACAAGGAGATCGTGCGGATGGTCGTGGCGGCGCACGCAGCCGGCGCGGAGTCTGCCGCAAGGACGACCGGTATCGCGGCCACCATCGCGACCGTGGACTCAGAGGCTGCCTCACGGGCGCTTGTCCATGCGCTCTCTGGCAATCTCAGTCAGGCCGACCTACGCATCCTGCGCTCCGCCGACGACATCTACCGCCGCGTCATCGCCAACGTGACGGCGCGAGGACTGGCCGACGAGTTCACGCGGCGGGCTGCGGCTCAGGCTGCGCTCGACATGTTCGCCGAGATGGGCATCACGGGGTTCACCGACATGGCGGGACGCAACTGGAGCCTCACGAGCTACGCCGAGATGGCCGCCAGGACATCGATCCATAACGCCGCACGGCAAGGTGTCATCGACGGCGTGCGGGCGACGGGTCGTGACCTCGTGATGATCTCGGGCTCACCTGCCTGCTGTGACCTCTGCGCTCCGTGGGAAGGACAGGTCGTCTCGCTCGACGGCATGACGACAGGCTACCCGACGTTGTCCGACGCGGAGGCAGACGGTGTCTTCCATCCCGGATGTCGGCACACGGTCGCGCCCTACGTCGAAGGGCTGACGAGAGCCGACTATTACCAGCAGGGCGATCCGGAACGCTATGCGGCGGAGCAGCAGCAGCGCTATCTGGAGCGTGGCCTCCGCCAGTGGAAACGCCGTGAGGCTCTGGCCCTCGACCCGACGCAGGCGCAACTCGCGCAGAATAAGATCGGCGAGTGGCGGCGGCGCCTTGAGGAGCATGTGACGAAGCATGACCTGCCGCGAGAGCGGGAGCGTGAACAGATCAGCAAGGCGATATGAGGAGCGTGAGACGATGCCCGCAGTGAGCAAGGCGCAGGCCGGCAAGATCGCCGCCATGTACCAGCGTGGCGAGATCGACCGGGCGACGATGGAGGACTTCCTGAAGGGCGTGAAGGTGAGCAAGCTCCCCAAGCGTGTATCGAAGCGGAAGAAAGGATGACCATGGCCGACACCACCACCCAGCCAGAAGCACCTGTTGACGAATCGAAGACCACCGAGGAAGCCACAAGCGAAGAGCCGAAGGTCGAGTTCACGCCGGAGCAGCAGGCGGCTATCGACCGCATCGTCGCCGAGCGCGTGAAGCGTGCCGAGGGAATCGCCGCGAAGCGCGCCCAGCAGGAGGCCGAGGAAGCCGCGCGTCGAGCCCAGATGGACGAGACCGAGCGGCTCAAGGCCGAGAAGGCCGACGCCGAGAAGCGTGCTGGGGAGGCGATGACGCAGGCGACCAAGGTGCTCGTGAACGCCGAGGCGCGCATCGCCGCCGCCGCTGCAGGAGCCAAGCCTGAGCGTATCGACCGCATCATGCGCCTGCTCGATCTCGACGACGTGACCGCCGAGGACGGCAAGGTGGACACGGAGGCGATCTCGGCGGCCGTGAAGGCGCTGAAGGCCGAGGTCCCGGAGCTCTTCGGTCCTGCTCAGCCTCCAGCGCGTTCCGGTGGCGACATGAGCGGCTCAGGCGGCGACAAGAGGACGTGGACACGGGCGCAGGTCGCCGAGCTCGCCAAGGACCCGAAGAAGTACGCCGAGCACCGCGAGGAGATCAACGCCGCGATGCGCGATGGACGCATCGTCTGAGGAATGTGCTACACTCTCGACAGTCCGACGGGACGTAAAACACGGGCGCCACTAAGCTGGCGCGGGGTACGCCTCCACCGAAGGCCGCCGACGGGCGTAAAACGGGACACAGTAACACGTGATAGGAGGCTATCCAGATGAGCATCGACAGTTTCATCCCTGAAGTCTGGTCCGCTGAGCTGCTCCTCAATTTCGAGAGGAAGCTCGTCTACGCGAACCTCGTCTCCCGCGACTATGAAGGCGACGTCTCGCGGGCCGGCGACACCGTCCACATCAACACGCTTACGGATGTCACGATCTCCCCGTACATCCCCGGCACGACCACGATCGACCCTGCTGATCTGTCCACCACGTCGCAGCCTCTGACGATCGACCAGGCGCACTACTTCGCCTTCGGCGTCGACGACGTCGACAAGCGTCAGGCAGCTGCTTCGAGCAACCTCGTGAGTGAGGCGACGCGGAACGCCGGTTATGGCTTTGCCAAGGTGGTCGACGAGTACATCGCCGACCTCTATTCCGGCGTCGATTCCGGGAACGATCTCGGCCCCGTTGATCTCGCGAGCGGCGATGACGCCTACGATCTGCTGATCGACATGCGCACGAAGTGCGCCGAGGTCGACATGCCGGACGTCGGCCGCTGGTGCGTCGTTCCTCCGTGGGTCGCTGGGCTCCTGCTCAACAACGACAAGTTCGTCCGCAACGCGGCTCTCGGCGAGAAGAGCTCCGATGCTCTGCTCAATGGCCACATCGGCCGCGCGGCCGGCTTCGACATCTACGAGAGCAACTCGAACCCGGTCATCACGAGCGGCGGCAACGACTACCTCGTCTGGGCTGGCGTCCCGTCGGCCATCGGCCTTGTGGCGCAGATCAACGAGGTCGAAGCCTACCGTTCGCAGACCGCGTTCGAGGACGTCGTCCGTGGCCTGCAGCTCTTCGGAGCCAAGCTGCTCCGGCCGGACGGTATCGTGACCGCTGCCGCGACCTCGACGGCTAGCTGACGCAGAGATGACGACGGCGGGGCGGCTTGACGGCCGCCCCGCTGGAGGCCTGCGATGATACGGCAGGGGATAGCTCTCTCATGAGAAGGCATCCGTCTAGCGTCGTGCCTCGTCCATCGAGTCGCACTCTCATCGTCAAGACGCAGGTCGCCGAGAGATGGAGTGGCGTCCTGCCGACTACGGAGTGGCTGGCCGGCCGCGAGCCACTCATTGCTGGCGTGACGGCCGCGGCGCTTCGGCGCGTGACCGTACCGTTCACATGGGTGTGGACGACTGCTCCGGAGCTGCGCGAGCAAGTCGTCGCGATGGCTGAGCGTGTCTTCCCCGCTGCGGTCGTGGTCAGCTCCGGAGAAGTACCATCCGTCGCCGCTATCGGAGATGGCCACTACCTCACCATCAGGCTCGACTCAGACGACGCGATTCTGCCCTCCGCTATCGATGCGCTTTCCGAACTGTGGCTGGACCGTGGATGGATGGTCGACTGGCCGAAGGGCTGGATGCTCGATTGGGCTACCGGTCGCATGGCCGAACGCGAGTGGCCATGGCGTCGTCAGAGTCCGTTCCTTGCACTGACGCATGAACGTCGCGAGACGGTGCTCGATCTCTGCCGCGACCACAGCGTCGCACGTGAGGGCAGGATGCGTCGTGTCGTCATGGAGCGGAGCTGGCTGCAGACCATCCACGGAGGCAATCAGATGAACAAGTGGCGCGGAGCGGAGCCGGTCGACGAGGATACGCGCAAGCGTGTGCTGACTGACTACGGCATCGAGGACGTCTGGTGATCCGCGCGAGCCTGGCATCCATCCCCGAACGCGAACGGTCGCTGCAGCAGACGGTCGCCAGCCTCCTGCCGCAGGTCGACCGCCTCGGTGTCTACCTCAACGGCTACGACTCTGTCCCCGACTTCCTCCACGATCCACGCATCGACGTGGCGCGGAGCGAGGAGACGGGCGACCGCGGCGACGCGGGCAAGTTCTTCTGGAGCGACGCCGGCGACTTCGACTACCACCTCGCCTGCGACGACGACATCATCTATCCGCCCGATTACGCTGAGCGCATGGTCGCCGCAGTCGAGCAGTACGGACGCCGTGCTCTCGTCGGCTGTCACGGGGCGTTGATGCGACCGCATCCTGCCGACTACTACCACTCTCGCGCCCGGCTGTTCCACAACTTCAAGAGCGTGGCGCGGGCACAGTCAGTCCACATCATCGCTACCTCATCGCTGGCATGGCACGCATCGCTAGGAATCACGCCTGATATCTTCCGCGCCCCCAACATGGCCGACATGTGGGTGTCGGCATGGGCCAACGAGCGCAACATCCCGCGCATCGTCATCCCCCATGCGAAGGGTTGGCTCCGTGAGTCTGAGGGAACTGGGCATGAGACGATCTGGGACGCGTCGAGCAAGCATACCGGCGGACCGATGGATACCAGTGAGCTGCAGGGACGCATCGCCCGCAAGACGCCGTGGCGGGCGACTCCGCTGCCGAAGACGCCGCACGCAACGCATCGCGAGCGTGCTGTCGTCAGCATCATCACCTACGACCGCGCCGATGCCCTGCTCCGTCTCCTCGACGACGTGGAGCGCGAGCGCGAGCGGTTCGACGGCGACGTCGAGGTGCGCATCTACGATGACGCCTCGCTCGGCTACGAGCACGTGCGTGAGGTCTGCCGCGAACGTGGCTACAGCTACACCGCCGCGCCGCGCCACTACGGCAAGGCCGAGCACTGGCGTCTGGTCACTCAGGAGCTTGCTGACCTGCGCGATATCACCGCCGACTGGTACGTCTTCCTTCCCGACGACGTACGCCTCTGCGGCGACTTCTTCGCCCGCGCAGAGGCAGTCTGGCGGACGCTGGAGGAGCCTGTCGCGCTGAATCTCGCGCATCATCTGGGCCGCTCAGGCGCGTGCTGGACGAACATGGAGCCGCGCGAGTGTGGCGAGGGCGTTGAAGTAGGCTGGATAGACGGCCTCTACATCTGCCGCCGAGAGCTTCTGGAACGCGTCGGCTACCGAGTCCCCATCCCGTCTGAGCGTTTGGTCGCACAGTGGCTGGAACGTGTCGGCAGTAGCGGCGTCGGGAAGGTGATGTCCGAGGCATTAGTGCGTTCCGGAGCAGGGCTCTATCGCGTCAAGCGCTCGCTTGTGCAGATGCAGGATGTACCGTCAGTCATGCATACGGCGCTGCGCGAACGCGACCCGCAGACCGCACTGGACCCGGTGGAGCCGTTCGTGTCGGCCTCTGGAGTAGCCGACATGTGGTCGCCGCGTCCAGCTCCGCGTCTCTCCATCGCGATGATGGCACACCCGGTGCGCGCATCCTCAGTGGAGCGAATCCTCGCCGCGATGGACCGAGACGTGACCGTCGTCTGGGACGAGAAGCGCGACCGTTGGGACACCGGCCGCCGGGCATGGCTGGCATACGACAGTGACGCCACGCACCACGCCGTCATCCAGGACGACGTGCTCGTCTGCCGCGACCTCTGCGCAGGGTTGGAGCAGGCGCTTGCCCACGTCCCTTCAGATGCGCCACTCTGCGCCTACATCGGTCGCGTCCGGCCCTACCACAAGATAATCGAGGACGCCGTGATGGACGCCGGACAGCGGAGCGCATCGTTCTGCACGATGACGAGTCTGTGCTGGGGACCGCTGGTCGTCGTGCCGACCACGGCAATCGAGACGATGGTGGCTCATGGTGATACGCTGACTGACGTCGCCAACTACGACCGCCGTCTCTCGCGGTTCTGGGAACTGGAGCGGCACATCCCTGTCTGGTACACCCTGCCGTCGCTCGTCGACCATGCGGACGGACCTTCGATGGTGCCCGGCCGCGAGGTGACTGACCGCAGCAGCAGCCGCTCGCGTCACAACCGCGTGGCGTGGAACTTCATCGGCGAGGACGCCTCGGCTCTCGACGTGGACTGGTCGGGCGGAGTCGTTACAGTAGGCAAGCTGCCGCATCCTCTCATGCCGAAACGTACGCGAGTGTGGCGTGCACATCCACCGATAGTCGTCAGGAGATGATGAGATGGCCTGGTACAAGCTTCCTCACACCGACGGTGGACGCATCTGGCGACACCGTTCACGCCGACTGGAGCAGTTGCCGGACGAAGTACCGGAACCGGTGTATCCTGAGCAGGAGTGGGAACCGCAGATAGACCCCGAGGACTGGGCAGATGACGATGACTCCATACGCGACTCCGACTGACTACACCGAGTGGGCCGGCCTGCCCGTCCCGCAGGGAATCGAGCGCCTGCTCACACGAGCGTCAGAGCTGCTCGACGCCACGGTGACGGCCTCGTTCGTCGTCGATTCCACGACCGGTCTGCCGACCGACCCTCTCGACGCGGCGGCGCTCCGCGACGCTTCCTGCGCACAGGTGAGGTTCTGGGTCGAGACGGGCGAGGAGCACGACATCGACGGACTTGCAGGGACGCCGATTCAGGTGGGGGGGGTCGGAGGAATCTCGACCGTACGCTCTCCGGTGCTCGCGCCGCAGGCGCGACGCATCCTCAAGAAGGCGCTGCTGCTGTGATCCCGACCGCCCTGCTGAGAGAGACCGTGAGCATCGAGCCGTATGGCGGCGAGAGTTCCGTCGGTCCTGTCTATGAGCCTGCCGTCACCTGTCCGGCGCGTGTCGAGCGGACACATCGTCTCGTGCGTCTGACGGCTGACGAGGTGCAGGCCGCCGAGGCGACCCTCTATCTCCGTGGTGATGTGTCCATCGCCACAGGCGACCGCGTGACGGTGGGCGGACGCAGGTACCGCGTCCTCAGCGTCGAGGCTCTTGACGGTCTGCTGCGCACCGAGGGCTTGCGCGCCACGTTGGGCAGGTACGAGCGATGACAGGCTCAGGTGGCATCCGCATGGTAGGCGACCACAGGCGTGAGGTCATGGAAAAGGTCCACAAGGCAGCCGCCGAGGCGCTGAACGACGGCGCTAAAGAGCTGCTGAGAGTCGCCAACGTGACGGCGCCCTATCGCAAGGGCATCCTCGCTGATTCCGGCGACGTCGAGGAAGCGACGCCTCGGCATCTCACGGCGACCGTCGGTTACGGCGGCGCGGCTGCAGCCTATGCGGCGCGGCAGCACGAGGAGACG
>ERZ1026796.2285-NODE-2285-length-11337-cov-4.200000_pt1 | contig 11337 bp, 7 predicted proteins | sample MGYA00520874_ERZ1026796 | MGnify/ENA primary metagenome ERZ1026796 (study PRJEB33270, sample SAMEA104284474) | anaerobic digester metagenome | biome: Anaerobic digester microbiome; feature: mesophilic sludge digester; material: Anaerobic digester biomass | place...
GCCCGAGCCGCGACCAAAGCGGGTTCCGATGCGCGGCGGGCGGCAGGTCGTCGATCACGGCGTTCTCGGGCGCGGGGACGACCCGGCCGTTCGGGAGCACCGTGCGGTTGTGGAGCGTTTCGATGGCGATCTCCAGCGGCGTGGCGACACCGGCGCGCCATACCTCCGCCAGCGGCGCGGGCCGCCAACCTTGGAGGGCCGGCCCGACGGCGCCGGCCGCAAGCTCTCCGGGGAGCACATCGAGCGCCGCGAGGACGCGCCGCTCCCAGTCCGTTTCCTTGTCCGCGGCCGCCTTGACCGCCGCGAGCGCCTCGGGAGGCACGGGGCCCGCCGCCGCGGCGCGGCGCGCGAATTCCTCGCCGAGGGCGGCGAACCCCGGGCAGGTGCTCACACGCAACAGCGGCACGCACGCCGCGCGCGGCGGCGCGTTGGGCTCGTCGGGCACGGCCGGCGCGCCGGTGCGCCACCAGACCCACACGGCGCTCCCCGAAACATCCGGTTGCGCGGGCCGCCCCCAGGGCACGCCGCCGTCCGCGGGCAGGCCGGCGACCCCGCCGCGCAGCCGCACGCCGGCGGGCAGCTCGATCCGCACGACCCGCTCGGCGATGGGGATCTCGGCGGCCATGGCCTCGTTCACCTCCAGCCACGGGAACGCGTCCGGCCGGTGCGTCAGGCGCCAGCCAAGCTCGATGACCGCGCCCGGCTCCAGCGCCGTGTGCACGAACACCCGCCGCCCGAGCCGCGACCAAAGCGGGTTCCGATGCGCGGCGGGCGGCAGGTCGTCGATCACGGCGTTCTCGGGCGCGGGGACGACCCGGCCGTTCGGGAGCACCGTGCGGTTGTGGAGCGTTTCGATGGCCGTCGTCGCGGGGTCGAACTCGACCCGGCTCTCGCCGTACAGGCGGTGCATCGCCACGAAGCTGTTGATCTTGAGGCGCACCGTGCGCTCATGCACGATGCCGCCGTCGCTTTCCAGAACGTAGCGATCCTGAAGAAGCAGGTATTCGGCGTCAGGGCCGGGCACCGCCGCGAAGGCCCGGCGCGCCGCCGGCGCCTCGGCGGCGCCGGCGCAGGGAAGGCTCAAAACCGCGGCGAGCGCCGGGCCGAGAAGGAGAACGCGCTTCATCAGACACCTTCCTTTCCGGCGCGGGCGGGCCGCAGGAGAATCGGCGTCGCCGCGAGCTTCCGGAAAGCCTCGAGCGCCGCGCGCAGCCCGGGCCATTCATCAGGCTCGATGCGGCGCGAGCGCATGGCGAGCGTCTCCTCCACGACGAGAACGCCGTCCGCGATGGACCACTTGGCATCGAGGGCGCCGTTGCCATCGAGCGCCACCGCCGCGGGGAGCCCCTCGACGGCGAACCCCTTGGGAAGCTCCATGCGCTCGGCGAGGGCGACCAGCCGCGTGCAGCCGATCCTCGCGGTGAAGCGCCGTGTCGCCGGCCCGGTGGGAAAAGAAATCTCCTCGCTCTGGAGCGCCACGCCGACGGGGTGGCGCGGCCCCAGCGGGACCAGGAGGAGCGCCCCATCGTCGAGCTTGCGCGCGTAGCCCGGAATGCGGAAGGAAAGCGCCAGCGTGAAGGGGCGGTCGAGATCGTCCGGATCGATTCGTTCGACATCGGCCACTTCGGCGCGCGCGTCGAGCGCGGCGATCCATTGGCGGTCCACCGCCGGCCATTCGTGGCGCATGCGGCCGCGGTAGGCGCGCCGCACCGCGGCGTCGGACTGGCCGTCGCTCGCGAGCCGCATGCGCCCCTCGATCGTTCCGTCGGGGCGCAGCGCCGAGTCGATCGTCACCCGCAGCGGGTGGTTCTCGGGCGGAGACAGCGGCGTCGTCATCAGGTCGGCGCCCTCCGGGAGCCCCATCAGGACTTCCTGCTGCTGCTCGCGGCTGGACCACATCTCGCGCACCCCCGGAATCCAGGTGGGATCCAGGAGCACGGTCGTGGCATCGGGCTTGCGCCACACGGTCACGCAGTGGTTGAAATGGTCGGCGGCCAGGCGCTCGATACGCTCGCCGGCCATCGTCATGGCGGCGTAGGATTCGAGGCCCGCGGCCCTGAGCAGGGCGACGAGGATGCCCGCCTTGTCCTTGCACACGCCGCCGCGGTCCCGGAGCGTCATCGCCGCCGGGTGGAGCGTGTAGCCCTCGCCCGCTCCCATGTGGAGCCCGATGTAGCGGATGTTCTCGGCCACCCAGTGGTTGAGGGCCGCGACCTTGTCCTCGTCGCGGGTCAGGCCCGCGGTGATTTCGCCGGCGACCCGCGCCAGTTCGGGCGTCGTTTCGAAACAGCGGGCTTCCTCCTGGACGGCGTGAAACCAGAGCGATTTAGCGCGCCAGTCGCGCGCCGTCGTCAGGAGCAGCTTCGGCCCCACATCGGACCAGGCGACCATGCCGGGTTCGGAGGGCGGCGGCTTCATGTCGCGCATGGTCACGGTCACGACGCGCAGGTCGTTCTCGATGCTGTCCGAGACCTCGGCGCTGCCGTTGTAAATCCGGTATTGGAGATGCTTTTCGGGCGCGATCGCGACGCGGTAGCTTTGCTCGATCACCGGATAGCGCGACCAGAAGGGCACGATATCGTAGAAATGCCCCCGCATGGGGGGCACGAAGCGGCTTTCATCCCCTCCGGACCCGCCCGCGAGCAAGGCGTAGGTGAAGCCCGCGCGCCGCGTCACGACCTCGACCGCCTCGCCGGGCGCGATCCTGCCCACGGGGAGCAGCTTGTGGCGCGAGTTCCAGTAGATCATGCTTTGGGGGTCGGGGAGGTCGAGCGCGGAGGCCGGATCCACCGTGCGCGCGGCGCCGCCCGCCGAAAAAACGCGGCAGCGCAGGACGGCGATGGCGGCGGACAGCGGGTCGTAATCGTATTGGCCCACGACGAGCGCCCGCGCGCCGGCGGGGGTAAGCGCCTTGGCGAGGGTGTGGCGGACGGTCCGCGCCAGCCCGCTCTCCTCGACCGCGACATCGCTCCGATCGAAGACCATGACCAGGTCGGCGCCGGGATAGGCGCCGGCCGAGACCGCAGCAAGCTTCTTGGCGAGAGTCTCGGCGGGGACATCCCACGGTTCGGCCGCCGCGGCGCCGGCGGCAAGCAGCGCCGCCAAGGCCGGCGCGAACGCGCGGCTTCCTCCTCTCGGATTCCTCATGCGCACCTCCGTTCCGATCCATCATAAGGGAAGGCGGTGAAACCGAGAAGCGGAGGGCGCGCGGCCGAGCTGCCGCCGCGACGCGCGGCGCGGGCAAGAAAAGGCCGCGCGGCCCCTTGGGGAATCCACCGGCGATGAAGGCCGACCGCGCCGGGCTCAGAAGGCCTTCGTCATGCCCGGCATGGCGACGGGGTAGCGGCCCTGGGCATCCGGCGCCACCGGCGGTTCGCCGTCCATCGTAAGCTGCTCGACGTTCGGGGCGAGGACGAGGTCCGAGGCCAGCGCCTCCCGCCACGTCACCTCCCGCCCCGACTCGGCGGCCATGCGGCCCAGGACACCCACGAGGGTCGCGTAGGCGCAGCGCTCGGTCTCGTTGTAGGGCTTGTCCCGCCTGATGGCCTCGAAAAGCCGTTCGTGCTCAATTCGGTACTGATTGCCGAACTCGCCCTTGAACTCCCAGATCTGGTTTTCGGGCGTTTGTTTCCAGGCCTTGAAGATGCGCGGCTCGCGGATGCCCTCTCCGAGGACGGCCGAGCCCTTGGCGCCGTGAATGATGTCGCCGAAGAAGCCCCAGCAGTTGTCCATGTGGCGGCCCTGGCCGAAGAGCCGCGTCCCGTCGGGGAAGCTGTATTCCACGGCGTAATGGTCGAAGAGCTGATCGGGCGCCATGCGCACCTGGCGGCCGCCCTGGCCCTGGCACGAGACCGGCCACGCGCCCTTCACCCAGCAGCACACGTCGAGGTTGTGGATCAGCCAGTCCAGGAGAAAGCTCCCGTTGAGCCAGGTGAAGTTGCTGTAGTTGCGGATCTGGTGGGCGACCTCGCTCATGCCCGGATCCTTGGGCGCGAAGCCCACCGGGCCGTGTTCGCGGTACGCCCAGCACGTCACGACCTCGCCGATCACGCCCGCGTGGATCCGCTCCACCGCCGCTTCCAGCGCCGGGGAGTGGCGGCTCATGAGCCCGCCCGCGATCTTCAGATTTTTCCGCGCGGCGGCCTCGCCCGCGGCCAGGACCCGGCGAATGCCGGGCGCGTCCACCGCGAAGGATTTCTCCATGAAGACGTTGACGCCCTTGGCGACGGCGTATTCCAAGTGCGGCGGCCGGAAGACGGGCGGAGTGGCCAGAATTGCCACTCCGTTGGGGCCGAGGCAGTCGATGGCGCGCTTGTAGGCATCGAAACCCAGGAACCGGCGCTCCGCGGGGACATCTACCTGGCTCGGGAACCGCTGCGAGAGGTTGCCGTGGCTCCCTTGGATGCGGTAGTCGAAGACGTCGGCCATGGCGACCAGCTTCGTCGGGCCGCTCGTGGTCGCCAACGCATCCGCCGCCGCGCCCGTGCCGCGCCCGCCGCAGCCGACGAGCGCCACCGTGATCGTGTTGTCCTCGCCGGCGTGGACGTGGGGAATCGCCGCCGCCGCCAGGGCGGTCGCCGCGCCCGTCCGCCTCAGAAACTCGCGCCGCGAAGGGGCCGTCGTTTTCTTGTCACTCATGGGGCGCCTCTCCTTTCGCGCAAGAAGCCGCCGCGCCGCCCGCGCGCCGCGCCGCGATCAGGCGCGGCGCGCGGAAGCGCGATGCTTGATGATACTCCGGCGCCCCGCGGCGCACAATGCGCGAGGCGTCTCGCCCTTACCTGAGCTTGGTCGCCAGCTCGCCGCCGTTCAACACGTAGAGGAGCGGCATGGGCCGGTCGACGCCCTCCACGAAGGCCGGGCGGTTCGCCCAGGGCGTCGCCGAGATCACGCCCGCCAGGTCCAGCCAGTACTGGACCCGCGCCGGCGCCAAGTCCCATGTCATGTGGAGATGGTTGGCGGGCGCGTACTGCTTGTACTCCGCCATCGACGCGTACTTCGGCAACACGAAGGTGTGCGGCCAGGTCGGGTCGGTCGCGCCGCACACCGCCTTGGCCAGTTTCGCCGGCAGCTCCACCGTCACGGCTTCATCCCAGATCAGCGCGAAACGGTTCATTTGCGCGCTGTAGGCCAAGCGGCCGGCGATGCCCTCGATGCCCCCCGGCGTCAGGAACGTCACCGAGTTGCCGCCGCCCGGGAAGTAGTGCGGGTCGGCCGCCGGGAAGGAGACGTTCGCCATGATCTTCTCCACCGAGACGCCCGGCGCCGCCGCCCAGTCGAAGGACGCGCTTCCGGAGTTGTTGCCGTCCACGAAGCCGCGCTCGGCCCACTCGGCCCGCGCCGCCGGGACCTTGAGCTTCTGGGCGAACGCCTTGATCTCGAAGGGCTCCCACACCTTGCGGAAGTCCATGAAGAGCGGCGGATTCCCCCCCGCCAAATACGTGAAGAAAAGCATGGTCAGGAGGCCTTGCACGTCCGCCTCGGTCGCGTAGGGCAGGGGCGGCTTCCTGCCGTTGTGGTCGAAGGTGGAGTTGAACAGCGACTCCATGACGTCGGGAACGGGCAGCGGCGTCCCGCGGCGGTCCGAGCCCCATTCGAGCTGGTTCATGAACCCGCCGCCGACGGCGTTGAGATCCTGGAGCAGATCGCGCATGACCAGGTACATGGCCAGCTCCGTGTTGAAGCGCGCGCTCTGCGCCTCGTCCCGGAGCTCCAGGCGCTTGCCCGCGTGGCGATCGATCCAGCCCCGCAGGGCGGCGAGTTCCTTCGCCTTGTAGGCTTTCTTCGTGACCATGTCGGCGAAGAGCTTCATGTCCAGGCGCGTCATTTCCAGGCCGAAGGTGTTGCGCGTGGGAATGACGTGCGCCAGCGCCGTCTCCATGCCCATGGAATCGTGGCCGAAAACGACGACGCGCTTGCCGCGGAGGTACTGGTGCGTCACCGCCGCGTAGCACCAGTCGACGAGCGCCGCGATGGTCTTCTCGCTGATGCGCGGCTTGAGGCCGGTGTCATCCCAGTTGCCGACGTTGATATGGACCAGCGTGCCGCTCTGGCTCAGGGCGCCGCTCAGGGCGTGCGTGAAGACGACGCCCGGCTTGGGTCCGCTGTTGCCGCAGGTGAGGTTGATCGGCGTGCCCTTGGGGAAGTGGCTCAGGAGCGAAATCACGGTGAGCTGCGGGAAGGCCCACGTGTCGGGAACGCACACGAGCACCTGGACGCCCTCTTGGAGAAACCGCGTCGCCACCACGTCGGCTTCCTTCTCGCCGTCCACAAGCAGCGGGCTCCAGACCACCGGCACCGGCGTTTTGTCGGGCAGCGCGATGCCCGCGATGCTCTCGGCGACGATCTGGACGATGTTCGCGGCGCGGGCCCGCGCGGCTTCGTCGATGCGCGGGTCGCCGGTGGCGAAAACGCCGATCACCGGGAGCCTGGGTTTGACGGTCCTGTCGCCGGAAAGTTGCCTTGCGTGTGCCATGGCATGCGTCTCCTTGGGTTAAGCCTAAGCCGCGCGGGTTCGACGCCCCGCCGCATGCGGCGCGTCGCGTCACCCCGAGAATGTATGCGTCGGGCGCCGGGAAAGCAAGGCCGCGGGGGAGGATCGGCCGGCGGCTACCCGTCGAGCCTGAGCCGCGCCAGGGCGCAAAGCCGCTTGCCCGCGGCCTCGAAGCGCTCCTTGCGGCCCAGGAGGATCAGGCAGCCGCGGCGGTCCGCGTCGATGGCGAGCGCGCCGCCGGGGGACAACGCGCCTTCCTCGTAGGTCGCGAAGGCGCCCGCGACGATCTCGCCGACGGCGAAGGCGTCGAAACCCGCGGCCTTCGAGCGCAGCGCGAACCCGCCCTCGGCCAGCGGCGCCAGGACGAGGACCTCGGCCGCCGCCAGGTCGCCCCCGAAGGGCGCGAAGAGCACCGACGGCTCGGGCAGCGTCAGCTCGGCGCCCGACGCCAGCTCGATCCGCCCGCCCGCCGCGAGGCCGAGGGTCTCGCCGCCGGCGCCCCGGTGCACCGCGCAGGCCGAAAGGCCCGACAACGTGCCCGCGAAGCCCTCCTCGCGCCGCATCGGCACCGGCGTTTCGGCCGGGTTGGCGATGACGACGAGCGTGCCCGCGCCGGTGGGGACCTCGAAGCGCATCGTCGGGCGCCGCGGCCCGAAACGCGCCACGAGGCGCGCGTTCAGCTTCTCGTACGCCCGGTTGAGCGCCTCCTTGTCGCCGCCGGCGGGCAGCCGCAGGACGACGGACTCGGGGCCCAGCCTCGCGAGGCGGCCCGCGCGCTCGTCCTCCTCGTTCGCCAGGAGGAACGGCACCCCGCAGTGAAGCAGCGTGCGCATCGATGTCCCGATGGCCGCATCGACGGCCTCCTTGCCCGCCGACAGGCGCTTCGCCGACTCCAGGACCAGCACCGCCCGCGGCGCCATGGGCCCCGGCGCGAAGCCGCGCAGAAAAAGGCTCAAGGCCCTGAAGGCGCGTAGAACCTGCTTGGGCCGCCCGTCCCTGTGGGCCATGCCCCAGGGGAACACGGTGGCGGCCTTCTCCCGGAGATCCCACGAGAGCGCCATCGTCGCGCCCAGCCCCGCCCCGGTGAGAACCGTGTAGGCATAGCGCCGGATGCTCTCCTCCGCGAACTCGCCGCTCAGGCCGCGGACGCGGGCGTCGTGGGCCTCCTGCGCCCCGAACTCCCCGAACGTAAGGCCCTGCCCGGCCAAGCTCCGGTCGGCCCACTTGGCCTCCACCGCCAGGTCCGGAAGCGCGCCATAAAAGTGAAAACAGGCATAGTCCAAGCCTTCGAAGGCCAGCGCCTTGTCGATGGGGCCGTTCCATGGGAGCAAGCCCACGGTGACGAGGGCGCCGGGATTGCCTTCCCTGGCGCCGGCGGCGTTGGCGCCCGTCCAGCGGCGGAAGAGCCACAGCCGGAAGCGCTCGCGCAGCTCGCCCGCCGGGTCGGCCCAGGACAGCGCCGCGCCGCCCAAAACGGCCTCCGGGTCGCGCGCCGCGGGTTCGAGCGTCGCCGCGAATTCCCGCCACAAGCTCCGGTGCGACGCCGTGTTCTCGGCCTTCACGACGGGTTCGTTCTGAATGTCGATGAGAAAACCCTTGACGCCGCGGTAGCGCGCGCTCCAAAAGCGCGCCCAGCGCGCCTGCGCCGCGAGCGCCTCGCCATCCAGCGCGACCGGCTGCCAGTCGTGAAGCGTGAGCATCGGAATCTGGTCGTGGCGCGCCAGCAGGTAGACGAGCGCGTCGGTTTTGCGGCACAGATCCTCATCGGGCGGGTCCTTGGCAAGCTGGTCGGCCCTGATGCCGAAGTGCAAGTACCGGATCACGTTGAGGGCGTGGTCGCGCTGCCGGGCGAAGTCGCGCTGCCAGAGAAGCGGCCCTTCCGACGCCGAATGCCACACCACTCCGGTCTGATTCGTGCCCGTGAGGAACACGGGCTTCCCGTTCACGCGGAAGCGGTTGTCGCCGAAGGCGAGCGCGGGCCCCTCGACGCCGGCGGCGGGATCCCACACGCAGCAGGCGCACTCAAGAGGCGGCGCGGCGAGGCACGCGTCCTCGGGCGCCAAGGTGCACGTCGCGCGCAGCACGTACAGGCCGTGGGCGTTCGGCGCGCGCGCCGTGAACGCCTCCCGGCACGTCTCGCCCGGCGCCAGGTCGCGTTCCCGCAGGAGCACCTCGGCGCCGAAAGCCCGGACCGCGATGCTCCACCTCCGCGTCCGGCGCCCGAAGTTGCCCAGCTCGAGTTCGCCGCTCACGGTCTCGCCCGGGCGGTAGCAGGCCCGATGCGTGCGTAGCTCCGAGGCTCCGGCGCGGGCGGCGCAGGCGCGGGCCAGTCTCACGATGTAGTCGTCGGGCAACAGGCCGGGGGCGAAGAGATCGGCGTTGTCGACCCCGAAGAACGCCCACACGCCGCCCCGGAAGGGCGGCGCGGTATGGCGCAGGAGCCCCGCGGCGGGGCCGCGGTCTCTCCCATAGCGATCGCGGGCCGTAAGCAGCGGCTCCCAGCGGGCGTTGACCGCGGGCGCCACCGGATCGTTCGTGCCGATGAGGCCCACCGCCGACCAGCCCGCGAAAGCGCCCCGGAGCGCGATCGGGCCGCCGTCGATGCGCGCGCAGCCCTCGAAACGGTCGCTCGGGTCGAACATTCCGATCTGCTCCGCTCCGAGGCCCAGCGTGTCGCCTCTCTTTCCGAAGCGCGTGTTGATGCTTTCCGCGCCGGCGGCGCCGTCGACCTCCGACGCCGGGACGGCGTGGGCGGTTTCGATGAACGTGCCGTCGTCAAGAGGCACCACCGGCGCGTCGAAGGCGTACCCGCCCATGGCCAGAAGGCTCCCGCCGCGGGACAGGAACGCGCGCACGTTCCGCGCCGCGGGCGCGGGGAACACGGGGCCGAGCGGCAGGACGAGCAGGTCGACGCCGGCAAGATCCGTCCACGCGAGGGCCGCGGCGTCCAGGACGAAGACTTCGAAGCCGCCGCCCGTGAGCAGCGCCTCGATGCGGCGCGGGTCCGCGGGCGCGCCGCGCCGCGGCAGGCTGCACCCGCTCAACCAGACCCTGCGCGAAATTTTCCGCATATTCGGAGACATGGGCTTTCAGGTCTATCACTCACCGGAAGTGGAAACCGACGATTACAACTTCACCTTCCTGAACATGCCGCCCTACCATCCCGCCCGGGACATGTGGGATACCTTTTACACGGAAAAGGAAGGTGTTTTATTGCGCACGCATACCTCTCCGGGTCAGATTCATATTATGCGCGAACGCGCTCCGGAAGCCATCCGCGCCATCCTGCCGGGTACCACCATGCGCTATGAGCAGCTCACCGCCCGCTCCGAGATCGAATTTATCCAGGTGGAGCTGCTGGTTGTGGGCAAGGGCATCACCTTCGCCGACATGCGCGGCACGCTCAATGACTTTGCCCGCCGGACCTTCGGCGCGCAGGCGCGCACCCAGCAGCGTGGTGCACCCTGACAGTGGGGACCAGCGCACCTCGTTCACCCCGGGAGGGCAGGGGCCGGATTCGCGCATCGGTTCGCACAACCACATCGGGCCCGACGCCGCCCGCCACGGTCGGGTCCAGCGCATGATGTCGGTGCGCACCCCGGTGGCAACGACCGGGCCGTGGTGGTCGACGATCGCCGGGGCGACCACCCCGGTCGTCTTGCCGGCTCGGGGCGGGGCCAGGACCAGCACGGTGGTTTCTTTCGACACCCACACTTCACGCCCTGACCATCGGTCACGGCCCAGGCACAGGCCGCTGTGCGACGGGTCACGGTCCGACTCACCAAGGATCACGTGTGCTTCACGGACCATCGCCGCGGCGCTGAACTGATCGAGCTCATGACCGCACGCGAACCCACGGCGATGACCGGCGCGCCGGGGTCGATGCGCTCGAAATGCCGGCGCAGTCGTTGCCGCACGTCTGCCAGCGCAGGAGTGCCGAGCAGACGCTGCAGACGGGCGTCGGAGGTGTCCGTCATCGTCGCCTGCTCCGTCATGCCGCCGAGAAGCGCCGGTCTGGATCGTCCTCCAGCCGTCGGCCGCGGCCATCCCAGGTCCAGCGCGAGACGTATACCGCATCGACGCCTTCGCGCCGCTGCAACTGGCAGATCGCCACGCCCGGCAGCTCGGCGTAGCAAGCCCATTCGCGCTCGCTGGTGATGACGAAATCGAGGTCGAACTCGTGGATCAGGCCCATGCAGTGCGCGCGGGCGGCATCGTCGATGCCGGCGAAGGCTTCGTCGAGCAGCACCAGGCGCGGAGCGAGGGCGTAACCCCCCTGGCTGTAGTAGCTCGACACCGCGGCAAAGAGCGGCACTGTCAGGCCGAGCGCGCGCTCACCGCTCGAGGCCGGGCCGGAGAGCGGACGCCACTGCCCGTCCTGCCAGCGCTGGACGCGAAAGCGATGCCAGCGCCGGTAGTCGAGCGCGCGGGCGAGCTGCTCGAGCAGGCTGCCGCCGAGCGCGTCGGCCCTTACGCCGTCGACGTGATCAGCGGGGTCGAAGTCTCGCGGACCGTGAAATCGCCCGAACTGGTCCGCGAGTTCATCCGGCAAGCGAAACGACCATCCGACGGCACGTAGCGCTCCGCTAACGCCAGAGCTTCCACCACGGTCGGGTCGGCTTTGTTGGCTGCGGCGGCTCGGCTCGCTCGTGAAGTCGATTCAGGGCCCGCTCGAGAGCGGCGTCGTCGACACCCGGCTCGATCACGATCGATGGTGACAATGTCAGATCGTTCGGTTTGCTGCCGGCGCAAAGCGCCTTGTTGATCGCGTTCAGCTCCGGACCGGTGACGGAGATTCTCTTCACCGCCTCCAGGAACCCGCCTTCCATGAACTGGCTGCACAGCGC
>ERZ1026796.2286-NODE-2286-length-11323-cov-2.553769_pt1 | contig 11323 bp, 15 predicted proteins | sample MGYA00520874_ERZ1026796 | MGnify/ENA primary metagenome ERZ1026796 (study PRJEB33270, sample SAMEA104284474) | anaerobic digester metagenome | biome: Anaerobic digester microbiome; feature: mesophilic sludge digester; material: Anaerobic digester biomass...
ATCCACGGCGATAAGAAAGTGACGGTGTAAACATGGCTGACAGTTTTGACCCGACAAAAGAGGGGCGAAGGGTTGTCAGCAGATTCGGACAGCCAAACGAAAGACAGGTCACAGAGGACCGGCAAAGAGCGGAAGAACGCGAAGCGAGGGTTAAAGATGGCAAGACCGAAGAAAAACAAGACAAATGATTTGCCGGTTGCCTCTCCTCCTCCGGTGCCTCCTGGGGTAGTGGATAGGGTTTCTGAGCTTCCCTATCCGCTACTCCGGGAACTGCAAGAAATCAGCAACAACACGGGCAGGACGTTTGATTTGACGCGCCCAGTGCATGAGTTGGAGGCAATCTGTAACAAGGCCAACAATCCGCCGGATTCGTGGCGGAGACGTTGGGAATAATTAACCAGCGGGCAGCCCGCAAGGGTCCGCGATCAAAGGGGATTAAGAAGTAATTATGTAATTCGGGTAGCTCGTAAGAGTCCGTGCAAGCTGAAAGCCAGCCGTGAACACGACGCAGCGTGAAGCGTCGAGATGGTTTCCGTTTAACGGGCAGAGCCGTCGAAAAATCGAAATTAAATTTTTCGGAGGTAACTATGAGCTACGAAATCACCACTGCAATGGTCGAACAGTATTCGGCCAACGTGCAGATTCTCATGCAGCAGAAGGAAAGCCGTCTGCGGCAAGTCGTCCGTGTCGAAACGGGCGTTGTCGGCAAAAACGCTTTCTTTGACCAGCTCAATTCAACCGCAGCAGTCAAGCGCACGTCGCGCCACGCCGACACGCCGCTAGTGTCAACACCTCATGTTCGCCGCCGGGTATCACTGGCCGATTACGATTGGGCTGACCTGGTGGACAATATGGACCTCAAAAAAGTCCTGATTGATCCGTCTAGCCTGTACGCGATCAACGCCCGGAACGCGATGAACCGCGCGATGGATGACGAATTGATCAGAGCCGCATTCGGGACCGCTTACGGTGGCGTGGATGGTTCCACGTCCTATGCCTTTGACACCTCAAACAATCAGATTGCCAATGCGTCAACCGATATGACCCTGGCAAAACTTCTGAGCGCCAAAGAGATTTTGGACGGCAACGAAGTGGATGAAGAGGGGCGTTTTGTCATCCTGGGCAGCAAGCAGATATCCGCGCTGCTGAACACCACGGAAGTCAAGTCAACCGACTACAACACTGTCAAAGCGTTGGCCGCCGGGCAGCTTGACACCTTCTTGGGGTTCAAATTCATCCGGTCTGAGCGGCTGGAACTCGGATCGAGCATTCGAAAATGTATCGCAGGCCAGAAAAATAGCCTCCTGCTGGCTATCGGTCTGGATATTGTGACCGACGTAGGCCCGCGGCGCGATAAAAACATGGCAACTCAAGTTTACCTGGGTATGTCCATCGGCGCGACCCGCATGGACGAAAAAGGCATTGTCGAAATCGACTGCCTGGAAAGTTAAGGAGGTGAATAACAATGGCTAGTGGAGCGAATTACACCAAATATGCAGCCCCTTCTCCCGCGACATTTATGGGCGCGGAGTGGGGCGGCAAGGTCCGGGCGACGCACGACACTTATACTTTCGCTTCCGCCGCTGCGGATACGGAAGTCAACGTCGGCGTGCTGATGCCGGGCGAGGTGTTCCTTACCGGATGGATCATCGGTGCCGACCTGGGCAGCGCAACCACGCTGAAGTTGGGCGACTCGGGCGATGACGACCGCTACCTTGCGGCGACCGTATTCACCACGGGGGGCCAGTGTACGCAGTGCGCCAAGGCGGAAGGTGTTGGCTACAAAAACACCACCACCAGCCCGATTCCGATCATCCTCAAGACGGGTGTAGAAGAGGCTACCGGCGCGGTCGAGGTGATCATTTTGAAGGCTGCGGCGAATTAACCTTTAACCGGAGCGGGGGCCTCAAAGCTCCCGCTCCATCGGTACGCTGATGGAAAAGGTCACGATCTGCACAAATTGGGACGGTTCCGGTTATTACCCGATTGAATACGTCAACTGGGACCACTGGCTTATTAAGCGCCTATAAGGAGGGAAAAGTGAAAAAAATCATTTTGTCAATTATGGCAACGTTGCTGCTGCTAACCGGCTGCAGTCTCATACAAATAAACAATAGCGAAGCTGTCGTGGTGCAGATAGCCGCGAAGCGCGTGGGGTTTTACGTCGGCCAGAAGAACCCGGAAATTGCGCCCATTGCAAAGGTAATGGCGCAGGGCGTTGTGGACGTGAACAATGATTCGGACATGCTCAAGGCCGCGCTGAATCTTGGCATCGAGGAACTGGTAAAAGTGGTGCCGAACGACCCGCTGCTGGAGTCCGACCTGAAACTGATTGTGTCCACGCTGCAGATCAATGTGCCGGACAGCAAGCTGGACATCGGGCAAATCAAGCCGATTGTGGCGGCTTTTATTGAAGGCTTGGAAATTGGCGCGGCACATCCCAGGTAGAGCATGGAAACAGCGGCAATCGAAAAAGATAAATACGACCGCATGCACAATGTCCCGGGATATTCGCCGGGTCCTGGCGTGGCTCATGTCAGAACAGCGGAGGGGTATATGCCGCGAGGCTGTTCAGTCATCGACTTTGGGACCGGGACGGGTGACGCAGCACTGGCTTTTCTCTCGCGCGGATTTGACGCCTGGGCGGTCGATATTTCAAAAGAAGGGTTACGGCACGACTTCGGGGAAAAGTTCCTTCAGGGGCCTTTGTGGGCGTTGCCTGATGGCCTTCCGGCGGCGGACTGGGGTTTCTGTTGTGACGTGATGGAACATATCCCGCCGGATAAAGTCGAAGAATCATTGCGGCAAATGGCCGGAAGGGTTGCGAACTGTTTTTTCGCAATCAGCGGCGTCCCGGATTCGTGGGGAAAAAAGATCGGGGAAACGCTTCACTTGACCGTCAAGCCTGCGGATTGGTGGGCGGGTAAGTTGGCTGCGTTTTGGCATGCTATCCAAAAAACGGAAGACACGGGAAGCGTGTTCATTTTCGTGGCGCGAGGTGCAAGGCATGACTGACCCTGTTTTGTGGGAATCGAACGGCATTTATGGCCGCGCTGACATTCATCCAATGCCGAAGTGCGCCGGGAATTACTCCGGGACGGCTGTTGTTTTGGGTTCCGGCCGGTCAATCTGGGATGACTGCGCAAAGATCGACTTTGACAAGGTGGAAGTGATTGCCGTCAATAACATGATCATGCATCACAAGGGGAGGGTTCATCATGGCGTTTCCCTTCATCCAGAAGAGCCGCCGTTATGGAGACAGCTTCGCTGGACAAATCAATGCGAGCCGTCGTATGTGCATACTCATTCACACAGATTGCCGGAAAACAACGACAATTTGCCGCCGCAGGAATTTAAAACGCGGCATGGTCTTGATTATCTCTGGGTGATTGAAGGCGGGCGAGGAGGATCATCTGGGTTGTTCGCCTGCATGGTGGGGCTGGCCCTCGGGTATGAGCGAATCATCATCGCCGGGATACCACTGGACGGAAACGGGCATTTCTTTGATCCTCCGGGGGCGATCACAAAACAATTTACCGGCACGAATATTAAGATGGAGTGGGATAACGCAAGGGACAAATACTTTAACGGGCGGGTGAAATCTCTTTCCGGCAATTCAAGGGAATGGCTGGGCGAGCCGCCGAAAGAATGGGGGTTAAAATGAAAATGAAGAAAATAACGATACTGGCAATATTGTTTACGTTCATGCTCACAGCGGGGGCCTACGCTCAAACGATTTGGACGCATACAGCCGTTAAGACGGCCAGTGCGAAAATCACGGATGGGCGGGGATATTTCGGGGGCATCATCATTACGACTGACGGGACCAATAACGTCACGGTGGATGTTAGGGACGCGACCACGGCGGGGACCGGCACAAAATTGATTCCGACAACGGTTATATTAGCGAATGAGCGCGTCAAGTCGATTTCAGCGCCTCAATTCTATTGGAAAGGCGTTTATGTGACGGTCACGACCTCCGGCGCGACCGAATATGTTGTCTATTATGAAAAGAGGTAATTTCATGGCGCGCTGGATTATCATTGCATTACTGTTTTTTCCGAATATCGCGCTGGGCGGCGTGTATGTATCCGGCGGGGTGGACCCGGTAGAGATCGGGCGGCGGATTGCCGTCTCAAGCCCCGGCGTTATAACCCTTGCCTCCGGCTCTGTCACGCAGGCAAACATGAAACTGTCAGCTGTTGACGGCACGGCGTTTGTGGATTTTTCCACCGCGAACATTCTGACTGATTATGTCCCAGACCGTAGCAAACTCACCATCACCGACAGCGCAGGAAAAAAGTTGATCGGCTACATCAAAGCAGCGGGAACTGGCGAGACGCTGGGCGCTAATGTATTGACCAATGGCGATATGGAATCATTTACTGGATGGACACAAACCCGCGGCGCCCTATCAGCCGAAACGACAGATAAAATTGAAGGAGCGCAATCCGGGAAATTTACACTGACGGATACGATTGGATATTTTTACAGACAGCCCGCATGGTCGCTAGACTGTTTATACGCAATTAATGGTTCTATCAAAAATTTAACAATAGGCACCATGTATATCGAGGTCGGACCAAATCCTGGTAACAGGAAGCAAATATTCCCGCTGAGCGTTCCACCATCTACGTGGACGGAATTTTCTGGGTATTATACTCCTCCAACATCATCAAGTATTTTCCTGTCTTATGCGTATGGTCTCAGTGGGAATGCATGGTTGACAGATAACGTGACTATCAAACAAGTCCTCACCCCCTCCACCACTGGCGTCACCATCACCTCCACGGCAGACGGATCAACGTATAATTGGGCGACAAAAGAAGAGGGGTTTAACTACAACGACGCAAGCGGATACACATATCAGCTTGAGCGCGAACGCTCTTTATTGGTGCAAGAGTTCATCCGGGGCTTCATCTCATCGTGGGAATTATCCAGTGATAACAACGTGCGGATTAGCGTGAAAAATGAGGCCATGCTCTGGGCGAAGAAAACCCTTCGCATTCATTCGTCATCCTGTCCGTGGGTGTTTAAAGGGACGGAATGCGGCTATTCAGGAACGGCGACATGGTGTGATAAAAATTACGCAAGGTGTGGTGAACTGCTGAACACGGACAATTACGGTGGCTTTAGGTTTTTGCCTTCTATCATGGAAAAGGAAATATGGTGGGGGAAATCACGCAAATGAAAACATTCGCCGAAGTCATAGGACATTTTGCCGGAAAACCGGCAAGCAAAAAGAGCTTCGATGATGAAAACGGGTATAGCTGCCTTGGGTTTCCCTATGCCCTCTATCGTGACATGGGGCTTAATTTCCCGTGCACATACGGTGATCTGACGCTCGAAAACTATAACGAAAAATACGAAGTCGGATCGGAAGAAGCCTACAAAAAACTGCTTGAATTTGCGGAAACGGTGGGCGTCGGGGTGGAGCCTCATCAAAAAGTTGCCGGTGATTTTCTCATTCTGAAAGACAAAGCGGGAAATATCTTCCCCGGCATTTACGCCGGTAATGGGCAAGTGACGTGCTGCTTTGAGCATACCGGAATAAAGACATTCAGCGCGGAAGGCAAAGTGACGGCCATCGTCGTTAGGAGGTTACGTTGATCTTTTTCATTATCTCTCTTGTCCTGATACTGGTTATTGCAACGCCTCAAGATGCACAGGCATGGACGGCGGCGGTGGCAATCGTGAAGTATCTGGGAATAGCCGCGTTTGTGGGGGCAACGGGGGCAAAGATAATCACCGGCGTTCTTGCCGTCGGGATCATGGCGGCGGCCTCCTTCGCTTTGTCCACAATCGCCAGTCTTTTAACCGCTTCCCCGCAGGAGCAAAAAGCCGCCTCCAGTCGCGGTCAGTTGGTCAACACGAGCGACACACAAATGCCCCTGCCTTTGATCTATGGCAGGCAGCGGGTCGGCATCAACCGCGTTTATGTGGGTGTGAGCGGCTATGACAACAAGTTTCTGCATGTTATCGGCACGATCTGCGAAGGCGAAATTGAAGGGATAGTTGAAGTGGAAGGCGTGCCGCAAATCTTTCTAAATGACCGGCTTTATAATACCATCGGCAGAACGTCCCTGGGAGAGAAGCTTTTTACTTATGAGTTTTTCAATGGTTCACCGACGCAGGACGTTTGTGCATCACTGAAATCAGTCATTCCCGAATGGAATGACCCGCTAAGGAACACGGCCTATATTTACTGCGTTTTCACATACGATACAGACAAATTTCAGGGTTTGCCGGAAGTCACCGTGGTTGTTGACGGCCTGAAAGTCAAGAATCTCGCAACGGGTGTTGTCGAGTATTCAAACAATTCTGCGTATTGCGGTTTCGATTTGATGACACGTCCTTCAGTTCGCGGCGGCATGGAGATACAGGAAGCCCGAATTGACGTCGATCAGATCATCGGCTGCGCGGCCTACTGCGACATCAAAGGATGGACAACGAATATCGTACTGCTTCAAAACACGGCAGTATCCGACAACCTCCTTCAAGTGCTGGCGCCCTTCCGGGGCGACGTCTTTTATTCCGGTTCACGGTTCAGAATGAAATACTCCGATCTGAATTATGAGGCTTCGGTGATCGACATCAACGAGGATGATATTGTTGAAATAGGCGGCAAAAGCACGTTACGAATCGCGCAGCCGGATATCTTCGACACGCCGAACGCCATGAGGGTGAAGTTCATGAATTCCCGCAAGCTCTACCAGATGGATGATTATATCCTGGCAGATAGCGCGGCGATTGAAAGTGACGGCGACTATCGAGAGCATGAGGTCTACATGCGGGGTGTGACGGACCTGGCCGTGGCGATGAAACACGCCAATTATCTATTGGAACGGGCACGATATAATAAAACCGTGACTTTTCTCATGGGTTCACAGGGATTTGCGCTTGAACCATTCGATATCTTCCGTCTGACGAATGCAAATTATGGCCTGGATGCTAAATTGTTCAGGGTTTCAGAAATTACCCGAACACAGCATGGCTTGGCGGCAATCAGCGGGATTGAAGAAACGGCGGCAATGTATGATGATGTTTATGACCTTTCACCTGATTTATTTTACACGACAACCCTGCCATCGATCCTTGATCCGGTTGAATCCGTGCGGAATGTTGTGTTGAGCGAAGAAGTCTATTTTTACCGTAAACGCTCATATACGCGCCTGAAAGTCACATTTGATCCGCCACCTCCAGAAGTCTATCCTCAATGGGAATTTGCTGATATTTACGTCAAGATCGGGGACGGCGATTGGAAGTTTATGACATCAGCCGTTTCGAGCTACCAGATTGACCCGGTGGAAGAGGGCGTAAGCTACGCCATCGCCCTGATTTCTGTGTCAATTTTCGGCAGCAAACAAGCGTTTGATGATGGGGTTCAGGTATCAAAGATCATCGTCGGCAAGACCGGCATACCGGGTGACATCACGGGCTTTAACGCTGTTGCCTCGGCCGATACCGTGACGCTGTTTGCCGATGAACTCAATGAACCGGATATCGCCGGGTACGAAGTCCGCTTTGGTGCCGCCTGGCTAGGTTCGCCGGTTGTTGGATTCAACGAGACGCCGAACTTTCGATTCGTTGGAGTGAAACCTTCGCCAACAGCAGGATTTCATCAATTCTGGATTGCGGCACGATCAAACAACGGTAACTATTCAGAAAATCCTGCATCAACTATTGTTATTGTCTTCCCACCGCCGAATTACTCCACTAAAAATTCATGGTCATGGGATTTTGCCGGAATAGGGACGCATGACAATACGGAATTTTACGATAACAGTGGCAACGCCACGCTTAAATGCAGCCACACAGGTGGAGTATTAACGGGAAAATGGACTTCGCCTGAATACGACCTTGGCAGCGTCAAAAAGGTTCGGGTGTGGGGTGACTTCGTCACTGAACTGATCGGTGAGGGGGGGACCTGGGCGGCGCTGTTCACAGGCACGATGACGTGGAGCGAAGGGGGAATAGAAAACAAGCGATGGAATAACATCTTAACACCGGCAGTCGCGGGCAGCATTTCGGTTAAATTGATGTGGGGCATCACGTCCGGTTCTTTGACGGAATCGGTAAACAAATTGGAAATTTTATCACCGGAAATTGAAGCCAGATATGTGCAGATTGAAGTTACGCTGACAGACCCGAATGTGGGATCGAATTTATTGTTGAACGAACTGAACATGATAGCGGCATACTGGGTATAAAGGAGCAGATATGGAACTGGTATTAGATCAAGTGGCCCCGGATGGGACTGCATACGTGCAAATGGTTCATAACAGCGTGGTAATCGAAACGGCCTGCATTGCCTACACCGGCGACGATAAAGCCTTCGCTGAAAAAATTGAGAAGAAATTCGCTTCAACGGTCGAAAAATTCAACGAGCGGAAAGCCCTGGAAACAAAAATCAAGGGCGTATTGGCAACCGTTGATGTAACCAAAATGATGGAGGTCAAGAAATGAGCCAAACTTACACAGATGATTGCTATTCTTTAGGTATGCAAGCCACAACTTCTTTGCAGGCATTTGAGGACAATTTTGCCGCGCTGAAATCTGCTTTTTCTGGTGTGACTGCACCGGGAAATACCGTAGCTGGCATGTGGTGGTACGATACGACTGCTCACATTCTAAGGGTAAGAAATGAAGACAACACTGCGTGGCTTAGCGTATGGGATCTGGCGAATAATAAGCCGGTAATGGCCAATATCGTACCAGCTGATTTTGCGGCGGCAATGAAAGATGCGGCGGCGGCAACCGCGTCATTACGAACCTTGGGAACCGGAGCGACTCAGGCATGTGCGGGGAATGACCCAAGGCTTTCCGCCGTCGCTGATGGTTCAATAACCGGTGCGAAGCTGGTAGCAGTCGCCGCAGGCACAACGCACACGCTGGTTAGCGGTTATCGTGCCCATCCAATAGGCGGTACTTCCAGCACAAGTTATGTCGTCGGTTTTGAGTTCGAGATTAAGCGCAGCGGCGTGGTTCGGTTGTCTTATACAGGACATGGAAATATGTATAGGACTGCCCGATTCAAAAGCGGGGTTAATGACACCTACGGGGATGAACGCAATCCGGAGGCGACTACAAAAACATATACAGACGACTTGACAGTCGTTTCGGGCGATAAAATCAGGATTAAATATAAGGCAACAGCCGCCGGATTGCTGGTCGACTTCACCAACGTTTCGGTCATGTGCATTGACCCGTTGATGAGTAATGTTCTGATCGGGGTACCTAGCGACTAAAAAAAGACGAAGCAGACGATGTTTTGCTCCCGGTAAATCCGGGCCAGCTCAAGCAGCCTGGCCCGGTGAAGCTCCACTATTTAGTCCTCCGGCATTCATAATTCTTTTGGTTATAAACGATGTTACCGTTTGCATCCCTGCCCTGCGCCCACCCTGTCTTTTCGACATTCAAGGTGAGATTCCCCTTTGCGTAGTCGTCAACTAATTTGTCGCTCTTGTTCGCGTAATAGATCATTACCAGCGTCAAAAGGATTCCGACTATGGCCGCGACTATCGCAAAATGCTTTGTGTCTCTGTCCATGTTTCCTCCCCTTTCACGTGAAACAGACTTCCTGATATTTGCAGCATTTTGATTCATACCATGACACATCCGGGCAGATCCGCTCGGGCGGTTCGGGCAATGTTATGGCTGCAAATACATCGATTAATAATTTGGTCACATAGTCGCGGTCAAGTTTCAGTGTTTCGATATATAAGTTGGAATCGTTTTTATTTTCGACAATTACCATGCACTCTTCCAGATCGCACAAAACCATGTAAACGTGTGCTTGAGCCTTATATTTCGGATTCCATTTTTCATAACCGACTTTTAAGAGCTGTTTGAAATATTTTTCATTTGTGCTTTTGATTTCTAAAAGTTGCCCGGATACTATTCCGTCAATGTGACCCCTTAAAACTATATCCCCGTTGACTATTTCAACCTCTCGCTGTCGGTCTGTCACTTCAATGTCGATTGATTCCAGATCGCTGATGATCGCATCTTCAATAATATTCCCCGTCCGAAACAATCTGATGATGCGGCCTTCAACCGGCTTTGACGGCGTGTTGTGATGGGCATACCACAGCCATCGAGGGCATTTATGCCCGATCTCGGAAAGTCCCAAGTGCTGCCGGGGAATATTCTCCCCGGCTCGCTTGGCCTCAATCATGTCAACGATTGAGTTTACCATTCCTGCACCGCCGCCGGAGGAGTTGACGTTACGGACGGGATAGGTGCATAGTTTTTGATTTTGTTGCTTTTCAAAACATTTCCTGTTTTGTTGCTGGTAAATTCTTCAACGCCGACTGTGACAAGCATCGGTTTCCCCATCAGGCTGTCTGTATTCTGTGGAGGGAACGGGGCGCGTAATACTCCGCAAATCCGTTTGAGCGTGCCCTGTGCGATGTTCTGGGCTTGCTGGCTGGCATTTACTATGTTCAGGCGGTCAATGATTGTTAATCCGGTATAAGGCCCCTCAATGATCTGGACCGTCAATTCCAGCATTTTGCCGCGCCCATCTTTTGTCGTGGTGATTTTATCGCCCGCGATAACGGCCTTGTATGTTGCCGGCGGGATAATGGTAAAGCTCCCGGCTTCCGGGACATTCGCGTCGATGTTTATTCCCTGTAAATTTGCCATGATTTTTATTCTCCTTTTTTATTGGGTTGGGTTTTGATTGCTGTTAATAATGCCGCAAAGTTAAGCGGTAAAGTGTCCGGTAAAGCATAGCGTGTTTTTGCGCGCCACGCCGGTTTGTTTGTCGTGTGTATCACACGCTCGGCGTTATTGATCGCTTTGCCTGTGTCGGCGTTGACCGTTACAGCAAATCCGGCAAACAAAACAACATCTGCCCACTCTTCAAGTCTCGCTGCCGCTGTTTTATGTAGTTTTATTTGAAAACGATCATACGGTTCTCCATCCGGCGGGGAAAATGATTTAATCTCGTTATGCGCCAGGATGACGCAGGCCATGCCTTTGTCGCGGAGCAGGTTCAATCCATTGAAAAACTTTTCCCAATACTGCATGGCGAAAACATAACCTTTTCCATAACCGATTTTTTCGATGGATGTTACTTTGTTTTCATTGCAAACCGTCGTCCAGATCAGTTTTTCAAGCCAATCGGCGGTGTCGATAACGACCGTTTTATACTCGTGTGACTGATTGATCAGCATGTCCATATAGCCGAAAAATTCATCAAGGGTTTTTGCTACCGGAAAATGAGGAACGTCGATAGCCACCAGGCCGTCTTCGGTCTGGATGAATATCGGAGCCGGTGCGCCTGTTGCCCATGTCGATTTACCGATCCCATGAATGC
>ERZ1026796.2287-NODE-2287-length-11320-cov-2.757884_pt1 | contig 11320 bp, 7 predicted proteins | sample MGYA00520874_ERZ1026796 | MGnify/ENA primary metagenome ERZ1026796 (study PRJEB33270, sample SAMEA104284474) | anaerobic digester metagenome | biome: Anaerobic digester microbiome; feature: mesophilic sludge digester; material: Anaerobic digester biomass | place...
CGATGGGGCACGATTGTGGATAGACGATACGCTCATTCTCAGCGAATGGCACGTAGGACATGAAGAACACACCGTTCAGCGCGCGCTGAGTGCGGGAAGCCATTCCATTCGCCTGGAGGTCTACGAGATAGATGGATGGGCACGCGCGGGGCTTTGGATTGCCCAGCCCATGTTTAGGTAGGCAGGTTCCAGCACCGCAGATGACACCTGATCCCCCGATTGGCTATTTCCTCTCAGGTGTGCTATAAGTATGGCCGTTGTTTTGATTGGCGCCGGACGACATGTGTTTGCCGTAACGGCGCCATCATTTGTGTTTGGGCTGAGAGTGCGACTTGGCTCAGATTTGCAGCCAGAAAGGACTCTCAGTTGACTTTTGCTCGTTTTAATCTTAGCCCGCCTCTCACGGCAGGCGTCCACGCGCTCGGTTATCAAGAACCGACGCCGATCCAACAACTATCTATTCCGCCCATCATGGCTGGCCGTGATGTCATGGGCCTGGCCCAGACCGGCACCGGCAAGACGGCCGCCTTTGCGCTTCCCATTCTGCAGCGACTCCAACAAGGCCCGCGTCATCGCGTGCGCGCGTTGATCGTCGCACCCACGCGCGAGCTGGCCGAACAGATCAACGGCGCCTTTGCCGACCTGGGGCGCCAGACCACCCTGCGCAGCATCGCCATCTATGGCGGTGTGAGCATTGGCGCTCAACTGCAGGCGCTGCGCGCCGGCCCGGAGATCGTCGTGGCCTGCCCCGGCCGCCTCCTCGATCACATCGGCCAGGGCACGATCAATCTATCCTCGGTGGAGGTGCTGGTGCTGGACGAGTCTGACCGCATGTTCGATATGGGCTTTCTGCCCGACGTGCGGCGGATCATCCGTGCGGTGCCCACACAGCGCCAAACTCTGCTCTTCTCCGCCACCATGCCGGACGACATTCGCGCCCTCGCGCGTGAAGCCTTGCGCGATCCGCTGACCGTGCAGGTGGGCCATGTCGCGCCCGCGGAGACGGTTTCTCACGCGCTCTACCCGGTGGCGCCACATCTGAAGACCGCGCTGCTGAGCGAAATGCTGCGCGCTACCGGTCCCGGATCGGTCCTGGTCTTCACGCGCACCAAGCACCGCGCCAAGCGCATCGCGCAGCAGCTACAGAAGGCCGGCTTTCCAGCCACCGCCCTGCAGGGCAACCTGTCGCAGAATCAACGCCAAGCCGCGCTGGACGGTTTCCGCAGCGGCGACTTCCGCATCATGGTGGCGACTGACATTGCGGCGCGCGGCATTGATGTCCTCAGCATTTCGCATGTCATCAACTACGATATGCCGGACACCACCGACGCGTACACCCATCGCATCGGCCGCACCGGCCGGGCCGAACGCAGCGGTGAAGCCTTCACCCTGGTGACGCCTGAGGACGGCGAGGCCATCCGCGCGGTGGAGCGCGTCCTCGGACGCCGCCTGGAGCGACGCACGCTGACCGGCTTCAATTACCACGCCGCGGCGCCGACGCAGGATCACGAATTTGCCCGTGAGCCGCGCTTCCCGACACGCGCCGCGCCGCGCACGATGAGCAGCCCAGGACGCAGCACGCCGGCCTCACCTGCGGCCGGTCACTCAAGCTACGCCGCCCCGCGGCGCCCCATCTCCAACGCGGCCGCCCCTGCGGTCAGCAGTCGGACCGCGGCGTCGGCGCCGCGTCCAGCCAGTCCCGCGCAGCCGGTCAACCGCCGCGTGCGCTAAGACCTGGCCCGCGCAGCTCAGGTACCTCAGAGCCTATCCGTACAAGGCGCCGTGGGTCGGTCAGAAGACCGGCTTGATCGGTGGTTCGGATAGGCTCTTTATTTACTCCTCAGGTATTGTCTGCAGCTTTAGGATGCGCAACAGCGGCGAGGTCAGCATCGTCGTCACCAGGGCCATCAGCACCATCATGGCAAAGAGGGTTGGGGAAATCACCCCCAACTCCAGCCCGACGTTGAGAACGATCAGTTCCATGAGGCCGCGGGTGTTCATGAGCACGCCCAGCAAGGCGGCCTCGCGCCAGCGCAGGCCCGTCAGGCGGGCGGCCGCGAACGTGCCGCCGAACTTGCCCGCAATGGCGGTCACGATGATGAGGCCGCACAGCAGCCATAGGGCCGGCGCAGAGAGCAGGTCAATCCGGGTGCGCATCCCTGTGAACGCGAAGAAGGCGGGCAGCAGTAAGATGGTGACCACGTGTCGCAACTGCTGGGTGAAGGCGCGGGCCAGGGCGCTGTCATGCGGGACCACCACGCCGAGCAAAAAGGCTCCGAAGATGGCGTGAATGCCGATCGCCTCGGCCGTGAGAGCGGACAAGAGCAGGGCTACAAAGACCACTGTCATCAGTCCGACCGAGGGCTTTTGCGTTTCCCAGCGCAGGGCGACCCGGCGCAGCGCGGGCCGTGCGACGAGCAGGATCAAGGCGATGAAAACCAGCGCGCCGGCCACGACAAAAAGCCCCTGGCCGACCTGGGCCTTGGCCACACCCACGACAAACGCCAGCAAACACCAGGCCGTGACATCGTCCACGGCCGCGCAGCTCAGCGCAATCACCCCCAGGTTGGTGCGGGTCAGCCGATAGTCGGTCAGGATGCGCGCCAGCACGGGGAAGGCGGTGATGGACATAGCGACGCCGATGAACAGGGCAAAGCTGGTGAACGGCACACTGCGATCGGAAAGCTGCGGATACAACAGCAGCGCCAGCAGCGCGCCCAGTATGAAGGGCACGAGAATGCTGGCGTGCGAGGTCGCGAGGGTGGCGCGGGTGCGATGTTTGAGCCGCGCGGGATTGAGTTCCAGGCCGACGAGGAACATGTATAGAACGACGCCGAGCTGAGCGATCACGCCCAAATAGGGACCGACGGACGGCGGCAAGATCAACGCCGAGAGCTGTGTCCCCAGCAGGGAGGGACCGAGCAGGATGCCCGCAACCACCTCGCCGATCACCGCCGGTTGACCCAGGCGCGCAAACAACCGGGCCAGCACTTGCCCCGTGATGATGATGGCTGTGAGCGCCACAAGCACGTGCAGGAAGATATCGGGCGTGGGGGCCGTGACCAGGGACGGCCCTGCATTGCCAGCCACCGGCGCCACCAGCATTTCACCCTGTCTGCGGATGAGCAGAAAGGCGCCGACGGAGACAACGACCATCAAAACATACCCGATCGCCGCACGCAGAGGCGATCGGGTGCGCGATTCGGTTGGCGTGGTATTCGTAGCCACTGAGTCCAATTCCATTGGGTTATCATACTGCATGCGGTGCTATCTGCCAAGTTGTTCGGCCCGGCGGGGACGCCACGATTGACTTGACCAAGCGCTTGCCGGTGGTGGACGCGGGCGGTCAGTTGGTTGGTCTCGTCGGCCGCGGGGCGATCCTGCAAGCCGTGGCGACAGATTTTCCCGGTGACTGATCTTTCCCATTGGGCCAGCCGACATTTGGCCCTTGTGACACGCAGGCATTGGTGGTATACTCACCCTTGTTGAATGAGATCACATGCGCCCCCGTTTCGGCTTCACCAGCCAATGGAGTCAACTCATGTCTAGCGTTCAGGTGGGTACGACATTTCAACCGGACGAGCGGCCTTACTTCTTTTGGGAATACGAAATTACGGACAGCCAAATTCACGAATTGTTGCGCCAGGGTAGCTCTTTGGACAAAACCTGGTTAATCACTCGCATCCTGGAATACGCGAAATGGGAGGATATCTGGCATTACCTGACACCCGCCGATATTCACCAGCACCTGGCGAATATGCGCTTCCGTCGCCCCGCAGACCGTGAATTATGGACCTATGCTCTGAACAGGTGGTCACAACGTGACTAATAATTGGCTCACGCCGTTACAGGCGGCTTTTCTGAATGGTTTCTTCGCCGCCGAAGCCAGCCAGCGTTTCTTCCTCACTGGAGGGACATCTCTGGCCGCTTTCCATCTACACCATCGCCACAGCGTGGATCTAGACCTATTCACGCTTGATGACCTGGCCCTGTCAGAGACTGACATCTTGATACCGAAGTTAGCGACGGAGTTGGGCTGCCGCATTGGACGCGCGCGGCGCACCGAACACTTCCGGCAATTCTTGTTGGAGCCGGCCCATGACCAAACTTTGCAGATAGACTTGGTGCGAGATTTCGGCCCACAGTATGGCACAGCAAAAAGATTTGGGATTGCAGCCTTTTTACATGGCAGGGGCGTTGCTCGAGGTGCGCAGACTGTCTCGCCTGCCGGTTACTACGCCTCCGTTGGCCCTGGTAGATCTGCAATCTTTCATTGTTGCGTTGGCCGACCGTTTGCTCGATCGGATTCGTCCGCCAGAGGATTTGGGCTAAGAACCGTTGGCCTAACACAGCGTGGCTGCCTGACGAACGAACCCAGGGAGCGCCTGGCAATTTGTCAGAGAAAGCGCGTCGCTCAGCCGATGGCGCGCGCGATGACGAACGCAGCGGCGGCCGCCGCCACTCCACCGATCAGCATGGTTTGGATGGCGCTGCGGATCGGCTTGGCGCCGGTGAAGGCGCCAAGCCGATCCGCAGCGCCAACAGAGTCACCGAGTGAGGAGTTGCATCCCTCTTTGGGGCCAAATCCATGTTATCGGTCTCTTGCACACGCTGTGCAGGTGTGCTAGAATCTGGACATGACTTCCCACGTGCCTCACGATCTGGTTGTTCCTGCCCCACCGGCCGTATTTCGCCGCGCCGCACTGCATCTGCTTGCCGACTTTGCCTGGTCACTGGTGCCCGCCGATGAGCTGGCAGCAGAGGCGGCGCGTCACCTGGGGCATGTCACCGATGTCAGCCTGACGCAGGCGATTACCGCCTGTCAGACGGTCTACTCACGCCTGCTGTTCGGCGCGTGCGCGGGCGAAACGCAGCGCGAGGCCGGCTACCGCGAACTGTTCTTCTACCTGTACAAGTTGGCTTACAACCGGGTGCCGGAGGCCGACGTCGCCGATGTGGTGCAAGAGGCGCTGCGCCTGGTGTATGAAAAACTGGACACCTGCCAGCAGCCGGAAACCTTTCTCAAGTTTGCCTACTTTCGCCTGCGCCATGCCATCAACCGCGTGCGGCCGGCGCGCCTCAGTCGCGTCCAATCGCTGGATCCCTGGTCGGAGGCCGGCGCTGAGGAACCGCCGCCCTACGCCACCCCGCTCTTCATGAGCTTGCCCCAGCCCGAAGAGGCCGCCCTGCACGGCGATGAAGCAGCCTCGGTGCGCGATTGTCTGCAAAAGCTCTGGCGCCAGCAACCGCGCGCGTCCGAGCAACTGAAGGCGCTGATTCTCAAATACTTCGATGAACTGGACGATGTCACGATTGCTGAACGACTCGACACGACCGTGGCCAACGTGCATGTGCTGCGCAGCCGCGCCTTGAAGAAGCTGGAAGTCTGTCTGCGCCGCAGCCTGGAAATGACCGAGGCAGCCGGCCCCACATGACCCCGGCCCGCACTGCAAGAACACAAGCAGTAATTGTTCTTTTTTGTCACAAGTGTCCCATAATCGTCGAATCACTGAAGCGAGTGAGCCTATGAAGTGCCCGATTGATAGCATAGAACTAATGGCCTTCTTGAACAATCCGGCCGGCCAACCGGAACTGGGTATCCATCTGGCCCACTGCCCATCCTGCCGCGATCACCTCCTACGCCTGCATGAGATTGCCTTTCAGCCGCCTGACCGCCTGAGTTGCACTGACGCCGAGCCTGCATTGCTGGCTTGGCTGCAGGACGATGCAGATTCTGCGCTGGCGCCGCGCGCGCGCTGTCACCTGGAACACTGCCCGGCCTGCCAGCAAACGGTGCGCGAGATGCGCCTGCTGTCCCAACATGACAACCTGTCCATGCCAACCTATGTGCCGCAGCCCGATTTGACCTTTCTGAGAAAGCCTTTGTCGCCCCTGACCCGCTGGCGTCAGCAGATGAATCACGCGGTGCAGTATGGCTCCTACTGGCTGGTCAATCGCAGCGGCGAGGTCTGGCTGAGCATGAGGCTGGTGATGCAACAGCAGCCGGCGTTCGCCCCGGTTGCGGTCAAGGCCGGCCCGCGGCAGACGTTGCCCCTCTTGCAGGTGACATTGACCCCGCAGCCGGACTTGAACCTGGAGCTGATCGCCTGGCCGGATGGCGCGGGCGACGACAAGGTCAATGTCGAAGTGTTGGTGCGCCGATCGGGTCAGTTTTTGGATGGTTTTGCCGGGACGGCCGTCACCTTGTATGCCCCAGGCGAAGCACGCGAGGCCACCACTGACGAAGAGGGCCGTGTCTGTTTCACCGACATCCCGCGCCACAGCCTGGCCGAAATCGAACTCAGGGCGGCTGGCTGAATCACCCGGAAACGCCGCTGCCGATGAGCACGAAGCCAGCCCAGTAGTAAGGATGGCTCAGGATGTAGCGACGGTTTGACAGCGTAGCACAAGCCTGACGCAAACGCGCCAGTTCGCGGCTGATGAGCGCCGGCGGTAGGCCCTCGGCGGCCAGAACAGCCCGTAGAGCAGAGGCCGTCAGCCCGGCCAGCCTCTGCTGCGCCTGGCGTAACGCCGCCGCCGCGGGGACGCCCTCGGCCAGGGTCGCATAGAAAAACTGCATCAGCAACCGCGTCGAAAGTTCATCTACCGCCCACAGGCTGACCAACGCCGCGGGCGCACCCGCCACCAAGAACGCCCTGACCAGTCCCAACAGCTCATCGCCGCCCAAGACCCCGCTGCGTCCACTTTCGCACGCGCTCAAGGTGACCAATTCGGCTTGCAAGAACGGCGGCCGGTCGAGGAGCGCCGCCGCAGTGAGCACACCGTCGGCCAGGTGCAGGCCAGAATGAAGGGGCGCCTGGGCATCGAAGGTGCCGTGGCACGAGAGATGGATCAGCGAAGCCGTCGCCGCCTCGCGCAGGAGGGCTTCTTGGGTTGCTGCCGGCCCCAACAGCAATTGACCGCCGAGCAAGGCCGCCACGGTGTTCGCCTCGGCTTCGGCGTGGCGCAGATCGGGCGCATAGCCAACAACCAGGGGCGTCGCGCCGGGCTGCACGTGGTTTTGTCGGCGGCTATGGGTCAACAGCACGCTGGCGCTGGGCGCCAGCAGAAGATCACACGCCGGCGCAAAGCAGGCGGCGCCCGTGACGGTTCGCAACGCGGCGAATGGAACGTAATGCAGGGGACCATGGGGCACAATGGCAATCTGACGGGCCGTTGCCAGGTGCGCCTGCACCGGACCGAGGAGCAGCGTCCCCAGGCTTTGCGTGACCCACGGCGCAGCCAGGCGACCATCAGCGCCGGGAATCATGCCAGCCAACGCCCGCCGGTCCGCGGCAAAGGCGCGGCGCAGCGCACTGGGCGCGTCGAGCGCCAGCGTAAACGCCTCGATGGCCTGGGTTGTGACCACCAGCAGGACCGTGCGCTCTGCCGGAAAGAGCAGTTCAGACAGCGCAGGTTGATAGCGCCGCAGCCAGTCGGCCACCGGCAGAAAGCGTGCAGGGGCGTTCGTGTTGAAATAGACCAGGAGCAGCATGGCGGCCGGCAGGTGTGCCTGGATGGCCGCCGCGGTCAGCGGCTCGCCCAACGCGGCGGGATTGCTGGTGCGATCGCTGAGCAAGTCGAGAAAGGCACGCGCACGCGCCTGTTCGGCGTAAGTGAGCGCGGCCGCGGTGTCGCCCTGGGCCAGGGCCAGCAGAAAAAGTGCGCTGTAAACCTGCTGCCAGCCGCCAAAAAGGTGGATGCGCACATCTTCGGTCCGAATCTGGCTGCGCAGCGCTTCGATGAGATGAATGGCCTGCTCGAAGGCGAGTCGGGCCGCCGGCAGATCACCCTGCTGCCAGGCCAGGGTGCCCAGGCGGTAATGACTGTGTACCTGGTACGAAGCGCTGTGGATTTCTGCGGCGTGAGCCAAAGCCTGGCGAAAAAAGTCGGCGGCCGCGGCAGCTTGACCCTGCAACTGGCGCAGCAGGCCCAGATTCCCCAGCACCTCGATGGTCACGAAGGGCGAACCGGCCAGTTGCAGCGCTTCCTGAAAGTGCTGCTCGGCGGCGGCGGTCTGGCCGAGCAGGAGAAAAAGCTCGCCCAGGTTGGCCAGGGCCGTCGCGCTGCCCCGCACCCGATTGAGCGCGCGTGACATCGCCAGCGCCTGCTCCAAATGGGCCTGCGCATTCTCCCAATGGCCGAGATCCTTGTAGTTGATGCCCAGCTCATTGAGAATCCAGCTCTCCCAAACCGCCTCGTTCAGGGTGTGCGCCCAGGTCAGCGCATCTTGCAGGCGGGCAATCGCGTCATGAAACTGACCGAGCAGATTGTGAACGATGGCCATGTTGATGAGCGCACGCAGTTGACCCAGACCGTCACCCAGTTGTTGAAAGGCCTGGTGCGCTTCCTGATAATAGCGAAAGCTGGTATCATACTGAGCCTGATGGTAGGCCTGCACGCCCAGGGTGTTGGTGGAACGGGCGTATAGATCGGCGTCCAGGTTGGGCAGGCGACGCAGGTCGGTGAGCAGCGCGGCGGCTTCGTCCCAGGCATGCTGCTCGACGGCCAGCACGGCCCGATAGTAGGTCAGCAGGTGGGCAAACCGGGGCACAGGCAGGTACGTCGGCTCATGGGCGGTCACGAGTTGCGCTAACTCGTTGTAGGCCAGGCGCGCCAGGCACAGGTTGCCGGCCTGCTCGAAATGGTAGACCGCCTCCGCCACCGCGGCGCGCTGACGCAGAGCCTGAACGAACGCCAGGTGCCACTGCTGGCAGGCAGCAGGATCGGCCGCACGTGCCGCGGCCAGGTGTTCAGCGCGCTGCGTCAGTTGCCACCGACCTTCCGGCTGCGGGGTCAGGTGGGGCAGCAGGTCGTCCCAGTCACGCGCCGCCAGGGCCGCAGCGAGCGCCTGACCTACGGTTTGCCACAGTGGGGGATCGAGCCAGCGGGGCAGGGCAGCCAGCCACAGATCGTTCATGAACGCATGAACCTCATGCATGAAAACAGACCGGGGATTGACCGGTTGGGAGTAACAACGATGACCACACGTACACCAGGGGACTTGCAGAAGCAACGAACACCAAGATGGGTGCGGGGAAAATGGGCCTTACGCCTGCTGATGGCGGCGGCCGTGTCTTTTGGGCTGATCGCCACGCTCTGGCTGTTGCTCAGCCCGTCACCGGCCCTGGCGCAGGACACAGCGCCAACCACCCCAACGCTGCTGGAGGTAAGAAACGAGGCCGGGGCTTTGCAGCCGGCCCTGGTGCTGACGCTGCGCAACAATTGCCATGACCCCACGGTCACCACCGTAACGAATCCTGCGTCATATCCCATCCTGCTCGATCTTGCGCCGGGCGATTGCCTGTTGGCGCTGGCGCCACAACGTTTTGTCACAACCACGAAGGAATTCCACCCTTTTCCCGCCTTCGCACCCTTCGGCGCCACCGGCAACATCGCCTACGTCACGGTCAACACGAATTGGACCGTGGGAACGGACGGCGCGCTCATCTCGCCGACGGTCAGCAGCCCTGGCCTTCCCATCCTTTTGACCACCCGCGCCGACGCGCCGCTGGTGCTCTTCAACCTGGTGATCTCCCTGGAATGGGACGCGCATGAGGCCCCCGAGCTGGCTGTCTTTGCCAACGCGCTGTCTGCCTTTGGCGCCGATCTGTTCGACGCCAGCAACGGTCAAATGACCCTGGGGCGGGCGCTGATCGTGGCCGGCGCTGAACACTGGCGCGATGCCGATTTTCAGATCATGGCCGGCAACGATGTCTGGCCCAACGCCGACGTCGGCGGTATCGTATCCAACGTGACGCAACTGGGCAACGGCATCGGCTTCCGCCCTGGTCATTTGCGCGTGGGCCGCGGCTGGGATGGCAACAGCGCCAACCAGGGCCTTTGGAGCCAGCCGACCGGCGCCCGCACCCTGGTGCATGAGTTCGGCCATTACGGACTGGCGCTGTTCGATGAATACCTTGGCCTGGCCCCGGACGGGACCGATTTTTCCTCCTACTGCACCATCTCGCCGTCCGATCCTGGCTATGCGGCCGATTGGGCCTCGCTCATGTCGTACCAGTACAAAGCCAACGAATTTGCCCTGCGCCGTGACGGCAATCCGATGCAATGGACAGGGCGCTGCCGTCAGACGATCCAATTCCAGATGTATCACCTGTCGGACTGGGAGACGCTGGCCTCCCGCTTTGGGGACACCAACTCCTCGCCGCGCTGGCAGATCCAAATGCCGGTGAACGGCCCGAACCCTGGCCCAGAAGCGGCGCCGCCCGGGCTGACCTCGATCCAGGTTGTGCCCAGGCCCAGCGCGCCGCCGGTGCGCACCCTGGCCGTGTTCGGCGCACCCGGCTCGGTGGGCGAGTTACAGGTCTATCAATTCGCCGGGCTGAATCGCCCCAGCGGGCCGCGTCTGGTCAGCCAGGGCGTCATTACCGCGGGCAACACCCTGCGCCTGCTTGGCGTTTATGGCGGCGACGAGCTGCTGGTAATTGACCCGGAAGGCGTGGTTTATACGCGCACCGTCGTAGCCGGTCCCATCACCGCGCTGACCCTGACTCTGACTGCGCCCGGCTGGTCGCCCAACCTGTCGTTCACACCTTCCGCCAGCCGCCAGGTCACGGTCAACCTGAGCGGCGTCGGCGGATTGAGCGGACTAAGTGTGTCCCTCTACGAACGCGGCAGCGCCAGCCCACCGCTGAACCTGCCTCTCAGCAGCCAGTCCGGCATCTCCGTCGCCACTTTCCTCGCGCCCCTGCCCGATTTTGCCGGCTTTCTGCACATCACCGCGCAGGGCGGGCTGGAGACTGTGGCACCCTTTGCCCTCAGCGACGGCGCGCCCAGCGTGCATGATACGGCCCACTCGCCGCGCGCTGACGCGCACCTGGCGCGTACCGGGTCGGCCGCCCAGCAACCCGCCATCCTGTGGGATGCCCGCGGTCAGCCGCCGGCGCCGCCCGGCCAGCGCCTGATTGCCGCGCGCACCGGCTTCAGTGTGGCCGGCGCAACCGCGGTCAGCGAAGCAACCGCTGATTTGGAGGCGCCGCTGGCCCTGTGGCTCAACGTGCGCGACGATGAACTCCCCGGCGGCCGCCCCAGTTGTTTGACGCTCAATCAGTACGGGGCAACCGGCCAGGGCTGGACGCCGCTCGGCCTGGTCAACGAACTGCCGGTGCATGTCGTCTCGTTCCCGGTGAGCCACACAGGCGCCTTTGCCCTGCTGCGGCCGGAGGGGGCCTGCCTCTACAAGCGCGTCGACGCGCCTGATCCGGTCATCGGCGCGGTGGTCACCTACACCATCGGCCTGGACAATCCGAACAACGAGTGGCTGCGCGACGTGCTGGTGAGCGACCCCATCCCTCCCGTG
>ERZ1026796.2289-NODE-2289-length-11304-cov-2.982375_pt1 | contig 11304 bp, 8 predicted proteins | sample MGYA00520874_ERZ1026796 | MGnify/ENA primary metagenome ERZ1026796 (study PRJEB33270, sample SAMEA104284474) | anaerobic digester metagenome | biome: Anaerobic digester microbiome; feature: mesophilic sludge digester; material: Anaerobic digester biomass | place...
GGTGTTCTGCCCATAGGATATGCAGCCACAAAAGAACTTTTTACTGGAGAAGTAGCAGGCATTTCAATTGGTGCGGTAAATCTCTTTCCTTTTCTCGGGGGTGTGGTAGCCCAGCCCTTAATAGGGTTTATCCTTGACAAGGGGGGGAAGATTGGAACCCATTATCCATCCTCTGCCTACCATTCAGTGATACTAATGTACGTTTTCATAAGTATCTTGAATCTCATTGCAGTTTTTCTCACAAAGGAAACGCTCAGAAAGCAGTGACCTCAGAGGTAAGACCGTATGTTCAAAAAGCAGACAACAGAATATTTTACCGGCAAAGAAGCCTGATTCCAAGCCATGCTCCACCTTTTTGGGCCGGGGAGGTTAAAATAAAAATTCATGAAAAGGTCTGGTATTTCCTTATTGACATTTTCTTTATATTCGTTTAGGAATGTTGAACACATTAAAAGGAGGTGATGAGGATGGCCGCAAAGATTGACGAAGATGCCTGTACAGGATGCGGGACATGCGCTGATGCATGTCCGGTTGAAGCCATTACCGTTGATGATGTTGCCAAGGTTAATGCAGATCTTTGCACCGACTGCGGAACATGCATTGACGAGTGCCCTGTAGAAGCAATAAGTAAGGCTGATTAAACGTTTGAAAATTGCTCAACGCAAGACCTCATGCAATCCGCCCCTCTGCTGTGTGAATACAAGTACGGGCGGGTTATCCCCGCAGATCATATAATAACGGAATATATGAAAATCAGAGACTATGATAGGCTTGAGAAGTTTTACCGAGTGTGACTGTATGGTTAAGCCACTGTTATTACTTCATAATTGATCCATTGTCATAGGATGTTAAATAGATGGCAGTATTTTTACAAAATAGTACGATTAAAAATGTATACTGTTCCACTTATTTATTCTTAAGTTTCATCAATCATAAGCGACAATAAAAATACAGAACATTCCACGGGCCTCAAGGCATTGCTTGTCCTACCGTAGCTTACCCCTCGGAAAGCAGCTTTGGGGCCTTAAGTTTATTTTGATTGTTTCCCCCCGCCCTTACCTTTCCAGTTCTTCACGTCCCATCCCTTACTTCACATCAACAATTTCCAGCTTATGGTTTGCTCTGGGATTTCGCGGAGATGGTCCTTCAATAAGAATCACAAAGTCTCCGCTTAGGCTCTGAGATTTAACCCATTCTCTGGCGTATGCTGTCCAATTATGTTTGTTCTCCGCTTCAAGAATGGGGTGCACTCCATAAGAAAACTGAAGAGCCTGACACGTGGCATCTTGTGATGCTACTGCAGCTATCCATATCGGTAATCGGAGACGGGTAAGCCTTTGGGCAGTACCTCCGCTGTGGCTCGGTATTAATACAGCGGTAACAGGCATTTGTTGAAGCGCACTCTCTACAGACAAAGTAATAAGGTCACCTCCTGTAACTTCATTGCCGGTGACAATAACTTTCAAAGCTTCTCTAACGCGATGGCCAGGCCGAGAAGGCTCAATTGCAACGGCTATTTTAACCAGCATTGCCGTTGATTCCACAGGAAATTTTCCCATGGCAGATTCACCAGAAAGCATGACACAATCTGTGCCGTCAAGAATGGCATTGGCAACATCCGTTGCTTCTGCGCGAGTTGGGCGACTATTATCTGTCATAGACTCAAGCATCTGAGTTGCAGTTATAACCGGTTTGCCTGACATATTAGCTTTCCGCATGAGCTGCTTTTGAACAACGGCGATTCTTTCAATAGGTATTTCAACGCCCAGATCACCTCGGGCAATCATGATACCGTCGGCAGCTTCCAGAATTTCATCAATATTGTTCAAAGCACCTGAACGTTCTATTTTTGCAATGATAAAAGGAACGCGTCCACATGCTTTGGCAGCTTCCCGCACCAACACGATATCAGATTTTGCTTCGACAAAAGACTGGCTGATGGCATCCACTCCATTTTCGATTGCAAATTGGAGCCATTCATGGTCATGCTCTGTAAAAGCACTTATGCCAAGATCGATATTAGGAATGTTCAAACCTTTACGGGATCGGAGCTCTCCACCAACAATGACCTTACACACAATATCGGCGTTAGATACTTTTATGGCTTCGAGCTGAATAAGACCATCATTTAAAAAAATAATATTACCTGGTCTAACAACGTCCGGGAGCCGGTCAAATGTCACTGATGCAATGCCTGCACTGCCCAATATTTGACGCGTTGTTAATGTGAACAAATCCCCTGAGGTGAGATGTACCGGATCAGGAGAAATCTGTCCAATGCGCATTTTAGGACCCGGCAGGTCAGCCATGATGGCGATGGGTGTACCAACTGTTTTGGATGCCAATCTGAGGTTTTCAATGGCTTGTTTGTGTCCTTTGCGGTCACCGTGGGAAAAATTCAGCCTTGCTATATTCATCCCAGCTTCTATCATTTTTTTCATAACCTCTATAGAATTAGAGGCAGGCCCTATGGTACAGACAATTTTTGTCTTATTTTTCGGAAGCGCCATGTTTATCCAACCTCCCTGCAATTAAAAGTTCTATCACTTTCTGTTTTTAAAGACAATGATTACGAATTTCTCAAGCTCATTTTAATCGTGAACATGGCATCCCTGCTACATTGTATGATAGACTTCTCACAATCAGCTTAATTATAAAAAGAAAGGAGTTGCCGGCATGAAAAACTCCCCCCTTGCAGGTAAATTACCGCCAGAAGAAATGCTTGTAGATTTAGAAATGCTTGAAAGAGAGTACTACGAACGTAAGCCGGATTTAAAAGATCCTACTCAACTTGTAAGCTTTGGAACAAGTGGGCACAGGGGATCATCGCTTTCCGGCACATTCAACGAGGCCCATATTCTGGCAACAACCCAGGCCATTTGTGATTACAGGAAAAGCAAAGGGGTTGATGGCCCGCTCTACATTGGCAAAGATACTCACGGATTATCAGGGCCTGGGCAACGAACGGCTCTTGAAGTGCTCGCAGCCAACGGAGTGGAAACAATGATCCAGCGTGATGATGGATATACCCCGACCCCGGTAATTTCCCACGCCATTCTTTCCCATAACAAGAACCGGAGTGAAGGCCTGGCAGATGGTATTGTCGTAACCCCTTCTCATAACCCCCCGGAAGATGGAGGTTTTAAATATAATCCACCAAACGGAGGTCCAGCTGATACCCAGGTGACCCGATGGATACAGGACCGGGCGAATCTTATTATGATGGCTGGCAACAAAGAAGTGAAGAGGATGTCCTATGAGTCAGCCCTTAAAGCCTCTACAACGCACTCTCACGATTTCGTGACTCTCTATTTAAAAGACCTCATCAATGTTGTTGACATGGACTGTATAAGCTCCTCAGGTGTTGCCATGGGTGTCGATCCTCTTGGAGGGTCTTCAATCCAATATTGGGAGCCGATTAAATCCCTGTACAAAGTGAATATTACTGTTGTTAACGCAATGGTCGATCCAAGGTTTAGCTTTGTGCCCGTTGATCATGACGGAAAAATAAGGATGGATTGTTCAAGCCCCTTTGCCATGGCAGGCCTGGTCAGCCTTAAAGACAGATACCAGGTTTCTTTTGCCAATGATACTGATGCTGACCGGCATGGGATTGTTACTCGCTCAATTGGCCTCATGAATCCCAACCACTATCTTGCGGTAGCAATTTATTACCTGTTGACACATAGGCCTCAGTGGCCAAAAGAGGCGGCTGTTGGAAAAACGCTGGTCAGTAGCAGTATCATTGACCGTGTTGTTGCAACCGTGGGTAGAAGATTGACCGAGGTTCCTGTGGGCTTCAAATGGTTTGTCGAGGGTTTGTTCGAAGGTTCATGCTGTTTTGGCGGTGAAGAAAGTGCTGGTGCAAGCTTTCTGAAAAAAGACGGAACTGTCTGGACAACTGACAAAGACGGCCTTATCATGAATCTACTTGCAGCAGAAATTACAGCCCGCACAGGTAAAGACCCGGGAGAAATCTATAAAGAACTAATAGAGCAATTGGGATATTCCTGGTATACGAGGGTTGATGCACCGATATCACCTGATGAGAAAGCCATCATGGCAAACCTGACTGCAGAAATGATTGTTGCAAAAGAGATTGCAGGAGAACCTATCACTGAAAAGCTGACGAAAGCCCCGGGCAATGGCGCATCAATAGGTGGATTGAAAATCCTGTCATCAAATGGCTGGTTCGCGGTCAGACCATCAGGAACAGAGAATATATACAAGATTTACGCGGAGAGCTTCAAGAGTGAGAGCCATCTCCAGACTATTGTAAATGAAGCGCAGCAGATAGTTAAAAACGCTTTAACCGGAAAAACAAAAGGAGCATGAGCATGGAAACGGGCAATCTACCCTTGAACAAAAGACCGGCATGGAAAGCGCTTAAAACTCATTACAGAGAAATACGAAGGCAACATCTTCGTGAGCTTTTTGCCATTGATCCTGAGCGGGGTAATTACATGTGTGCTGAAGGCGCAGGAATCTTTCTTGATTACTCTAAAAATCGTGTAATCAGCGAAACTATCAGGCTTCTTGTTCAATTAGCCGAGGAATCCGGCCTGCAAAGCCGCATTGAAGCCATGTTTAGCGGTAAAAAGATCAATGTTACAGAAAATCGTGCTGTTCTTCATGTTGCGCTGCGGGCACCAAGAGGATCATCAATAATAATGGACGGAAAAAACGTGGTGCCGCAGGTCCATGAAATCCTCGACAAGATGTCTGATTTTTCTATCAAAATACGCAATGGCTCATGGCTGGGGTACACCGGAAAGCGAATTCGCAATATTATCAATATTGGTATCGGTGGCTCAGACCTGGGGCCTGCCATGGCTTATGAAGCACTTAAATATTATAGTGATAGAAACCTGCAATTCAGGTTCGTTTCAAATATAGATGGTACAGACTTTGCCGAGGCAGTAAACGGTCTTAATCCAACAGAAACCCTTTTTATTGTTTCTTCCAAGACTTTCACAACCCTGGAAACAATGACAAACGCGCATACAGCGAGAGCCTGGTTGTTAAAAGGGCTTGGCGGTGAAGAAAGATCAGTGGCAAAACACTTTGTTGCAGTATCAACAAATAAAGGGACAGTTGAAAAATTCGGCATCAATCCCGAGAACATGTTTGTTTTCTGGGATTGGGTTGGTGGCCGTTACTCTTTGGATTCAGCTATCGGTCTTTCAACAATGATCGCAATTGGCCCTGAAAACTTCCATTCACTCCTTGATGGTTTCTACCAGATGGACAGACATTTTCGCACTGCCCCGTTTGAGCGAAACCTGCCGGTACTTATGGGGCTCTTGGCTATCTGGTACAACAACTTTTTTAGAGCAGAGACTATGGCAGTTCTTCCTTACGAACAGTATCTCAAACGTTTCCCAGCCTATCTTCAACAGTTGACCATGGAAAGTAACGGCAAACAAGTAACCCTTGACGGGGCAAGGGTTGTTTATCAGACCGGCCCAATCTATTGGGGTGAAATAGGAACGAACAGTCAGCACTCTTTCTATCAGCTCATACACCAAGGTACTAAACTTGTCCCCTGTGACTTTATTGCTTTCAACAAGACTCTGAATCCTATTGGTCGTCATCACGATATACTCATTGCCAACGTTTTTGCACAAAGTGAGGCCCTGGCTTTTGGGAAAACGTCAGAAGAGGTTAAAGCTGATGGAACACAGAAATGGCTTGTACCACACAAGGTTTTTAAAGGGAACAGGCCTTCGAACACTATTTTGGCTGACAGGCTTACACCTGATACACTCGGAAAGCTTATTGCCCTTTATGAGCACAATGTTTTTACCCAGGCTGCTTTGTGGAACATTAATGCATTTGATCAGTGGGGGGTAGAGCTTGGAAAAGAATTGGCACAGCGAATCATTCCTGAACTTGAAAGCATAATTGAGCCTGCACTTGCCCATGATAGTTCAACAAATAGCCTGATTCGTCAATACAGGAAACGAAAGCACCTACAATAACTCTTTGTCTGATGCAATATGTTGACTTGTGATATGATTTACCCTATCATTCATCATCGGTAGACACAAATGAGTGAGACAGGTGAGCCGAGAGAAATTAGAAATTTTGGCCCAGAGCTCGACTTTGTAAAACCAGACAATGATGTCCTTATTGTGAAGTTATTCGGGACCTGGAAGATAGGGAGTCAGGTTCCGGGTTTTAACAGGCTTACCAAGGAATTGGAAAAAGACTCACTTATAAGGAAAATCAGGTTTGATTCCAGTGGTCTTGGCCGCTGGGATAGCATCCTTATCACATTTTTATTAAAAATAGCCAACTATTGCGAACAGAAACAGATTGAGTTGACAACAGAAGGTTTGCCGGAAGGTGTGATTAATCTATGCAAGCTTGCATCATCTGTTCCTGAGAGAACAGCGATCAGAACAAGTCAAATTAAGCTTTCACTGACTACACGAGTTGGAATTCATGTTGCGAGAATCTGGGGATCAATAGCTGAAACAATTACTTTTGTCGGTGAGATAGCAATAGATTTTTTCAGGTTTCTTACTGGTAGAGCACGATTTCGATGGTCAGATCTTTTACTTATAATACAGGAATCAGGGGCTCAGGCCCTTCCCATTGTTTCGCTTATCAGCCTTCTTGTCGGGTTAATACTTGCTTTTGTGGGTTCCATTCAATTGAAGATGTTTGGAGCTCAAATCTACATAGCAAATTTGGTTGCAATCGCTATGGTGAGGGCCATGGGAGCCATTATGACAGGTATTATTATGGCTGGTCGAACAGGAGCTTCTTTTGCGGCCAGAATAGGGTCCATGCAGGTGAATGAAGAAATAGATGCCCTGAAAACTGCCGGATTGCCACCGATGGAGTTTCTTGTACTGCCAAGAATTATCGCCCTCGCTGTTATGATGCCCCTCCTTACATTATATGCTAACCTCATGGGCATTCTTGGGGGCATGATTGTTGGTGTGGGAGGGTTTGATATTGGAATCCGAGAGTATCTCAATGCAACAAAAGGTTCTTTAACGCTCACTACAGTTGGTATAGGGTTGTTCAGCAGTTTTATTTTTGGTATCCTTGTGGCTACAGCGGGATGCCTCAGAGGAATGCAGTGCAGTAGAAGCGCATCAGCAGTTGGAGAGGCTACTACTTCAGCGGTAGTAACGAGCATTGTGAGTATCATTATTGCTACAGCAATTATCACGATAGGATGCAACATCTTGGGTATATAAAAGACAGTTAATGGTTAACGGTGATCAGTGATTGGCGAAGTTCAAAAACAGAACAAAGATAAGGCGGTCTTTGAACCAATTATCGTGGTTGAAGATCTTACCATGGCATTTGGTGACAATGTTATACAGAGGGATCTTACATTTACCATAAACAGAGGGGATATTTTTATTGTAATGGGGGGGAGTGGTTGCGGCAAAAGCACTTTAATGAGGAACCTCATAGGTCTCCAACGTCCTGCCAGAGGAAAGGTATTTTACGACAAAGAAAGTTTCTGGGACATTGAAGAATCAGAAAGAGAAAGAATCTTAAGGCGCATAGGCGTTATGTATCAGGGAGGGGCTCTTTGGAGTTCCATGACTCTTGCAGAGAACATAATGCTGATCATTCAGGAATATCAAAAAATTGATCATGATCAGGCTCTGGAACTCGCTTCGTTAAAACTGGCTCTCGTAGGACTTGCAGGCTTCGAAGATTACTACCCTTCTGAAATAAGTGGTGGAATGAAGAAAAGGGCGAGTATAGCCAGGGCAATGGCATTAGATCCGGAAATTCTTTTTCTTGATGAACCCTCAGGAGGATTGGATCCTATCAGTGCCCGGATGCTTGATGATCTCATTTTGCAACTCAAAAGTAGTATGGGAACAACAGTAGTCGTTATCACCCATGAACTTGCAAGTATTTTTAGCATAGGGAATGATTCGGTTTTTCTCGATACGGAATCAAAGACAATTATTGCATCAGGTAATCCCAAGAAACTTCTTGAAGAATGTGATAATGATACTGTAAGAAGATTTCTCACGCGGGGTGCCTCAGAGCCTCGTATTCAAGCCATTGGCCGAGCCTAATGGATGTGGTGAAGGAGATTGTATGAGCAAACCTGCAAGCAAAACATTGATTGGAGCCTTTGTGCTCGGAGCAATAGCATTGGGGGTTATTGCAGTGATAGTCTTCGGTTCTCAGAAATTTTTTACCAAGAGGTCTGTTTATGTAATGTTTTTTGAGGGGTCGGTTAAAGGGCTGAATGAGGGTTCACCTGTCAACTTTCGGGGGGTGAAAATAGGTTCTGTCAAGGACATTGAGCTAAAATTTGACCCAAAAGACCTGATTTTTTTAATCCCGGTGTATGTTGAAATTGATCCTACTAAAGTGACTGGTTCTAAGGGAACTATCGGGAGTGCTGAAGTCTGGGAAGAACTTATTCAGAAAGGACTGAGAGCACAGCTTGAGTTACAGAGTTTTGTAACAGGCCAACTCATGATAAATGTTGATTTTTTCCCAGGCAAACCAGCACGATATGTGGGGATGGATAAAAGGTTTCCTGAGATTCCTACAGTCTCATCCCCCCTCGATCAACTTTTGAGAACAGCGGAAGAACTTCCACTCAAGGAACTCTTTGATAAGTTATTGAAATCGATAGAGGGAATAGAAAAAGTTGCTAACTCACCCCAAATCGGATCGAGCCTTGAATCTTTATCTGAAGGTCTGAAGGAATCGCGCAAAATTCTCGGAAAAATAGACCAGCAAATTGGCCCCATGATGACTAACCTGAAAGAAACTTCCGATTCAATCAAGGCCTTTGCCGATAAGTCTCAAAATGTCCCTGGTGCAGTGGAGAAGACGCTTTCCACGGCACGTGCCTCTTTGGAACAGGCAGAGAAAACTTTTAGTTCTGTTCAAAAGCTTGCATCAGATAATTCAGCCCTTATGTATCAGATAGACAATGCTCTGAACGAAGTATCCAAAGCCTCTCGGTCTGTTCGATCTTTATCTGATTACATCTACAGGCATCCCGAGTCCCTCATTAAAGGCAAAAGAACCTTAAAAGGAGAATGAGTATGAAACAGAAGGCTGCTCTCAAAACGCTTGTACTGGGGAACATCCTTATGGCCCTTCTTTTAACCGCTTGTGGATCATCTCCACCAGCAAGGTTTTATGCGCTTACACCCATGCCTCCACAAATATCAGAAGACAAGACAATACTCCATGACAAGAACAAAATTATAGCCATAGGACCCATTGAGATTCCAGAGTATCTTGACAGAGCAGAGATTGTGACACGGGCCAAGGAGAATCAACTCATGATTTCGGAATTCGACCTGTGGGGTGGTTCCATAAAAACGGAGATCTACTCTTCCTGGTTGAGGAAGCCAGGCAAAATTGACCTTATCAGGTGTCTGGAAATCGGTTAATAATTCTGCTAATGCAGATTCCGCAATGCCAAAGGTATGAATGGTTTTTTGGATAACTTTGTCCTGAGTTCCGTATTTCTTTTCTAAAATTGGTTTTGCCTGGGTCAAGAAGATGTGTCTCATCTCCATCGGAACACCAGCAAAGGCAAAGAAACTCTTTTCACCTTCTTCATAGAATAAACCAGGAGCAGTACCTCGTTCATTTTTCAAAGCTATGAAATCTTCCGGAACCATTGCTTGACTGCGATTTATTTCAGGAGTTGGCATATTCCTTGCTGCAAAAATCTTCTGTACCTGTTCCCAGACTTCTTCATTAAAGACCAATTTTTTCCCGAAGAAGGAAGCTATCTCTTGTTTAGTTATGTCGTCTGTAGTAGGTCCTAAACCTCCAGTGGTGATGACAACATCATATTTTTCCCAGCATTGTCTCAAAGCTTGATGAATGGCTGTAGCTTCGTCTTTAACGGTTACTGAATAATCTACTGGAAGACCTAAATTAGCCAATTCCTGAGCCAAGAAAGTCAGATTGGTATTAACAGTCTTACCCAGTAAAATCTCATTACCGATGGTTATTACAGCACTTTTTTTCATCTTAATATGCCTTAGCAAAAATTACTCGCTGAGATGATGGTTGACCACAGTAAATGAATTTACATTCTTCTTTTTCTGATTCAAGAGGAATGCAACGTATAGTTACCTTCAAATCTTCCTTTATTTTTTCTTCACAGAGAGGATTGCCACACCAATGAGAATGGGCAAATCCACCGTGAATTTCTGGTTCTTCTTCATTTTTAGGAGTGAAATAGCGATAGAATTCTTCCTTACTATCTATCTTGACTGTGTTTTGTTCACGGAAATCCTTTGCTTTCTGAAAGATATTCTTTTGCATTTCTGGAAGGGTGGTCTTGCAATATTCCACTACCTCTTCAATCATAATACGATGTTTATCTTTGGGATTTTCGTCTCTTCTGGATATCATCACGCTATTAGAGGAAATGTCTCGGGGACCAATTTCTATCCTTAAGGGCATCCCCTTTTTAATCCAGTACCAGTTTCGTTCACTGGAGGTAAGGTCACGGTCATCCAGTTCAGTTAGAATAGGTATTCCATCAAAATTAACTTGTCTCAGTTCATTACTTAGTTTATGAGCAAGTGTCATCACCTTATCTTTTTCTTCATCATTGCGATAGATAGGTATGATGGCGATATGAGCAGGAGCAATTTTGGGAGGAAGCACCAGTCCATTATCATCGCTATGAGTCATAATTAAAGCACCTATAAGACGAGTAGAAACACCCCAAGAGGTTGTCCAGGCATATTGAAATTCACCCTCTCTATTCTGGAAACGGATATTGGAAGCACGGGCAAAGTTCTGTCCTAAAAAGTGGGAAGTGCCACATTGTAACGCTTTTTTATCTTGCATCATAGCTTCAATGCAATAGGTATCAACTGCTCCAGGAAATTTTTCACTTTCCGTCTTGGCACCTTTAATCACGGGAATAGCAAGATATTCTTCCGCAAATTTAGCATAAACATCCAGCATTCGTAAAGTTTCTAACCTTGCATCTTCTTCCGTTTCGTGGACAGTATGTCCTTCCTGCCAGAGAAATTCCGTAGTGCGAAGGAACAATCGGGTTCGCATTTCCCATCTGACAATATTTGCCCATTGATTTATGAGGAGAGGAAGGTCTCTATAGGAATTGACCCAGCGAGCAAAGGAAGCTCCAATAATTGTTTCACTGGTAGGACGAACTATGTAGGGTTCAGTTAATTCACCTGCTGGCTTAAGTTTTCCCTGCTCATCTGCTTCCAATCTGCTATGTGTCACTACGGCACATTCTTTTGCGAAACCTTCAATATGTTCTGCTTCTTTTTCAAAGTAATGTAAGGGAATAAAGAT
>ERZ1026796.2293-NODE-2293-length-11281-cov-1.856016_pt1 | contig 11281 bp, 8 predicted proteins | sample MGYA00520874_ERZ1026796 | MGnify/ENA primary metagenome ERZ1026796 (study PRJEB33270, sample SAMEA104284474) | anaerobic digester metagenome | biome: Anaerobic digester microbiome; feature: mesophilic sludge digester; material: Anaerobic digester biomass | place...
CATACCCGGTCTCCAGCACCGCGGTGGGATAGAAACGGCGCAGGTCATCGGTGTCCGCGGGCCAGCCCAGGGTGCTAAAGGGCCACAGCCCGGAGCTGAACCAGGTGTCGAGCACATCCTCGTCCTGCGTCAGGTCAACCGGGTAGCCGTAGTGGCGACGGGCCAGCGCGGCCGCGCCCTGCGCATCACGCGCACAGAATGGCTGCCCGTCCGGACCATACCAGATGGGAATGCGGTGCCCCCACCAAAGCTGGCGGCTGATTCACCAGGGGCGCAGGTTCTCCATCCAGTGGTAGAAGACCTTGTTGAAGCGCTCCGGCACAATCTGGATGCGGCCGCTGCGCACCGCGGCCAGGCTCAACTCGGCCATGGCCCTGGTGTTGACGAACCACTGTTTGCTGACCAGCGGCTCGATCACCTCACCGCCGCGCTGCGAGCGGGGCACCTGCATGGTGTAGGGTTCGGCCTTGATCGTCAGCCCCGCGGCTTGCATGTCGGCCCACAGGCGTTTGCGGCACTCGAACCGGTCCAGGCCGGCATAAGGGCCACCATTCTCGTTGAGGGTCGCATCCCTGTTCATGACATTGATGATCTGCAAGCCGTGGCGTTGGCCGATGCTGAAGTCGTTCACATCATGGCCGGGAGTGATCTTGAGCGCGCCGGTGCCGAATTCGCGATCCACGTAGGTGTCATGAATCACGGGGATGGTGCGCTTGAGCATGGGCACCAGGCAGGTGGCGCCGATCAGGTGGCGGTAACGTTCATCCTCTGGATGCACGGCCACCGCGCTGTCGCCCAAAATAGTCTCCGGCCGCGTGGTGGCGACGGGGATGTAACCGATGCCAGGGCCGTCGTCCAGGTGCGCGTCGGCAATAGGGTACTTGAAGTAGTAGAGCGTACCCTGTTCTTCGCTGTACTCCACCTCGACATCTGACACCGCGGTCTGCAAGCCCGGCGACCAGTTGACCAGGTATTCGGCCTGGTAGATCAGGCCCATGCGGTAGAGGCGGACGAAGGCTTCGCGCACGGCCGCGTTGAGTCCCTCATCCATGGTGAAGCGTTCACGTTCCCAGTCGCAACTGGCGCCCAGGCGGCGCAGTTGACCGGTGATGCGACCGTGGTATTTGGCTTTCCAGTCCCAACAGGCCTGCACGAAGCGCTGGCGGCCGATTTCCTGACGACTCGTGCCTTCGCTGCGCAGTTTGCGCTCCACCTGCAATTGGGTGGCAATACCGGCATGGTCGGTGCCAGGGACCCACAAGGCCGCCTTGCCAGACATGCGGGCATAGCGGATCATCAGGTCTTCCAGGGTGACAAAGAGGGCATGGCCCTGGTGCAGTTCACCGGTCACATTGGGTGGCGGGATTGAAATCACAAACGGTTCGCCGTCGGGCTGGGGCGCGTTTTCAGGCTTGAACCAGCCGCTGCTCTCCCACCAGGCATAGAGGCGTTCTTCGGTGGCCTTGAAATCGTAGGTCTTGGGTAATGAAGAAAATGAGGGAAATGAAGAAAATGAAGAAAATGAGAAATCGGGCGCTTCGCTCGTCATACGTCCTTCTTCCTAATCGAACAGATTAATTGCCACGTTTGCCGTTGCAGCACAGATTGAACCCTATTGTGCGCGCCTGGGCGCCGGCCAGGGTGACATTCTGACCACAAACCAGGGGCAAAAGGCCTTCTGCGGCCACAGTGCGGCCATTTTAGCACCGTCGCACCACCTGGTCAAGCACCCCAGCAGTTCCCACTTTCAGCGCAGCCACTGGGTGACAGCGCCCCAGGCGCCGGCGCCGGCCAGGGCCACCAGGATGGTCTTGATCGTCTTGCCCAGCCAGCAGGCGATGAAGAAACGTAGAACTGAAAACTTCAACATACCTGCGGCGATGCCCGCCAGGTCGAAAAACGGATTGGGGATCACCGAGAGTATGAAGATGACCCATACGCCATAGCGACGCTCCAGGCGCTCCAATTGGGCATAGCGTGCGCGGTCCTCGATGACGGCGCTGCCGCTGTAGCCGGCCAGGTAGCCGACCAACTCGCCCAGCGCCTCGCCCAACCCGGCCGCGAGGCCGACCAGCACAGGATTGAGTGAACTGCCGAGGGCAAAGACAACGGCCAGACTAGGCGCCGGGAGGACGATGGTGGCGCTGGCGAGCACACTGATGAGGAAGACACCGGGGTAGCCATAGGCGCCGATCTGTGCGATGCGATCACGCAGGGCGAAGATGGTGATGCTGATTGCCAGAGCCAGCAGCAGCGCCAGCACGCGCGGCGTCCAGCGTCGCCAACGCGAGGGCGCCGCAGCCGCATCGCCGTGCGGAGGCTGGTTGCCGGCTGTCATAGTGACTCCCCAATTCTTGAAAGAAACCCGGTTCCTGGGAGAAACCGGGTTTCTTTGGTTGCGATCCTTTACTTCTCAGTAATCTCGATCATGACGATCTTGTCTTCCATCGTCAGCGCGATCGCGACATCGGTGCCTTTGGTGATCCTACCCATCACGCTGAACTGACCGTCATACTCCGGCAGGTCGCCCAGGGCAAAGTAGAACTGACTGCCGCTTGAGCCTTTCTTGTCAGCCAGGTAGTAAAGGCCCATGACACCCAGGGTGTGCGTGACCGTGGTGGATGCCTCCAGCGGGAGGGTGTAGCCCACATCACTGGCCGGTTGGCCGGCCGGCGAACCGGTGAGCACGAACGCGCCCGGCTGCGTGAAGTTGATCGGGAATTCGTCGTAGTAGCCCAGTTTGGACAGCAGCACGAAGCTGTTGACGCTCTGCGGGGCGCTGTCGGCAAACAGTTCAACCTCGATGTCGCCCTTGGAGGTCTTGATGGTGGCGCTGTACTTCTTGGCCTTGTCAATCAGCAGGGCGGGCGCTGAGTTGTACAGCTTCTCGCGGTCGGCCACGGCCTTCTTGGCTAACGGGCGCCCGTTCTCCATGACCGGTGGGTAGGGCGTGGGGGTGGCGGTGGGCGGCGGCAGCAGGCTGACCGCGCCCTCGCTGATCTCCACGGTCACCAGGGCATCGCCCGGGGTGGCGGTATCCTGCTGCGGGTCGCGCAGCGTGAGCGATTTGACCACATCCATGCCTTCGACGACCTTGCCGAAGATCGTGTGCGCGCCGTTGAGCCAGGGGGTTGCCGCGGTGGTGATGAAGAACTGGCTGCCGTTGGTGTTGGGGCCGGCGTTGGCCATGGCCAGATAGCCGGCCTCATCGAACTGCTTGGAGATGTCAATCTCGTCTTCGAATTGATAGCCGGGGCCACCGGTGCCGGCGCCGGTGGGATCGCCGCCCTGCGCCATGAAGTCCGCGATCACACGATGGAAGGTGGTGTCATCGTAGAAGCCCTCTTTGGACAGAAAGACGAAGTTGTTGACCGTGATGGGCGCGGTCTTGGCGAACAGTTCAACCTTGATATCGCCCTTGGCCGTCTTGAAGGTGGCAAAGTAGAGCTTGGTGGGATCAATGGTCATGGCCGGGGCCTCGGTCCACTGCTGGGACGGAACCGGCGGGACCGCAGGCGTGCCGCCATCCACCGGTGGCAGCACCGGAGTCAGCGGCGCGGGCTGGGTCGCAATGGCGGGGCCGGTCGGGGTCGCGACCGTGATGTCAGGCGCTGGAACTCCGCTGCATGCGGCTAGTAGAACGGCCAACAGGACGCCAACCAGGGTTAGCGACAGGGCGGTCTGCATACGACGATGAATCTGCATGAACTAACTTCTCCTTGAAAATCTCAGGCGCCGCGGCGCCTGTCTGCGGAAACTCAACCAGGCGCGGCGCTTCGAAGGCGCCGCACGCGGTTTTGATGTGAATGGGCGCCTTAGGGCGCCGGTGGGTCGCTGACCGGCACCTGTTCCAGGCGCCAAAGCGCCCACAGACAGATGCCAAGCACAGCCAGGGCCACAGCATAGGCTTCGGCGACCGCCGCCTGCGTGAGGAAGATGGCGATCAGGCCGAAGGCGCCGGCCAACAGATAACAGGTCAACACCGCCTCCCGCCGTGAGCCGTGCATCAGCCGCACCAGGCGATGGGAGATGTGATCCTTGCCGGGCGTGGTCAACGGGTTGAGGCCGCGCCGCAGGCGTGAGACGAAGACCAGCGTGGTGTCAAAGATGGGCAGTCCCAACACCAGCACCGGAACCATCCAGGTGACAAAAACAACATTGCTGGGGAAACGCAGCTTGATGGCGGTTGCGGCCAGGACGAAGCCCAGGAAAAGGCTGCCGCTATCGCCCATGAAGATGCTGGCCGGGTTGAAGTTGTAGCGCAGAAAGCCGATGCACGCGCCCAAGAGCGCGGCGGCCAGCGCGCCAACCAGGTACTGGCGGCTCAGGCTGGCCAGCACCATGAAGAACGCGGCCGCGATGGCCGCCAGACCGCCGGACAGCCCGTCCATGTTGTCCAGCAGGTTCATGGCGTTGGTGATACCAACCACCCAAACGACGGTCAGGGCGATGTCCAGGCCGTCGCCAGGGAAGACGTCGGCGGTCACACCAGAGAGCACCAGGATCAACGCGGCCACCACCTGGCCGCCCAGTTTGATGAGCGGGCGCAGCCCGCGGCTGTCATCCACCAGGCCCAGGAAAGAGACGAACGACGCGCCGATGAAGATGCCGATGACCTGGTTGACATAGAAGAGGTCGCCGAGGAAGAGCAACGCCAGCACAAACGCGATGTAGATGGCGACACCGCCCAGGAGCGGCGTCGGTTTGACATGGACCTTGCGGGCGTTGGGCTGGTCCAGCACGCCAAACTGATGCGCCATGCGCCGAGCGACGGGGGTGATGCCCAGGGCCAGAACCAGGGCAGCGGCCACGATCAAAATTTCACGCGTCATTGGGGTAACTGCGCCTGTAACTGTTGCACGAGGGCCTGCAATGCCGGCTTGTCGGCCTCGGGGGCGTATTTCAACGCCTCCTGCGCCGCGGCCAGGGCCAGTTGAATCTGATTGGTCTGCTGGTAAAGGATGGCCAGATTGCGCCAACTGGCGGCGTCACCCGGGGAGAGCTGCGTCACCTTCTGATTGGCGCTGATGGCTTCGGTGAGATTGCCCTGCTGCGCGTAGATGTAGCCGAGCGCGCTCCAGGCCAGCGCCTGGCCCGGGCTGAGCTTGAGGGTCTGCTGGTAGGCTTCGATCGCCTTTGCGTTGTCCCCGCGTGAGCGGTAGACGTCGCCCAGGAAGAGGTAGGTCTGCGGGTAGATTTGATCCAGTTCCAGCGAGCGGCTGAGTGCAATCAGGGCATCTTCGAAGTAGTCATCGGCGACCTCCGGCTGCTGCTGATCGCGCGCGAGGTTGGCGAGCAGGAAATAGACCAGTCCCTTCTCGTTGAACAGATGGGCCGCGTTGGGGCTGAGTCGCGTGGCGGCCTGGTAGTAGGTGAGCGCGGTCTGCCAATCCCTTTCGCGCTCGGTCGTGCTGGTTTGCAGCTCCCCGCGCGAGCGATAGAAGCGCGCCAGATTGGCGGTATGATCGGTGTTGAGCGGGTTCAGCGTCTGCGCGCGCGTCAGCACGCTGAGCGCGTCGTCCAGCCAGCGTTGCCGTTCGGCGGGGTCGGTGTCCACTTTGGCCTGCTCCAGGGCAGAGCGGCCCAGGAAGAGGTAGTAGTAATCTTCATCGGGTGCGATGGCAAGTGCCTTCCGATAGAGGAAGATAGCGCCCTGCCATTGCCCCACGCCATCGTAAGCCTGGCCTTGCTTGTAATAGGTGTCTGCGCGCACCAGGCCAATGTTGACCGTGCTGACGAACGTGATCACGATCACGCCGATCAGCGCGGCGCTGAAGCTGGTCACCAGGCCGCGCGCGGTCCAGGTCAGCAAGCGCCGGCTGCTGCTGCGCCAGAGTGCCCAACCCAGGATCAGAATGACCACGAAGGCCGCCACGTAGTAGTCCACGATGTAGCTGGCCACGAAATCGCTCAACTGCTCCACGCTGACGCGGCTGCCCTGCAAGACGGCGCCCTGCGCCACGCGTGCGCCATGAATCAAGCTGAAGATGAGCCACATGCCCCAGACGACGGCGCTGTAGAGGCCCAGGCCGCGCAGCCACCAGGCGCCGGTTGGGGCCTTGCGTTGATTGGCGGCCACATCGCCCAGGGCAATGATCCCCGCGACGAGCCAGGTGAAGAGGTGCAGCCACCAGATGCCCAGGCTGACCGCGGGCTGACCGTTGCGATTTTTGAAGAACAGGGCGTTCAAGATGACGTTGAAGGCGTTCGTGTCGCGCCCCTGGTTGGCCATGAAGTTCCAGATGAGGGTGACAAAGACGATGGCCGCCAGGAAGGCATAGGGCAGCAGGTGGTCAATCCAGGAGGTGGTTACGCCGCTGCGCGCTGCGGGTGAGCGGGCGCCGGGCAGTTCACGCGTCAGCGAGGCGCCGCTGCGCCGCTTACGCGGGGTCGCGGCCGTGCGCATGGGCGCCGCAGACGGAAAAGGCATGTTGAAGGACGACGGCATGGCGGCCGCGGCAGACGTCGCCTCGACCGGTTCCTCGTCCGAAAGGTCGAGCCAGCCCAGGCCGGTGACGAGCAGGACGGCGGTCAACGTCCAGAAGTAGGTGCGCGTGGCGGCGATGGCGATGCCGAAGTGGATTTCGACAAAGTGCGCGGCGATGGCCGAGAGGATGGCGAGCAGCAGGAGCGCCCGGCTGCCGGTCATCTGCAAGGTGAAGTCGCTGCGAAACGCGCTGATGGTCAGGTAGACGATGAAGCCAAGAATCAAGCCTGCGGGAATGGCTACCCCCAGATAGCGCAGATCGCCCAGGGCCAGCCAGGGGATGAGCGCGCCGCCGAGGCCGCCGAGCAGGGTCAGGGCCAGGAAGAGGATGGCATCCTGACGATTGCGCACCCAGCCCAGCCAGCGCAGGGTCCAGTAGAAGATGCTGCCGAAGAGGACGACATAGGCGATGAAGCCCCAGGCGCCGGTGATGATGAGGGCGTCGAAGGTTTCATTGTGCGAACGATCGGGCGAGGCGTTGCGCGCCTCGTAGTGCGCCAGGTCGGGCGGGTAGAAGGGGTTGTAAGCCACCCACATCGCCTCCGGGCCGTAACCGAAGATGGGGCGCAGGGCGTTGAGCGGATCGGGCGTGCCATCGGGGTAGGTGACGGCCGCGTGGGGCAGGATCATCTGGCTGGCGCCTTCCCAGATCAGGACGCGCACCTTGCCGGTGCCTTCTTCGGTTTCAAAGATCTGGCCCAGGCGGCCCACGTAGGGAACGCTGCGCAGGGCGGCCAGCGGCGAGTTGGGCAGGTTGAAGCTGATGAGGAATGCCACGCCCGCGACGGCCAGACCGATCCAGCCGAGCCAGGCCCAGTGGAAGAAGCCGGCGCCGCGTCGCGTCGCGCGGCTGCGCAGCGCGATCAAGCCCAAGAGCACGAAGATGTAGATGCCGGCAAACCAACCGAGCCAGGGGCCACGACTCTGCGAGAAGATGATGGCGACGCTTTGCACGACCAGCACGAACACATACGAGCCGACGAGCAGCGCATCGGCAATCTCCCCACCCTGTTCGGCCAGCAGGCGCCCGGCCGAGCGCAGAAAGCGCTCCAGGGTGACGAAGAACGCGATGATCAGGTAGGCTGCGATGAAGATGGCGTTGCCCATGTTGCCGGCCACGCGCAGCTTGACATCGCCGCCCCAGGGCAGCGGATCGAGACTGTAGTGCTGCAGGATGCCGTAGAGCGCCACGGGCAGCGAGGCGATGACGATGGCGTGCAGCAGGCGGTTGAGCTGCACACGCGAGCGCAGATGAGTCAGCGTCAGGAAGAAAATGACGATGTAGGAGAAGGTCGAGTAGGTGCCCTGCATGCGCTGATAGCTGCCCCAGAAGCTGATGCGCGGGGCCACCGACAGGGCGGTGCTGATGAGGTAGGCGCTGACAAGCAACAGGGCGGGGATGATGAGGGGCGTCTCGCGAATCTGACGCCACAGATTGCCGCGCGGGGTCTGGGTGGCTGAGGCTGGCAGGGGAGCGGCCGCGCCGCCGCCGTCAATCAGCTTGATGAGCCAGGCGCCGATCATGACGAGGGCGATGGAGCGCAGCAGGCTGATCTTGTCAGGCTCGAAGACGCGGCTGGAGTAGACATTGAAAAAGACCGGCACGATGATGAGGGCGGCCAGCCAGCCGGCCTCGATGATCGCTTCACACAAGCGGCTGATTTTCGACGACATGAAAATTCCTGTGGTGTGGCGTTGAGTTAGGCACTCTGCAGACGTAGCTCGAACTGACCCGGTGCCCTGACAGCCTTGACCAGGGGCGTATCTTACCCGACATAGTCCAAAAGATCAAGTAGCCAGCAATTCCCGGTAGAGGGTTTCGATGCGCGTCACCATGAGGGGCAGGCTGAATTCGGCCGCGGCGCGCTGCCGGGCGGCTGCGCTCATGGCCTGCAGGCGAGCGGGATCGGCCAGCAGTGTACGCAGGGCCGCGGCCAGGGCCTGACTGTCGCTGGCCGCGACGACGCGGCCGGTCACGCCATCCTGGTTGACATACGAGGTGCCGGTGCCGACTTCAGTGCTGAGGATGGGGGTGCCGCTGGCGAGCGCTTCGAGCTGCACAACGCCGAAGGCTTCGCTGCGCGCGCAGGCCGGCAGGACAAAGAGATCGGCCGCGGCGTAGTATGCGGGCAGGTCGGCGTCGCTGATGTCGCCCAGGAAGTGGACGCGGTCGGCCAGGCGCAGGCCGAGGGTCTGGGCCTGCCACGGCTCGGCCATGGGGCCGGTGCCGATGATGAGCAGCCGCGCGGCGGGGACCTGGGGCAGGGCATCGAGCAGGAATTGCACGCCCTTGTAGTAGCGCAGGCGGCCGACGAAGAGCAGCAGCGGACCAGGGAAGCGCGCCTTGAGCGCGGCCACCTGCTGCGGGTCAGGCTGCTGAAAGCGCGCCAGATCCAGACCGAGCGGGATGACGCTGACGCGGTCCCCCAGCGGCTGCAGGTAAGGCGAGCTTTGCACGTACTGAGGACTGGTGGCAATCAAGCGGTCGGCGCGGCGCAAGATGCGGCGCAGGAGCGGATCGTAGAGGCGCAGGATGCCGGCCTGGCGTACGACATCGCTGTGGTAGGTGATGACGGTGCGGCGGCCGCGGCCGAGCAGGTAGTTGCTCACCTCGCCCAGGGGATAGGGGAAATGCAGGTGGGCCACATCGGGCTGTTCACGGCGCAGGAGCCAGGGAAAGGCCAGGCTGAGCGGCGTGGAGGCGACGGACGCCAAGCGGGCCGCGCGGATCACGCGCACGCCGTTTTCCCAGCGCACGCTCGTGCGGCGATCGAGGCTGGTGACGAGCACGCCCACCCGGTGCCCAGCCGCCGCCTGCGCCTCCGCCAGCCACCTGATATGATTCTCCATCCCGCCGAGGACCGGGAAGTAGTCTTTGTAGAGGTGAAGGATGTTCAGTTGGATCACAACCGACCGCCCAACTCCAGGATCGCATCGCGTAATACGCAAAAGCTGTGCGACACATTGCGCATTGGATCCATTTGAGGGCCGATGCTGCGCGCGACTTCCAGCTTGCGAAGCCCTGTCTTGAAGTAGCCAGCTCGCTGCAACACTCTCTCGAACGCCTCCCAGGTTCCGCCGACAACGCTGTCTGGATTGCGGAAGCTACGCTGCTGCGGGATAGTGGCCGCGACGCGCGGAAAAGCAGCACGTACTGCCTCCCAGTCCCCAAAATACCATGCCTCCAATTCCTCAATAGCGATGCGATTGATCACCGAGAAGCGATCTCCGCTCGCGTGACTCCGGGTTGACAGACCTGCGGCCTGGGCGTACGCCTCGAGCCTAGCTTTCAGCACCAGACAATCATCATCGTCTCGATCTACGATGACTACGACCCGATGATTCTCCGGTAACCAATGTGCATAACCCCTGAGCCGGTCAGGCAAGCGTTCGAGCAATTCGTCCTTACCTTGGAAAGAATAAATCGAGAAAGGCACGTCCGGTATGAGACGCGGCAACAGCGCGCGCAACAGCGCCTCCATGGATGGCTCTTCGACGATAATGTCTACATAGGTCACGCTCATCGTCGCACTTTGATGACCCCTGGCGCACCAGCATTGGTGAGCGGGTCTCCCAATCCAAAGCGCCCCTCCAGCCATAGGTGACCGAGAGAAGCTCCTGCCTTCATGAAATCCGGTATCCCAGGAATGTCAGCAGCGCGCACGACTTGGGTATAGCCGCGTTCATCACGATAAAGCACGCGCACTTCCTCGGGACGTATGCTGTTGAGGAAGAAGGGTGAGTGTGTCGTCACAAGCAGTTGGGTGCGTTCACTGGCGGCCCGACATTCCTCGGCCAATTCTGGCAAAAGACGCGGGTGCAGGTAGTTCTCCGGTTCCTCAATGCCAATGAACTGCGGCGGTTCGGGGTCATACAGCACCACGAGGTACGACAGCATCTTGAGGGTGCCATCCGAGGTGAAACGCGAGAGCACCGGCTGCTCAAACGGAGCATCTTTGATCTGCAACAGTAACCTGCCGTCCGGCATCGGCTCGGCGTCGACACGCTCCAGGCGTGGCACGCGTTGGCGCAACTGCGCAAAGATTCGTTCCAGGCGATTGGGGTGCTGTTCCTTCAAATACTGAATGACGTTGGCGAGGTTATCTCCGGTGCGTGAAAGCCGCTCATGCGGGCCAGCCTCCGGCTGACCACGCGTCTCTTCGATGGAGAGATAGGACACATACCAATCGGTGATGAATTCGCGCAGTGCTGCCACCCGCGGGTGCTCGGCGAACTGACCTAGTGTGTTGACGGCGATGAGATCCGGCGAGCGCAAGGGGATTTCAACGCGCCGGTCCTCGATATCCGGCATCTCACCGCTGACTGCGCGCCCCTGACCTTCTCGATATTCCATGAAGCGAAACGGCTTACCCGTAGACCCGCGCCGCCACTGCAGCCACTCTTCTTTGACCAGCGGCCCTCTGCCCCCTTCGTCAATAGCCAGGTGATAGGTGATCACCGGGAGCGTTGGCCGCTCCCGATATTTTAGTTCGAAGACGATTGGGCCGACGCCGCCACGCGTCTTCAACTCCCTGGCCTTGCCCCGCCGATCCCAGGCGTGACGCAGCCCATACTGAAAACACTCCGCCAAGAAGCTAAAGACGTCGAAAACGGTGGACTTGCCGCTGCCGTTGGGGCCGAGCAGCACGGTCAACGGCGTCAATTCCTTCAGTTCTACCGTCTTCAGCGCCCGATAGTTTTCCACGCGCACGTATTCGATACGGGCCGGGCTACGCGCCGGCACGATGGCCTGGACAAGGCGATTGGGTTGTTGCATAAGAACCTCTATCTGGG
>ERZ1026796.2296-NODE-2296-length-11248-cov-2.700746_pt1 | contig 11248 bp, 6 predicted proteins | sample MGYA00520874_ERZ1026796 | MGnify/ENA primary metagenome ERZ1026796 (study PRJEB33270, sample SAMEA104284474) | anaerobic digester metagenome | biome: Anaerobic digester microbiome; feature: mesophilic sludge digester; material: Anaerobic digester biomass | place...
CTCGTAGCCGGTGTGGCAGCAGTCGTACGGCAACCCGCCCTTGATCCCCTTGAAGCCGTTCTTCACGATCTGGATGTACGGCGTGTCCCCCACGAAGCAGGGGCACGGCAGTTCGTCGTACCAGATGTCCAGAATCTGGAAAAAGAGCGCCTTCTGCTGCTCCTCATCGGCAGTGACCTGAATCTGGTCCCACAGATCCCAGATCTTCCAGATCCAGTGCCCGTCGGGCGGCTTCTCGGCAATCGGGGAGGTCGGATCATCATACCAGGCCTGCCAGGCGACGGCCCAGGGCTTGGTCGTCCAGCCACGCACCCACATGCGCGGCTCCGCGAGGGGCACCAGGTTGTAGTCGAACCACCCCGGGAAGTCGCCGTCGATCTCGTTCGCGTTGTGCGCCTCGATCGAGAGCGACCGGTCCACGACCTTGTAGGTCAGTTCGATGCCGATGCCCTTGAAATAGTCGGCCAGCATCTCAGTGGTCTTGATCGGGTGGGTGTTGATGGCCATGTACTGGATGACGATGCGGTCGCCGGTGCCGTCCGGGTACACGCGGTAGCCGTCGGCGTCCCAGCGCGTAAGCTGGTCCCAGAAGGCCTGGCGATCCCGCTCCCAGCCCGTGATGGAACGCATCGGCGCGGCAATCCGGGGCGCGGTCCCCGCGCCGCCCAGCGCCACCTGCGCCAGGCTCACGCACGAAAAGGCATCAAGGGCCTTCTCAAGCGCTTCCCACGGGACGAAATAGGGGCTGTCCGCATGCGTGCCGGAGAGGGTTTCGGCCTCCTCTGCGAGCCGGGCAGGTTCATCGAGGGCGATCAGGGCCGAATCCGGCAGGTAATCGAAGAGCGTGCCCAGTCCCAGTCCTTCGGCCCCCTGTTGAAGCATGCGCTTTTCAGACCGGGGCAGGATCCGGACGCGGTCGGCGCGGCCAACGCTGCGCTGGGTCTCGGGTTCAAAACGGCGAATCGACTCGATTTCGTCGCCGAAGAACTCGATCCGCAGCGGAAGCTCGCTGGCGATGGGGAAGATGTCGAAAATGCCGCCCCGGAGACTCATCTGCCCCCGGCGCTCGACCATCAGTTCCCGCTCGTAGCCGAGCTCGATGAGTTTCAGCAACAGGGCGTCGATGGCCTGCTCGTCGCCCACGCGCAGCGTCAGGCTCTGTTCCTGGAGACGGGTGCGCCGCGCCACCCGCTGCAGCAGCGACTGCACCGGCGCCACGCACGCCACCGGCGCGCCCTGTTCCAGCGCTTCCGACAGCCGCATCAGCACGTTCATGCGCTCGGCCACGATGTCGTCGGCAGGTTCCATGGCGTCCGTCGGCAGGACTTCCCAGGCGGGAAACAGGAGGCACTGTTCTTCAGGCAGGAAACTGCAGAGGTCTTCGTGGATGGCGTCGGCGTCGGCGCGGCCCGGGGCCGCAATCAGCAGCGGGACCCCGCGCGCCCGCGCCAATTGCACCGCGAGGAGGGTCTTGCCCGAACTCCATGGCCCGACGATCTCCACGCGCCTGCCGGGCCGGTCGCCCAGAGCGCGCGCCGCGTGTTCAACCGCCTGTAATGTGGGGAATGACAGCGCCATGGTTCAAGCGATGCCGCGACCGGCCGGGCGGTTCGCGGGTAAGGCAAATACAACGGGCGAGCCGCAGGCGCGGCCCGCCCGGAAAACACACCACAACGACTCAGCGCGAGTAGAACCCGATGATCCCGGCGGTATCCGGCTTGAACGGGATGGTCTCGATGTTCGGCGCCGCAATCATCTTGCCCTCGAACGAATCGGTGGCCCGCTCGAGATACTCGGGAATCGCCGCGGGCGGATTCGCCGCCCCCTCCGCGAGCGCGGGCACCTTGCGGCTCTTTTCCCTCACGCTGACGGTCATGCCGGGCTTCACCTGGTCCGCCTTGAGCACCGGCTCCGCGGAGTTGGTGATGGTGACGACGATGGGCGAGGACTACGTCGTCTTCGCCGAGGCCAAGGGCCTGCGCAGCCTGACGATCTTCACCCGGTACTGCATGCGCAACGCGATCCTGCCGCTGTTCGCCGCCGCGGTCGAGCTGGCACGGGCGCCATCGGAGATGACGCGCGCCGATCTGTACGAGCGAGCCGAGCAACGAGCGCAACACGACGAAGAGCTGGTCATCGATCCGGCGCTCTTCCTCGCCCTCCGTTCGGCGGTGCCGCAGCTGGCGTCGGTGCAGGTGCGGCTGAAGGCGGGCACCTTCCACAACGAGCTCACCCGCTTCCGCTACGACGTGGTCCTGCGTCGTGAAGGCGGGGCCGAGGCGAGCGACGCCCCGGTGCGCACGCTGACACTCGCCGAGTTCTCGGTCGACGCCGTGCGCGCCGCGCTGGCCGACGAGCCACCGATCCTGGTGGTGCCTTCGCTGCGCAACGATCGCCTCGTGCGCGAGGCAGCGCTGGTCGAAGTGCTGTCCGACGCCAACGGGCCTGCCACGGTGGCCGACATCCAGCAGGCGCTCGAGCACGTCGAGCCGGGTGTCGACCCTGCCGACCTGGTCGACCTCGACCCTCGGTACGACACGGATCTCGTCTGGTCGGCCGACGGGTGCGACCGCTTCGATCTCGTCCTGCGCTCGCGCAACCAACCCTCGCGGCAACCCACGGTGTTCACCGATGCGCCGCCCCACTGGTCGGTGTTCGCCAACGAGCCGGCGCAGCCGGCGGCGAAAGACCTCGGGCCAACGCTGCGCGCCCACGTGCGTGCGTCGCTGCCCGACTACATGGTGCCCACAGCCTTCGTGGTGCTGCAGGCCCTGCCGCGCACGCCCAACGGCAAGATCGATCGCAACGCGCTGCCGGCGCCCGATCGGTCGCGCACCGAGGGCTCTGTCGCTGCGGCGCCACCGGCCAACGACTTCGAACGCTCGATCGCCACCGTGTGGCAGGACATGCTCTCGCTCGATGCAGTGGGCGTGGAGACCAACGTGTTCGACCTGGGCGCCAACTCGCTGATGATGGTGCAGGCCAGCGCGCGGCTGTCGGAGCTGCTGAGCCGCAAGGTGTCGCTGGTCGACATGTTCCGCTTTCCCACCGTTCGGTCGCTGGCCGGGTTCCTGGGCGACGACGGGTCCGACGGGCCCGACGACGTGCAGGAGAGCCTCGAGCGCGGGCAGAGCCGCAAAGACGCGATGCAGCGCCGGCGCGACGCCCGCCAGCGTCCCAAGCCCGACCGCCGCCCGTAGCCCGGCCCACCTTCCATCGCCCCGGTCGGTCGACTTCCACTACGGTTGTGGCATCGCGCTGACCAGAGTGCTCGCACGCAACGCCGGAATCGTGAGGGTGCCGTGAAACGATGGGAAGAGATCCAGGACTCCGACGAAGACCTGGTCTCCTTGGTTCGCGCTGCCGGAGTGGTGGACGACGGGGAAGTGCTCGACGACGTGTATCGAGCACGAGCAAGGGCGTGGCCTGGCCCATCGTCACTCGCGGTGGCGATGGTTCTTTCCCCCTTGATCATCCTTCTGCCGCTCTCGGACCGGCTGGTGTTCGCGTTGTACCTCCTGATCAGCGTGTCCCTGGGCTTGGTTCCTCGTGTGAACGGCTCACGCCTCGTCGCTCTCACCAGCGGCCGAGTGCTGGTGCTTCGTCGCACGTGGCGCCACCGCTCCTGCGTCCTCCTCCGAGCAGTCGCTGCCGACGAGCGGACACTCACGGTCAACAAGTTCTCCGGGCTGCCGCTGTACCTCTTCGCCAACCTCCCCACGCGCCCGTACCTGACGCGTCGCGTGGCTCAACGAGTGAACGCCGACCGACGTCGGTTGTCGCCTGTTGCCACATGAAGACGGGTGCTGCTCATCCATCACCTCTCCGGCACCACCTCGCGCCGGCACTGACCGGGAGCGCCGACCGGCACCGTGGCTACCCGGCGTCGCGGGCGATCACGAGCTTCAGCGGGGGATGAGCGAGCGCGGCTTCTGCATCCGTCCAGGAGACCACGCTCGACGTGACCAGCGACGGGTCGAAGCCGGCAGCCACCAGCGCGAGCACCTGTGGGATGGCCGGGCGGACGTGGGCGCGGCCGGTGTGCAGCGTGCAGCAGCGTGAGTACATCGAGAACATCGGCACCGACGGGTCGCTGAGGTACACCGAGGGGCTGGTGCACGTGCCATCGAACGCAGTGCTGTTCAGGGCGCAGCGCAGCCCGGCCTCGGTACCACTGGCATCGACGGTGATCGCGAAGGCACCCGCCTTGGCGGGAGGCGGACCGTCGACGACATCCGCGCCGAACGCGGCCGCCACTTCCAGCCGCTCCGGCACATGATCGACGTAGACGACCCGGGATGCACCCAGGCCGAGCGCGATGCCGACGGCGTAGAGGCCGATCGAGTTCGGGCCGCCGTCGCCGCCCACCACGAGCACCTCGGCACCCGGGTCGGCGGCCAGTTGTGGGCCGACCGTGCGCCAGGCATCGGGGAGGTTGTCGCTCGCGCTCGCCACCGCGAGCGGGCTGATGCCGGCAGGTACCTTCACGAGCATCGCGTCGGCGTGCGGAACCTCGGCGAGGTCGGCGAGCAGCCCACCCCACGACAGGCCACCCATCGCCCCCAGGCCGTAGGTGGACAACCGCGGATGTGTGGCGCAGTTGCCCGTGCGGCCACGCCGGCATGGTGCGCAGCTGCCGCACGAGATCTGGAACGGGACCACCACGATGTCGCCGATGGTGATCTCGCGAACGGCGTCGCCAACGGCGACCACCTCGGCCACGCCCTCGTGACCGAACGGGTACGGCCCCTGCAGCGGAAAGCCACCGCGCAGCACCCCCACATCGAGATCGCAGGTGGCGATGGCGAGCGGCCGCACGATGGCTGCCCCCGCCCCACTGAGAGTCGGTTCCGAAGCATCCTCCCAGCGCACCTCACCGGCGCCGATCAACATCATTCGCTGCATCTGCTCCCTCTCTCATCGCTGACTAGGACGAGTGTCATAGTCGGACGATCGTCTTGTCAAATCGTAGGATTCCACCATGCCTCGCCTCACCGACACTCGTCACCGGATGCTGCGCACCGCTGCCTCGCTGATGCGCCGCCAGGGCTACGCCGCCACCGGCTGGCGGCAAGTGGTGGCCGAGAGCGCCACCCCGTGGGGCTCTCAGGCGCACCACTTCCCGGGTGGCAAGGAACAGCTGGCAGCGGAAGCGGTGGCGTTGGCCGGTGCCGGCTACGAGCGGATGCTGCGTGGCGTGCTCGCCGGCCGGCACCCGGCCGAAGCCGTGGCGTGGTGGACCGAGGCAGCGGCCGGCGGGCTGCAGCAGCGCGGGTGGGCCGACGGGTGCCCGGTGGCCACCGTCGCGCTCGAAACGGCGCACACCTCCGACGCACTCGCAGCCAGTGGCAGCTCAGCGTTCGCCAGCTGGACGGTCGCGCTCGCCGATGCGATGAGAGAGCACGGCGCTCCAGCCGAGCAAGCGGACCGCCTGGCCATGGTGGTGCTGGCAGCGATCGAAGGTGCGCTGCTGCTCGCGCGAGCACGACGCGATCCGGCCCCGCTGCTGGTCGTGGGCAACGAGCTGCGCGATCTGCTGCTCGCCAAGATGCCCCCGTCGGCTGCCAACGAGTGACCTCAGCGACTCTGGTCAGCCGATGTCCACATCGGTCGTGGATCGGGAGCGACCAGGCGACGTCGACGTGGCTGGGTGCTCGCGGCGACTCGCTGTGGCCAGCGGCGTGCTCTCGCCCCCGACAGTTCCCCGGTTGTTCAGCTGGGGTTGGCCGGGCCTACAACGGCGCGAAACCTGCGTTTCCTACGGTCCCGACGATCGCCGCAGCCGTGCGCGACTCACTTCCACTCAGGGGAACCAGCATGTTCGACACCGACGATGTTCCGTCCAACCCGACCCTCAACCCTCACCTCGGCGAGATGATCGGAACCCGCCTCAGCCGACGGGGACTGATCGGCGGCGCGCTCGCCGCAACGGTCGTGAGCTTCATGGCGACCAGTTCGCTGGGCGTGTCGGCGGCGGTGGCGGGCGACGACGACGACCGCGACGACGACGACCACGACAACGACAACGACCACGACAACGACCACGATCGCCACCGCCCGCTGCTGGGCTTCACCGGCATCGCGCCGAGCACCGACGACACGATCCGCGTGCCCGACGGGTACACGTGGGACGTCCTGGTGCCGTGGGGCACCCCCTTGTTCGCAGGCATCACCTGGAAGGAGGACGCATCCAACACCGCCGCCGAACAGGCGAAACAGGTGGGCTTCAACCACGACGGCATGCACTACTTCCCACTGGGCGAGGGTCGCCGCGGCAATCGCCGAGGAGTGCTGGTGCTGAACCACGAGTACACCGACGCGAGCCAGATCTACACCGCCGCCCAGGGCAGCGCCATCACCCCCGACGACGCTGGCAAGGAGAAGGTGGCGAAGGCACTGGCCGGCCACGGTGTCACCGTGGTCGAGGTGGCCCAGCTCTCCGACGGAACGTGGACCCACGTCGTGGGCTCGAGCTACAACCGACGGATCACCGGCACCACGCCGATGAGCTTCTCCGGCCCCGTGACCGCAAGCCACCCGGCGCTCGCGAGCGCGATCACGCCGACGCCGCGGGGCACCCTCAACAACTGCGCCAACGGCTCCACGCCGTGGGGTACGTACCTGACCTGCGAGGAGAACTGGAACGGCTACTTCGGCACCGACGACGCCACCTTCGTCCCGACAGCCCTCGAGGCTCGCTACGGCGTCTCGAAGGCCGGGTTCGGCTACAACTGGCACAAGGCCGAACCTCGTTTCGACCTCGCCGTCAACCGCAGCGAGGTGCACCACTACGGCTGGGTGGTGGAGATCGATCCCTCGTCGCCCACCTCCACCCCGGTGAAGCGCACTGCTCTCGGCCGCATCAAGCACGAAGGTGCCACAGTGGTGGAGTCGCGGGGCAGAGTCGTCGTCTACACCGGCGACGACGAGAACGGCGACTACCTCTACAAGTTCGTGGGCGATCGGAAGTGGCGCGAACACCGTGCTCGCCGCCGTAGCCCGCTCGACCACGGCACGCTGTACGTCGCCCAGTTCGATGCGCTGGGCAATGGTGCCTGGTTGCCACTGGTGCACGGCAACGGCCCGCTCACCGTCGCCAATGGTTGGCTCGACCAGGCCGACGTGCTGATTCGTACACGCCAGGCTGCGGACGCGATGGGCGCGACGCGTTGCCACCGGCCGGAGTGGGTGGCCGTCAACGAGCACACCCGCGACGTCTACGTGACGTTCACCAACGGCAGCGGCAACACGGCGCCGGTGAACTCGGGCCGCGACCCGAACCCGTACGGCCACGTCGTGCGCATCCAGGAAGCCGGCGCCGACAACACCTCACTGTCGTTCACGTGGGACATCTATGTGGTCGCTGGCGATCCGTTCTACGACCCCTCGGTACCCGCTGGGCAGACGCTCTTCGGTTCTCCAGATGGGCTGTGGGTCGACGACGACGGCCGCGTCTGGATTCAAACCGACATCTCCAACAGCAGCCAGAACCTGGCGTCACGCGGCTACGACAACATCGGCAACAACCAGATGCTGGTGGGCGACCCGGCCACTGGTGAGATCCGCCGGTTCCTCACCGGGCCTCGTGGTTGCGAGCTCACCGGCATCACGATCACGCCCGACCAGCGCACGATGTTCGTCAACATCCAGCACCCCGGCGAGTCGACCACCTACTGGAACGGCCTCAACGGCGGCGCGCCGACGACCGCCAACCCGACCACGGTGAGCACCTGGCCGTACCACGAGGGTCGTCGTCCGCGACCGGCAACGGTGGTCATCCGCAAGCTCGACGGCGGCAAGATCGGCAGTTGACATCACCTCGGTCCCGTCGTGCGGCAGCCGGTCGTGCGGCGGGATCAGAGCTCGTGCTCGGCGAGCTCGCGGAACTCGTCGGGCACGCTGCCCATGGGTGAGAGCTCGACCCCTGCATAGCCGACGGCAGCGCGGCCGAATCGCCGGCGAACCGCGTCGATCGAGTGGTCGACCGCCCAGCGCGCCGAGCCGCTGGGGCTGCCGGCTCTGACCGCGTCGTCGGGGAGTACCGGCAGCTCCATCTGCAGCACCGGTTGATCGACGAGCTTCGAGACCGAGATGGCCAACAGCGAGATCTGCAACTCGTCGGGGTGGTCGGCCAGTGCTTGGCGCACGAGTGACTCGGCGGTCTCGGTGAGCGTGAGCGTGGTGGCCAACGGCTCCGCTCCGGTGCGCGATCGGGTGACGGCCTTCATGCCGGCGAACCGCACGCGCACGGTGACGGTGCGACCGGCGCGTTGCTTCGCCCGCAGCCGGCTCGCCACACGGTCGGCCAGACGGCCGAGCACTGCGCGCAGCAGCTCGGGCGAAGGCTCGCAGCGACCGAACGCCGACTGCGCGCCCACCGAGCCGGCGCGACCGTTGGGCTGCACCTTGCGATGATCGCGGTTGGCGGCCAGTGCGCCCACCTTGCTGCCCAGCGCACGTCCGAGGAACTGCTCGAGCGAGTCGGTCGGTGACGCTGCCAGCTGGCCGATGGTGCGAATGCCGCGGTCGGCCAGGCGCTGCTGGGTGACGGGGCCGATGCCCCACACCAGGCCCACCGGCAGCGGATCCAGGAATGCGCGCTCGTGCCGCGGGTCGACCACCACCACGCCGTCGGGCTTCGCCACCTGCGAGGCGATCTTGGCCAGGTGCTTGGTGGCGGCGGCGCCCACCGAGATGGGCAGCCCGACCTCGTCGCGCACGCGGGAGCGAAGCTGCTGGGCAATGGCGCCCGGCGGGCCGAACAGGTGAACCGTGCCGGCCACGTCGAGGAACGCTTCGTCGATGGAGATGCGCTGCACGAACGGCGTGAAGTCGCCGAGGATGGCCATCACCTGGTCGGCGAGCCGCTGGTACTCGGAGAAGTGGCCACCAACGAAGACGAGCGCCGGGCACAGCTGCTTCGCCCGCCAGCCCGACATGCCGCCGTGCACACCGTGCGCCTTGGCTTCGTACGAGGCGGCCAGCACCACCCCACCTCCCACCGCGATCGGCCGACCGCGCAGAGCCGGGTCGAGCAACTGCTCCACCGAGGCATAGAACGCGTCGAGGTCGGCGTGCAGGATCGTGGGCAGCGGAGGCAGTGGTGGCAGTGGTGGCGCCATCCAACACAGAGTAGACGAACATGTGTTCGATCGCCAGTGACGAGTTGGACGGTGCCTGCTTCAGGATTCGGAGCCGCGCAGCCTCTGGTCGGTGGAGTCGACCGGGTTGTCGAACCAGTGGCCCGGCCGCAACGGATCGCGGCGGCGGCTGGGGTGTTGCGTGCTGCTGAGCCACGCCACGAAGCTGTCGAGCGGCACCGGCCGGCAGATGCCGAAGCCTTGTGCGACGTCGCAGTCGAAGCCCTTCAGGCGACTCAGCACTTCGTCGGTCTCGACACCTTCCGCCACCACCTGCATGCCGAGGTTGTGGCCAAGGTCGATGATGGAACGTACGATCACTTCGTCCTGCTCGTCGAACAGCACGTTGGCCACGAAGCTGCGGTCGATCTTCAGCTCGCTCACGGGCAGGTGACGCAAGTAGCTGAGCGACGAGTAGCCGGTACCGAAGTCGTCGACGGACAGACGGATGCCTTGTTGGTTCAACCGTTCGATCGTTGCGCGGGCGCGCGGGGCGTCGATGAGCAACGACGACTCGGTGATCTCCAACGTGAGCAGCGTGGGGTCGACGTCGTGGCGGTCGAGGTGACGCATCACCCGTTCGGGGAGCAGCTCGTCGAGGAGGTCGTGCGTGGAGAGGTTGACGGCCAGCCCGAGGTGGTGGCCCAACGAGCGCAGGCGTTGCAGTTGTGCTGCGGAAGCCTCCAGCACCTGATCGGTGAGCTGCTTGATGAGGCCGGTCTCCTCGGCGACCGGCACGAAGTCTTCCGGGGCCACCCACCCGCGGCGCGGGTGCGGCCAGCGGGCCAGCGCCTCGACGCCGATGACGATGCCACTGGCCAGATCGAGCTTGGGTTGCAGGAAGACCTGCAGATCGAGCTGCTCGAGGGCGTTGCGCAGGTCGCCCAGCATGGAGAGACGGGCGGGCGTGCGGCGATCGATGTCCTGGCTGTAGATCTCGTACCCGCTGTGCCGGTTCTTGGCGGTGTACATCGCGATGTCGGCCTGCCGCAGCAGCGTGCTGGCATCGTGCACCACCCCGCTGACGGGTGCAACACCGATGCTCATCGTGACCACCACCTCGAGCCCGTCGATGTCGAACGGCTGACGAGCTTCGTCGACCAGCTTGGCTGCCAGCAGATGCGTGGCTTCGAGGTTGCGGAAGGTGAGCAGCGCGAACTCGTCACCGGCGAGGCGGGCGAGCACGTCGTTGGGGCCGAGCAGGTTGGTGAGGCGTTGGGCGAAGTCGTTGAGCACGGCGTCGCCCGCATGATGCCCGAGCGTGTCGTTGACCTCCTTGAACCGATCGAGATCCATCAGCATCACGACTGCCTGCTCGTCGCGATCGAGCACGTGGCCAGGAGCGAGCTTGCCTTCGACGATGCGTTCGAACGACGAGCGGTTGGGCAGACCGGTGAGTGCGTCGTGACGAGCTTCGAACTCGATGCGGTGGTGCAGGAGCGCCTTGCGCAGGATGGGAGCGATCTGCTCGGAGAGCGTCTGCAGGCGCACCACATCGGCGCTGCGGAAGTGGTCGTGCGCGCCCTCACGGCCGGCGACGACGATGAGGCCGACCACGGTTTCGCCGTCGCGTACGGGCGCGCACAGCACGTCGCCGATGTCGGCGAGACCGCTGAACCCGAGCGCCTGACACTTGCCGACACCGAGCAGCAGGGCGCGCCTGGCCCCCAGCACATCGGCCCACTGCACATCGTCGGCGCCGTCGGGCAGCTCGGGCAGCGACTCGCCGACACTGCTGCGCAGCGGCTGCTCGGCCCCGAACACCACCACCGCAGCGCGGCGCACGCGCAGCAAGGTGGCGATGTCGCCGACGGCGGCGTCGATGACTTCCGAGAGGACGAGCGAGCTGCCCACGCGGCCCACGAAGCCGTGCAGATCGTCGAGATCGCGGAAGCGCTGCTCGAGCCGGCCATAGCCCTGCATCAGCCCCCACACGGCGATCAGTGGCGCTGCCGAGAGGAAGACCAGCCACGGTGAGATGAGCGTTGGTGCGGCGACCGCGGCAGCGACCAGGGCGTTCATCGGCGCCATCCAGTAGGACAGGCGCAGCTCGCCGACCAATCGGGCGCGGAGGCCGCCTTCGACGATCGCGATTGCCACCGACACGA
>ERZ1026796.2297-NODE-2297-length-11243-cov-3.374865_pt1 | contig 11243 bp, 11 predicted proteins | sample MGYA00520874_ERZ1026796 | MGnify/ENA primary metagenome ERZ1026796 (study PRJEB33270, sample SAMEA104284474) | anaerobic digester metagenome | biome: Anaerobic digester microbiome; feature: mesophilic sludge digester; material: Anaerobic digester biomass...
GTGAGGACGTACCCGTCCTCGATGCGCGCCGCCCGCCCCCCATCGCCGCCCATCGGCAGCATGAAGCGGGCGCGTATGAGCATATGTCCCGGTCTTTTCATGGCCGCTCCTTCCCGTCGCAGGGCCACAGTTTACAACATTCTCCTTGCCGGATAAAGGCCGTTGCCTTATGATGGCGCGCTTTCCGGTTGGCGAATTCCCGGGGGGGCGCGCGGCTGCCGCTCCGCCCGCGCGATCCGTTCCGGACAAACCGCCCCTCCACTACATCCGCCGGGAGGGAGGGGCGAGCCTGCCGGAAGGCAGGGGCGGGGGTTTCCAGACGGTGATCCTTCTCTCCATCGGTTCGCTCCGTTTCTTCGGCCTTGACCGCGTCTTCATGGTCGCCAAAGACCTCGGCTTCGACGGGGTCGAGGTCATCGTGGACGACCGCTGGGATACCACGGACGCCGGCTACCTCCGCCTCCTCTCCGAGCGCTACGCCCTCCCCATCCCCAGTCTCCACTCCCCGTTCAGTTTCATCAAGCCGCCCGCGTGGGGGAATGACCAGGTCGAGCACATGCGCCGCTCGGTGAAGCTCGCGGAGGATATAGGAAGCGAACTCCTCGTCATCCACCTCGCCTTCTTCGCCGACCGCCGCTACGCGGGGTGGGTGCGGAACGACCTCCCACGCTGGCAGGAGCGGACGAGGGTGAAGCTCGCGGTCGAGAACATGCCGCACGCCTTCAAGATCCTCGGCGGCGCCGGGATCCGCCTCGGGACGGGGACGTTTTACGCCGTGGACCGCGGAAGGTTGCGCAACCGGCTGCTTCGGCCGTTCAGCCGGGATTGCCACATCGACAACACGTTCGAGAACCTGCGGCGCTACCGCTGGCGCGTCCTGGACACCACCCACCTCGCCACCGCCGGCATCGACCCGGTGGACGCGTACGAGGCGGTGAAGGACGGCCTCGCCCTCATCCACGTCTCGAACTACAACGGGCGGGAACACCAGCCGCTCTCCGCCGGGGTGATCGACATGCGCGCCTTCCTCGATCACGTCGCCCGCGACGGCTACGAGGGTCACGTGACGCTCGAGCTCATGCCCGACCACTTCCCCGACCGCTCCGAGGTGACCGCCCGCGGCATCCTCGCCGCCGATCTGGCCCTCCTGCGCTCCTGCCTCGCACCACGCCCCGCCTGACGGCGCGGACCCCCCCGCCCGCCCCTGGAAAGATCAAGGTCGGCCCCGGGCCCTCGGATGGGTCGGGGGAGACGCGCCGGCGCATGGGCGAATGACCGGGCGGATGGCGGAAGGCATGGGCTCGGCGCGCCGCGCGGCGAAGATGCCGGAACAACCCGGTCAATGGCAGAGGCCCCGCCCTGCCGCCGCGGGCGGCGTCCCGTCGCGGCCGCCGGCGGTCGAGGCCCGGCCCTTTTGTTCGGCTTCCCCGGTGTGTTTCTTCCCTTTGCGATGACGGCCCGCCGCGCGGCGCCGGCTTATTCCCTTTGACAGGCCCGCCTTAAGTGCTACTATATTTATAATCGTAGCACGACATCGCCGCGCCCGCGCGCGGCGCGGAGACGCCGCGCATGACGGTCATACCCTCGAAGGGCGGATGGATCATGGCCCGCCTCGCCTCCCGTCCCATCATAGTCGGGCGCGCCTTCCGCCCCTCCGCGCCTGCGCCGGGCGCGCGTTTCGGCGTGAACGGCCCGCTGCGGCCCGCCGGGGAGAGATAATGAAAAATGCCCTCGGGCGGGACACGACGCTGTGGACGGCCTTCACCCTGTCGCTGGCCGTCCACTGCACGGCGCTGTCGATAGCGCGGGGCGGCCGCGCGGCGTCTTCAGCCATGGGCGGCGCCGTGACGATCAGGATGGGTTCCATAACGATCCCGGTCCCGGCGGAGGCGTCGAATGCGCCGCTTCCCACGGGTCGAGCCGCGGCGGACGAGGGCGCCGGGCCGGCGCGATCGGAACTCCGGGAGCGGCCGGAGGAGGGACGGCCTCGGCGCCGGCCGGTCCTTGAACGGCCCGGACCGGCGCAGATCCCGGCGGCGGGGGCGGCGCGCGAAACGGCCGAGGGGGCCGACCGCGCCCCGCTGCCCTCCGCCGGGGCCTCGGGTCGATCCGAGAGCGACGGCGGGGGGGAACGCGGCTACCTGGCGCTGGTGCGCGGGCGCATTGAACGGGTGAAGCGCTATCCGGCGGGGGCGCGCGACAAGGCGGCGGAGGGGTGCGCCGTAGTCCGTTTCCGCGTATCGCGTGACGGGGGCGTGACCGGCGTGCGCATCGCTCGAAGTTCGCTCTCCACGCTCCTCGACTGGGAGGCCCAGGCCACCGTCAGGAGGGCCGCGCCGCTCCCCCCCATACCGGATGAGATTCAGAGGGACTCATGGGATCTCCGGATCCCCATCACGTTCGAGACCGCGTCGCGGAAGCCGAGGAAGGAGGAAGGTCCATGAAGGCACGCCATCTGCTCGCCGCCGCGCTGTTGGCCGGCACCCCGGCCCTCGCGCAGGATGAGGACGCGCTGGGGAACGGCGTGGACGAACTCGCGGAGGTCGTCGTCACCGAACCCGGCTGGTACAGGGACGAGATCGGGAAGGACGGCGGGCACGTGAGCGTCATCCCGGGCGGGGTGCTGGAGGCCTCGTCCGCGCCCGGCCTCTACGATATCGCCTCACAGGTGCCCGGCGTGCACGTCATCAAGCACGGCGCCAGGGCCTACGGGGGCGGGACGGACGCCAACGCCGGCATCTTCATCCGGGGCATCGGCGGCGCCCCGCACACGGGGATACGCGTCCTGCTGGACGGCATGCCCCAGCAGCAGGGGATGTTCGCCCATCCGCTGGCCGATTCGCTCATGCTGAACTGGGCCGACCGGGTCGATATCATAAAGGGCGCCTCCCCGGTGCTCCACGGCAACGGCGCCTTCGGCGGCGTGGTCGACGTCATCCCCCGGGAACCCGAGGACGGCTTTCACGGGAGGGGGGAGAGCTCTTTCGGCACCTACCGCACCCAGCAGCACAAGGGGAATATCTCCTTGAAGGACGGCCCCTTCGACCTCCTCGGGTCGGGCGGCTTCTTCAAGACCGAGGGACACCGCCGGCACACGAATAACTGGGTGCACAACTACTTCGGCAGATCGCGCTACCGCCTGAACGATCAGTTCAGGCTCAACGGCGCCTGGATGCACTACCGGAGCCGCTGGGAGAACCCCGGCCCGACGTATGCCCCCTTCGCGACGAAGGGGGAGATCTGGGAGCACGGATTCAATACGTCGCTCGAAAACTCATTCGACAATTTCCACGGCAGGAGTAATTTCTACAGCGACTTCGGCCACATCACGATGAGCGGGGCGCCGGGTTCGCACACGAGGTACGAGAGCTACGGCATCGACATGCCCGAAACATTCAGGCCCTGGGAGGACGGCGAGTGCACGCTCGGATTCGCCTTCGAGCGGTACGGCGGCCACTTCGTGAACCCCGCGAAGAACTTCACCGACTTCATCACGACGGCGGCCCCGTACATCCAGCTCCGGCACACCCTCCGGGACACGGTCACGCCCTCGGCGGGCATCAGGATGAACTACAGCCCCGAGTTCGGCTGGCAGTGGGCGCCGCAGTTCGGCCTGCACTACCGGCTGGCCGAGCGGACGACCCTCTACGGCACCGTCGCGCGGGGCTTCAACCTCCCCGCGATCGCGCAGCTCGTCGTCTTTCCCGGGGCCAGCCGCGACCTCGATCCGGAGACGGTCTGGCATTACGAAACGGGCATATCGCAGCGGATAGGCGAACGGGCCGCCGTAAATCTCGCCGCCTTCATCGATCGCGGCTCTAACCTCATCCGCACCACCGGCGTCTTCCCGCTGCAGGAGGTGCGGAACGTAGGCGCCTTCACGCACAAGGGGCTGGAGCTGAGCGGCACTTGGACGCCCGTCGACAATCTCGACCTCTACCTCGCCGCAACGGGCCTGGACCCCGACAGCCAGACGCAGGGGAACCCGGGCGCCAGGATCAACTCGGGGATCCTGTGGCGGCTCCGACAGTGGAAGTTGTACCTCGACGGCGAGTACGCCGATCACCGGTTCGGACAGGACCATGAGGTGGACAGGCTCTCCTCGTACCTGCTCGTGAACGGGAGGCTCGCCTACGAGTTGGAGGGGGTTGGCCTGCCGGCGGGGGCTGAGATATACTTCGCCATGGAGAATATCCTGGACCAGAAATACACATACGTCCCCGGATACCCGATGCCGGGCACCGCCTTCACCATGGGGCTTGCCTTTGATTTCTAGAAGAACGAAAACCGCCTTTTGCCGCGTATGCGCCGCGCTGCTGCTGTTCGCCGCGGCCGCCGACGGGGGGGAGGAACTCCGCGTGACGGCCACGACCTCGCTCCTCGGCTGCGCCGCCTCCCGCCTGGGGGGCGAACGGGTGCGCGTGACCACCCTGGTGCCGCCCGGCGCCTGTCCCGGCCACTTCGACATGAAGCCCTCGGAGGCCCGGAGCGTCGAGGAGTGCGATCTGCTGCTCCGGCACGGCTTCGAGTCGTTCCTGCCGCGTTCGCTGCCGCGCTCGGTCCGCACCCTGGCCGTCCGGCCGTCGGAGAACGAGATGACCCCGCCGGGCCAGGCGGAGGCCGCGCGGTCGATCGCGGCCGCGTTCGCTGGGATGAGACCCGCTTGGGGGGCGTTTTTCCGGGCGCGGCTGGACGCCTACCTCGCGGAGCTCGACGCGGCCGGCCGCGTGATCGCGCGCGACGCCGAGGCGCTGGGCGTCCGGGGGGTTCCGGTGGCGGTGTCCGTGCGGCTCGAGCCCTTCTTCCGGTGGATGGGGTTCCGCGAGATTTTCGCGTTCGGCATCCCGGAGGACCTGACCCCCCGGGAGATGGCGCGGCATGTCGAGCGGGCTAGGCGGATGGGGGTCGCGCTCGTCGCGGACAACGCCCAGAGCGGCGCCGATACCGGCCTTCCGATCGCGCGGGGGGCGGGGGCCGGGCACGTCGCGCTCAGCTTCTTCCCCGAGCGCGGCGGGTACGTGGAGACGCTCAGGCGAAACGCCGGGCTCGTCATCGAAGGGGTGAAGGCATGGGAGGCGAAACGGTCGCAGAGATCAGGGCGGTGAGCGCGGCGTTCCACAACCGCCGCGCCCTCGGCGATATCTCGCTCTCCATCCGGCGGAACGAGTTCGTCGGCATTGTCGGGCCGAACGGATCCGGGAAGTCGACCCTCCTCCGCCTGCTCAACGGCCTCGTCGCTCCGACATCCGGGACGGTGGAGTTGTTCGGCCGGCCGGCGGCCGGGAGACACCTGAGGGAGGCGCGCCGCCGGATCGGCTACCTGCCGCAGCATTGCGACTACGACCCGGCCTACCCGGCGACCGTCCGGGAAGTCGTCATGATGGGCAGGTGGCCGATGTTGGGGCTCTGGGGGCGTCCCTCGCCGGGGGACAGGGCGAAGGTCGCGGGGGTGGCGCGCCTGACCGGTCTCGGCGGCCTTCTCGATAGGCCCGTCGGCCATCTCTCCGGCGGCGAGCGGCAGAAGATGGGCATCGCGCGCGCGATGGCCCAGGAGCCGGAGATCCTCATGCTCGACGAACCCACCTCGGACCTCGATATCGCCGCGCAGGCTGAGGTGGGCGGCCTCGTGGAGCGCGTCTACCGGAGGGGCGGCCTGACGGTGCTTTTCGTCACGCATTTCATCAGCCACCTTCCGCCGTGCTGCTCCCGGTTCCTCCTCATGCGCGGCGGCCGGATCTACTACGACGGCCCGCGCGCGGGGGCGCTCGACGAGAAGGCGCTCTCCGGGCTGTACGGATGCGCGGTGCGGCTTGTGGACGTCGGGGGAAGGGTGGCCGTCTTCCCCGGGGGCGGGAATGGGACCGCTGAGATATGAGTTCATGAGGCACGCGCTCGCCGCCGCCCTTCTGGGCGGCCTCGGCTGCGGCCTGGTGGGCGTGTTCATCGTGACGCTGCGCATCCCGTTCCTGAGCGTCGCCATGTCGCACGCGGCCTTCGCCGGCGCGGTCCTCGGCCTCCTCGCCGGCGTGAGCCCCCTCGCCTGCGGCATCGCCCTCTGCGTCGTCTGCGCCGGGGCCGTGGGGCCGTTCGCGGACAGGGCGAGGCTCCACCCGGAGCTCTCGATCGGCATCCTCTTCTCCGTCACCATCGGCCTCGCGTTTCTCGGCCTGGGCATGCTCAAGGGGCCCCGCACCGAGGCCCTGGGGCTTTTCTGGGGAAACATCCTGTCCGTTTCGGCGGGCGACATCGCCCTGATGGCGATCGTAGCCGCGCTCCTGCTCGCCGGGATCGCCATCTTCTTCAAGGAGATCCAGGCCATCGCGTTTCACCGGGAAGCGGCCGCCGCGGCGGGCATCCCCGAAAAGGCGATCCTGTACGGCATTTTTCTCGTGACGGGCGTGGTCATCGCCCTCAACCTCAACACGATCGGCGGCCTCCTCGTTTTCGGCCTGATCTACAACCCGCCGGCCGCCGCGTACCAGCTCACCTACAGCCTCCGGCGGATGTTCCTCCTCTCGGCCGTCTTCGCGATCGCCTCCTGCGTCCTGGGCCTGACCGCCTCCTACTACCTGAACCTGCCCTCGGGCGCCGTTATCATCCTCTCCTCCAGCGCCATCTTCGGGCTCTGCATCCTCTGCTCGCCGAAGAGGGTCCGGAAATGAGGGCGAGGATGGAGTTCTTCGACCGGCACGCGGAGCGGTGGGATGAGATGCGCCATCCCGCCGCCGCACCGGAACTGCTCCAGGCCCTGGTCGACCGCTTCGGCCTCCGCGACGGGGACACCGTCCTCGATCTCGGGTGCGGGACCGGGCGGGCCGCGCCGTTCCTGCTCCGGGCGGTCGGAGCCGGGGGAATGGTCGTCTGCGCCGACTTCTCCGCGGGGATGCTCCGGAGGGCGCGGCGGAAGAAGGCGCTGCGCCGGGCGAGGTTCATACGCGCCCGGGCGGAGGCGCTCCCCTGCGCGGACGGCTCCTTTGACGCGGTGGTCTGCTACTGCGCCTTCCCGCATTTCGAGGCGGGGCCGGCGCTCGCGGAGTTCAACCGGCTCCTCAGGGCGGGGGGGCGCCTCGTCATCGTCCATCCGCTGGGCAGTTGCGAGATCAACGCGATCCACAGCCGGGCGGGGGGAGCCGTTTCCGAGGACCTCATGCCGCCGGCGGCGGAGATGGGACCGCTGCTCATGGCGCGGGGCTTCAGCCCCGTCCGCCTTCTCGACCGCCCCGGGATCTACCTGGTGATCGCCCTGAAACGGTGACGCCGAACCGCGGCCTCCGCGCTGGCCGGGTCGGCGCGTCCTCCCGGCAACCGGATGATCGAATCTCGATCTCGGGACGAACGGGCGGCATCCAGGCGATCAGGCCTCCGCGGGATATCCGGCTGCGCGCCGCTCAAGGCGCCCCGCGCACCATGCCCGGCCCGCCCACCCGCGTCGCCGGGTCCGAGGCGTCGCCCGCCGCGGCTTATTGCTGTTCCCCCGGACGCGCGTTGAGTAGTATCATCATGGATGACGGTCGGAGGGGTGGCTGAGCGGACGAAAGCGCCGGTCTTGAAAACCGGTAGGCCCGCAAGGGCCTCGTGGGTTCGAATCCCACCCCCTCCGCCATGATCGTCCCGCCGGCCGATGCGCGCGCGGAAAGGGCCGCGTGCCGTTTCCCCCCGCAATCGGCCCGTGCGCGAGAACGATTGTCCCATCCCGCGCCGATCTTCGCCCCCCCGCCCCCATGTGGGCGAGGGGGGGAAACCCGCTTCCGAAAGCCCTCACTTCAATTTACATCCCCTCGAAGCGCCCCGGGCCGTATTCCTGTTGACATGATATTATAATCATACTATATTGGATCGTTATGATAACACCGGGCCGAGGGGGCCGCCATGAAACGCCTGACCGACGCGGGGGCCGCGCTGCTCGGGCTGCTCTCCGAGGGGGCGAAGCACCCGTACCAGATCGAGAAGGACGTCAGGGAGCGCGACATGCGCTACTGGACCGACCTCTCGATGTCGTCGATCTACAAGCTGCTGCGGAAGTGCGAGAGGGCGGGGTTGGTGAAGCGGACGAACATGGTGAGCCCGCAGAATCGCCTCAGGGTGCTCTACGCGATAAGCCGGAAGGGGCGGAAGGCGCTCGCGAAGAAACTGGAGGCCCTGTTGAGCGACCCGGGGCACATCAAGTGGCCGGTCGATATCGGGATCGCCAACTGCGGCATCCTGCCGCGGAAGACGGCGCGCGCCGCGCTCGAGAAGTACCGGGCCGGGCTGGAGGAGAGGGCGCGCTGCTACGGGGAGTTGCAGAAGTACCTGCGCAGCGCCGGGTGCCCGCCGCACCGGCTTGGAATCGCCGAGCGCCCGGTGTATCTCCTGAAGGCGGAGATGAAGTGGGTGGACGACTATCTGGGAAAGCTCGGGAGGTGAGGGACGATGCGGGGGGGGGAGGTTCCACCTCCACGAGGCGGCCGGTCGGGGGTGAAAGTCCCGCCCCGCGGGAGAGCCGTGCGAGTCCGCCCACGAGGCGGCAAGGTCGGGAGGATACACGTGCTGAAGACGGGGAAGAAGACCGGGAGGTCGCGCGATCTCTCTCGGAAGGCGGAGGCGTACCTCGAGAAGCTGTGCGGCGTGAGGCCAAACAGGCGGACCGGCTCGCCCGGGAACCGCGAGGCGGCGAGGTTCTTCGCCCGGACGATCGGCCGGTGGGGCTGGCGGCTCGACACGACGCCGTTTACCTGCCTCGACCATCGCGCGGGCAAAGCGGCCCTCGCGTGCGGGGGGCGGCGGTTCAACGTCCTGATAAGCCCGTATTCGAACGGCTTCGACGTCACGGCGGAGCTCGTCGCGGTCTCCACGGTCAAGGGGCTCGAGCGGTGCCGCTGCATGGGGAAGATCCTCCTGATGCGGGGGGCGCTCTGCAAGGAGCAACTGATGCCCAAGAACTTCGTCTTCTACAACCCCGATCGCCACAAGCGGATCTACGCGCTCCTCGATGAGAAGCGTCCGGCGGTCATCATAGGGGCGACAGGAAGGAACCCGGCCCTCGCCGGGGGGCTCTACCCGCACCCCCTGATCGAGGACGGGGATTTCGACATCCCTTCCGTCTTCTGCACGGATGTCGATGGGGGGGAGATCGCGATGCTCGCCGGTCAGGTCTTCACGGCGAAGTGCGCCGCTCGGCGCATCCCGGCTACCGCGTGGAACGTCCTCGCGCGGAAGAACCCCGGCGCGGCGGAGAAGATCGTCGTCTGCGCACACATCGACGCGAAGGAGACCACCCCCGGGGCCGTGGACAACGCCTCGGGCGCGACGGTGCTTCTTCTCCTGGGGGAACTGCTGGAGGGGTACGCGGGGAGGCTCGGCGTCGAGATCCTGGCCGTGAACGGAGAGGACAACTACACCGCCGGGGGCGAGATGGACTATCTGCGGCGATACGGGGGGGAATTGAAGAGCGTGGTCGCGGGAATCAACATCGACGGCGCCGGGTTCCGGGAAGGGAGTACCGCCTACTCGTTCTACGAATGCCCGGCGCCTCTCCGGAAGACGGCAACGGAGCGCTTTCGCGGGAGGCCGGGCCTCGCCGAGGGGCGGCCGTGGCCGCAGGGCGATCACATGCTCTTCGTCCTGAACGGGCGCCCGGCGATAGCGTTCACGTCGGGGGGATTGCCGGGCCTGATGTCGGAGATCACGCACACCGCCGGGGACGTCCCGGGAGTCGTGGACTGCCGTAAGCTCGTCGAGGTCGCGAAGGCGATACGGGATCTGGTCGCGGGGCTCGCCGGGGGGAGTGAATCTTCCCCCCCGGCGGGACGCCGTGGGGGCACCTCGCGCGGCGGGCGGACCGCGGCGAGTTCGCCGACCCGCGCTTCAGGGAGCTGATCCGCCGGTTCACCGTGGAGGGGGACGACGTGGATCTCGCCCGGCCGGTAGCGACCGCGAGCGGCCGGTACTGGTACAACCTCCACGTGGTCCCAGTGACGGCGGGGAGGTGCCGGTGCGGAGGGGAGCAGCCCCTCGGGCGGTTGAGGGGCGAGGCGTTCGCCGCGGGGGCGCGGGAGGGATTCCGCGTCAGGCGTCCGTCGCTGACGCCGGACCACCTTCACTTCGCGCTCGGCGGAGCATCGAGAGATCGCCGAAGGAGACCGGATTGGTCTTCCAGAACGGGCTCGCGGACGTGGCGGGATGCCGGGCGTGGGAGTCTGAGTTCCGCGTCGGGACTTTCAGCGAATACGGGGCGTGGAGGGTGCGATGATCTTCCCCCTCGGCGGGACGCCCGGGGGAGGCGGAGGACGGGGCGGCAGGATCGAATGGAGGGCGCTTTGAGGCCGGAAAAGATCATCATCACGAACGCGCGGATGCACAACCTCAAAGGGATCTCGCTGGAGATCCCGAAGGACCGGATCGTGGTCTTCACGGGGGTCTCCGGATCGGGGAAATCCTCCCTCGTCTTCGACACGATCTACACCGAGGCGCAACGGCAGCTCATCGAGACGTTCTCCTCCTTTGCCCGCGCGCGCCTGCCCAAGCTCTCCAAGCCCGACGTCGATGAGATAGTGAACATCTCCACCGCGATCGTGATCGACCAGAAACGGATGGGGACGACGCTGCGGAGCACCGTGGGGACCGCGACCGAGCTCTACACCTACCTCCGCCTCCTCTTCTCCCGATGCGGCACGCCGTTCATCGGTCCGTCGTTCCTCTTCGGTTTCAACCACCCCTCCGGGATGTGCCCCGACTGCAAGGGGCTCGGGAAGCGGATCCGGATCGACATCGAGCGCCTCATCGACCGGGGGAAGTCGATCCGCGAGGGGGCGATCGCCCACCCGGATTACAAGGTGGGCGCGTGGAACTGGCGCGAGATGGTCGCGATCGGCCTCTTCGGCATGGACGTGATCGTCTCGCCGCCGCTCACGGAGGATGAGGAGATCGCCTTCAATGCCGGAGTGCGGTCGGCGCGATCGAACTCGAAGTTCGTCTCAGTGAATCCCGTCAAGACCTTCGGTGATCGTATCCGCGAGGTTTGCTCCGCTGCCGACAAAGACGGGGCAGATCGCGTACTCTACGTCCAGGACTACATGCGAGAGAAAGACTGCCGCTGTAGTCGAAGGTACGCGGAGCGGCTGATCCGAAAGCACGTAAAGCCGGAGGCCGGGAAGTTGGAGATGGTCAAAGGTCAACTGGATTGCGATCCCGCAGAGTTCGAGGACTAGCATGGACGATCTGACGGTTATCAAGGCCCAGATCAAAGCAGCCCGCGCCTACGC
>ERZ1026796.2299-NODE-2299-length-11236-cov-3.735080_pt1 | contig 11236 bp, 13 predicted proteins | sample MGYA00520874_ERZ1026796 | MGnify/ENA primary metagenome ERZ1026796 (study PRJEB33270, sample SAMEA104284474) | anaerobic digester metagenome | biome: Anaerobic digester microbiome; feature: mesophilic sludge digester; material: Anaerobic digester biomass...
ACTGCTGTCCGCACTCGGGGCAGGACAACAGCCAGCGCCAGCACGTGCATCGCGCGTCATTGCGCACGAGAGGCTCGGCATGCGCCCCGCACTGAGGGCATGTGCGCGGCGTGTAGTCGCGGCCCTCGACCACATAATCATCCGGCCCCTGCGTGCGGTTGTCGCAGTCGCCGACGACTGTCTCAATTTTGTGCCAGCGGATCGTGGGGCCGATGTTGGGTTTGTCGGACATGGGGGTCTCCTTCGTGGTGGTGGTTTCAGGACTTGTTCAGACGGTTGAAAAGGGCGCGGGAGCCGTAGGCCAGAACCTTCCCGCCCTTTGCCGTCTCAAGCCACATGCAGGCGGCGTGGTCAGACTGCGCGACAGTCTGTGAAACAAAGCCGCGCGCCTCAAGGTCAGCGGCCAGAAGTGGTAAGGTCTGCGCAAGTTCGGCGGTGGTGGTCTTGGTAATCTGCATGGTGTGTGCTCCTGTTTTGTTTGCCGCGCGGCCTATCCGCTCGGCCCGTTCAACTTTCATGCCTTGATTGTAGCACGGTCTAGACCAAAAGTCAAGCCTTTTCTTGGTCTATTTTCTGGAGGTTTTCCAAGATGAATTGGACGCACGGCACGGCCATGCTGTTGCCCACCTGCAACAAGCCGCCGGCCGGCAGCGCGGCCACCCACTCCCGTGTCACCTTGCCGGTCAGCAGCCCGTTGTGCATGGGGCTGTAAGCGATCATGCCAACGTTGTTCGCCGCGCAAAAGGGCAGCAGCTCGGTCTCGATGCCACGGGCCACCAGGCTGTAGGGCGCCTGCAGCGAGGCGATGGGGTGGATGGGCTGGATGCGCTGCATCTGGGCCACCGAGAAATTCGAGACGCCCGCGTAGCGGACCTTGCCCTCTCGAACCAGGTCGGCGATGGTGCTCCAGCCCTCTTCCAGGTGGGCCTCGTCGTGCGGCCAGTGGATCTGGTACAGGTCGATGGCCTCCACGCCCAGGCGGCGCAGGCTGGCTTCGCACTCGGCGCGTACGCTGGCTGCGGTGAGCCGGCCGTACGTGTCGGGCTTTCCCTCGTCCCAGACCAGGCCGCACTTGGTGGCGAGGATGACGTCCTTCCGCCCCTTGATCGCCTGGCCCAGCACTTCCTCGGCGTGGCCAAGGCCGTAGGCCGCCGCGCAGTCCACCCAGTTGATGCCCAGGTCGAGCCCCCGCCGAATGGCGGCGATGGAAGCCTCGTCGTCCTGAGGACCCCAGGCCCATTGCCAGCCGCCGCCGCCGATGGCCCACGTGCCAAAGCCGATGGCTGTCAACTCCAGATCGGTGGTTCCCAGTTTCTGCCTGCGCATCCGTTCCTCCTGATGTTGATGGCCCGGCGCTACGCCTTTGGCTTTTCGCGCACCAACAGGTGGTTGAGGGCCACGGCGGCGAGCAGCACGCTGCCGGTCGCCAGGGTCTGCCAGTAGGCAGGGATGACGGTCATGAGGCCGATGGTCACACACATGATAATGATGGCGCCGACGATGGTCTTGGCCACCGAGCCTTCGCCGCCTTCAAACGCCGTCCCGCCCAGCAACACGGCAATGATGCACGACAGCTCCATGCCGTCGCCGGAAAGGGGGTCGCCGAGGGACATGTAGCTGGCCCGGGCCACGCCCGCCAGGGCGGCGAATAACCCGACGATGATGTACAGAATCCACACCACCTGGACGGCGTTGATGCCGGACAGCGCGGCCGCCGTGGGATTGCCGCCGATGGCCGCGGCGTATTTTCCGAGCAGGGTCTTTCGTTGGACGATGACCAGCACGACGATGACGAGCACGGCGACGTAAAAGGCGGCAGGCAAACCAAGAAGGACGTCCTGGCGCGCATAGTTGTTGATCCAGGCAGGCATCGTTTTTTCGGCGGTGCTCTTGATGGCCGACAGACCATCGGGCACGATCAGCAGGGCCAGGCCCTTGAATAGGCTGAGCGTGACCAGCGTCGCGATCACGGGCGTAATGCGCAGCTTCATCACCAGGAAACCGTTCAGCGTTCCCATCAGCATGCCTGCGACCAGGGTGACGGCGACGGCGGGCACAAAGCTGAACCCGTTGAGGATCATGTAGGCCAAGATCACGGCGCTGAGGCTCATGGCACTGCCCACGGACAGGTCGATATAGCCCGAGATCATCAGCAGGGTAAAGGCGCCGCTCAGCGTCAGAATGGGCGCGGCGGTGCGCAGCAGGTTGATCACGCTGTCGGGGCTAAGAAAGTGCCCCCGCCCAAAGAAGCTGACCTCGTCCAGCTTCAAGAGGCTAAAGACAAGCACGATCAGCGCCAGCACGACATAGATATAGTAGCGCTTGATGTTCGCTCGTACCCTGGCCGACCGATCCAGCGTGTAATCTCGCACCGGAACACGCTCATCGGCGAGAGCTGTCTGGCTCATGTTGCTTCTCACCCCCTTCTCTTGTCAAGGGCAAAACGCTGCGCAAGGATAGCGCAGAAGGTGACGATGGCCTTCAAGGTAAACTGCCAGTCCGGCGAAAGCAACAGCCCGGTCGCCGCCGACGTGACGACGGACAGAATCAGGGTGCCGACGAACATGCCCAGCACAGAGCCAAAGCCACCAGAAATGCTGACTCCTCCCAGGAGAGCGACGACCAGGGCGTCAAACTCGTAGCCCAGCGCCCGGCTCGATACGCCGGCCTTGTACTCGGAGGCCATGAGGAGCCCGGTGATGCCCGCCAGCAAGGCGCTGAGGAGATAGAGGGCCGTGAGGTGCCGGCTGACATTGATGCCCGATAGCCGGGCGGCGCGGGCGTTGGCGCCGATCAGATAGGTGCGCCTGCCGGCCACCGTGGTCTTTTCAAAGATAAAGGCGGCGACGAGCAGAACGACCATGACCACAACCGCCAGCCGGATGGGCGTGCCCGGGATGGACCAGGTGCCGAGCACGCCGTACACATCGGGCAGGCTGGTATTGCGCTGGGCGCCCTGCGTGACCACCTGGGCGATGCCGCGCGCAAGCATCATGGTGCCCAGGGTCACGATGATGGACGGTACTTTGATGCGAGTGACAAAGAACGCGTTCAGCGCGCCGATGCCCAGGGCGCATAGCAGGGCCAGACCCATGGCGATGCCGTAGGGCAGCCCCAGTCCGTTGGCCAGCGGATTCTGAGAGACGTTGGATGCCTGGCAAAAATAGACGGACAGCACGCCGGTCAACGCGATCACGCCGCCCACCGACATATCAAAGTTGCCGGTGATGAGCAAGAACGTCACCCCGATGCCCAGAATGACAATGTACCAGTTGTTGGTCACCAGGTTCAGGATGTTCCTGGGCAAGTAAAAGTTCTTGACCGTCAGGGCGGCGATGGCAAACAGCACGAGCAGCACGCCGACCATAAAGAGGGACAGGAACGACTCGTTACTCATCTTGCCGCCGATGGACGGCCTTGGCACAGCGTCCTTGATTTCCAGGCTCATTCTTCGCACTCCCCACCCGTCACAATGTGGATAATCTTCTCGCTGTCGATGTCATCTCCGTTTCGCATCCGTGCCTTGAGCTTCCCGTCGTACAGAAGGTAGATGCTGTCGCAGATGTTCACGATCTCGGGCAGCTCGGAGGAAAAGATCAGGATGGACTTGCCCTCGGCGGAGAGCCGGCGGATAATGCCATAGATCTCGCTCTTGGCACCCACGTCGATGCCCCGGGTCGGCTCGTCGAGCATGAGCAGGTCGGCATCGGCGAACAAGCACTTGGAGAGCACTACCTTTTGCTGGTTCCCACCAGAGAGCTTGGAGGCCTCCTTTTCGGTGCTGTCGGTGGCGATCTTGAGCCGGTCGATATATCTGAGCGTGGCGTTTTTCTCCTGCACTCCGTTGATGAACCCGAGGCGGGAGATCTTGGCCATGTTCATCACGGGCACGTTGCCGCGTATGGTCAGAATGGTAAAGAGGCCCTGAGATCGTCTCTCCTCGGGCACGAGGGCAATGCCCGCGGCGATGGCCTTGCCCGGAGATTGCTGAAGCCTTTTGCCCTTGAACACTATCTCGCCTTCGTATTCGTCGACGCCATAAATAGCGCGCGCCAGCTCGGTCTTGCCCGCCCCCACCAGGCCGTAAAAGCCCACGATCTCGCCCACGTGGACGTCGAAGGAAATGCCTTGTAGCTTCTCGGTCGAAACGTCACGCACCCGCAGTAGGACCTCCTTGTTGGCGTCCTCCCTGGCGGTGTATTGCTCAAAGACCGTTTTGCCGATCATCATCTTGATCAGCTCCGCCCGATCCCTGACTTCCGCGATTGGTTTGGTATCGATGTGGCGGCCGTCGCGCAGAACGGTGACATAGTCGCCGAGCTGAAAGATCTCGTCGAGCCGGTGGGAGATATAGATGACGGTGACGTTCTGCTCTCGGAGGCTCCTGATGATGGCGAACAGCCGCTCGATTTCGCATTCGGAGATGGCGGCCGTCGGCTCGTCCATGATGATGATGTCCGACTCGGTGGCCACGGCCTTGGCAATCTCGACGATCTGCTTCTGCGCCACACTCAGGGTCGAGACGCGCTGGCGGGGGTGGATGGACGGCTCGAGGGTGTTCATCACGCTGACGATCCGCTCGACTTTGGGCGTCTTGCGGAGAAAGCCGAACGTCGTGTCCTCCATGCCCAGGGTGAGGTTCTCCTCGACGGTGAGCTGGTCGACGACGTTGAGTTCCTGGAAAAGCGTGCTGATGCCGCTCTGCTTGGCGTCGCGAGGGTTATGCGGGTTATAATCCCGGCCGCTCAAGGAGATCTTGCCGCTGGTGCGCGGATAGGCGCCGGTCAGGATCTTGATCAGGGTCGATTTCCCCGCGCCGTTCTCGCCGACCAGGCAGTGGACGGTGTTGCGCTTGATGTCGAAACTGACGTTGTTGACCGCCCGCACACCGGGGAAATCCTTTACCAGGTCTCGAATTTCCAAAACGTTCTCTGTCATCTTTATAGGTCCACTTCCTGGTTCCCATGGGGAGGGGAGCATCGCTCCCCTCCCGTCTGACCCGCTATCCTTTATTCCTGGATGTTGGTCCCGAACTGGGCGTTCAGCCACTCGGTGGCATCGGCCTGGGGCATGGACCAGTAGGAGATGTTGTACGCCTTGTAAAAGAACTCCTGGGCGGGTTGAGAGGACATGGGCACCTTGCCCGACGCGATGTCCATGATGAGGTCGATGCGGCCGCGGCCGGTCTCGATGGGCGGCAGGCCCATGGACAGCTTGAGCGAGCTGTTGGGATCGTACACCTGCTTGTACTCGACTTCGTCAAAGTCGACGCTGCACACGATCTCGGTCAGCGGCTTGCCATTGTCCATCTTGCCGCGCCCGGCCTGGATCAGGCCGGCCATGGTGCCGACGGTCAGGTTGGAAGCCTCGGAGTAGATGAGGTTGACTTCCGGGTGCTGGGTGACCAGGTCCAGGATGATCTGCTTTGCCGCGTCGGCTCCCTTGCTGCCGTCCAGGCAGCCCAGGTCGGTGGCGGTGGGGTCGACAGAGAGGACGCCCTCGACAAAGGGGTCGGTGCGGCCCGACTTGACCTCGGTGTGGTTGGGCCAGCCGATCTGGACCATGACGATGGGCTTGTCGGGGTGGGCGGCCTTCCACTGGGTGGCCATCTCGGCGCCCATGGCGAACGAGATGCCCGGCTCGTCGCTGCGAGCCACCGGGATGCCGGTGTCGGCCAGGGGGCTGAAGAAGGAGGTCATGATGATGCCCTTGTCGAGGGCCTCCATCACGGCGGGCTTGGCCGCCTCAAAGTCCCAGATGTGCAGCGTGGCTCCGTCCAGGCCCTGGGCCAGCACCTGGTCGACGTTCTGGGTCATGACGGCGCCGTCGGACTTGCCATCAAAGATAAACACCTCGGCGCCATACTTTTCCTTGGCATACTTCTGTGCCTCGATCGCCTGCCCCTGGTGGAACACGTTCGTCATGTCCGACACAAAGAAGGCAATCTTTTTCGGCAGCTCGACCTCGGCCGCCGGCTCCGGGGCGGCGATGTTGGTCCCGAACTGGGTGTTCAGCCACTCGGTGGCATCGGCCTGGGGCATGGACCAGTAGGAGATGTTGTACGCCTTGTAAAAGAACTCCTGGGCGGGTTGAGAGGACATGGGCACCTTGCCCGACGCGATGTCCATGATGAGGTCGATGCGGCCGCGGCCGGTCTCGATGGGCGGCAGGCCCATGGACAGCTTGAGCGAGCTGTTGGGATCGTACACCTGCTTGTACTCGACTTCGTCAAAGTCGACGCTGCACACGATCTCGGTCAGCGGCTTGCCATTGTCCATCTTGCCGCGCCCGGCCTGGATCAGGCCGGCCATGGTGCCGACGGTCAGGTTGGAAGCCTCGGAGTAGATGAGGTTGACTTCCGGGTGCTGGGTGACCAGGTCCAGGATGATCTGCTTTGCCGCGTCGGCTCCCTTGCTGCCGTCCAGGCAGCCCAGGTCGGTGGCGGTGGGGTCGACAGAGAGGACGCCCTCGACAAAGGGGTCGGTGCGGCCCGACTTGACCTCGGTGTGGTTGGGCCAGCCGATCTGGACCATGACGATGGGCTTGTCGGGGTGGGCGGCCTTCCACTGGGTGGCCATCTCGGCGCCCATGGCGAACGAGATGCCCGGCTCGTCGCTGCGAGCCACCGGGATGCCGGTGTCGGCCAGGGGGCTGAAGAAGGAGGTCATGATGATGCCCTTGTCGAGGGCCTCCATCACGGCGGGCTTGGCCGCCTCAAAGTCCCAGATGTGCAGCGTGGCTCCGTCCAGGCCCTGGGCCAGCACCTGGTCGACGTTCTGGGTCATGACGGCGCCGTCGGACTTGCCATCAAAGATAAACACCTCGGCGCCATACTTTTCCTTGGCATACTTCTGTGCCTCGATCGCCTGCCCCTGGTGGAACACGTTCGTCATGTCCGACACAAAGAAGGCAATCTTCATCGGTTTGTCTGCGGGCGCCTCGGCTTCCGGCGCCTCGGCTTCCGGTACTTCGGCTTCCGGTGCTTCAGCCGTCGGGGCTGCGGGTGGTTCGGGCGCGGGTGTAGGGCCACAGGCGGACACTACGAGGCTGGCCAGTACCAGCACGATCAACATGGTGAACAGATTCTTCTTCATCTCCTAGACTCCTCTCTTCAAAACCTCGTCGTTCTTACTTAAAGAAAAGAAACGGCTCTTGGTCGCGTCCTTCCTCCTTTCTTCAAGAAAATGTCTTTCGTCTCGGGTGGCCATGGCTATCGACCCTTTCGCGCCGGTCCCTCAGCGCTAAAACCCGCTGATGTCCTGGGCCAGACCAAAGACCAGCATTTCGGAAACGCATCCGCCCCTGGTCAGTGCGCAGGCCTGATATACCATGTCGGCGAAATGTTCCGGGCGCACGGCCATCGAGTCGTCCCAATCAAACCTGTCGACGCCTTCCGCCGCCCCCTGGAAGCCCGTGTTGGAGCCGCCCGGCACCAGCAGCGTGACGGCGATGCCGTGGGGCCGCAGCTCGGTGTAGAGGCACTTGGTAAAGGCGTTGACCCCGGCTTTGGCCGCCGAATACACTGCCCACCCCGGCCAGGAGCGCCGGTCGCACACGCTGGACACGTTGACGATCTTGCCGTAGCCCTGCCTCTTGAACTGCGGCGCGAAGGTCCGGCAGCTCATGATGGTGCTGGTCAGGTTCAGGTCGATGATGCGGCGGTTGACTTCGTCGCTCATCTCCTCGATGGGCGCCACCTTACCCGCGCCCCCCGCATAGTTGATCAGGAAATCGACCTTGCCAAAGGCCTTCATCGTCTCCGCAAAGATGCGCTCGTGGGTCTCGCACCTGGTCACGTCGCCGGCCAGGGCAACCACTTTCGAGCCCGCGTCCTCGCATACATCGGCGGTGGCCTTGAGGGCCTCCTCGTTGATGTCGACCAGAACGAGGTTCACCTGGTCGACCGTGGCGAACTTCTCGGCCGTGGCCTTCCCAAACCCGGAGCCAACGCCCGTGATGACCGCCACCTTTCCGTTCAAAGACTCAGCCATGACTCATCCCTCCTTCTCTCGTGTCTTGGGCCACTTGGCCCCGCAACCGGGCCAGCAATTTGCCCAGTTCCTGGTCCTCAATCGCATACGTGTGCTCGCTGGTGGGGAATGCCCCGCTCTCCACCTCTTGCCGAAAGTCGGCCAGCGCTCCGACGATGGTCTGAGACAGGTCGGCGTAGACCTTCAGAAATCGCGGCGAAAGCTCCTTGAACAGGCCGAGCATGTCCTGGGTCACCAGCGCCTGCCCATTGCAGTCGCTGCCGGACCCAATGCCGATGGTCGGGATCTCCAGGCTCTGCGTGATGATCTTGCCCAGGGCGGCGGGCAGGCACTCGAGCACGAGGGCAAAGGCCCCCTGGCGCGCCATTTCGACGGCGTCTCCGACGATCTCGGCCGCGCTCTCGGCGTTGAGCCCGGGCAGCTTGATCCGCCCCGTGCTGACGATCTTTTGCTTGGTCACTCCCACGTGACCCATCACGGGGATGCCCACGGCGGTGATCTCGCCGATGAGGTGTGCCTCGCGGCAGGTGCCCTCCATGTGCACCGCGTCGGCCCCGCCTTCTTTCATCAACCGGCTGGCCGTCCGCAGGGCGTCCTCGGTGGTGTTGTAGGAAGCAAAGGGCATCGTGGTGACGACCATGCAGCGCCTGGTCCCGTTCCGCACCGCGCGGGTGTGGTAGATCATCTCGTCAACGGAAACCGACACGGCCTCGCCCCGTCCGTTGCCGACCGTGCCGACGGCGTCGCTGACCAGCACGATGTCCACCCCGGCCTGCTCGATGAACGCGGCCATGGGAAAGTCGTACGCGGTCAGCATCGTAATCCTTTGCCCGCGGCTCTTTTTGGCCCGCAGGCTGGACGGCGTTACATGCGGCGCGTTCACGCGTTACTCCACCGGCTCGGGCAGGATCGGCTCAAGATCCAGGTGTGGGCTGGGTAGAATGCGCACCGAGACAACCTGGCCCAGCCGCCGTGCCGCCTGGCTGCCCGCTTCCAGCGCGGTCCGCACCGCGCCCACGTCTCCGCGCACCATCACGGTCATGTAGCCCCCGCCAATGGCCCGCCGCTGCAACAGCCTCACGTTCGCGGATTTGACCATCGCATCCGCGGCCTCGATGCAGGGCACCAGGCCCTTGGTCTCGATCATGCCCAGGGCCCGCAGCCCGGGATCCGTCTCTTCCGTCATGGTTCCATCTCCTCCTGGCAGCGCCCCTGGCGCCGCTCGGCTAGAATTCGCCTTTGCCTACTGCTTTGTGAACACCTGCTCGCCGCCATACTGGATCGAGTCCAGGATTCCGACGATGGCCGCGTCGGCCGGCGAGCGATCGTTGCCGATGGCCATCCGGGCGGAGCTGCCCTGACTGACGACGACCAGCTCGTCGTCGCCCGCACCGACCAGGTCCACAGCCAGAAAGGCCGGCCCCACACCCTCGCCCTTTGCGTCGGCCGGCTGCACCACCAGCAGCTTGCTGGCCCTCAGCGCGTCCAGCTTGAGCGAAGCAACCGCCGTCCCAACAACCTTGCCTATGATCACCCTCGGCCTCCTCTAGCCGTGCTTCACGAGCTGTTTCACGGCGCCGATCAACTCGTCGACCACCGGTGAACTGCCGCCTGGCGCCCTGCCGGGCGCAGTGGCCGGGCCCTGGTCGCCGCCGAGGGGGCCGTGCTGGCATCCGCGCGGCTTCTGGGGCGTGACTGCCGGCGCCGCCGATGGGGCTCCGCCTGCCTTGCCCTGCCCTGCCGTCACCAATTTCACGCCGAGCTGCTGTGCCGTCTCCCGGGCCACCGAGGTGAGCACCGTGTTTTCGTCGACCATCAGCTCGCGTACCCCCTGGCTCGCCAGGGTTTCGATGTCCTCAGCGCTGTAAAAGATTTTCATTGTGGTCTCGCTCCCCTGCCCTCGCCATGGTCAGCGCCCCAGCGCCTCGCATCTAGCGCGCCTGCCCGCTCGTGCTGCTCACCGCGGTCACGGCCGCATCCCGCGCCACGCGCACAGCCGACTCGCTGCCCGAGATGTAGAGCCGGCCGAACTTGCCCGCCGGCTGGTAGTGCACGAGGGTGATGTTTGCCGCCTTTTCCGCTTCGTTGGCGGCCAGCATCACGTACGCCGCCGGCACGACCTCGATGACGCACAGCGTCTGCCCGCGCAGCAGCAGCCCTCCACGGCTGGTCTGGTTGACGAGCTGCGCCTCCCAGGCATCGACCCCGGTGACGGTCTTGACCGACACAACCTCGGGTTTCCAGCGATCGGCCTCCGTCAGCCCGAACCTGGCCAGCGCTTCGCGGCCCGCCACCCTGACGTCTTCTTGTCGAAAGCCGTGAATCTCGAGGGTGCCGTACTCGCGCTCCACGCGGAGCAGGCCCGGGCGGACGTCCGTCGTCTTGAGGGCGGCGTCCAGGACCTCGTAGACGTCACTGGCCGGCGCGAGCTCCATGAAAATTTCGGCCATGCCTTCCACCGGCGTGTCGCCCTGGAGCAGGATGCCCGTCAGTGCGGCGTACTGGGGCTGCATGGAATCGATAAGCACAAATGTCCTGAGGTCCATGGTTCAGCCCTTTCAGTCCGTCTGCGCCCCGAGGGGCACGACCTTGGTCTCGCCTGCCGGCAGCAGTTTCTCCATGAGGGCGTGGGGCCGGGCAATGACGTGCGCCGCCACCAGCTCGCCCGCGCGCTTGGCGGCCGCCACTCCGGCATCCACTGCGGCCTGCACAGCGCCCACTTCTCCGCGCACAAAGATCGTGATGTACCCACCGCCGATCTCTTCTTGCGCCACCAGCCGGACGTACGCCACCTTGCTCATGGCGTCCGCTGCCTCGATGGAAGCCACCAGGCCGCGCGTCTCGACCATTCCCAGAGCCGTCATTTGCACCTGCGTTTGTGCCATTCTTCCTCCTGCTTGATGCACTTCTGACGCCGGCTCGCGCGCTTCAGGCCGTTGCCTTGCTGCCGCTGTAAGCCCTTGTCCTCACGTCCGATGTCCCTCTCGGCGGGCGCAGTTGTGTCCGCCCTAGTCCCGCAAAACGTTCTCGGCGACGCTAAGACCGGCCGTCACGTCGACGGCGCATCCGAGCCCGCGCAGCGCATTGCCCAGGGCTCGGAGCAGCTCCAGCACCTCGTTGGGCGTGCAGTTTGGCAGTTGCGCGGGATCCAGCACCAGGCTAGCTTCGCCGCCACGCGTCGCCGCCGGCGTGTGCCCGTAGCTGGCGGCTATCCTGGCCAGCACGTCGCCGGCGGCGACGCGTGG
>ERZ1026796.2301-NODE-2301-length-11232-cov-2.650338_pt1 | contig 11232 bp, 10 predicted proteins | sample MGYA00520874_ERZ1026796 | MGnify/ENA primary metagenome ERZ1026796 (study PRJEB33270, sample SAMEA104284474) | anaerobic digester metagenome | biome: Anaerobic digester microbiome; feature: mesophilic sludge digester; material: Anaerobic digester biomass...
CTACATAGGCAAGGGATGTCGCGGGACATAGGCAAGGGTGCCCGGCGTGTCCAAGGCCCGCCTGATCATCACCGCCGTCGTCCTCGAGGGCCGCTCCCAAGCCGACGTCGCCCGCACCTACGGCGTCTCCCAAGCCTGGGTCTCACGACTTCTCGCCCGCTACCGCACCGAAGGCGACACCGCGTTCGAACCACGATCACGACGACCGTTCACCCACCCCAACGCGACACCCGCCACGACTGTCGAGCTCGTCCTCGCCCTACGCCGCCAGCTCACCAACGACGGCCTCGACGCCGGCGCTGACACCATCGCCTGGCACCTCACCCACCACCACAACCTGGCGTTGTCGAGAGCGACGATCTATCGCATCATCCGCCGAGCCAACCTGATCACGCCCGAACCGACCAAGAAGCCGAAGTCGTCCTACATCCGCTTCCAAGCCGAGCAACCCAATGAAACCTGGCAAGCCGACTTCACCCACTGGCGACTCGCCGACGGCACCGACATCGAAATCCTCACCTGGCTCGACGACCACTCCCGCTACGCCCTGTCGATCACCGCCCACCGACCCGTCACCGGACCCGCCGTCGTCAACACCTTCCGCGCCGCCGTCGCGAACCACGGGACACCGTTCTCGACCTTGACCGACAACGGTTTGGTGTTCACCGCACGCTTCGCCCAAGGCGGCCGCACCAGCCTCAACGGCCTCGAGAAGGAACTCCACCGACTCGGGATCCGCCAAAAGAACTCCCGGCCCAACCACCCCACCACCTGCGGCAAGGTCGAACGCTTCCAAGACACCATGAAACGCTGGCTACGCGCCCGACCACGAGCGTCAACGATCACCGAACTCCAAGCCCAGCTCAACACCTGGATCGACCACTACAACCACCACCGCCCCCACACGTCGCTCCCACACTCCTGCACCCCCGCCACCGCCTACCAGGCCCGCCCCAAAGCCAGCCCCACCGGCCGCCCCAACGACGACTACCGAGTCCGCCACGACCGCGTCCGCGACGGCAACGTCACCCTGCGCGTCCACGGCCACCTCCACCACATCGGCATCGGACGAACCCTCGACGGAACCCCCATCGTCATGCTCATCCACGACCTCGACGTCCGCGTCATCCACGCCGCCACCGGCGAAATCATCCGCCAACTCACCATCGACCCCGAACGCCGCTACCACGGCACCGGCAAACCCATCGGCGGACCATCACGCCCCTACGGCCCCCGCAAAAACAAGAAATCCGAACCCTGATGGGGGTTCGGACTGTCCTGGATGTCTCGCGACATCACAAAGTGGAGACGAGGGGAATCGAACCCCTGACATCTACCTTGCAAAGGTAGCGCTCTGCCAACTGAGCTACGTCCCCGCACTGCGGTATGGCGGGCGCCAGGTTATCGGCTCGGGCTGCGCGTCGTACTCGTGAGTTTCAGCAACCGCGGGGCAGCCTCGGTTGCTGATCGCGTACGCGTCGCTGGCGTCAGCCTCGACCCGTCCGTGCGGCGGCTGTCGAGCCGAGGGCCGTGCAACGCGTGGGATGATGCCGCCATGCACGCTGCCATCACCGCCTGCGTCGGCTTCCTCATCGCCGTCCTGTGGTTCGACCTGATGTTCGATGTGCAGGTCGTCGCCCATCGTCGCGCCGCACAAGTGCCCGACGACGTGGTCGACTCGATCGGCACCTACTACCGGCGGGTGACCACCGACGCCTCGCCGATGGGCCGGCTGATCTCGCTGGTGATGGCCACGCTGGTAGGTCTGCTGGTGTGGCAGGCAACCCGCGGTGGTACACCCGGCTGGGTGTCGGCGGTCTCGCTGGTCGCCGCTGCCACCGCGATCGGGTTGGCACTCACCAGGGTGGTGCCCCATGCGGTGCGCCTGGGGCAACGCACCGACGAACAGCCGGCGCGGTCGGCACTTGCCCGCGGCATCCTTCGCGACCACCTCGCCTTCCTGGCGCTGATGGTCACCGTGCTCGCCGTCCAGCTCATCGGCGGCTGACACCCGTCCGCCCCGATCCTTCGGGACCGAACCGTGAATGCATTGGTCGCTACGGCGGCAACCGTGAATTCAGTGTTCGGTCCCGAACGACCTCCGCCGGTCGCCAATGCGCCGCAGCACCGGCCGGGAGAGCACGACTCCGGGCGCAGGCGGCTCGGTCCGTAGGCTCCCGGCTCATGTCTCGCATCAAGTTCGGCACGTTCCTTGCACCTCACCACCCGCTGGGCGAGAGCCCGACGCTGCAGTTCCAGCGCGACCTCGACCTGGCGGCGCACCTCGACCGGCTGGGCTACGACGAGTTCTGGTGCGGCGAGCACCACAGCACCGGCTGGGAGATGATCGCCAGCCCGGAGATGTTCCTGGCCGCTGCCGGCCAGCGCACCCACACCATCAAGCTGGGCACCGGCGTGGTGTCGCTGCCCTACCACCACCCGTTCAACGTGGCGCAGCGCATGGTGCAGCTCGACCACATGACGCGCGGCCGCGCCATCTTCGGCAGCGGCCCCGGCGCACTGCCCAGTGATGCGCGCACGCTGAACATCGACCCGATGACCCAGCGCGACCGGCAGGACGAAGCGCTGGGCGTCATCGTCCGCCTGCTGCGTGGCGACGATCGCTTCGACTACGAGTGCGACTGGTTCACCATGCGCGATGCCGCGTTGCAGATCCTGCCGTTGCAGGAGACGATGCCGATGGCCACCGCCAGCAGCATCTCGCCCAGCGGCATGCAGCTGGCAGGCAAGTACGGGATCGGCGCGCTCAGCATCGCCAGCACCTCGAAGGAAGGCCTGCAGGCGCTGCCCACGCAGTGGAGCTTCGCCGAGGAAGCCGCCGCCGCCAACGGCCAGACCGTGACTCGCAACGACTGGCGCGTGCTGATGAGCTGGCACATCGCCGAGACCCGTGAGCAGGCCCGCAAGGAAGCGATCATGGGCCTGCAGAAGTGGCACAACGAGTACAACGTCGACGTGCTCGGTCGCCCCGGCGCACTGCGCGTGGAAGACCCCAACGAACTGTTCGAGCAGGTCGCGGTGGGTGGCGCCGAGGGCAGCGGTGCAGCCGTGATCGGCACGCCCGACGATCTGATCGAGGCCATCCTCGGCCTACAGGAGGTCACCGGAGGGTTCGGTACCGTGCTCGGCTTCGCCAACGACTGGGCCAACAACGAGGCAACGATGCGCAGCTGGGATCTCGTTGCGCGCTACGTGATCCCGGCCGTCAACGGTCACCTCCGCACGCAGCGCGAGAGCGCCGAGTACGTGGGTGCACGCAAGGCCGAGCTGATGGCCAGCGCCGGTGCCGCCATCATGAGCAAGATCATGGGCCACCAGGGTGCAGCCGCCGCGATGGCAACGACCATGCAGCAGATGGCCGCCCGCAACGCCGCTCAGGAGAACGACCCGGTCTTCCGTCCCGGCGGCGGCCTGCCCACCGGCGAGTAACTCGCACCGCTGATCAGTCGTCCTTCAGCGCAACGGCGTTGGGGGTGACGTTCATCTTCGGCTCGTACTCGGCCACTTCCACCACACGCCCGTCACTGAGGAACTTCGCGCGCAGCTCGGTGCGGCACGAAGTGCATGGGCCGTAGAAGCGCTCGTCGGCTTCGGCGCCACAACGCGGGCAGGTGACGGTGAGCAGGTCCATCAGTACGCCTGCGCCCAGAACTCGCGCAGCATCGCGGCGCCGGCCACCGGGTCGCCCAACATCCACCAGTGGCCCTGGCCCGCCAGCACGTGGCACGTGGCGCCCAGCCGATCTGCCACCTCCGCGCCGAGGTCTTCGCCACGAACGAACGGGTCGTTGGGAGCGATGACGGCCAGCCCGGGCAACGTGCCCGCGGGGCCGATGGCCTCGCCCCACTCCTTCATGGCCGGCTGCGCCGCGCTGCGGTAGAGCGCGAGGATGGATGCGCTCATCACCTCATCGGCCACGGCCACCAGCTGCTCGCCGGTGGCGCGGGGGATGCCGATCATCTCGTAGAGCGCGATTCGCTCCTCCGCGGGCGTTGCCAGCTGGGTCTCGAAGTACTCCTCGCCGGCGGGCGACTGCCAGATCTGGGCGAAGTCGTGCCACACGTAGTCGGGGTGGAACAGGCCGAGCACGTCGCACGCCCAGGTACGGAACAGCTCGGGGTGCAGCGCCACCGCGCGCATGCCGATGCCACCGCCCCAGTCGTGGCCGACGAAGTCGACCGGGCCGTGCTCGGCCACGATCTGCTCGACCACGCCGACCAACCACGCGACGTACTCCTCCTTGGTGGCCCCGAACCCGGTGGGCACGGGGCAACCGAACCCGGGGAGCTGCGGAGTGACCACATCGGTGCGGCCCAGCTCGGCCAGCAACGGCTGCCAGATGACGGGGGTCTCGGGGTTTCCGTGGAGCAGGACGACGGTCATGGCGCCGAGCGTAGGCCACAGCGACTCGGCCCATGGCCGAGCCCGCTCAGATGACGTTGATGGCGTCGAGGGTGGAGGCTGCGGCCTGGTCGGTGAGCTGCGCGTGCGTGCGCCAGTCGGCACGCTTGGTGGCCCAACTGACGAACTCGTGCGCCGACGTGACGCAGATCGGCAGCGAATCGTCGGTGCCGGGCGCGACGGTCCACAGCTCGCCGGGCGCGCCCGGCCGCAGCGTGTGCACCGAGTGGCGCAGGTCGGTGAACACCAGGTTCACGCCGGTGTCGCACGCGGCGAGGGCTGCGGTGCACATCTGCGGGATGCCGGCCAGCATCCACTCGATCGTTGCCTCGAGCACCAGCGGATCGTGCGGAAGATCGGCGGCGCGCCGCACCGCGGCACCGATGTCGTGGCGCAGGTGGCAGTAGTGGTCGAACGCGATCGCATTGCCCAGCAGCCGCATCGGGTGGCTGCCCAGGTTGGCGATGGGGATCACCATGTCGGCCATCGGCGGCTCTTGCAGACCGGCCAAGGCGACGATGCCCTTCTCGCTCCACTCGCGGTACTCGGCCTTCACCTCGTCGACCGACCAGTCGCGACGAGCCTGCACCGGCACCTCCGCGTTCTGCTCGACATCCGGGGTGTTGCCGGTTTCGATGCTGCTCGGGTCGGCGATCGAGTGGAACGTGCTGGCCATGTGCTGCGCAACATCTTGCACCCGCCAGCCGGCGCAACCGCTGGGCAGTGCCCACTCGGCCTCGGTGAGCGAATCGAACAGCTCGAGCGCGTGCGAGTGCTCGGCGCGCAAGGCCTGGATTGCGGGCGACGTCATGTTGCTGCTCCGTTCTTCAACAGGGCGCCGGCGAAGACACCCGTGTGCTCTCCATGATCCATGAACACCTGCCCATTCACCAAGGTGAAGTCGTACCCCTGCGCGCCTTGCACGTAGCGGCCGGCGCCGTGCGGGAAGTCGTAGGCGTAGGTGGGGGCCGGCAACTGCAGGCCCTCCCAGTCGATCACGTTGACATCGGCGAACGAACCCGGTTGCAGGCGGCCGCGATCGACGATGCCGAACAGGTCGGCGGTGTCGCTGGTGAGGCGCCGCACCGCTTCCTCGATGCTCCACCGCTGTCGCTCGCGCACCCAGTAGGTGAGGAAGAACGTCGGTTGGCTGGCATCGAGGATCTGGCCCACGTGCGCGCCGGCATCGGCGAGGCCGAGCGTGACCAGCGGGTCGTCGAGCATCTCCTCCACCGCATCGAGCTGCTGGTTCAGGAACGGCCAACTGCACACCACTTCGCCGTCGGTCTCCAACAGCAGCTCGATGTACGCAGCCGCGGCGCTGATGCCACGCCGGTGGGCCACGGCCGCCAGCGAGTGCTCGGGGTCGAGGTCGTAGCGGGCGCCGCCGGGCTGGTTGAGCACGAACACCTGGTTGAGGTCGAGGCTCGGCTTGTGGAAGTCGGCCTCCTCGATCAGCCGTGCACGCGTGGCAGCATCGCGCAGCGCCATCAGCTTCTTGCCGTTGATCAGGCCGCGCAGCTCGCGCCACGACGGGGCACGATCGAACGGCGTGCGCGTGTCGAGGCTGAACAGGATGCCCACGCTGCGTGCAGTCGTCTGCGGGCGCACCACTGCGCCGGACTCGTTCTCCTCCTTCGCCATCGCGATGATGCGCCGGTAGAGGTCGGGGCGGCTGTCGTGCTGGGTGAGACCGAAGCTCACCGGGCGCCCGCTGCGCCGGCTGACCTCGCCCATCCACGCCACCTCGGCGCGGGTCTTCGGCGTGTCGACCGAATCCCGCTCGCCCTCACCGAGGCGGCTGGCGCTCTCGAACACGCCGGCGCCGTGGCGGCCGAGCACATCGGCGAACGCGTACAGCTCCTCGGGTTCGGCGAAGGTGCCCGGCACCGGGCGACCGTCGGGCACCTTGTGCAAGTAGGTGCGGCTGGTGCTGAAACCGAGGGCACCGGCACGCAACGCTTCGGCGAGCAAACCGGTCATCACCGTCATGTCGTCGGCCGTCGGCTCGTCCTTCTCCATGCTGCGTGCGCCCATCGCGTACTGCCGCAGCGCGCAGTGGCCCACCATCCCACCGACGTTGGGCCCCTTGCGCATGCGGCCCACCGACTCGAGATACTCGCCGTACGTCACCCAATCCCACGGCAGGCCGCTGAGGATGGCCTCACGCGGGATGTCCTCGACGCTCTCCATCAGCTCGGCCAGGTACTCGCGGTCCTCTGGCTTGCACGGCGCGAACGTGACGCCGCAGTTGCCCATCACCACGCTGGTGACGCCGTGGTAGCAGCTGCTGGATGCCTTCGGATCCCACGCGATCTGAGCATCGAGGTGCGTGTGGATGTCGACGAAACCGGGCGTCACCAACTTGCCGGTGGCATCGATGATCCGCGTCGCCGTGCCGGGCAGGTCGAGCTCGACCGCCACCACGCGATCCCCCACGATGCCGACATCGGCGATGCGGCCCGGCGCGCCAGTGCCGTCGACCACCGTGCCACCGCGAATGAGTACGTCGAAGTCAGCCATCGTCCACCCCTCGCTCCCGCACCCCCCGGTACTGGAACTCGCCACCGTAGCGGCCGTGATGACGAGCCGCCAGGGTCGGGCGGTCCGCACCGGCCTGGGCGACACGGAGTACGTCTCTTATCCAACTCACACCAACTTCCCAGGGACCACCCAGGAACGACTCACACACTGCCCTCATGCAGCACGCTCCGTTCCACCGCCTCGCCACAACCGCCGGCCTTGTCGCCCTCCTCGCGCTGGCCGCCTGCGGCAGCAACAGCAGCAGCGCCAGCCAGGTCGCGTCGCTGGGCACCACTCCGACCAACGGCTCCACCGCCGACACGGTTGCCCCGGCCGACACCCAGGAGGCACTGCTCGCGTTCGCCGCGTGCATGCGCGAGAACGGTGTCGACATGGAGGACCCCACCTTCGACGCCGATGGCAACGTGGCCGGCGGCGGGATCGGCCCTGACTCCGGGGTCGACATGCGCAGTGACGAGGCCCGCGCCGCGATGGACGTCTGCGGCGATCTCGTCCAGAACGCCCAGTTCGGTGGCGGACCCGGCGGTGGCCTCGACCGCGACGCAATCCAGACCGCGATGAACGACTACACCGCCTGCCTGCGCGACGAAGGCGTCGACGTGGACGACATCACCATGGGTGGGCCCGGCGGTGGCGCCCCAGGCGGTGGCGTGCCGACGCCGGGTGATGGCAGCCTTCCCCCCGGCGGCTTCGGCGGTCCTGCCGGCGGCTCGCTGCCCGACGGCGCAGCACCCGGTGGTGACGGTTTCGACCCCACCACCCGGATGATCGAGCAGCTCGGTCTCGATGAGACCGACCCCACCGTGACGGCCGCACTTGCGACCTGCCAGCCGATCTTGGACGGCGCATTCACCACCACGACGGCCGGCTGAGCGATGAGACGCTTCGTCGCACTCGCCAGCGCGGTGCTCGTGGCAGCGGTCGGCGCCGGTGTGTGGTTCGCCACACGGCACGACGCGAACACCGCGACGGCCGGGATGCCTGCGCAGACCACCACCGTCGAGATCACCCAACGCGATCTCGTCATCTACGACGAGACGACCGCCACCCTCGGGTTCACCACCTCGGTGACGGTCGCCTCGCCGGTCGCCGGCACGGTCACCAGCGTCATCGCCGCCGGCGGCGACATCGACCCGGGCACGGTCGTGGCCACGATCGACGGAGCTCCGGTCGTCGCACTGACGGGCGACGTGCCCTCGTACCGCGATCTCTCCACCGGCTCGACCGACGGCATCGACATCCGGCAGCTGGAGACGAACCTCGTCCTGCTCGGTTTCGACCCCGACGGCGAGGTCGCGATCGACGAGGAGTACGACTCGGCGACCGCGGCAGCAGTCACCCTGTGGGAGGACAGCCTCGGCCTCGACGGCGACGGCGAGATCACCCAGGGCGAGATCGTCTACGTGCCCGGCCACCTGCTGGTCGACACCGTCACGGTGTCGGTGGGCGCGGCCGTCGGCTCTGGCGACGCGCTGCTCGTTGGCCGCGAGACGGAACGGTCCTACCTCGTCGCCGCAACGGGCGACGATGGCGGCGCGATCACCGCTGTCTCCGCCGCCGGCTCACCGGTCACCACCGGCACCGTGCTCTTCTGGCACAACGGCCATCCGGTGGTCGCGATCGAGGGTGACGCCTCCACCACACCCGCGCTCACCCGCGACCTGACCACCGACGCGGACAACGGCGTCGACGTCAAGTTGCTGGAGGCGATGCTCGTCGCCGGTGGCTTCGACCCCGACGGCACCGTCGTCATCGATGACGAGTTCGACGACGCCACAGCGGCGGCCGTGCAGCGCTGGTGGGCATCGTTGGGCGTCACTGCCGATGCCGCCGACATCACCGTGCCCGCCGGCAGCTTCGTGGTCGTGCCCGGAGGGTTGTTCACCGGCACCTCCTTGATGGCCGACGGCACCGTGCCCGCCGGTGACGCCATCGTGCTCGAGCTGACCACAGCGGCCCGCGAGGTCACCACCTCGGCACCGATCGGTGACGACACGTTCGCACTCGGTGCCACCATCGACGTCGAGTTTCCCGACGGCACCGTCTCCACCGGCACGGTGATCGACGTCGGCACCGTCGCGGTCAACGCCGACAACGTGCCCGGCTCCACTCCGACCGTCGACATCACGCTCCACGTCGCCGACATCCCCGCGACGGTCGACGACTTCGTCCAGATCCCGGTCACCCTGAGGGTGATCGCGGAGGAGGTGAAGGACGCGTTCGTCGTCCCGGTCAGCGCGCTCGTGGCGCTCGCCGAGGGCGGGTACGCGGTGGAGATCACGACCGGCAGCGACGCGTCCTCCACCGCCGGCACAACGGCGGCGCCCACCAGCCTGATCGCGGTGGAGCCGGGTCTGTTCGCCGACGGGTTCGTGAGCATCACGGGCGAACAGGTGACGGCCGGGTTGCAGGTCGTGGTGCCGTCATGACCGCAGCACTGGAACTGATCGACGTGGTCAAGGAGTACCCGGGCGAACCGCCGATCCGGGCCCTCGACGGTGTCAGCCTGCGCGTCGACGAAGGGGAGATGGTCGCCATCGTCGGCCCCTCGGGCTCCGGCAAGTCGACCCTGCTGCACATCATCGGCACCCTCGACCAACCGACCAGTGGCATCGTCCGCCTCGCCGGCGTCGAGACATCGGCGATGTCCGACCGCAACCTCTCCGCGGTGCGCTCGCAGTTGCTCGGCTTCGTGTTCCAGCAGTTCTTCCTGCTCGACGGGATGAGCGCGTTGGAGAACGTCGCCAACGGCCTGCTCTACAGCGGCATCGCGCCGGCGCGCCGGCGGGCTGCGGCCCGGGAGGCACTCGAGCGCGTCGGTCTCGGCCACCGCCTGGAGCACATCCCCAGCAAGCTCTCCGGTGGCGAGCGGCAACGTGTCGCGATGGCCCGGGCGATCATCAACCGGCCGGCGATCGTGCTCGCTGACGAGCCCACCGGCAACCTCGACTCGAAGTCGGGCACGTCGGTGATGGAGCTGATCACCGAGCTCCACCAGGAGGGCCGCACGATCATCATCATCACCCACGACCGAGAGCTGGCGGCCTCGCTCCCTCGCCAGGTGCTGGTGCGCGACGGCAAGATCGAGTCCGACGACGGCGCCCCCGCGGTCGCGACGGCCGGTGTGTCATGAGCGTCGTTGCCGCCGACCTCTCACGCTCCAAGCTGCGCGTCGGCGACGTGCTGCGCGTGGGCTCGCTGGGCCTGCGCACCCGCCGGCTGCGCACCGGCCTGTCGACGCTCGGAGTCGCCATCGGCATCGCTGCCATGGTCGGGGTGCTGGGACTGTCCGCGTCGTCGCAGGAGGACCTCAACTCGAAGATCAGGGCACTGGGTACGAACCTGCTGGAGGTGCAGGCCGGCGCCGGCTTCGGGCGCGGCTCGGGCGAGCTGCCCACCACCGCCGTCGGCATGGTCAGCCGCATCGGCCCCGTCACCGCGGTCAGTTCCCTGACCACCGTCGACACGACCGTCCGCCGCACCGACACCATCAGCGAGGGCATCACGAGCGGCATCTCGGTGTTCGCCGCCGACGAGGGTCTGCTCGACACGTTGCACGCGCAACTCGTCGATGGCACCTGGTTCAACGCCGCCACGAGCACGTATCCGGCCGTCGTGCTCGGCGTCACCGCTGCCGAGAAGCTGGGGGTGGTCGACGTCGCCGACGGCCTGCGCGTGTACATCGGCGACCAGTGGTTCGCAGTGATCGGCATCCTCGATCACGTCGCCGCCGCCGAGGGGCTGGACCGCGCCGCCATCGTCGGTGTCGCTGCGGCCGAGACCTACATCCTCGGCGAGACCATCGCCCCGGAGACGATCTACGTGCGTACCGAGGACGACGCCGTCGATGCCGTACGCGGCGTGCTCGGCGCAACCGTCAACCCCGCCACACCGGAGGAGGTGGAGGTCTCGCGACCGTCGGATGCGCTCGCTGCTCAGGAAGCCGCGAGCAGTGCGTTCACCTCCCTGTTCCTGGGTCTCGGCGCGGTCGCGCTGCTCGTCGGTGGTATCGGCATCGCCAACGTGATGGTCATCGCGGTCATCGAGCGCCGCACCGAGATCGGCCTGCGCCGCGCACTCGGCGCCACCCGGGCCCACATCCGCCGCCAGTTCCTCACCGAGGCGATCCTGCTCGCCGGCGCCGGCGGCCTGGTCGGCGTGCTCCTCGGAGCGTTCGTCACCTGGCTCTACGCCCGATCTCAGGATTGGGCGGTGGTCGTCCCGCCGGTCGCGATCGGCGGCGGCCTCGTCGCTGCGGTCGTCATC